>Ga0160439_1000006_pt1 | contig 367022 bp, 308 predicted proteins | sample HID1975M_E0MG_FD_108201 | JGI IMG/M metagenome (GOLD analysis project Ga0160439, IMG submission 108201) | Enriched soil microbial communities from UW Madison campus, WI, USA - HID1975M_E0 MG | ecosystem: Environmental > Terrestrial > Soil > Unclassified | place: USA: Madison, Wisconsin...
AGGCTTGCGCCCATTGTCCAATATTCCCCACTGCTGCCTCCCGTAGGAGTCTGGACCGTGTCTCAGTTCCAGTGTGGCTGATCATCCTCTCAGACCAGCTACCGATCGTCGCCTTGGTGGGCCATTACCCCGCCAACTAGCTAATCGGACATCGGCTCATCTATCCGCGCGAGGTCTTGCGATCCCCCGCTTTCTCCCGTAGGACGTATGCGGTATTAGCGTAAGTTTCCCTACGTTATCCCCCACGTATAGGCAGATTCCGATGTATTCCTCACCCGTCCGCCACTCGCCACCCAGGGAGCAAGCTCCCCTGTGCTGCCGTTCGACTTGCATGTGTTAGGCCTGCCGCCAGCGTTCACTCTGAGCCAGGATCAAACTCTTCACTTAAATTTTTCGGACCCGAAGGTCCTAATAGCTTGAGTGCAGTCGTCGTCCCGAGCTCCAAATTACTCGCTTGCATTTCTGCATTTGAATTGACTTGTTGCTCTGTTACGAACGTCTGCAAGATGGACAGTCATCCACCGGCCAGACGCCCGCACAAGTCACCTGCGCACACTGTCAAAGATCTTTGGAAACAGGCCTCAGCGCCTCGTTTCCGTACCCGTTGGCGTTTCGCCTCAGGGAGCCGCCCATGATAGCGCGGTTTTTACTTTCGTCAACACCTCGTGACGAGGTTTTTGACTTTCCCTTCAGCTTGCCGCCCGGAGGCGTTTCGTCGAAGGAAGCCGCACATTCTAGCCCGTTTTTTCCGTCCGTCAACACCCTGTTCCGGGGATTTTTCGGGTCCGGAAGGGCCTGGTCCGTTGCCGTTCCGGGCCCCGGCCGATGCGGGGCGCGCATTCTGCACGTTCGCCGCCGGCTTGCCTAGCCCCCTCCCCCTGCCCCGGCCACCTTGACTCCCCGTTTCGGCTGGCCGATGTTGCCTGACACCGCCTTTTCCGGAGCCCCCAATGCAATTGTTCCCGCGCGTCGCCGCCATCGCCCTGCTCTTGTCGTCGGCCGGCTGCGCCAGTGCCGACGCGCCGTGGGTGGAACTGGGCGGAAAGCGGTACGTGGTGGAGGTTGCCGACGACGATGCCGAGCGCGCGCGCGGGCTGATGTTCCGCAACGAGCTTCCCCAGGGGCACGGCATGCTGTTCATCCACGATCGCGAGGAGCCGCAGGCGTACTGGATGAAGAACACGCGCATCGCGCTCGACATCCTCTATTTCGACGATGCGCTGACGCTGGTTTCGCAGCAGCGCGACGTGCCGCCATGTTCGGCTGGCAACGCCTGTCCTTCGTATCCGAGCAATGCGCCCGCGCGCTACGTGCTGGAGCTCAACGCGGGCGAGGCGGCGCGGCTGCAGTTGTCCGACGGCGCGCCCCTGCGACTCGCGCCGGCCCTGCAGAATGCGCCTTGAACCACGCGTGCACAAGCCTTGCGCGCGCGACGGGCGCGGCGCAGTCTTGCCGGCATGGACGTGATCGATCCGCTGCCTGAATGGCGTGCGCTCGCTTCGCTCGACGACGAGGCCCTGCCGCTGCTCGACGTCGCCCTGCTGATCGCGCGCGACGAGTATCCCGACCTCGACCCGCGCCGCTACGCGCTGCAGGTGCAGGGCCACGCCGCGCACCTGCGCGACGCGCTGGACCACGAGTCGCACCTCGCGCTGAAGATGCGCGCGATCAACCGCTACCTGTTCGAGGAAGTGGGTTACGCCGGCAACCACGACGAGTACTACGACCCGCGCAACAGCTACCTCAACGAGGTGTTCGAGCGGCGCCTGGGCAATCCGCTCTCGCTGGCGCTGGTGCAGATGGCGGTGGCGCGCGAGGTGGGCCTGCCGCTGGACGGGGTGTCCTTCCCCGGGCACTTCCTCGTGCGCCTGCCGGTGGACGACGGCATGCTGGTGATGGATCCGTTCAACCGCGGGCGTCCGCTCGATGTCGATGAGCTGCGCCAGCGCGCGCGTGCGCACATGGGCGGCGACGCGCCGGACGACGATGCGCTGTCGCAGATCCTGCATCCCGCGTCGAACCGCGCGATCCTGGTGCGCGTGCTGCGCAACCTGCACGGCGTCTACCAGGAGCGCGGCGACTGGGAGCGCGCGACGCGCAGCGCGGACCGCGTGCTCAGCCTGGCGCCCGACAACCCCGAGGCCCTGCGCGATCGCGGCATCGGCTACCTCGAACTCGGGCACCTCGCCGGCGCGCGGGAGGATCTGCGCCGCTACCTGCTGCGCCATCCGAAGGCCGAGGATGCGGCGGCGATCCGGCTGCGGCTGATCGAAGCCGGACTGGGCCCGGCGCGGCTGCACTGAGTCCCGTTCGCAACCAAAGCTTAGGGTGTAGGAGCGGCTTCAGCCGCGATCCGCCGGACGCGCCGGGTCGTGGCTGAAGCCGCTCCTACGGCATTTCGTATGCCTGGTGGCGCAGGTCGGCTGCGCTACAGCGTCAGCATCTCGAAGTCGTCCTTGGTGACGCCGCAGTCCGGGCAGGTCCAAGTCTCCGGAACGTCCTCCCAGCGCGTGCCGGGCGGGATGCCGTCGTCGGGCAGGCCCGCGGCTTCGTCGTAGATGAAGCCGCAGACGACGCACATCCAGCTGCGGTAGGCGGTGTCGTTCATCGGATAATGGCGCGCACGCGTCAGGAGAGTCCACGACATTGTCCCATTCAACGCGCCCACTTGAAACCGAGAACCCGCCGTCGTCGCGCGCGCGCGGCCTGTATCCGATCACGCCCGACATCGCGGACACCGGCCTGCTGCTGACGAAGGTGGAGCAGGTGCTTCCCCATGCCACCTGGCTGCAGTACCGGAACAAGGCTGCGGACCGCACGCTGCGGCGCAAGCAGGTCGAGGCGCTGCTGCCGGCATGCATGGCGAGCGGCGTGCCGCTGATCGTGAACGACGACTGGCGGCTGGCCGCGGATTGCGGCGCGGACGGCGCACACCTGGGCGAGGACGACGGCGACATCCGCGAAGCCCGCGCGGCGCTGGGCGCGACGGTGACCATCGGCGCGTCGTGCTACGACTCGCTCGAACTCGCCCGGCGCGCGGTGGCGGCCGGCGCGAGCTACGTCGCCTTCGGCGCGTTCTTCCCGACGGCGACCAAGATCACGACGCGACGCGCGAACGTCGCGCTGCTGCGCGATTCGGCGGGCCTGGGCGTGCCGCTGGTGGCGATCGGGGGGATCACGCCCGACAATGCCCCACCGCTGGTCGAGGCCGGCGCCGACCTGCTGGCGGTGATCGGCGGCGTGTTCGATGCGCCGGATCCCGTCGCCGCCGCGCGCAGGTATGTCGCGTGTTTCCCCCACCCCAGCCCTCCCCCGCACGCGGGGGAGGGAGCATCCAGGTTTTCCGCATGAACCACGACAAATCCCACGCCCTGTTCGAACGCGCCCGCGCGCTGCTGCCCGGCGGCGTCAATTCGCCGGTGCGCGCCTTCAAGTCGGTGGGCGGCGAGCCGTTCTTCGTCGCGCGCGCGGACGGCGCGTACCTGCATGACGTCGACGGCAACCGCTACGTCGACTACGTCGGCTCGTGGGGCCCGATGATCGTCGGCCACAACCACCCGAAGGTGCGCGAAGCGGTGCAGGCGGCGATCGGCAACGGCCTGTCGTACGGCGCGCCATGCCCGGCCGAAGTGACGATGGCCGAAACGATCACGCGGCTGGTGCCCTCGTGCGAGATGGTGCGCATGGTCAATTCCGGCACCGAGGCGACGCTGTCGGCGATCCGGCTGGCGCGCGGCGCGACCGGGCGGGCGAAGATCGTGAAGTTCGAGGGCTGCTACCACGGCCACGGCGACTCGTTCCTGGTCAAGGCCGGCAGCGGCGCGCTGACCTTCGGCGTACCGACCTCGCCCGGCGTGCCCAAGCCGCTGGCCGACCTGACGCTGACCCTGCCCTACAACGATTTCGATGCCGCGACCGCGCTGTTCGACGAAGCCGGCGCCGACATCGCCGGGCTGATCATCGAACCGGTGGTCGGTAACGCCAACTGCCTGCCGCCGCGCGACGGATTCCTCCAGCACCTGCGAGCGCTGTGCACACGGCACGGCGCGCTGCTGATCTTCGACGAGGTGATGACCGGCTTCCGCGTCGCGCTCGGCGGCGCACAGGCACGCTATGGCGTGGCGCCGGACATCAGCACCTTCGGCAAGATCATCGGCGGCGGCATGCCGGTGGGCGCCTACGGAGGACGCGGCGAACTGATGCAGCAGATCGCGCCCGCGGGGCCGATCTACCAGGCCGGCACGCTGAGCGGCAACCCGGTGGCGATGGCGGCGGGGCTGGCGATGCTGGAGCTGGTTTCGGAGCCGGGCTTCCACGACCGGCTGGAGGCGACGACACACGCGCTGTGCGATGGCCTCGAAGCCGCCGCGCGCGATGTGGGGGTGCCGTTCACGACGACCCGCGTCGGCGCGATGTTCGGAATGTTCTTCACCGATGCGCCGGCGGTCGACACCTACGCCCAGGCCGTCGCCTGCGACACCGCCGCGTTCAACCGCTTCTTCCACGCGATGCTCGAGCGTGGCGTGTTCCTCGCGCCGTCGGCGTTCGAGGCCGGCTTCGTGTCGGCCGCGCACGACGACGCGGTTGTCGCCGACACCCTCGCCGCGGCGCGGGAAGCCTTCGGGGTGGTCGCCGCGGGATGAGGCCGCACATCCGCCAGGTGCTGTTCGATTTCGACGAGGTGCTCGCGCGCTACCACCATGAAAAGCGGATCGCGCACCTCGCCGCGTTCGCCGGATGCGAACACGAGCGCGTGCGCGAAGTGCTGTTCACGTCCGGACTGGAAACCCTGTACGACGGCGGTGCGATCGAAACCGGCGACTACCTCGACCGGCTGGGCGACGGCATCGGCAGGGCCGTCGACGAGGAGGCGTGGATCGCCTCGCGCCTGGCCGGCAGCATCGCCGATGCGGCAATGCTCGAACGCGTGGCCGCGCTCGACGAGCCGCTGGCGCTGGGCGTGCTGACCAACAACGGCGCGCTGATGGCGCGGGCGATCGCGCGCATCGTCGAGCCGATCTTCCACCGGCTGGACGGGCGCGTGCTGTGCAGCGGCGCGCTGCGGATGCGCAAGCCGGATCCCGCCATTTTCAGGCACGCACTCGAGCTGCTGGGCTGGGAGGCGGCGAGCACGCTGTTCGTCGACGACTCGTTTGCCAACGTGCAGTCGGCGCGGAAAACGGGACTGCATGCCGAGACTGTGGCCGACGCGCGTTCGTTCCTGCGGGTGCTGAAGCGGTACGGACTGGCCTGACCTGCTTGTCTCCAGCGAACGGCGCGCGGAAGCAGATTCTGCGCTGCGCTCGGGATGACGACTTCATTCCATTGGGCGCCTTGGGGACAGCACCGACCCGTCGATGCCGACCGGTATGCGGCAGCCTCACCGCGCCATCGTCATTCCCGGACGATCCGCACAGGTGGCAGCCGTCAGGCCTTGGCCAGCGCCTGCCGGAGCCGTTCGAGCCCTTGGGCCACCTCGACGTCACTGATGTTGAGCGGCGGCACGAAGCGCAGCACGTCCGGGCCGGCCTGCAGCAGCAGCAGGCCGTTCGCCGCGGCCAGGTCGAGCAGTTCGCCGGCGCGGCCGGCGTGCTTGGGCTTGAGCACGGCGCCGAGCATCAGTCCGCGGCCGCGGACTTCGGAGAACAGGTCGAGGTCGCCGTCGAGCGCGCCGAGGCCGGCGCGCAGCGCCGCCGCCTGCCGCGTCACGTTGGCCATGGTCTCGGGGGAGGCCAGCTTGCGCAGCGCGACGCGCGCCACCGCCGCCGCCAGCGGATTGCCGCCGAAGGTGGTGCCGTGGTCGCCGAACTGCATCGCCTCGGCGACCTTCGGCCCCGCGAGCAGGGCGCCGATCGGGAATCCCCCGCCCAGCGCCTTGGCCAGGGTCACGATGTCCGGCGTGACCTGGTCCTGCCAGTGCGCGAACAGGGTGCCGGTGCGGCCCATGCCGCTCTGGATCTCGTCCAACGCGAGCAGCGCGCCGTGGTGGTCGCACAACTCGCGCACCGTGCGCAGGAAGCCGGGGGCCGCCGGCGTCACGCCGCCCTCGCCCTGCACCGGTTCGACCAGCACCGCGGCGACGTCGCCGCAGGCCATGGCGATCTCCAGCGCGGTCGCGTCGTTGAAGTCGACGTAGCGGAAGCCGCCGGGCAGCGGCTCGTAGCCGGCCTGGTATTTCGGCTGCGCGGTCGCGGTGACCGCGGCCAGGGTGCGTCCGTGGAAGCTGCCGCGGAAGCTGACGATCACGCGGCGCGAGGGTTCGCGCCCCTGCGCGGTGGCCCACTTGCGGACGAGCTTGATCGCGGCCTCGTTGGCCTCGGCGCCGGAGTTGCACAGGAACACGCGCGAGGCGAAGCGCGAGGCGGTGGCCAGTTCCTCGGCCAGCAGCAGCGGAGGTTCGCTGTAGAAGATGTTGCTTGTGTGCCACAGCTTCCCCGCCTGCTCGGTCAGCGCGGCGACGAGGTCCGGGTCGCTGTGGCCAAGCCCGCAGACCGCGATGCCGGCCGAGAAATCGATGTACTCGCGCCCGTCGCGATCCCACAGCCGCGCGCCCTGCCCGCGTTCGAGGATCACCTGGCGCGGCCGGTAGACCGGCAGGTAGCGCTGCTGTCCGAGGGCGACGAGGTCGGCGGTGGTGCTGGGCTGGGTCATGCGCGTGGCGGGGGGCGTGGACAAGGCCGGCCATTGTGCCGCGTCGGCGCGCGCCGCGGGACCGTCCGCGGCGGTCACCAGCTCCCGGTATTGGGCATCGAGGCCCAGGGTTCGGCCGGTGGCAGCGCCGCGCCCTTCTGCAGCAGCTCGATCGACACCAGGTCCGGCGTGCGCACGAAGGCCATGCGGCCGTCGCGCGGCGGGCGGTTGATCGTGATGCCCAGCGACTGCAGGTGCGCGCAGAGCGCGTAGATGTCGTCGACCTCGAAGGCGAGGTGGCCGAAGTTGCGGGCGCTGCCGTAGTCCTCCGGCGGCGAGCCGTCCGTGGGCGGCCAGTTGAAGGTCAGCTCGACCTCGGCCTCGGGATTGGCCGGGGCGCCGAAGTAGACCAAGGTAAAGCGGCCCGCCTCGTTCTCCATGCGCCGTGTCTCGCGCAGGCCCAGGCCCTCGGTGAGGAAGCGGCTGGTGGCGTCCAGGTCGTGGACCCGGATCATCGCGTGCAGGTATTTCATCGTTTCATTTCCATCGCCATCCGGCCCGGTACGCCCACGCGTTCGCCAGCAGGCACAGCAGGATCAGCACACTGTACTCCATGCCGTTGCGGCCCAGCCCGACCACGAACCAGCCGGCCGGCGCGTGCACGAGCCAGATGCCGCAGGCGTAGATCGCGCAGAACACGAGTGCGATCGGCGTGACCCAGCGCCCCCACGCCAGCAGGGGCGCGGCGACGAGTTCGAAGATCGTCACGAACCACGCGATGCCTGCGCCGAACGGCAGGCCCTGCCCGTCGAGGAATGCGCCGAATGGCGTGACGCCGCCCGCGAGCACGCGCGCGAGGCCGTGGATGAAGAGCAGGACGGCGAGGCCGCTGCGGATCGCGGCCAGCGCCTGGGTGGAGGATGGGGATGGTGCGGGCATTGGCTGTCTCCGTTCACGGGATCGGGCTGATCGAAGGTGACTGGACTCGATGATGTCGTCCTCGCGGATTTCAGCACATGCAAGCGGGGATCCATTCTTCAATTCGGAAGGAAAAAGCCGAAGACACTGGGTCCCCGCCTGCGCGGGGATGACGTTTCCGATGTTGTCGCGGGCATCGGCTTTTCGGCTTCGGCGCGCGCCTCAGTCGAGGAACAGGTCCGGCAGCAGCGGCTGCGAAGGGTCGACCGCATAGCCCGACAGGTCCGTTAGCCCCGCCTCGCGCAGCACCTCGTCGTCGATCAGGAAGCGGCCGGTGAAGCCGGCGGCGGGACGGGAGAGGATCGCGTGCGCGGCATCGGCCATGATCGCCGGCGAACGGCCGTTGCCGCCGGACACGCCCGGGATCATGTTCAGCGCATCGGTCGCGATCAGCGTGCGCGGCCACAGGCCGTTGATCGCGATGTTGCGCTCGCGGAACTCCGCGGCCAGCCCCAGCGTGACCAGGCTCATGCCCATCTTCGCCAGCGTGTAGCCGGTATGCGGCGCCCACCATTTCGGGTCGATCGACGGCGGCGGGCACAGCGTCAGGATGTGCGGGTTGTCCGCCTCCAGCAGGTGCGGCAGGCAGGCCTGCGCGCACAGGAAGCTGCCGCGTGCGTTGACCTGCTGCATCAGGTCGAAGCGCTTCATCGGCGTGTCCAGCGCGCCGCGCAGCCAGATCGCGCTGGCGTTGTTGACGAGGATGTCCAGGCCGCCGAAGGCGGCGAAGGTCTTCGCGACCGCGTCCTTCACCTCGCCTTCCTCGCGGATGTCGCACTTGATCGCCAGCGCGCGGCCGCCGGCTTCCTCCACCGCCCTGGCCGCGGTATGGATGGTGCCGGGCAGCTTGGGGTTGGGCACGTCGGACTTCGCCGCGATGACGACGTTGGCGCCATCGCGCGCGGCGCGCAGCGCGATGGCGAGGCCGATGCCGCGCGAGGCGCCGGTGATGAAGAGGGTCTTGCCGGAGAGTGAGGACATCGGTGTGCGCATCGGTGACGGGGGCTTGTCATCCCGAGCGTAGCGAGGGATCTCGCGTTTGGCGATACGGTGACTGGGGGACGGGATCCCTCGCGGAGCCTGCCCTGAGCGCAGCCGTAGGGCTCGGGATGACAGAATTTTCACCATTCATGGCTTCGGCCCCTGCCCTTCGTTGTCCTCCCACTTCAGCAGCCTGCGGGTGACGAAGCGGTACACCGGCTTGCCGGTGCGGAACCACAGGTCGCGCACCCAGGAATTGCGCTTGAGCACCCGCAGTTCCACCGGCGTCAGCGCCTCGCGGCAGTACATGCGCTTGTGCTTGAGCAGGTGGCGCAGGTCCTCGCGGAACAGCAGCCGCATCCAGCGCGATCGCGGATCGCCGCGGGTGGCGAGCTGGAAGTCGATGAGCGCCGGGCGGCCGTCCTCCAGCACCAGCCAGTTAGCCTCCTTGGCGAGGTCGTTGTGGGCGATTCCGCGGCGGTGCAGCTGCTGCAGCAGCCGGCGCGCGGCACGGAAGTACGCCAGGTCCCCGCGCGGCGGGCGCTGGTACATCGCCGCACCTTCCATGTAGCTGCGGTCGAGCCGGCGCCCGTCCCAGGCCAGCAACTGCGGCACGTCGGCCATGCCGTCGATGCGCTGCAGGGCCAGCGCCTCGCGCCGCGCCAGCCACCAGGCGGGCAGGCGCAGCCACGCGGGCACGTGGGCGAGGTCGCGGCGCACGAAGAGGCCATCCGCGCCACGCATCAGCGAGATGCGGCCGAAGCTGTCGGCCTTGAGCGCGCGGGTCTCGGTGGCGGAATCGCGGTCCATTGCCACAGTCTATTGGTCCGCCCCCCGGATTGTAGGAGCGGCTTCAGGCGCGACCTTTTGCCGCAAGCCGTCGAACGGCCGGTCGCGGCTGAAGCCGCTCCTGCAAGGATGGCCGGATCGATGGGCGGGCGGTCAGCAGCGGCTGTCATAATCACGCGATGACTTCCGGCTGGTTCGACGCCACCCTCGCCTGGATCAGCACGCACCCGGTCGCGGCCGGGGGACTGATCTTCCTGATCGCGTTCTGCGATTCGATCATCGTGCTCGGCATCGTGGTGCCGGCGCTGCCGCTGCTGTTCGCGATCGGCGCGCTGATCGGCCTCGGCCACATCGACGGCACCTATGCGATCACCTGCGCGGCGCTGGGCGCCTTCCTCGGCGACGCGATCGGCTACTGGGTCGGACGCCGCTGGGGACCGCAGCTGCGCGAACACTGGCCGTTCAGCCGCCATCCGCAGTTGCTCGACCGTGGCGAACTGGTGTTCCGCCGCCATGGCGCGAAGAGCATCCTGATCGCGCGCTTCGTCGGGGCGATCCGCGCCTTCGTGCCGGCGATCGCCGGCATGCTGCACATGCCGCTGCGGCGCTACGTGCCGATGAGCCTGTTCGCCTGCTTCCTGTGGGCGGGCCTGTTCCTCGCGCCGGGCTGGGTGTTCGGCGCCTCGTACGAGGCGGTCGCCGCCGTCGCCGACCGGCTGGTGCTGGTGCTCGGCGGCCTGCTCGTGGTGCTGGCGCTGGCCTGGGCCGCGGTGCTGTACGGCTACCGCTGGTTCGACCGCCACGCCAACGACCTGCTGGCGCGCGCATTGCGCTGGACGCGCGCGCACCCGCGGCTGGGCCGCTACGCCGCGGCGCTGATCGATCCGAACCGGCCGGAATCGGCTTCGCTGGCGATCCTGGCCGCCTGCCTGCTGGCGATCGGCTGGGCCTGGTTCGCGCTGCTGGGCATGGTGTGGACGCGCGGCGAGCCGCTGGCGTTGGACCTGTCGGTGTTCCAGGCGATGTACGAACTGCGCAACCCGCTGGCCGACCGGATGATGGCGGGCGTGGCCTCGATCGGCGACTGGGAGGTGCTGGTGCCCGCAGCCGCGCTGGCGCTGCTGTGGCTGCTGTGGCGGCGGCGCTGGATCGCCGCGGCGCACTGGGTGGCCGCGCTCGCGTTCGGCCTGATCCTCACCACCGGCCTGGCCTACCTGATCCACATGCCGCTGCCGCCCACCGCGCACAGCGGCTTCGGCTTCCCCTCGGTGTCGGTGACGATGACCACGATCACCTTCGGCTTCTTCGCCGTGCTGATCGCGCGCGAACTGCCGGGACGCTCGCGGGTGTGGCCGTACATGGTCGCGGGCCTGGTCGGCGTGCTGCTGGGCTTCGCGCGGCTGTACCTGGGCGCGCACTGGCTCAGCGACGTGGTCGGCGGGATGCTGCTCGGCATCGTCTGGCTGCTGGTGCTGGGCATCGCCTACCGGCGCCACGTGGCGCGCTCGTTCTGGATGCGGCCGCTGGCGGCGATCTTCTACGGCGCGTTCGCGCTGGCCGCGCTGTGGCATGCGCCGAAGGCGGTCGATCCGCTGCTGGACCGCTTCCGCTCGCCGGAATCGGGCGTGGTGCTCGACCGCGAAGCCTGGTGGCAAAGTGACTGGGCGCAGCTGCCCGCGCAGCGCCGCGAGCGCGACGCCAGCCGCCGCTGGGCGCTGGAGGTGCAGGTCGCCGGCCCGCTGGCGCCGCTGCAGGGCCACCTGCGCTCGCTGGGCTGGGAGGCGCAGCCACAGGCGGACTGGACCGCGACGCTCGGCCTGCTCGACGACGACACCCCGCCCCCGGAGCAGCCCGTGCTGCCGGCCACGCTGGGCTCGGAAGCGGAGACCCTGCTGCTGCGCCGCCCCGCGGCGGACGGCAGCATCCACGCGCTGCGGCTGTGGCGCGCCCCCGCGCGGCTCGCCGATGGCACGCCACTGTGGATCGGCACCACGCAAACGCTCGAATTCAAGCAGCCGCTGTACGGCCTGTTCGGCATCTGGCTGCCGGCCGTCCAGGGCGACGCCGCCTACGTCGAACTGCGCCGCGCACTGACCGGCTTCCCGATGCGCGAGGCCCCGCATCCGCTGACCGGCGCGCCGGTGCTGCGCGTGCGCACCGAGGCCGATCGGCCCCTCCCGTCAGGACAGCAGCCGTAGCAGGTCGTCCAGGCGCTGGTCGGGATCGTCCTCCTGCAGCAGGCGCTGGCGCTGCGGCAGGGTCAGCGGCAGCAGTTCGGCCAGGCGCCAGCCGACCCACGCGGCATCGTCGAACTGCGGCTCGGGGATGCGCACGTCGGCGTCGCCCAGTTGTTCGAGGATCCGGCGCAGCACGTCGCCCAGCAGCACGTGCTGCGGCTGCAGTTCGGCCACGGGGTCGGGATCGCACCACGCCACCTCGCCCACCACCAGGCCGTTGTCGCGGACGCGCGTGCGCGTGACGTGGAAGCGGCGTCCACCGCGCAGGCGCAGGTGCAGCAGGCCGTCGGGCCCGCTGTCGAAGTCCTCGATCCGCGCCTCGGTGCCCCAGGCCATCGGCGTGGCCGGCGCACCGGCCTCCATGCCCTGCGCGATCAGGCACACGCCGAAGCCGGTGCCGTGGCGGCCGCAGTCGCGCACCAGGTCGAGATAGCGCGGCTCGAACACGCGCAGGCCCAGCGCGGCGCCGGGCACCAGCACGGTGTTCAGCGGGAACAGCGGCAGGGAGTCGGGCATGGGGGGAGTCTAGGACCAGTGGCCGAGTCGGTACTACCGGTGGGATCCAGTCGTCATCCCCGCGAAGGCGGAGAACCGGTGTCGTCGAGTTGTCTCGATCTTGAAGATGCTGGATCCCCGCCTTCGCGGGGATGACGATCCGAGGGGCCCGGCATCGCAGCAGGAAGCGTGCGATCCGGTCGGAGTCAACCCTCGCGCAGCAACGCCAGGAACCGCCGCGGCGCGCCGTCGAAACCGCCGTTGGACATGAACACGACGTGGTCGCCGTCGCCGGCGATGGCCTGCAGCGCGGCCAGCAGCGCATTGGCATCCGGCACGGTACGCGCCTCGCCGCGCACGGCCGCGACCACCTTGCCGGCGTCCCAGGCCAGTTCCGGGCGATGCAGGAACACCACCGCGTCGGCGCCGTCCAGCGACGGCGCCAGCGCGTCGGCATGCGCGCCCAGCCGCATCGAATTGCTGCGCGGCTCCATCGCCACCACGATGCGCGCACCGCCGACCTTCGCGCGCAGACCCGCGAGCGTGGTCGCGATCGCGGTCGGATGGTGGGCGAAGTCGTCGTAGACGGTGATGCCGCGCGCCTCGCCCAGCACTTCCAACCGACGTTTCACGCTGCGGAAGTCCGCCAGCGCCGGGAGGATGGACGCCACGTCCACGCCCACCGCCGCGCACGCCGCCAGCGCGGCCAGCCCGTTGAGCACGTTGTGGTCGCCGACCAGCGGCCATTCGATCACGCCCAGGTCCTCGCCGCCGCGCAGCACCGCGAACGCCCCACCGTCCTCGCGCAGCTTGCGCGCGCTCCACTCGAACGAGGCATCGAAGCCGAAGCGCTCCACCGGCGTCCAGCAGCCCATTTCCAGCACCTCGCGCAGGCGCTCGTCGTGGCCGTTGACGATGATCCGCCCGCGCCCCGGCACCGTGCGCACGAGGTGGTGGAACTGGCGCTGGATCGCGGCCACGTCGGGGAAGATGTCGGCGTGGTCGTATTCGAGGTTGTTGAGGACCGCCACCAGCGGCCGGTAGTGCACGAACTTGCTGCGCTTGTCGAAGAACGCGGTGTCGTATTCGTCGGCTTCGACGACGAAAGGGATTCGGGATTGGGGATTCGGGATTCGGCCGCCGCCGCCCAGTCTCGCGGAGACGCCGAAATCCTCCGCCACGCCGCCGATCAAAAAGCCCGGTTCGCGCCCCGCCGCCTGCAGCAGGAAGGCCAGGATCGTCGTCGTCGTGGTCTTGCCGTGCGTGCCGGCGACCGCCAGCACCTCGCGTCCCGGCAGCACGTGGTCGCGCAGCCACGCCGCGCCCGAAACGTAGGCGCGGCCGCTGTCGAGCACCGCCTCCACCGCCGCGTTGCCGCGCGACAGCGCATTGCCGATCACCACCGTGTCGCAGTCGTCCGAGATGTGCTCGGGCAGGTAGCCCTGCCTGAGCGCGATGCCGAGTTGCTCGAGCTGCGTCGACATCGGCGGATACACCGCCTGGTCGCTGCCTTCGACGTCATGGCCGAGTTCGCGCGCGAGCGCGGCGACGCCGCCCATGAAGGTGCCGGCGATGCCAAGAATATGAATCTTCAAGATCCGCGAACCCTCGAATTGCAAGCTCCCTCCCCCGCACGCGGGGGAGGGCTGGGGTGGGGGCAACGAAGACACACTGGCTGCCAGACAGTACCTCACGCCGGAGCCTACCCCCATCCGCCTTCGGCATCCCCGCCTTCGCGGGGACAGGCTCTTCCCCCGCCAAGCGGGAGAAGGCACAGCGAATCACCCCACCGCCTTCTCCGGCGCAATCGCCTCGACGATGCGCGTGAACACCTCGTCCAGCGACCCCACGCCGTCGACCACGGTCAGCTGCCCGTGCTGGCGGTAGAACTCGATCACCGGCGCGGTCTGCTGGTCGTACACCTGCAGGCGCTTGCGCACCGATTCGGGATTGTCGTCGGCGCGGCCTTCGGCCTTGGCGCGGCCGGCGAGGCGTTCGACGATCTGCTCGTTGTCCACCGTCAGCTGCACGGCCGCGTCGAACGACTGCCCGAGGCTGGCCAGCAGTTCGTCCAGAGCCGCCGCCTGCGCCAGGTTGCGCGGGTAGCCGTCGAGAATGAAGCCGGAGCGGGTGTCGTCGCGTGAGAAGCGGTCCCTGAGCATGCCCAGCAGGATCTCGTCGCTGACCAGGTCGCCGCGCGCCATCACTTCCTTCGCCTGCAGTCCCAGCGGGCTGCCTGCCGCCACTTCGGCGCGCAGCAGGTCGCCGGTCGAGATGTGCGGCACCTGCAGGTGCTCCTTCAACTTCGCCGCCTGCGTACCCTTGCCCGAGCCGGGCGCTCCCAACAATACCAATCGCATCGAGGACTCCCACCAGATCGAAACCGTAAAGCGGCCACGGGGGGTTGCTAAACTCCCGCCGGCACCGCGGATTCAGCCTCCAGCTTAACCCATCGCACCGTTCCCCCGACCTCATCCAAAGGGCGCATATGGCTTCCGGAACCCTGCTCTATTCCCAGTCCGGCGGTGTCACCGCCGTCATCAACGCCACCGCCTCTGGCGTGATCGCCGAGGCCCGTGCCCGCAAGGTCAAGGTGCTGGCGGCCCGCAACGGCATCCTCGGCGCCCTGCGCGAGGAACTGGTGGACACCTCCAAGGAAACCGCCGCCGCGATCCGCGCGCTGGCGCATACCCCCGGCGGCGCGTTCGGCTCCTGCCGCTACAAGCTCAAGTCGGTCGAGCAGGACCGGGCCAGGTACGAGCGCCTGCTGGAGGTGTTCAAGGCCCACGACGTGCGCTGGTTCCTCTACAACGGTGGAAACGATTCCGCCGACACCGCCAACAAGGTCTCGAAGCTGGCGGCCGAATTCGGCTACCCGCTGACCTGCATCGGCGTGCCCAAGACGATCGACAACGACCTCGCCGTCACCGACTGCTGCCCGGGCTTCGGCTCGGCGGCCAAGTACACCGCCGTGTCCGTGCGCGAGGCCGCGCTGGACGTCGCCGCGATGTCCGAGACATCAACCAAGGTCTTCGTCTATGAAGCCATGGGCCGCCACGCCGGCTGGCTGGCCGCCGCCGCCGGCCTCGCCGGCAAGGGTCCTGATGAAGCACCACACCTCATCCTGTTCCCCGAGCGCCCCTACGACGAGGCCGATTTCCTCAGGCAGGTGAAGAAGGTCGTCGCCCGCGTCGGCTACTGCGTCGTGGTCGCCAGCGAGGGCATCCAGACCGCCGACGGCCGCTTCGTCGCCGATTCCGGCGGCGGCAAGGACTCCTTCGGCCACACCCAGCTCGGCGGCGTCGCCTCCTACCTCGCCGGCAAGGTCAAGGACGAACTCGGCTTCAAGGTCCACTGGACCCTGCCCGACTACCTGCAGCGCTCCGCCCGCCACCTCGCCTCGAAGACCGACGTCGAACAGGCGCTGGCCGTCGGCAAGGCCGCCGTGCAGTTCGCGCTCAAGGGCCGGAACGCGACGATGCCGGTGATCGTGCGCACCGCCGACAAGCCCTACCGCTGGAAGATCGGCAGCGCGCCGCTGGACAAGGTCGCCAACCACGAGAAGAAGTTTCCCGCCGGCTTCATCCGCCGCGATGGCTACGGCATCACCGACAAGGCCCGCGCCTACCTCGAACCGCTGATCCGCGGCGAGGCGCCGCCGCCGTACGGGAAGGACGGCATTCCGGCGTATGTGACGCTGAAGAACGTTGCGGTGAAGAAGAAGTTGCCGAAGTGGGAAGGGTGAGACGGCGCGTCCTTGGGATCGACGACATGCGTAGGCTGGGATACGGCGCCATATCGGCATAGCCGGTGCTGCATGGCGATGAACTGACTTCTTTCAGCAGGCGGGCGTGGGCGGCGGCTGTGGTACCGATGCACTAATCTCTTGCGGGACCGGATCGCTTCGTTCGCCACCGCAAGTTCAAGAGGCAAGAGCGTTCCGTCCGCCTTCGGCGGCCGGGTTCATTTCTTTTGCTGGCCCAAAAGAAACGAACCAAAGAAAAGGGCCTTCCCCGACGAAGCTAACCTGCTGTCGGCACGTTCGACGGGATTTTTCGACACGGCATCCATGCCGTGGCGAAAAACGGCGCGCATCCATGCGCGCCGCCCTCCGGGTCTCCATGCATCGTGGCAGCCGAACCATTTCCCGCTGTTTGTAGGAGCGCCTTCAGGCGCGACTGTTGCCGGCGCCGTGGAACGGCCGGTAGCGGCCGACGCCACCCCTACAAGAACGTGAACTGTCATTTCGAGCGTAGCGAGAGGCGCTTTACAACAGCGAAGCTGGTCAATCTGCGTTATTCGAGATTCCTCACTGCGTTCGGAATGACAGATCGGACGATTCCAGCGTTTCCCTTGGGAGCACGCGCCGTCTCCAGACCCGTAGGGCGCCGCACATGGATGTGCGGTGTTTTCCGCCACGGCATGGATGCCGTGTCGGAAAATCCCCTCACACTCCCAGCTCGCGGATTTGCCTTGATCGGGGAAAGCGTTTTTCTTTGGTTCGTTTCTTTTGACGCTTATCAAAAGAAATGAACCCGCCGTAGGCGGAAGCTTTTGCTCCAGGCATGTTTTTGGCCGGCATCCATTCCGGAATCCCCGGCGCGCGGGTTGAAACCCGCCCTATGCATCTAGTCAGGCTTCGAGCATCGACAGGTTTCGCACCGCGCCCTTGTCCGCGCTGGTCGCGAGCAAGGCATAGGCCTTCAACGCAGCACTGACCTTGCGCGCACGCGGCTGCGCCGGCTTCCAACTCTTCGCATCCTGTTCGGCGCGACGCGCAGCAAGCGCTTCATCGGACACCAGCAAGTCGATCGTGCGCGCGGGAATGTCGATGCGGATGCGGTCGCCATCGCGCACGAGGCCGATCGCGCCGCCGGCCGCCGCTTCGGGCGAGGCGTGGCCGATGGAAAGCCCCGAGGTGCCGCCGGAGAAGCGTCCGTCGGTCAGCAGCGCGCAGCTTTTGCCGAGACCCTTCGACTTCAGGTAGCTGGTCGGATACAGCATCTCCTGCATGCCGGGACCGCCCTTCGGGCCTTCGTACCGGATGACGACGACGTCACCCGCCTTCACCTCGTCGCCGAGGATGCCCTGCACCGCCGCGTCCTGGCTCTCGTAGACGCGGGCGCTGCCTTCGAAGACGTGGATGGATTCGTCCACTCCTGCAGTCTTCACCACGCAGCCGTCGACGGCGATGTTGCCGTGGAGCACGGCAAGGCCGCCCTCCTGCGAGTAGGCGTGTTCGACGCTGCGGATGCAGCCTTCGGCGCGATCGGTGTCGAGCGTCGACCAGCGCGTGTCCTGGCTGAAGGCGGTTTGCGTGGGGATGCCGGCCGGGCCGGCCTTGTAGAAGGTGGCGACGGCTTCGTCGTCCATGGTCGCGACGTCCCACTTCGCGATCGCGTCGGCCAGGCTCGGCGCGTGCACGGTCGCGACCTCGGTATGCAGCAGCCCGCCGCGCGCGAGTTCGCCGAGGATCGCCATGATGCCGCCGGCGCGATGCACGTCCTCGATGTGGTACTTCTGCGTGTTCGGCGCGACCTTGCACAGCTGCGGCACGCGCCGCGACAGCCGGTCGATGTCGTGCAGGGTGAACGGCACTTCGCCCTCCTGCGCGGCGGCGAGCAGGTGCAGGATGGTGTTGGTCGAGCCGCCCATCGCGATGTCGAGCGTCATCGCGTTCTCGAAGGCCTCGAAGGTGGCGATGCCGCGCGGCAGCGCGCGCGGGTCCTCGGCGCCGTACCAGCGATGGCACAGTTCCACCGCGGTGCGGCCGGCGCGCAGGAACAGCTGCTCGCGGTCGGCGTGCGTGGCCAGCGTGGTGCCGTTGCCGGGCAGCGACAGGCCGAGCGCCTCGGTGAGGCAGTTCATCGAGTTGGCGGTGAACATGCCGCTGCACGAGCCGCAGGTCGGGCAGGCGCTGCGCTCGACCGCCGCGACCTGCTCGTCGGACACGTTGGGATCGGCCGCCATCACCATCGCGTCGACCAGGTCGAGCTTGTGGTCGGCCAGTCGCGTCTTGCCCGCCTCCATCGGCCCGCCGGAGACGAACACCGTCGGGATGTTGAGCCGCAGCGCGGCCATCAGCATGCCGGGGGTGATCTTGTCGCAGTTGGAGATGCACACCAGCGCGTCGGCGCAGTGCGCATTGACCATGTACTCGACCGCGTCGGCGATCACCTCGCGGCTTGGCAGCGAGTACAGCATGCCGTCGTGACCCATCGCGATGCCGTCGTCGACGGCGATGGTGCTGAACTCCTTGGCCACGCCGCCGACGCGCTCGATCTCGCGCGCGACCAGCTGGCCGAGGTCCTTGAGGTGCACGTGGCCGGGCACGAACTGGGTGAACGAATTGGCGATCGCGACGATGGGCTTGTGGAAGTCATCGTCCTGCATGCCGGTGGCGCGCCACAGCGCGCGGGCACCGGCCATGTTGCGGCCGTGGGTGGAGGTCTTGGAGCGGTAATCAGGCATGGGCTTCGCGGGGGATGACGCATTGCGTCAAAGGAGGGATTCTCGACAGTTTTTGATGTTTCAGTTGCAACGATTTCGACCGAAACGGAAACCGCGCGGAATTTCGGCCCATCGCGCTTGACAAAGCCTGAAACCCCGGTTTAGTTTGCGTGAATGCTGCAACGCCACACGCCCACGACGAATGTCCACGACGCCAATGCGGCGTCCATTCTCGTACTCGTCCTTATTACCTCACCCACAGGTGCGGGACGATCGGGCGCGTAGGCAGAAAGCGCCGGAATCCGAAACCCCGCACCGCAAGGGCGGGGTTTTTTGTTGCCCTCCGCATCCACCATCCACCACACGCACCAGAGACCCGACATGACCCAGCCTTCCCTTCCCCGCCCCAGCATCGCCATCGTCGGCTACGGCAGCCAGGGCCGCGCGCATGCGCTCAACCTGCGCGACTCCGGCTTCGACGTGACCGTCGGCCTGCGTCCGGGCGGCCCGACCGAGGCCAAGGCCAAGGCCGACGGCTTCAGCGTGAAGTCGCCCGCCGAGGCGGTGAAGAGCGCCGACCTGGTCGCGGTGCTGACGCCCGACATGGTGCAGAAGAAGCTGTATGACGAGGTGCTGGCGCCGAACCTGAAGCAAGGCGCCTGCCTGCTGTTCGCGCACGGCCTGAACGTGCACTTCGGCATGGTCTCGCCGCGCGAGGACCTGGACGTGGTCCTGGTCGCGCCCAAGGGCCCGGGCGCGCTGGTGCGCCGCGAGTACGAGATCGGCCGCGGCGTGCCCTGCATCTACGCCATCCACCAGGACCGCAGCGGCAAGGCCAAGGACTTCGCGCTGTCCTATGCCGACGGCCTCGGCGGCGCCCGCGCCAACCTGATCGAGACCACCTTCAAGGAAGAGACCGAGACCGACCTGTTCGGCGAGCAGGCCGTGCTGTGCGGCGGCGCCTCGTCGCTGGTGCAGGCCGGCTTCGAGGTGCTGGTCGAGGCCGGCTACCAGCCGGAGATCGCCTACTACGAAGTGCTGCACGAGCTGAAGCTGATCGTCGACCTGTTCTACGAAGGCGGCATCACCCGCATGCTCGAGTTCGTCTCCGAGACCGCGCAGTACGGCGACTACGTCAGCGGCCCGCGCGTGATCGACGCCAGCGTCAAGGCGCGCATGAAGGACGTGCTGACCGACATCCAGAACGGCACCTTCACCAAGAACTGGGTCGCCGAATACGAAGCCGGGCTGCCGAACTACAGCAAGTACAAGCAGGCCGACCTCGACCATCCGATCGAGCAGGTCGGCAAGCAGCTGCGCGCGAAGATGGTGTGGCTGGACAATTCCCCGAAGGAACAGAAAGAGGCCGCGTGATGAACGGTGCGCACTGGCTGGTGCAGGCCCTGGAGGCCGAAGGCGTCGATACGCTGTTCGGCTATCCGGGCGGGACGATCATGCCCTTCTACGACGCGCTCCACGGCGCGTCGCTGAAGCATGTGCTGGTGCGCCACGAGCAGGGCGCGGCGTTTGCCGCGAACGGCTACGCGCGCGCCAGCGGACGCGTGGGCGTGTGCGTGGCAACCTCGGGGCCGGGCGCCTCGAACCTGGTCACCGGCATCGCCGACGCGATGTTCGACTCGGTGCCGATGGTCGTCCTCACCGGCCAGGTGCCCACCTTCCTGATGGGCACCGACGCCTTCCAGGAGCTGGACGTGTTCGGCATGACCATGCCGATCGTGAAGCACAGCTTCCTGCCGCGCAGCGTCGATGAACTGCCGCGGGTGTTCGCCGAGGCCTTCCGCATCGCACGCAGCGGGCGCCCGGGGCCGGTGCTGATCGACCTGCCCAAGGACGTGCAGATGGCCGATGCCTCGCACCTGCCGGTGCATTCGCCGCTGCCGGTCGAGCCGGTGCCGAACCCGCCCGACTCCGCGCTGCACGAAGCCGCCGCATTGATCTCGCAGTGCCACAAGCCGGTGGTCTACGCCGGCGGCGGCGTAGTGCTGGGCGACGCGGTGGAGGCGTTCCGCGAGTTCGTCGACCTGACCGGCCTGCCGACGGTGCTCACGCTCAAGGGCCTGGGCGCGCTGCATGCGAACCATCCGGCCAACCTCGGCATGCTCGGCATGCACGGCAGCCGCGCCGCGAACATGGCGGTGCAGGAAGCGGACATGCTGATCGTGGTCGGCGCGCGCTTCGACGACCGCGCCACCGGCAAGCTGGCCGAGTTCGCGCCGAACGCGCGCGTGGTGCACCTGGACGGCGACTGCTGCGAGATCGGCAAGCTGCGCGCGGCCGACGTGTCCGTGCCCGGCAACCTGTCGGCGAGCCTGTTCCGCCTCGCCGCGCCGCTGGCCGCGCAGATGGAAGGCCGCCACGCCGCCGCGCGCAAGGCCTGGCGTGACACCTGCCTGGAGCGCAGGCAGCGCCACGCTGCGCGCTACGACGCGCCCGGCGAAACCGTGTACGCGCCGGCCCTGCTCAAGCGCTTGAGCGAAATGGCGCCCAACGCGATCGTCGCCTGCGACGTCGGCCAGCACCAGATGTGGGTCGCGCAGCACTGGCGCTTCCAGCATCCGCGCCAGCACCTGACCAGCGGCTCGCTCGGCGCGATGGGCTTCGGCCTGCCCGCCGCGCTGGGCGCGCAGATGGAAAGCCCGGCCGCGCAGGTGATCTGCGTCAGCGGCGACGGCTCGTTCCTGATGAACGTGCAGGAGCTGGCGACGATCCGGCGCTACCGCATCCCGGTGAAGATCGTGCTGCTCGACAACCAGGCGCTGGGCATGGTGCGGCAGTGGCAGGAGCTGTTCTTCGAGAAGCGCTATTCGGAGATCGACCTGTCCGACAACCCGGACTTCGCCGAAGTCGCGCGCGCGTTCGGCGTCGAGGCGCTGCACGTGGACAAGGCCGCGGGCGTCGAGGACGCGCTCAAGGCGCTGCTGGCCGCCGAAGGCCCGGCGCTGCTGCACGTCGCCATCGACACCGCCGCCAACGTCTGGCCGCTGGTGCCGCCCAACCACAACAACGCGCAGATGATGGACCCCGACGACGCCGGCACGCTGGACACCGGCGAACCGGCCGCGACCCAGCCCTCGTCTGCATCGTCGAGCTCCAAGGAAGCCAACAATGCGCTATCAGCTTGATTTCACGCTGCGGCAGGCCGAGGGCGCGCTGTCGCGCGTGCTCGGCGCCACCGAACGCCGCGGCTTCAGGCCGCTGTCGCTCGACGGCGAAGCGCAGCCGGACGGTGACCAGTGGCGCCTGCGCATGACCGTCGAGGGCGAGCGCTCCGACGAATCGCTGCAGCAGCAGTTGGCGAAGCTCTACGACTGCCTGTCGGTACAGGTACAGCCCTGCCCGTGAGCGCGCTGCACCCACCCGCCTTGGCCCATCCCCGTCATTCCAGCGAAAGCTGGAAGCGCTTCACAACAGCGCGTAGCGCTGGTCATCCATTGGTTTTTGCTTTTTCCGACTGCACCGAAGATGCAAAGGCAAAATGGATTCCAGCTTTCGCTGGAATGACGGGTGACTCTCCTCAGAGCTTCCCATGACCGCCACCGTCACCCCCATCACCGAAGCCGCCCATGCCGCCAAGCCCGTCGCCTGGTTCGACGGCGAACTGGTCGAAGGCGACACCCTGCAGGCCGGCCTGACCACGCACGCGATGCACTACGGCAGCGGCGTGTTCGAGGGCATCCGCGCCTACGCCACCGAGACCGGCGCGGCGGTGTTCCGCCTGCCCGAGCACCTCGAGCGCATGCGCAAGGGCGCCGAGATGTTCGCCCTGCCGTTCGATCCCGCGCTGGCCGCCGAGGCCACGCTGGCGACGCTGCGCGCCAACCGCCACCGCGACGCCTACATCCGCCCGCTGGCGTGGTTCGGCGAGGGCAACTTCGGCCTCGACGTGGAAGGCCACGTCCCGCACATGATGGTCGCCACCACCGCCACCCAGGTGCACCTCAACGGCACCCGCGCGCGGCTCGGCGTCAGCCGCTGGCGGCGCAATCCCGCCGACTCGCTGCCGCCGCTGAAGCTGTGCGGCGGCTACGTGAATTCGATCCTCGCCAAGCGCGAGGCCAAGGCGCGTGGCTTCGACGAGGCGCTGTTCACCGACCGCGAGAGCAACGTCGTCGAATGCACCGGCGCCAACGTGTTCCTGGTCAAGGACGGGCGCATTACCGCGGTCGAGCACCGCGATGCCCTGCCCGGCATCACCCGCGACACCCTGATCGAGCTCACCGGCGCGCAATCGCGCACGGTGACGCTGGCCGAGCTGCTCGACGCCGACGAGGTGTTCGCCTGCGGCACCGCGGCCGAAGTCGCGCCGGTCGCGCAGATCGAGGATCGCCAGTACGGCGACAACCCGGTCACGCGCGAACTGCAGGCGCTGTACGGACGCGTCGTGCGCGGGCAGGAAGCGGCGTACCGCCACTGGCTGACCGACGTCTGATGGACCCTGCCGTAGCCAGCACCATTTCCGTGACCGCCGGCGACGTGCTGGCGGCGCAGGCGCGGCTGCGCAGGTACCTCGACGTCACCCCGACGCACTACGCCGAGCGCTTCGGCTGCTGGCTCAAGCTGGAGAACCTGCAGCGCACCGGCTCGTACAAGGTGCGCGGCGCGCTGAACGCGCTGCTGGCTGCGCGCGAGCGCGGCGACGACCGCCGCGTCATCACCGCCTCGGCCGGCAACCACGCCCAGGGCATGGCCTGGGCCGCGTACCGGCTCGGCATCCCCGCGATCACGGTGATGCCCAGGACCGCGCCGGAGACCAAGGTCGCCGGCGTCGCCCACTGGGGCGCGACCGTGCGCCTGCACGGCGATACCTACGACGAGGCCAAGGCCTTCGCCAGGGAACTGGCCGAACAGAACGGCTTCCGCCTGCTCTCGGCCTTCGACGACGCCGACGTGATCGCCGGGCAAGGCACGGTCGGGCTGGAGATCGCCGCGGCGATGAACCCGGACGTGGTGCTGGTGCCGATCGGCGGCGGCGGCCTCGCCTCGGGCGTGGCGCTGGCGCTCAAATCCCAGGGCGTGCGCATCATCGGCGCCCAGGTCGAGGGCGTCGACGCGATGACCCGCGCGCTGCAGGGCGACCGCAGCCTGCGCGACCCGGCCGCGACGCTGGCCGACGGCGTCCGCGTCAAGGAACCGGGCTACCTGACCGAACACATCCTCAAGGACCTGCTCGACGACGTGGTCATCGTGCGCGAGGCCGAACTGCGCGAGACCCTGGTCCGGCTGGCGCTGGAGGAGCACGTGATCGCCGAGGGCGCCGGCGCGCTGGCGCTGGCCGCGGGCAAGCGCGTGGCCGGCAAGCGCAAGTGCGCGGTGATCTCGGGCGGCAACGTCGACGCCGGCGTGCTGGCGACCCTGCTGTCGGAGGTGCGCCCGCGCCCGCCGCGCAAGCCGCGCCGCCGCACCCAGGAGCGACTTCCATTGCCGGCGGCGAAGCAGCAGCCCCCGCTTCCCGCCGGCCTTCTCCCCGCCAATGACGCAGCGCAACCGCGGCTGACACCCGTACCGAGTAACATCAGCAAGGATCTACCCGAGGAACTCCTCGCATGAACACCACCCCCGAATTCGTACGCATCTTCGACACCACCCTGCGCGACGGCGAGCAGTCCCCCGGCTGCAGCATGACCCCGCAGCAGAAGGTGGTGATGGCGCGCGCGCTGGCCGAACTGGGCGTCGACATCATCGAGACCGGCTTCCCGGCCAGCTCGCAGTCCGACCGCGAGGCCACCGCGCAGATCGTGCGCGAACTGCGCGGCCCCACCCTGGCCGTGCTCTCGCGCTGCCTGCCCGGCGACATCGAGGCCTCCGCGCGCGCGCTGGAGGGCGCCGCGAAGCCGCGCATCCACGTCTTCCTGTCCACCAGCCCGCTGCACCGCGAGCACAAGCTGCGGATGAGCAAGGAGCAGGTGATCGAGTCGATCGGCACCCACGTCGCGATGGCGCGCAGGTACGTCGACGACGTCGAGTTCTCGCCGGAGGACGGCACCCGTACGGAAGAAGACTTCCTGCACGAGGCGGTTGGCGTCGCCATCGCCGCCGGCGCCACCACCATCAACGTGCCCGATACCCTCGGCTACACCACGCCCGAGGAGATCCGCGGCCTGTTCCAGCGCATGATCGACAAGGTGCCAGGCGCCAGGGACGTGATCTTCAGCGCCCACTGCCACAACGACCTCGGCCTCGCCGTCGCCAACTCGCTGGCGGCGATGGAAGGCGGCGCGCGCCAGATCGAGTGCACCATCAACGGCATCGGCGAGCGCGCCGGCAACGCCGCGCTGGAGGAGCTGGCGATGGCGCTGAAGGTGCGCAACGCCTTCTACAACATCGACACCCGGCTCGACACGCGCCGGCTGGTGCCGACCTCGCAGCTGCTGCAGCGCCTGATCGGCATGCCGGTGCAGCGCAACAAGGCGGTCGTGGGCGAGAACGCGTTCGCGCACGAGTCCGGCATCCACCAGCACGGCATGCTGCGCAACCGCAACACCTACGAGATCATGAACCCATCCGACGTCGGCTGGCCCGACACCAAGATGGTGCTGGGCCGCCACAGCGGCCGCGCCGCGCTCGAGCACCGCCTGCGCGCGCTGGGCTACACGATGGAGGACGAGCAGCTCGACCAGGTGTTCGCCCAGTTCAAGGAACTGTGCGAGCAGCAGCGCGTGGTCGAGGACGAGGACCTCGAGCGCCTGATCGACGGCGGCGTGAGCGGCCAGGGCTACCGGCTGTCGTCGATGACCATCAGCGACCGCGGCCAGCGCGCCAGCGCGCAGGTCGAGCTGTCCGCCCCGGACGGCCGCAAGTTCAGCGAGAGCGCGCTCGGCGACGGTCCGGTGGATGCGCTGTTCGCGGCGCTGGCCAACGCCACCGGCGTGAAGCTGTCGCTGGAGAGCTACAGCGTGCACAGCGTCGGCCTCGGCGCCGACGCGCAGGGCGAGGCCTCGCTCAGCGTCCACCACGACGGCATCGAATACCAGGGCAGCGGCACCAGCCGCGACATCATCGAGGCCAGCGCGCTGGCCTGGCTGGACGTGGCCAACCGCATCCTGCGCAGGCAGCCGGGCACGCCGAGCGCGAGCAGCCGGAGGGAAGCGGCGACGGCCTGACGGGTTCGCTTCGACGCTGCTGGAAAGCGGAACGGCCGGTGGACATCCACCGGCCGTTTTTTTGCGTCTTCGGTCCGACGTGACCGGGACTGGACTGGCCGGACTTCGGCGGCCCCCATCCCAACCCTTCCCCCGCAGGCGGGGGAAGGGCTTTTCCCTGCCCCTCCTCAACCCGCGGGATGGGGGCTTTTCCTGCCCCCTCCCCCGCTAGCGGGGCAACGTGCCCGCCGGGGTAGAGGGTTGGGGTGGGGGTGAGTACAGCGCGGCAATTCAGCCCAGCGCCGCCACCACAGCATCGCCCATGGCGCGCGTGCCGACCCTGGTGCAGCCTTCCGACCAGATGTCGGCCGTGCGCAGGCCCTGGTCGAGCACCTTGCCGACCGCTTCCTCGATCCGGCGCGCGGCGTCGGCCTGTCCGAAGCTGTAGCGCAGCATCATCGCCACCGACAGGATCGTCGCCAGGGGATTGGCCACGCCCTGCCCGGCGATGTCCGGGGCGGAGCCGTGCGAGGGCTCGTACATGCCCTTGTTGTCCGCGTCCAGCGACGCCGAGGGCAGCATCCCGATCGAGCCCGTCAGCATCGAGGCCTGGTCGGAGAGGATGTCGCCGAACATGTTGTCGGTGACGATCACGTCGAACTGCTTCGGCGCGCGCACCAGCTGCATCGCCGCGTTGTCGACGTACATGTGCGAGAGCGCGACGTCCGGGTAGTCCTTCGCCACCTCCTCCACCACCTCGCGCCACAGCTGGCTGGAAGCGAGCACGTTGGCCTTGTCCACCGAGCACAGCTTCTTCGCGCGCACGCGCGCCATGTCGAAGCCGACGCGCGCGATGCGCGCGATCTCGCCCTCGCTGTAGGGCAGCGTGTCGAAGGCCTTGCGCTGGCCATCGACGGTCTCGCGCCCGCGCGGCGCGCCGAAGTAGATGCCGCCGGTCAGCTCGCGCACGATCAGCACGTCGAGCCCTGCGACGACTTCCGGCTTCAGCGTCGAGGCATCGGCCAGCTGCGGGTACTGCAGTGCCGGACGCAGGTTCGCGAACAGCCCCAGCTGCGAGCGGATCTTCAGCAGTCCGCGCTCCGGGCGCAGCGCCGGATCGATCGCGTCCCATTTCGGCCCGCCGACCGCGCCCAGCAGCACCGCATCCGCGGCGCGCGCACGCGCCAGCGTCTCGTCGGCCAGCGGCGTGCCGTAGCGGTCGTAGGCCGCGCCGCCGAGGTCGTCGTATTCCAGCGCGTAGCCGAGGCCATGCAGCGCATCGACGCGCTCAAGCACCTTGACCGCTTCGGCCATGATCTCGGGGCCGATGCCGTCGCCGGGGAGAACTAGGATCCGCTTGCTCATCGATGGTGTCGCCTTTGCATATGCTGATTTGGTTGAGGTGGAAGCGGCAAGCAGCGCCGTTCCGTTCCGATGATCGATCCGGCCCTTATTCTGCAGGGGCGGCTTCAGCCGCGACCGGACATTCGACGGGACCGGGCAAGCGATCGCGCCTGAAGGCGCTCCTACGCTTTACGGGGATCAATGAACCTGGTCGGTCGCATCGAACAGCCAGGGCTGCGCGGCGCGATGGCGCGCCTCGAACGACGCGATCGCCTCGTGCTCCTGCAGGGTCAGGCCGATGTCGTCGAGGCCGTTGAGCAGGCAGTGCTTGCGGAAGGCGTCGACCTCGAACGCGTATTGCACGCCGTCGGGCCGTGTCACGGTCTGCGTGGCGAGGTCCACGGTCAGCGTATAGCCCTCGGTCGCCTCGCACTGCTCGAACAGCGCGTCGACCTCGGCGTCGCGCAGCACGATCGGCAGCAGGCCGTTCTTGAAGCTGTTGTTGTAGAAGATGTCGGCAAAGCTCGGCGCGATCACGGCGCGGAAACCGTACTCGTCCAGCGCCCAGGGCGCGTGCTCGCGCGAGGAGCCGCATCCGAAGTTCTCGCGCGCCAGCAACACGCTGGCGCCCGCGTAGCGCGGGAAGTTCAACACGAAGTCCGGATTGATCGGACGCAGGCCGTTGTCCTGCCCCGGCTCGCCGACGTCGAGGTAGCGCCACTCGTCGAACAGGTTGGGGCCGAAGCCGCTGCGCCTGATCGACTTGAGGAACTGCTTGGGGATGATCTGGTCGGTGTCGACGTTGGCGCGGTCGAGCGGGGCGACGAGGCCGGTGTGGGTGGTGAAGGATTTCATTGAAGTGCCGGAATTGGGGATTGGGGATTCGGGATTGGGAAGAGCGGGAGTTCCGGGGGCTTCGCTTTTACGAATCCCGAATCCCGAGTCCCCAATCCCGGATATTGCGCACATCGACGAAGTGTCCGGCCACCGCCGCCGCCGCGGCCATCGCCGGGCTCACGAGATGGGTCCGCCCGCCGGCGCCCTGTCGGCCCTCGAAGTTGCGGTTCGAGGTGGACGCGCAGTGCTCGCCGCTGCCGAGCTTGTCGGGGTTCATCGCCAGGCACATCGAGCATCCGGGCTCGCGCCATTCGAAGCCGGCGTCGAGGAAGACCTTGTCGAGGCCCTCGGCCTCGGCCTGCGCCTTGACCAAGCCCGAGCCCGGCACCACCAGCGCCTGCTTCACACTCGAGGCGACCTTGCGGCCCTTCGCGACTTCCGCCGCCGCGCGCAGGTCCTCGATCCGCGAGTTGGTGCAGGAGCCGATGAAGACGCGGTCGAGCCGGATGGTCGTGATCGGCTGGTTGGCCTCCAGGCCCATGTACTTGAGCGCGCGCTGGATCGAATCCTTCCGGACCGGATCGGATTCGCGATCCGGATCCGGCACGTTCTGGTCCACCGCCAGCACCATTTCGGGCGATGTGCCCCAGCTGACCTGCGGCCGGATGTCTTCCGCGCGCAGTTCGACCACGGTGTCGAAGTGCGCATCCTCGTCGGACACCAGGTCCTTCCACGCGGCCACGGCCGCGTCCCAGTCGGCGCCCTTCGGCGCGAACGGGCGGCCCTTCACGTAGTCGATGGTCTTGTCGTCGACCGCGACCATGCCCACGCGCGCACCGGCCTCGATGGCCATGTTGCAGATCGTCATGCGCCCCTCGACCGACAGCGCGCGGATCGCGCTGCCGCCGAACTCCAGCGCATGGCCGTTGCCGCCGGCGGTGCCGATCCTGCCGATGACGGCGAGCACGATGTCCTTGGCGGTGACGCCGAACGGCAGCTCGCCGTCCACGCGCACCAGCATGTTCTTCATCTTCTTCGCCACCAGGCACTGCGTCGCCAGCACGTGCTCGACTTCCGAGGTGCCGATGCCGTGCGCCAGTGCGCCGAAGGCACCGTGCGTGGAGGTGTGCGAGTCGCCGCAGACCACGGTCATGCCGGGCAGGGTCGCGCCCTGCTCCGGGCCGACGACGTGGACGATGCCCTGGCGGACGTCGTTCATCTTGAACTCGAGGATGCCGAAGTCGTCGCAGTTCTCGTCCAGGGTTTCCACCTGCAGGCGCGAGACCGGGTCGGCGATCGCCATCAGGCCGCCGGCGCGCTCGGTCTTCGTCGTCGGTACGTTGTGGTCGGGCGTGGCGATGTTGGCGTCGATCCGCCAGGGCTTGCGCCCGGCCAGGCGCAGGCCTTCGAACGCCTGCGGCGAGGTGACCTCGTGGAGGATGTGGCGGTCGATGTAGATCAGCGAGGAGCCGTCGTCGCGGCGCTTGACCTCGTGCATCTCCCACAGCTTGTCGTACAGGGTCTTGCCGGACATGGACGCTGCCTCGATTGCGTTCTGGCGATGGGTGGCGGGAACGCCCGGACGACCACGCTTCCACGTTCGTCATCCCGGCGAAAGCCGGGATCCATTTTGCCGTTGCCTCGAAAGGCACGAAGCCAATGGATCCCGGCTTCCGCCGGGATGACGACACGGGTGCGTTGCCCGAACCGTCCCAGGCCACCGGGGCTGGAAACCCGATGCTAGGCAGTTGCACTCCATAAAACAAATTCATATTTTTCATTCATCGAATAACCAATGAGAATGAAATGGACCTCGCCAGCCTCGAAGCCTTCCTGGCCATCGCCGACAGCGGCGGCTTCTCGGCCGCCGGTGAGCGCCTGCACCTGACCCAGCCGGCGGTCAGCAAGCGCATCGCCGCGCTGGAGGCCCAGCTCGGCCGGCGGCTGTTCGACCGCGTCGGACGCGAGGTGGCGCTGACCGAGGCCGGACAGGCGCTGCTGCCACGCGCGCGGCGCATCCTGGCCGAACTGGAGGACACCCGCCGCGCGCTCGGCAACCTCGACGCCGAGGTCGGCGGCCGGCTGAGCTTCGCCACCAGCCACCACATCGGCCTGCACCGGCTGCCGCCGCTGCTGCGCCGCTTCGGCCAGACCCACCCGCAGGCGGCGCTCGACCTGCGCTTCCTGGATTCGGAGCAGGCCTGGGCCGAGGTGCTGCATGGACGGCTTGAATTGGCGATCACCACGCTCGGCCCCGCGGCGGCGCCGCTGCGCACGGTGCCGGTCTGGAACGACCCGCTGGAGTTCGTGGCCGCGCCGGACCATCCGCTGGCCGGACGCGGGGAAGTGACCCTGCGCGATCTCGCCGCGCACCCGGCGGTGCTGCCCGACGCCAATACCTTCACCCACCGCATCGTCGCCGAACGCTTCGCCGCCGAAGGCCTGGCGCCGCGGCTGCGCATGACCACCAACACCATGGAGACGCTGAAGATGCTGGCGAGCGTGGGCCTGGCCTGGAGCGTGCTGCCGCATACGATGCTCGACGCGCAGACCGTCGTGCTGCGCGTGCCCGGCGTGGCGCTGCGGCGGCAGCTGGGCTACGTCACCCATGCCGGGCGCACGCTGTCCAACGTGGCCCGTGCGTTCATGGCGCTGCTCGACGCCGCGGCCGCGCGCGGCTGAGCCTTCCGAAATTGTAGGAGCGCCTTCAGGCGCGACCCGTTCCGGAATCCGCCGAACGGCCAGGTCGCGGCTGAAGCCGCTCCTACGCCAACCTGCATTCCCACTGGCATCAGTCCGCGGGCACGGACTCCGCCTGCGGCTCGTCCCTGCGCACCTTGAACCACGCCGCGTACAGCGCCGGCAGGAACAGCAGGGTCAGCACGGTGGCGACCGTGAGCCCGCCCATGATCGCCACCGCCATCGGCCCGAAGAACACGCTGCGCGAGAGCGGGATCATCGCCAGGATCGCCGCAAGCGCGGTCAGCACGATCGGCCGGAAGCGGCGCACGGTGGCGTCGACGACCGCGTCCCAGCGCGCGTGTCCGGCGGCGATGTCCTGCTCGATCTGATCGACCAGGATCACCGAGTTGCGCATGATCATGCCGGCCAGCGCGATCGTGCCCAGCATCGCCACGAAGCCGAACGGCACCCGGAACACCAGCAGGAACAGGGTCACGCCGATCAGGCCCAGCGGTGCGGTCAGCAGCACCAGCGCGGTGCGCGACAGGCTGCGCAACTGCAGCATCAGCAGCGTCACCACGACGAACAGGAACAGCGGCAAGCCGGCCTTGATCGAGTTCTGCCCGCGCGCGGAATCCTCGACCGTGCCGCCGGTTTCCAGCAGGTAGCCTTCCGGCAGCGCGGCGCGGATGTCGTCGAGCGTCGGCAGGATCTGTGCCACCACGGTCGGTGGCGTCAGGGCGTCGCGGATGTCGGCGCGCACCGTGATCGTCGGCAGGCGGTCGCGGTGCCAGATGATGCCGTCCTCGAACACGTATTCGAGCGTGGCGACCTGCGACAGCGGCACCGACTGCCCGCTTTCGGTCGGGATCGCGAGGCTGCCGAGCAGGTCCAGCCGCGCACGCTCGTCGGCCGGGCCGCGCATCAGCATGCCGACCAGCTCGTTGCCTTCGCGGTAGGTGCTCACCTGCAGCCCGCTCAGCGAGCCCGACAGGAACTGCGCCACGTGCTGCGAGCTGACGCCGAGCGCGCGCGCGCGGTCCTGGTCCAGCGCCAAGCGCACGACCTTGCTCGGCTCGCTCCAGTCGAGGTTGACGTTGGCCACGTGCGGGTTCGCGCGCACCTTGTCGGCGACCTGCTCGGCCAGCGCGCGCACGCGCTCGACGTGCTCGCCCGACACCCGCAGCTGGATCGGATAGCCGACCGGCGGCCCGGTCTCCAGCCGCGTCACCCGCAGCTGCAGTTCCGGGAACATCGGCGCCACCTCGTTGGTCAGCCAGCCGCGCAGCGCCTCGCGCGCGGCGACGTCCTTCGACATCACCACGAACTGGGCGAAGTTGGCCTGCGGCAGCTGCTGGTCCAGCGGCAGGTAGAAGCGCGGCGAGCCGGTGCCGACGTAGGCGACGTAGTTCTCGACGCCCTCGCGCCCGTCGAACAGCGCTTCCAGCCGGCGCACCTGCGCCTCGGTCGCGCGCAGCGAACTGCCTTCGGCCAGCTCCACGTCGACCATTAGCTCGAGCCGGGTCGAATCCGGGAAGAACTGCTGCGGCACGAAGCGGAACAGCGCGAGCGAGGCGACGAAGGCGGCGACCGTCGCGCCGATCACCAGCCAGCGGTGCTGCAGCGACCAGTCGAGCAGGCTGCGGAAGCGGCGGTAGAAGGGGCGCTGGTAGGGGTCGTGTTCATGCACGACGGCCCTGCCTTCGCTCCCTCCTCCGCTCGCGGCCTTGCTCCCTCCCCCGCCTGCGGGGGAGGGGTGGGGTGGGGGCAACCCGGCCGCGTCGTCGATCCGCGCCGCTTCGCGGCGCGCCCCCACCCTAGCCCTCCCCCGCAAGCGGGGGAGGGAACTCAAAAGGCGCTCCCACAACGATGGCTTGTCGTGCTGCTGCGCGAGATCCGGCAGCATCTTGTCGCCCAGGTACGGAATGAACAGCACCGCCGCCACCCACGACACCAGCAGCGCGATCGTCACCACCTCGAACAGCGAACGCGTGTACTCGCCGGTGCTCGAGGCCGCGGTCGCGATCGGCAGGAAGCCCGCCGCCGTCACCAGCGTCCCCGTCAGCATCGGGAACGCGGTATTGGTCCAGGCGAAGCTCGCCGCGCGGAAGCGGTCGAAGCCCTGCTCCATCTTGATCGCCATCATCTCGACCGCGATGATCGCGTCGTCCACCATCAGGCCCAGCGCCAGCACCAGCGCGCCCAGCGAGATCTTGTGCAGGCCGACGTCGAAGTAGCGCATGGCGATGAAGGTCATCGCCAGCACCAGCGGGATCGACACCGCCACCACCAGCCCGGTGCGGAAACCGAGCGAGAAGAAGCTGACCAGCAGCACGATGGTCACCGCCTCGGCGAGCACCTTGACGAACTCGCCCACCGAATCCTGCACCGCGCGCGGCTGGTCGGCGACCTTGCGCAGCTCCATGCCCGCCGGCAGCGTGCGCTGCAGCCGCGCGAACTCGTGCTCCAGGGTCTTGCCCAGCCGCAGGATGTCGCCGCCTTCGTGCAGCGACACGCCGATGCCGATCGCGTCCTCGCCCATGAAGCGCATCCGCGGCGCCGCCGGATCGGCGAAGCCGCGGGTCACGGTGGCGATGTCGCCGAGCCGGATCGTGCGATCGCCGGCGCGGATCGGGAATTCGCGGATCTCGTCCACCGAAGCGAACGCGCCGTCGACGCGCAACTGCACGCGGTCGCTCGGCGTTTCGAAGAAGCCGGCAGCGGTCACCGCGTTCTGCTGCGCCAGCGCCTGCTGCACCGCCGCCAGCGGCACGCCGAGCGTGGCCAGCTTGGTGTTGCTGACCTCGATCCAGATCTTCTCGTCCTGCAGCCCGACCAGTTCGACCTTGCCGACGTCGGGCGCGCGCTGCAGCTCGAGCTGGATGCGGTCGGCGTAGTCCTTCAGCACCGCGTAGTCGAAGCCCTCGCCGGTGAGCGCGTAGATGTTGCCGAAGGTGTCACCGAACTCGTCGTTGAAGAATGGGCCGACGATGCCCTCGGGCAGGGTCGCGCGGATGTCGCCGACCTTCTTGCGCACCTGGTACCAGAGTTCCGGGATCTCCCTGGAGCGCATCGAATCGCGCGCCATGAAGATCACCTGCGATTCGCCCGGGCGCGAGTACGAGCGGATGAACTCGTAGTCGCCGGTCTCCATCAGCTTCTTCTCGATGCGCTCGGTGACCTGCAGCGCGACCTCTTCGGCGGTCGCGCCCGGCCACAGCGTGCGGATCACCATCGCCTTGAAGGTGAACGGCGGATCCTCCGAGCGGCCGAGCTGCAGGTACGAGAACACGCCCGCGACCGCGACCACGATCATCGCGTACAGCACCAGGCTGCGGTTGCGCAGCGCCCACTCGGACAGGTTGAAGCCCATGCCTCAACTCCCTCGTATAGAGCCCCTCCCCCGCTTGCGGGGGAGGGGTTGGGGTGGGGGGGCGTCCGAGAGCCGCATAAACGCCATCATGGCGCCCTCGCCAAAGCCGCTTTCGGCGCTTTCCCCCATCCCGTTCCCTTCCCCCGCCCGCGGGGGAAGGGCGAAGGTGCCATGCGCGTTCGGCGTCGAGAACATCATGGCGTCTGTCCCGCTGGCGGCTGCGGATGCTGCGGTTCTATTGGACGATTGTCCCGATCCACCGGCACCACCTCCTGCCCTTCGCGCAGCAGGTGCCCACCCGCCGACACCACCCAGTCGCCGGCCTCCAGCCCCGACAGCACCGGCACCCGCGTCTCGCCGAACGCACCCAGCTCCACCGGCACCGACTCCAGCGCATGCGTCGCCGGATCCACCACGAAGACCGCGTGGCGCCCGGCCGCATCGCGCTGCAGCGCCGACAGCGGCACGCTCAGCGCCGCGCGCTCGCCGTTGCGCTGCACGTACACGCGCGCGCTCTGGCCGAGGTCGACCGCGGATTCCGCGCTTGCGTCGAGCGCGACGCGCGCGGCATAGGTGCGCGCCTGCGGATCGGCCGCGGCGGCGATCTCGCGGATCGTGCCCGGCAGGTGCTGGCCCGGCGCGCTCCACAGTTCCACCATGACCGGCTGGCCGACGCTGAAGTCGCGGATGCGCGATTCCGGCAGCGCGATCGCCACCTCGCGGCCCGCGTCGCCGGCCAGGGTGAAGATCGCCTGCCCGGCCGCGACCACCTGCCCGGCCTCGGCCTGTCGGCTCGCGATCACGCCATCGCGCGGCGCGCGCAGCTGCGAATAGGCGGCCTGGTTGCGGGCGACGTCGAGCTGCGCGCGGGCGGCGCGCGCCTGCTCCTCGGCGGCCTTCCACGCCGCGGTCTGCCCGTCCAGCGCCGAGCGGCTGACCAGTTGGTCCTTGGCCAGCGCCTCGAAGCGGGCACGGTCGGCGCGTGCGCGTGCCAGCTCGGCCTCGGCCGCCGACAGCTGGGCCTGCGCGGCCTGCGCCTGCAGCCGCTGGTCGCCGGGATCGAGTTCGGCCAGCACCTGCCCTGTGCGCACCGCGGCGCCGGCATCGACGTGGCGGCGGACGAGGTTGCCGCCGATGCGGAAGGCGAGCGGGCTTTCTTCGCGCGCGCGGATTTCACCGGCGTAGGCGGCAAGCGCGGCCTCCGCGCCGCCGGCGGGATGCTCGACCAGCACGGGGCGCGGGGCTTCCTGCGGCGCGTCGCCGCGGCCGCAGGCCGACAGCAGCGCCGTCAGGGCCAGCGCGGCCAGGAGGAACGGGGGGAACCTGTTCGCGGGCATAGGGGGGTGGGGATCAATTAATGAACCGGTGCGTATAGTATAAATATCAAACCGGTTGGTCTAGTATTACACCATGTCCCTGAAAACCGCATCTCCCCTGCCCCCCGCGCCGCCCGCCAAGGCCGCCGCCGGCCCCGGCCGCCCGAAGGACCTGGCCAAGCGCGCGGCGATCCTCGATGCCGCCAAGCGGATGTTCACCCAGCACGGGTTCGAGGGCGCGAGCATGGACCAGATCGCGGCCGAAGCCGGCGTCTCCAAGCTCACCGTCTACAGCCATTTCGGCGACAAGGAAGCGCTGTTCGGCGAGGCCGTGCGCGCGGTCTGCGCGACGCTGATGCCCGACGACCTGTTCGTCGCCGACACCGCCGCGCCGCTGCGTTCGCAGCTGACCGACATCGCCCAGGCGTTCTTCACGATGATCACCAGCGACGAGGCCCTGGCCACGCACCGGATGATGATGACCCCGGGCAGCGACCAGCGCGTGCGCCAGATGTTCTGGCAGGCCGGCCCGGAGCGCACGGTGCACGCCTTCTCCTCGTTCCTCGAGGCGCGCGCCGCGCGCGGCGAACTCGACGTGCCGGACGTGCAACGGGCCGCGAAGCAGTTCTTCGCCCTGCTCAAGGGCGAACTGCACGCGCGATTGGCCAGCGGCCTGTGCGAGCGCCCGACCCCGGCCGGCGTGGACGCGCACATCGACGCCACCGTCGACATGTTCCTGCGCGCCTACGCCGCCCGGCCGGCGCCGAACGCGTGAGCCGGCGGGTCGCCATCGGTCGCGGTGACTTCCGGCACTCAGCCGCAATGGCGCCACTGGCGATGATTGCCCCGCGAATTTGCCCGATCCGGCCAGTAGAATCGCGTTTCTCCCAATCCAATACCCGGACAGCACGATGACGTTCGATTACGCTAAGGCCCGCGAGACCATGGTCGAGCAGCAGATCCGTCCCTGGGACGTGCTCGACGCGCGCGTGCTCGAAGTGCTGGCGCGGCTGCCGCGCGAGGCCTTCGTCGGCGAGCGCCACCGCGCGCTGGCCTATGCCGACCTGGAGCTGCCGCTGGGCCACGGCGAGACCATGCTCAAGCCCGTGCTCGAAGGGCGCGCGCTGCAGGCGCTGGCGCTGGACGGCGGCGAGGCGGTGCTGGAAATCGGCACCGGCAGCGGCTTCCTGACCGCCTGCCTGGGCTCGCTCGCCCGCGACGTGGTCAGCCTAGAGCGCTATGCCGACCTCGCCGACGCCGCGCGTGACCGGCTGCGGGCGCAGGGCATCGGCAATGTCGACGTGGTCGCGGCCGACGCCTTCGCGTGGGAGCCGGGCCGCCAGTTCGACGCGATCTGCGTGACCGGCGCGGTCGATGCGGTTCCGTCACGTTTCCTGCAGTGGCTGCGTCCCGGTGGCCGGATGTTCGTCGTCCATGGCCGCGTGCCGGCGATGGAGGCGGTGCTGGTGCGCAACGATGTCAACGGCCAGCGCATCGAATCGTTGTTCGAGACCGAACTGCCCTACCTCGCCGGCGCCGAGCCGGTGCCCGAATTCAAGTTCTGACGCTTCCGAATTTCCCCAAGGATCCCCGATGCTCCGCCGCCCCCTCGCCCTCTCCCTTGCCCTCGCCCTGTCGTCCGCACCGGTCTTCGCCGAGGACCTGATGCAGACCTACGAGCTGGCGCGGGTCAACGATCCGCAGCTGTCGATCGCCGAATCGCAGCGCCTGTCGACCCGCGAGAACGCGGTGCAGGCACGCGCCGGGCTGCTGCCCCAGATCGACGGCACCGCAGGCCTGGGTCGCTCGCATGTCGCCGGTGAAACCGGCACCTCGCGCAGCCGCAGCTACCGCGCCAACCTCAGCCAGAGCGTGTTCAACTGGGCGCAGATCTCGAACCTGCGCGCGCAGCGCGACTACAGCACAGCCGCCGACTACGACCTCGAGGCCGCCGGCGACGAACTGATCTCGCGCACCGCCAACGCCTACTTCGACGTGCTGGTGGCGCTGGAAACGCTGGCCGCGGCCGAGGCGGCCGAGGAAGCATTCCAGAAGCAGTTCGACTACGCCGACAAGCGCCTGGAAGTCGGCCTGGCCCCGATCACCGACGTGCACGAAGCCCGCGCGCAGTACGACGGCGCGCGCGCCAACACCATCCTGGTGCGCAACGCGCTGCAGGACGCCTACCAGGCGCTGGCCGAGATCACCGGCACCCCGGTCAACGCGCTCAGGGCGCTGCCGGAAGACTTCCGCCCGGAACTGCCCCCCGGCGGCGATGCCGAATCCTGGGTGCAGCGCGCGCTGGAGACCAACCCCAGCCTGCAGGCGGCTAAGTACGCGGTTCAGGGCTCCGAGCACGGCGTCTCGACCGCCCGCGCCGGGCACCTGCCGACGCTGGGCCTCGGCGTGACCTACAGCAACAGCACCGGCTGGTATTCGCCGTCGCCCGGCCAGGTCAGTGCCACCGACGAGGGCAGCAGCATCGGCCTGACCCTGACCGTGCCGATCTTCTCCGGCGGCGAAACCCAGTCGCGCGTGCGCCAGGCGATCGCCAGCCGCGACATCGCCCAGGACCAGCTGGAACAGGGCCGTCGCGCGATCGAGCGCAACACCCGCTACGCCTACCAGGCGCTGGTGGCGGGCATCAGCGAGGTCGAGGCGCGCCGCCTGGCGCAGGTGTCGGCGCAGAGCGCCTACGACGCCTCGCAGGTGGGCCTGGAGGTCGGCACCCGCACCGTCATCGACGTGCTGATCAACCAGCAGAACCTGTTCAGCGCCAAGCAGCAGTACGCCACGGCGAAGTACAACTACCTGCGCAACCGCCTGCTGCTCGAGCAGGCCGCCGGCACGCTGGACGCCGCCACCGTGCAGGACGTCAACCGCCTGCTGACGCAGGATGTGACCGCGCCGGCCCAGCAGCAGTAGGCCCCAGGCGCTTGTGCGACACCGAAGCCGGCGCCCTGCGCCGGCTTCGCCGTTTCTGGATCATCAAGACCCGTCGTCCCGCGAACCGGCGGCAGCGATCTTCCGTTCAACCACACAGGTCGGGGTGAACGAAGCGAATCCGGCCTGTTCATTGATCCACTGTCATCCCGAGCGCAGCGAGGGATCTTGTTTCCGACGACGGGATGTCCTTCGCGCGAGATCCCTCCCCCGGATCAGGTCCGGGGCCGGGATGACAACGGTGGGGTGGCTTCACGGGTCGGTGCGCGGGTCGCCCAACCGATGGCGCGAGGGATACGGCTGCGGTCAACGCCGCCCGGCGGGCATGTCCGCCGCAATCACCTCGAGCGTGCGCCGCAGCGCCCCGCGCCCGTTGCGCACCAGCGCCAGCCCGGCCTCGCGCATCGCCGTGCGCGCCGCATCGTCGGCCAGCAACTGCTCCAGGATCGCGCCCACCGCCTCCGCGTCCTGGCCGATGCGCAGCGCACCGGCGGCCTGCATGTGCCGGGCGATGTCGCTGAAGTTGTGCAGGTGCGGGCCGCTGGCCACCGGCGTGCCGACCGCCGCCGGCTCCAGCAGGTTGTGGCCGCCGATGTCCTGCAGGCTGCCGCCGACGAAGGCCACGTCGGCGCAGGCGTAGAACTGCTGCAGTTCGCCCAGCGTGTCGAGCACGAACACCGCGTCCTCCGGGTCCGGCCAGTGCGTGAGCTTGCGCGTGGCGACGCGCCAGCTGGCGTCGACCGCCTGCTGCGTGGCGCCGCGGAAGCGCTCGGGATGGCGCGGCGCCCACAGCATCAGCAGGTCCGGCCAGCGCTCGCGCAGGCGGCGGTGGATCGCGATCACCGCCGCTTCCTCGTCGGGATGCGTGCTCGCCGCGATCCAGACCGGGCGCCCGCCGGTGCGCTCGCGAAAGCCGGTGGCTGCGCGCGTGATCTTCTCCACGTCGAGCGCGATGTCGTACTTGAGGTTGCCGGTGACCACAAGCGAGGACTCCGGCGCGCCCAGCGCGGCGAAGCGGCGCGCATCGTCGCCCGACTGCGCCGAAACCCGCCGCAGCGTGCGCAGCACCCGCGACAGCAGCGGCCGCAGCACGCGGTAGCCGCGCAGCGAGCGCTCCGACAGGCGCGCGTTGACGAGGTAGGCGGGGATGCCGGCATCGCGGCAGCACAGCAGCAGGTTCGGCCACAGCTCGGTTTCGACCACCAGCGCGATGCGCGGGGTGAAGTGCGCGAGGAAGCGGCGCACTGCGCCCGACAGGTCGTAGGGCAGGTAGGCGTGCTCGACGCGCTCGCCCCAGATCGCGCGCACGCGCGCCGAACCGGTGGGCGTGATCGTGGTGACCAGCAGGCGCTGGCCGGGATATGCGTCGAGCAGGGCATCGACCAGCGGCGCGACCGCGTTGACCTCTCCCACCGACACCGCGTGCACCCAGATCGGCGTGGGCGTCGCCGGCGTCGCATAGCGCGCGTAGCGCTCGCCCCAGCGCTCGAAGTACGCCTCCTGGCGGAAGCCGCGCCAGATCAGGTGGTAGACCGTGACCGGCACGAGCAGGTACAGCACGGCCGAATACAGGCCGCGCAGCAGGCGTTCGGTCGGGTCGGCTTGCATCGGGACAGGATAGCGGGAATCGGGAATCGGGAATCGGGAAGAGCCTATGACCTTTGACCTTGTCATTCCGAGCGCAGCGAGGAATCTCGTATCCGAAGCCCGTGAGGCGGAGATCCCTCGCTGCGCTCGGGATGACAGCTGAAAGGCAGAAGGCTGACGGCCAGGACGAAGGATGGGGAGCAAAGGCAAAGGGTGACGGACGAATGATGCCGGCCATGCCTGCGCATGGCATCCGCCGCGGCACGCCTGCCGCTCCGGCCGCGCCCTCGGCCACCGACTACAATCCCGCCATGAGTTCGACCGACGCCCCGCTGCCCCCGCCGCCGCTGTCGCCGCGGCACTGGCCGACCTGGCTGGGGATCGGCGCGATGGCGCTGGCCGCGCGCCTGCCGTGGCTGTGGCAGCGCGCGATCGGGCGCGGCATCGGCACGCTGCTGCGCGTGGCCCTGCGCGATCGCCGGGAAGTCGCCGCGCGCAATCTCGCGCTGTGCTTCCCGGAGCTCGATGCGGCCGCGCGCGACGCGCTGCTGCGCGAACACTTCACCGCGCTCGGTATCGGCCTGTTCGAGTTCGCGCGCGCATGGTGGGGATCGGTCGAGCCGATGCGCAAGGGGCTCGTCGTCGAAGGACTCGAGCACATCGAGGCCGCGCGCGCCGGTGGCCGCGGCGTCATCGTCGTCTCCGGCCACTTCAGCACGCTGGAGATGTGCGGGCGGCTGATGTGCGACTACGTGCCGCTGGCCGGCATGTACCGCCCGCACGCGCAGCCGGCGATGGAATGGGCGGTGCGCCGCGGGCGCGCGCGCTACGCGGCGGCGATGTTCCCCAAGCAGGACGTGCGCGGCGCGGTGCGCCACCTCAAGAAGGGCGGGCTGCTGTGGTACGCGCCCGACCAGGACCCGAGCCGCGGCGACGCGGTGTTCGTGCCGTTCTTCGGCCATCCCGCGCACAGCCTGACCTCGACCCACGCGCTGGCGCGCATGTCCGGCGCGGCGGTAGTGCTGTACCAGCATCGTCGTCGTCCCGACGGCGGCTACACGCTGACGCTGCGGCCGGCGCTGGACGATTTCCCCTCGCGCGACGCCACCGACGACACCGCACGCGTGATCGCCGGCATCGAAACCATGGTGCGCTCGGCGCCGGAGCAGTACCTGTGGATCCACCGGCGGTTCAAGCGGCAGCCGGATGGCGGGACGGTCTACTGATCTTCAAAGGCCCCGCGGGGGAATTGGCGCCGCTCTCCTTTCCGGATGTCATCCCGAACGCAGTGAGGGATCTGGCTTCGGACACCAGATCCCTCACTGCGTTCGGGATGACAACCTGAGCGGACGACGGCACGATCGCGGCGGCGCCAGCGCTGCCATGCGTCCTCAGTCGCGGCGACTCGCCAGCAGGCTGCCCGCATACAGCGCCGCGAGCAGCAGGGTCAACCCGCCCCAGAACGTCGAATAGAACGCGAGATGGGTGTTGAACGGGAACACCGTGACCGCGAGCGCCAGCATCGCCGGTCGCGCGCGCTCGCGCGCCGGCGCGTCCGCGAAGCGCCACGCGCGCCAGGCCAGCGCGGCGCCGGCCAGCCACAGCAGCAGGCCGATGCCGCCGGTTTCGCTGAGGATCTCGAGCACGATCTGGTGCGCGTGGAACGCCGGCCCCTGGCCCCAGGCCGCGAGTTCGCCCGGCTCCGGGTCGCAGTCGACGAAGGCGCGGCGGAACCCGCGCGCGCCGACGCCGTTGACCGGATGCTCGCGCGCCATGCACGCTGCCGCGCCCCAGATGCGCGCGCGCCCGGACAGCGCGGTGTCGACGGCCGCGGCATCCTCGGCGGTCCAGGCCTGCGCGGTCAGCATCACCCGCTGCTGCACCTGCGGCGACACGAACGACAGCGCCACCAGCGACAGCGCACCGGCCGCGAACACCAGCAGCAGCTTCTTCCAGCCCAGCAGGCTCCAGCCGCTGAACAGCAGCACCAGCGCGAACGTGATCCACGACGCGCGCGAGCCGGCGAACAGCACGACGGTGCCGACCAGCATCGCCGCGACGATCCAGCCGGTGCTGCCGAAGCGGCGCCCGGCGTAGTACAGCGCGAACGGCGACAGGCTCGCCAGCACCACGCCGAGCTTGCGGTTGCACGGCCCGAGCACGCCGCCAAGCCGGTCCAGGCCAGCGGCCTGCTCGGCCGTGCACATCGGCCGCCCGCTGATCGCCTGCTTGAGCGCGTCGATGCTCCAGAACAGCGGACTGGTGCCGGTGACGACCTGGGCCAGCGCATCGATCGTCCAGATCCCGACGATCACCGCCAGCCCCGCGAAGGTGAGCTGCCGGCCGCGCGGATTCGCGACCGCCGAGGCCGCCAGCCACAGGAACGGCAGGTAGCGCAGGTCGACCAGCGATTCGCGGAAGGCGCGGCCGTGGTCGACCGCGTCGATCGACGAGACCAGCTGCGGCAGCCAGTAGGCGCAGAACAGCACGCTGGTCAGCGCCCAGGCCTGCAGGCTGAGCAGGCGCGTGCCGCCGCTGAAGCGGCCCCACACCAGGTACACGATCGCCGCCAGCGCGCCCAGCACCATCACGCCCTCGGCGTAGCCCGGCGCCGGCCACAGCGCGACGAACGCCAGCACCCAGTGCGGCGCCCAGCGCCAGCCGGTGGGCGCAGCGTCAGCGGTGGCGGGCGGCGGCGTGATCGTCGCGGAGTTCGTCATAGACCGACAGCGTGGCGTCCTGCATCGCCTGCAAGGTAAACGGAATGGTATCGGGAAGCGATGGCGGGCGGGTGAGCGCCGCCCTTGCCGCCCGGTGCAGCGCCCCGGCGTCGAACGGCGCCACCGCGCCCGACGGGTATAGCGCGCGCAGCAGTTCGCCGACGCCGCCGTGGTCCCAGCCGACGACGGGACGCCCGACCGACAGCGCCTCGATCACCGTGCGCCCGAAGGATTCGGGCTTGCGCGAGAGCTGCAGCACGAGGGCGCTGGCGGCGTAGGCCTCGGCGATGGCGGAGGTCGGCGGCGTGATCGCGATGGCGCTGTCGACGCCCGCTTCCAGCGCCAGCCGTTCGAGCTCGGCCCCGTACGCCTCGCGCCCGTCCTGCACCGTGCCCGGCATCCACAGCCGCGCGTCGAGGCCGTCCGCGCGCAGGGCGGCGAGCAGCGCGATGGCATCACCGTGGCCCTTGAGCCGCGTTCCGCGCCCGGGCATCAGCAGCAGCGGGCCTTCGCCGGCTAGCGCCGGATGCAGGGCGGCGACGCGCGCGCGCGCAGTGCGATCGGGCAGCGGCGCGCGCGTGAACTCGGCCGGGTCGATCCCGCGCGGGATCACCCGCAGCCGTTCCGGGTCGGTCCGCGGGTAGTGCCGCAGCACGTAGTCGCGCACCGTTTCCGACACGCAGACCACGCGCTCGCCGCGCGCCATGATCGCGCTGTAGCGCGAAGGCGAGTTCAGTCCATGCACGGTGGTGACGAAGCGCGGCCGGCCGGCTTCCGGCATCCCGCGCAGCGCGCGCCAGCCCAGCCAGGCCGGAAGCCGCGAGCGCGCGTGCACGATGTCGACGCCTTCGCGCGCGAACAGCGCGCGCAGCGCGCGCACGTGCCGCAGCACGGCGAGCGACTTGCGGCCGATGTCGAGTTCCACGTGTTCGGCGCCCGTCGCCTGCAGCCGCGGCAGCAGCCGCCCACCGGCTGAGACGACGATGGCACGATGCCCGGCGCGCACCAGCGCGTCGGCGACCTCGAGGGTGGAGCGTTCGACGCCGCCGGATTCCAGCGCCGGCAGCAGCTGCACGACGGTCAGCGGGCGCGGCACGTGGGACGCCGCCCCGGCCTCAGTCGACCAGGACGAAATGCGCGCCGCAGTACGGGCAGTCGGCTTCGCCGCCGTCGGCCTCGATCGGCAGGTACACGCGCGGATGCGAATTCCACAGCGCCATCGACGGCAGCGGGCAGCTCAGCGGCAGGTCGCCGCGGCGCACTTCGTAGCGGGTCTGCGCGTTGGCTTGCGTGGGCTGGAGCTGGGTGGCGGTCATGGCGGCGGCACGTGGTTGCAACGGCCGCATTCTACCGCGGAGGGGTTGGGGCCTGTCAGCCGCCGGCGGAGTACCCATCCCCGTCATTCCCGCGAAGGCGGGAACCCAGTGTCGTTGCTCCTTCCTTGCCAAGGCACCGGGGCCCTTTACGGCGAGCGAACAGCCAAAGACGCTGGGTTCCCGCCTACGCGGGAATGACGGCATCGGATCGGGGAAGGCTTGACCAGACCCTACGGCGGCAGGTCGAACAACAGCACATCGGCGATATCGTCGCCGGCGCCGGCCAGCCTCAGGCTGCCCTGCTCCACGGAAATGCCGAGCGCGTCGCCGGCCGACAGCGTGTCGCCGTCCGCGCTCACCGCACCCTGGACCACGTGCAGCCAGTACAGCCGCGCGGGATCGAGCGCATGCTCGACCGGCACGTCCCGCGCCAGACGCACGCCGCGCATCCAGGCCTGCTGGCGGATCGCAAGGCTGCCATCGACGCCGTCGGGCGAGGCCAGCGTGGCCCAGCGGCCTTCGCGCTGCACCGGGTCGAACGCGCGCTGGTCGTAGCCCGGCGGCGCATTCACGCGGTCGGGCATGATCCATATCTGCAGGAAATGCACCGGCGCGCCATCGCCGCCGTTGTACTCGCTGTGCTCGATGCCGCTGCCCGCGCTCATCCACTGCACTTCGCCCGGCCGCAGCACGCCGCTGCTGCCGGTGTCGTCGCGGTGCGCGAGCGCGCCGCTGATCACGTAGCTGAGGATCTCCATGTTCGCGTGCCGGTGCGGCGGGAAGCCGCCGCCCGGCGCCACGCGATCCTCGTTGATCACGCGCAGCGGCCCGAAGCCCATCCACTTCGGCTCGTGGTAGTGGCCGAACGAGAACGTGTGCCGGCTGTCGAGCCAGCCGGCGTCGACGTGCCCGCGTTCGCCGGAGGGCCGGGCGATGCGCATCGCGCCAGGCTCAGTCCGCGGCCGGCGCGTCGGCCGCGACCACCGCTTCGGTGGTGATGCGCAGCTGCACTTCATCGCTCACGTTCGGCGCGTAGGCGCCGACGCCGAAGTCGCTGCGCTTGATCGTCGTGGTGGCGTCGAATCCGGCCGCGGCGCGCTTGGCCATGGGCTGTTCGGCGAACCTGTTGATGCTCACGTCCAGCACCACCGGATTGGTATGGTCCTTGATCGTCAGGTCGCCGGTGACCTTGAGCCTGTTGCCGCCGGCCGATTCGACCGAGGTGCTCTTGAACGTCGCGCTCGGGAACTTCGCCACGTCGAAGAAATCGGCGCTGGACAGGTGCTCGTTGAAATCGGTGGCGAACGAGCTCAGGCCCGACAGCGGCAGCGTCACCTCCACCGACGATGCACCGACGTTGTCGGCGTCGTAGACGATCGTGCCCTCGACCTGGCCGAAGTTGGCGACCGGGTTGGAGAAGCCGAAGTGGCTCCACTGCGCGACGACGTTGGTGTGGTTCGGATCGATGATGTAGGTGCCGGATACGCCCTCGATCGGGGTCTCTGTGGGCGCAGTCGCTTCCGGCGCAGCGGGCGCGGCGTCGGCGGCGGGCGCCGGCGGCTCGGCCGGCTTGCAGGCGGCGATGGCCAGCGTCAGTGCGAACGGGAGCAGCAGGAGCTTGGTGGAGTGCTTCATGGTCGTTGCCTCGGGAATGCGGGTGGGGTGGATCACTCCGGCGCGGATTCGGCCTGCGCCTCGGTGGTGATGCGGATCTTCACTTCGTCGCTGACCGCGGGCGCGCCGCGGCCCAGGCCGAATTCGCTGCGCAGCACCGTGGCGGTGGCATCGAATCCGATCGTCGGCCGGTTGCTGCGCGGGTGCGGGCCGGCCTTGTTCAGCGTCACGTCCAGCACCACCGGACGCGTGGTGCCCTTGATCGTGAGCTCGCCCGGCACCTTCAGCCTGCCCTCGCCCGCCGCTTCCACCGACGTGCTGCGGAAGGTGGCGACCGGGAACGTCTCGACCTCGAAGAAATCGGCGCTGCGCAGGTGTTCGTCGAAGCGCGCGACGTGCGAGTGCAGGCCCGACAGCGGGATCGAGACCTCGACCGACGAGGCCGACACGTCGTCCGCGTCGTACACGATCGCGCCCTCGACCTGGCCGAAGTGCGCGGTCGGGTTGGAGAAGCCAAGGTGGTTCCACTGCGCGATCACGTCGGTGTGGCTCGCGTCGATCGTGTAGGTCAACGGCGCCGCGGCGGCGGTCGCGGCGAGGGCACCCACCGCGAGTCCGAATGCGAGGCGGGTCAGGGATCGTGCCATGGAAGCTCCTTGCGGGACGGGGGCGGGACGGAGGGGCGCGGACAGGCTCATTCGATGCGCGCGGCTTCGTCGAACGACAGCCGCGGCGAGCGCGGGAAGATCGCCGACGCATCGCCCTTGCCGAGATTGACCAGCACGTTCGACTTGATCGACGTGCCCTTGAAGAAGGCCTCGTCGACCTTGTCGGTGTCGAAGCCCGACATCGGCCCGGTATCGAGCCCCAGCGAGCGCGCGGCCAGGATCAGGTAGGCCGCCTGCATGCTCGAACCGCGCAGCGCGACCCGGTACAGCCGCTCCTCCGGCGAGCCCTCGAACCACGACTTCGCATCCACGTGCGGGAACAGCACCGGCAGCTTGTCGTAGAAGGCCAGGTCGTAGCCGACGATCACCGTCGCCGGCGCGGCCAGCGTCTTGGCGTAATTGCCCTCGCTGAGCGCCGGGCCGAGCTTCTCCTTCGCCTCGCGCGACTTCACGAACACGAACCGCGCCGGACACGAGTTGGCCTCCGTCGGGCCGAGCTTCACCAGGTCGTAGAGCCGGCGCAGCGTGGCGTCGTCGATCTCGCCGGAGAACGCGTTATGGGTTCGGGCGGTGCGGAACAACTGGTCGAGCGCGGCATCGGACAGCGTGTCGGTCATCGGACGTCCTTGGCGGGAAGGGAAGGCGGAAAGCCTGCAGTGTAGAGTTCCATGAACAGCGTTCAGCGGCGGTCACCGGAACGGATGATTACAAATATGGAACGAGCCGGCGACGCGGGCATCGATTCCCCGCAAATCTGGTCACTCAGCGACGGCCGCGCCGGCAACGTGCGGCAGGCCGACGCGCTGGCCGACGCCCTCGGCGGCGCATCGCGCACGCTGGCGCTCGCGCCGCGCGCACCGTGGCGCTGGTTCGCACCGCGGGCGCTGCCGGCCACCGACCACGCCTTCGGCGCCGGATTCGCCGACGCGCTCGCCACCCCGCCCGCGCTCGCCATCGGCTGCGGCCGGCAGGCGGCGCTGGCGACCCGGCTGCTGCGCGCGCGCGGCGCCGCGGCCGTGCAGATCCTCGACCCGCGCATCGACCCCGCGCACTGGGACCTCGTCGTCGCCCCCGAGCACGACGACCTGGCCGGCGGCAACGTCATCACCCTGCTCGGCAGCCTGAACCCCGTCGACGACGCCTGGCTGCAGCGGGCGCGCGGCGCGTTCCCCGCACTCGCCGACCTGCCCTCGCCGCGCATCGCCCTGCTGGTCGGCGGCCCCACGCCGCATGCCCCCTTCGACGGCGCCGGCTTCGATGCGCTCTGCGCACGACTCGAAGCGCTGCGCGCACGGACCGGCGGCAGCGTGCTGGCCACCGCCTCGCGCCGCACGCCACCCGGCATCGTCGATGCCCTGCGACGCCACTTCGCGCGCACGCCCGGCCTCGCCTGGTGCGGACCGGACGACGGCCCCAACCCCTACCCCGGCCTGCTGGCCTGGGCCGACCGCATCGTCTGCACGCCCGACTCGGTCAACATGGTCTCGGAAGCCTGCGCCAGCCGCGTACCGGTCCATGTCTTCGATCTCGAACGCACGAACGGACGCCCGCGCCGATTCCTCGACGAGCTGCTCGCTCGCGGTCGCATCGGCTCATTGGACGACGGACCTGCCGAAATCATTCCGCTGCGCGAGACTGCGCGTGTTGCGGAAGCCGTTCGCGAGAGACTGGATCTCTTCCAACACTGAATATCACTGCGTACATGGCAAATATCACCATGAAGTCGACACCGATTCGACCACGGATACAAAGCATTGTCCGCAAATGGAAATCCCAATTGGCGGTATCAGGATTTCAGCGCAAAGTCGGTGCCATTCCCCGCTTTTGGGACCTAAATACCAGTTAGCGCCCAAAACCAATGTCTCTCGCACACTTCAACGTCAACGCAATCACCGCAACCATCTGCGCTTGGTTATTGGCGTGGTCACAGCCGTCTATGGCACAGGAGCCGCCTGCGCAGGACGTACAGGCGGAGCCGACGGTGACGCTGGATCGAGTCGAGTCCCAAGGGCACCACTGGCGAGATATCCGCGGAACTACAGACTATTGTGTTGACGCTCGCTTCCTGCGCGGGTGGAGCCAAGACAGCGAAGGGTTGGTGGTTGAGGTCTCGCCAAGACGGCATGCTGGGCACCGTCGCTACCGAGTAGAAACCGTCGAGGTGTGCTCAGATCTGGCCAGTGCCCATTCGATTCGGTTGGTATCCAGGAGCGGAGGAGCTGCTGTGTGCGGACATCCGGGCGACAAGGTAGTGCTGCTAGATCATTCATCGGCAGGCCTAAGAAAAATGGGTATCCCTGCTACGGCAGCATTTGGTCATGGCTGCGAGATCAAACGGGTTACTCCGGTTCCGAGTAAGTGATCGCCTGCGCACCCAATCGGGTTGGGACCTGGTTGGGCGCTAACAATTCATTCAAGCCGGCGCCGCTTCGCGGCGCGGCTTGATTCAGGCGTTAGGCCTCAGTACAAATTTTCGCGGGGGCAGGTGATGTACGCAGAAATCAAATCAGTGAACCCAGATTTGCCCACCAGTATGGGCAACCCGCGCACGAGGACAGGCGTCGTGATTCTGATGAACGCGAGATCCGACGAGAGCCCGATAGCCATCGCGCGCCACCTCCCCTTCAGTGCAGAGCCTCTCCCACCGGCTGGCGCGACCCCAAAGCTGCCGGCTCGCGCCACTCTCTATGCAGCAAAGCTCGGTGGGTACGATGGGCGAATCGCCTGGAGCCGGGCGACATCGTCGAGGTGGCGCGCCGCGCCGATCATCCCTTGGCCCAGGTTCTCGGCGAAGGCGTAGAGACCTGTTCAGTTTGGAACCAGACATGTATTACCTGTTATCCGCCAGTAGCCGTCCGCGCCGCAGAATCGCGGAAACACCGTACATCAAGGGACTGAATTGGTGGCGAGGTGCAGCAATCACTACGCCCATCCCCAAACCCCTCGAGTTCAGGCTACATCCATACCGCCCCTTCTCGGAAGAAGACGATCAGCATATGGGCGCGATCATGGGGACGAACCCACCATTATGGCGCGATGACTTTATACAAGCCTTGCGGGATAGTGGCGTACACAACTTCGAGACCCATGACGTTGCCATATTGAATCCAGGCAACCAATCGGTGATTGATGAGTTCTATCAGGAAATACGTGCCGGTGGCATTGACGATGTAGAAGGTTATTTGCGCGAGATAGGCCATGAGGAGCTTGGCTCCTGGATTGATCCAGCACCCGACTCGATCATTACCGACTACAAAGCCGTCAATATCCTGGGATTGGTTGCAGCCGCTGATATTGGCAAATCAATTGCTACTCCTTGCGATGGAGTTCCATTGATTGACGTGGACTTTGATGAACTGGTGATTGATCTAGCCAGAACACGTGGAATCAAGATGTTCAGGCTAGCTGAATCCACCAACGCAATCCTCGTCCACGAATCTCTTCGCGACGCATTGCTCAAGAAAGGCTTTGGACCAGAGATCGCGTTCCATGACTTGGAAGAAGCCGCTATTTGACACCATTGGAGGGGTCGCCACGGATTCTGGCCAAGTGGAAGAAGCCGCAGCTTTTCTCTGCAGTCGATCCATGCCTTTTGTTGCTGTTGGCATTTGATGCCTCCAGCCTGGAAAGGCAACTTTTGCCTCGCCTCGTGATCTGTTCTGTAGCAGCACCAATGACGCAAACCCCCACTTCGATCGGGATACCGCAGACCACGCGTAGGCGCTGGCGCTGCGTAGCGGACCGGCATGGCGCGTGTTGGAACGGATACCCTGACCCTCTCCGTCGAGCATCGAGCTGGCGCCCTTGCTGCGTTTCCGCGGTTTCCGGCGAACGGCAGGCGTCCAACTATTTCATTCGACGAGCCGGCCGAGTACGACTACACGCCGGGCTACTACGCCGTGTTCTTTGCCGACCCGGACGGGATCAAGCTTGAGCTGGTCCATGAACCCCGCTTCGACCAACCCGCCGACTGACGTTCCTGCCGCTTCCTGATACGGGAACGCTTGCGGACTCGCCGCGGAGCGGGCCCAATGGGGTCGGAGATTCCTCCATGTCCCTGCCACCTTGCGGATCCCTCGCCCGATGGAACGTCTCGCCTACCTGTTCTCCGATCCCGTGATCGCCGGCGTCGCGATCCTCGTGCTGGGCGGCGCCGCCTTCGTGCGGTTCAGCGCGTCGAAACCGCTTGAGCTTCGCGTGCGGGTCCTGCGCGGCATCTGGATCGCGGCGTTCGTGACGCTGGCGATGTGGGGCATGCAGCAGGAGCGGAACGTGGCCGGGGGCAGCACGGCAGCGAGCGCGGAAGCGCCGGTCGGTGTCGCGAGCAAGGGGACGACGCGGTATGTGTCGGAGGCGCAGGCGTTCCGCCATGCGGCGGTGCTGTGGGTGGTGCTAGGCGCGGGGCTGACGTTCGCGCTGGTGGAGATGCTGGTCCTGCGGCGGCAGTCGCGGGACTGAGCCGATGCGGCGGGTGGCGATCAGCGCGGCGGCGCGGCGAGTTCGCGGGCGTCGAGGAAGCCGTCGCGGTTGGCGTCCTGGCGCTGGAAGCGCTCGGCCAGCCGTGCGAGGTGGTCGCCGCGGGTGAGCGGCTTGCCCTTGCCGCCCGGCTGCTCGTCCGGGGTCAGCACGCCGTCGCGGTTGCGGTCCATGCCGTCGAAGGCGTAGCTCATCCAGTCCTGGTATTCGGCGAGGGAGACGCGGCCGTCGCCGTCGGTGTCCATCCTGGCGAGGTATTCGCCGGTCTGGGTGACCTGGGCGACGCTGATCGCCGGCAGAAGCAGGAGGAGGATGGTCGAGGTGCGCATCGGGAGAGTCTAGCGGCTGGCTGGCCCCCACCCGGCGCTTCGCGCCGACCTCCCCCGCGGGCGGGGGAGGTATGTCGCGCGGCCTCAGGCGTGGGCCGACTGCAGCGAGTAGCCCTTCAGGCGCGCGGAGTATTCCTGCAGCGCGCGGATGCCGCTGGCCTCGGCTTCGCGGCACCAGGCCTGCAGGTTGTGCAGGGCGTCGGTGGCGTTGCTGGTGCGCGCCTCGAGGACGGCGGCGAGGCTGCGGCGGTATTCCACCACCGTGCGGATGCGCGGGCGCTGCGAGATCCACTGCTGCATCTGCTCGCGCGCTTCCGGGCTGAGCCAGCGGCCGTCGTCGACCAGGCCCCTGCGCAGCTTGCGTGGCAGCAGCGAGCGCAGTTTCTCGCCGGCGACCTGCGCTTCCTCGCGCAGCGCCGGCATCAGCACGTTGCGCTGGTAGTCGGTCATGGCCTGGAAGCGGTGCGCGAGCAGCGCCCGCATCGTGTCGGTGTCGGGCGCCTGGATGTTGGGGCGCACGTCCAGCGAAGGCGCGACGCGCAGCACCTTGGCCAGGCGCAGCTTCTGCAGGCCCTTGATCGCGGCCCAGCCGATGTCGAATTCCCACCGGCGCAGCGCGAACTTGGCCGAGCTCGGGAACGCGTGGTGGTTGTTGTGCAGTTCCTCGCCGCCGATCCACACGCCCCACGGGGTGAGGTTGGTGGCGGTGTCGGTGGTCTCGAAGTTGCGGTAGCCCCACCAGTGGCCGAGGCCGTTGACCACGCCCGCGGCCCAGAACGGGATCCACGCCATCTGGATCGCCCAGATCGCGACGCCGGCGAAGCCGAACAGCGCGAAGCTGATGAACAGCAGCACGGTCGGCCCCATCGTCGCGTGCGGGGTGTAGAGGTGGCGCTCGATCCAGTCGTCGGGCGCGCCCTTGCCGTACTGCTCGATGTCGGCGCGCATCGCGCGCGCTTCGCGGTACAGCTCGACGCCGCGCCAGAACACGGTCTTGATGCCCTTGTGCATGGGGCTGTGCGGATCGTCCTCGGTCTCGCACTTGGCGTGGTGCTTGCGGTGGATCGCCACCCACTCGCGGGTGATCATCGAGGTGGTCAGCCACGTCCAGAAGCGGAAGACGTGCGCCAGCGCCGGATGGAAATCGACGCCGCGGTGCGCCTGGCTGCGGTGCAGGTAGAGCGTGACCGAGAAGATGGTCAGCTGGGTCGCGACCAGGAAGTAGAGCGCGAGCGACCAGAAGCCGAACTGCAGCAGGCCGCCGGCGAGGAAATCGATCAGGGACGCGGGCATGACGGTGTCAACGTGGTGTGAACCCGGTCATGATGGGGCCGGTGCGGCACGAAGGCCACCCCTGCGCCCGCGTATGGTGTGCAGCCGATTCATCCCCATGTCCTGCCGATGACCGTCGACCGTCCTGCCGCACCGCCGCCCCTGATCGAACTCGACGCCGCCAGCGTGTTCCGCGGCGGCGCCCGCCCGGCGCTGGACGGCGTGAGCCTGCGCCTGCCGCAGGGCCGGCATACCGCGATCCTCGGCCCCAACGGCTGCGGCAAGTCCACGTTCATCCAGCTGATCACGCGGCAGCTGTATGCGGCGGCGCACGACGACGACCGGCCGCCGGTGCGGATCCTCGGCGAACACCTGTGGGACGTGCGCGCGATCCGCTCGCGGCTGGGCATCGTGACCGGTGCGATGCACGACGACCTGGCCTCGCTGCCCGAGCTGGCCGTCGAGGACGTGGTGCTGGGCGCGTTCGACGCACGGCTGGCGCCGCTGCAGGACGACGAGGTGTCCGAGGAGCGACTGGCGCAAGCACGGGCCGCGCTCGCGCGGGCCGATGGCGCTCACCTGGCCGGCCGCCTGTACGCCACCCTGTCCACCGGCGAGGCGCGTCGCGTATTGCTGGCGCGGGCGCTGGTGCATGCGCCGATGGCGCTGCTGCTCGACGAGCCGGCGGCGGGGCTGGACGTGGTCGCCCGCGACCACCTGCTGCGGACCCTGCGGCGGCTCGCGCGCGAGGGCGTGACCCTGGTGCTGGTGACCCACCACGCCGAGGAACTGATGCCGGAGATCGGCCATGTCGTATTGCTGCGCGAGGGGCGCGTGGTGGCCGACCGGCCGCGCGCGGACGCGCTGGTTCCGGAGCTGCTGTCGCGCACCTTCGGCGCCCCGCTGCGCCTGGTCGACGGCGATCCGCCCACCTTCGAGCTCGACGGGACGACCGCCGATGCCTGAACTGCCCGAAGTCGAAACCACCCGCGCCGGCCTCGCGCCGCACGTCGAGGGCCGCCGCGTGCGCGCGGTGACGCTGCGCCGGCCGGACCTGCGCTGGCCGATCCCGCCCGAGATTTCCGAAACGCTGCCGGGCCAGCGCATCGACGCCGTGCGCCGACGCGCCAAGTACCTGCTGCTCGACACCGCCGCCGGAAGCGCGCTGCTGCACTTGGGCATGTCCGGCAGCCTGCGCGTGCTGCCGGCGGACACGCCGCTGCGCGACCACGACCACGTCGACATCGTGCTTGATGACGGCGGGCTCGACTCGAAGCGCGTGCTGCGCTTCAACGACCCGCGCCGCTTCGGCTGCCTGCTGTGGCAGCCGGCCGGCGAGACCCATGCGCTGCTGCGCGACCTCGGCCCGGAGCCGCTATCGGAGGATTTCGACGGCGACTACCTGTTCGCCCGCAGCCGCGGGCGCAGCGCGCCGGTGAAGGCGTTCCTGATGGACCAGCGGATCGTGGTCGGGGTCGGCAACATCTACGTCGCCGAGGCGCTGTTCGCCGCCGGGATCTCGCCGCTGCGGGCGGCGGGCAAGGTCTCGCGGGAACGCTACCTCGCGCTCGCGGCCGAGATCCGGCGCATCCTCGGCCACGCCATCGCCCGAGGCGGGACCACCCTGCGCGACTTCATCGCCCCGGACGGGGCGCCCGGCTATTTCGAGCAGGAGCTGTCGGCCTACGGCCGCGGCGGCGAGCCCTGCCCGCGCTGCGGCCGGCCGCTGAAGCAGGCCGCGATCGCCCAGCGCGCCACCGTCTGGTGCGGCCACTGCCAGCGCTGACCGCGGCCGGGCCCCGTCTTCTTGTAGGAGCGCCTTCAGGCGCGACCACTTGCCGGATTCGTCCAACGGTCCGGTCGCGGCTGAAGCCGCTCCTGCAGGAAATGCCACGCCCCGGGCAGAAGATGCCGCGATCCCGGCCTTCCGGCGCCGACCGCGCGGCTTCGCGGTATAGTCCGTGGGTTGACCGGGGAACTCCTTGATCCATGGCCGATAGCGCCGACATCACCCTCTGGCTGGACGCCGCCCGCGATGGCGACCGGGGCGCGCTCGACCGGGTCCTGGCGACGCTCTACCAGGAACTGCACACCATGGCGCGGCGGCAGCTGTCGGGCCAGATGGGGCAGACGCTGGACGCCACCGCCCTGGTGCACGAGGCCTACCTCAAGTTGATCGGCCGGCGCGAGATCCAGTTCGACGACCGCGCCCACTTCTTCGCCTACGCCGCCTCGGCGATGCGCAGCGTGGTGGTCGACTATGCCCGCCAGCGCCTGGCGCAGAAGCGCGGCGGCGACCTGCACCGCGTCACCGACCTGCCGCACGACATCGAGGGCGGCCTGCGCCTGGACGAGGACATGCTGGCGCTGGACGTGGCCCTGAACCGGCTGGCCGCGGTCGACGAGAAGCTCGCGCACGTGGTGGAGCTGCGCTACTTCGGCGGGCTGTCGGAAGCCGAGATCGCCACCCTGCTCGGCCGCTCCGACCGCAGCATCCGCCGCGACTGGCAGAAGGCGCGGATGTTCCTGCTGGCGTCGCTGCAGGACACGTGAGCCGACGCGGCGCGCCGATCGTCGTGGATGCATGGCTTCCACAGGGGGCGCCTCCCGACACCGTTCCGTTCGCCGGCGCGCTGCGGCACACGCCTCCCCATGCCTGTCATTTCGACCGAAGGGAGAAATCTCCTCCTTCCCCGCCCGGGATCCGTTTCCGCGCCACGTGCCCGCGAGCCGGGCGGCGAGGTTTCTCCCTTCGGTCGAAACGACAAGGCGGACGGCCACCGCACCACGCGCGCGGGCGGGAAGTAATCGTCGCGCTGCGCGCGGCACCCTAGTTTCATGGACGCCGAACGCTGGCAACGCCTCTCCCCGCTGCTCGACGCGCTGCTCGAGCTCGACGAGGTGGCGCGCGCCAGCAGCCTCGCCTCGCTGCGCGAGGAAGACCCGCAGCTCGCCGACGACCTCGAGGAACTGCTCGCGCTGGAGGCCGTCAGCGAGGACTTCCTCGCCGAGCCGCTGATCGCGCCGCACCCGGGCGTGCAGGCGGGCGCCACCGTCGGTCCCTATGAGCTCGAGCGCATGCTCGGCGAAGGCGGCATGGGCCAGGTCTGGCTGGCGCGGCGCGCCGACGGCCTGTACCAGCGGCGCGTGGCGCTGAAGCTGCTGCGCCCGGGCCTGGCCGATCCCAACCTGCGCCTGCGCTTCACCCGCGAGCGGCAGATCCTGGCGCGGCTGGAGCATCCGCACATCGCGCGCCTGCTCGACGCCGGCATCAGCAGCGACAACCAGCCCTACCTCGCGCTGGAGTTCGTCGAGGGCGAGCCGATCACCGACTGGTGCCGCGCGCGCGAGCCCGGCGTCGAGACCCGCGTGCGCCTGTTCCTGCAGGTCTGCGAGGCGGTCAGCCACGCCCACACCAACCTGATCGTGCACCGCGACCTCAAGCCGTCGAACATCCTGGTCACGCCGCTCGACGACGTGCGCCTGCTCGACTTCGGCATCGCCAAGCTGCTCGACACGCCCGAGCAGTCGCTCGACCACACCCGCACCGGCCTGCGCACCTTCACCCTGCACTACGCCGCGCCCGAGCAGATCCGCGGCGAACCGGTCACGACCATGACCGACGTGTACTCGATGGGCGTGGTGCTGTTCGAGATCCTCGCCGAACGCAAGCCCTACCAGCTCAAGCGGCCGAGCGACGCGCAGTGGGAGGACGCGATCCTCCACGTCGACCCGCAGCGGCCGTCGCAGGTGCTCCAGCGCGACACCGAAGGCGGCGGCGCGGACGCGCGGCGGCGACGGCACGCGCGCGACATCGCCGGCGACCTCGACAACATCGTGCTCAAGGCGCTGTCGAAGAAGCCCGAGCACCGCTATCCGTCGGTCGAGGCGCTGGCGCTGGACCTGCAGCGCTGGCTCGACGGCAAGCCGGTGCACGCACGGCCGCAGAGCATGTCCTACCGCATCCGCAAGTACGTGCGCCGGCACCGCTGGGCGCTGTCGACCGCGGCAGCGGTGTCGCTGGTGCTGGTCAGCGCGCTGGGCATCGTCGCCTGGCAGGCGCGGCAGGCGGTGCAGGAATCGGCGCGCGCGCAGGCGATGCAGAACTTCGTCGTCGGCCTGTTCGAGACCGCCGGCGACGTGCCCGCCGGGGCCTCGGTCGACGTGCGCCAGCTGCTCGACGGCGGCGAGCGCCGGATCGACCAGGAACTGGCGCACCAGCCCGTCGCCCGCGCCGAACTGCTGGGCGTGGTGGCGCGCCTGCGCGCGGGCCTGGGCGACTACGACGCGGCGCTCTCGCTGCTGCAGCGCCAGGCCACGCTGGTGGACGCCCTCGACAACACGCCGCCCAGCCTGCGCCTGCAGTCGACGACCGACCTCGGCCGCGTGCTGCGCCTGAAGGGCGATGTCGACGGCTGCCTCGCCCGCATGCAGCCGGTGCTGGCGCTGGCCCGGCGCAGCGAGCACCGCCTGCCGCTGCCCGTGTCCGCGTTCTACTCGCAGCTGGGCCGCTGCCAGGCCTCCGCGCGCCGGCTCGACGAAGCCCGCGTGCTCTACCTGCGCTCGCTGGCGCTGCGCCGCGATCCGCTGAAAGACGATCCGGGCATCGTCGAGAACCTCGCCGACCTGGCCGCCCTGCACGCCACCGCCGGCAACACCGCCCGCGCGCTGAGCGAGACGCGGGCCGCGTTGGCGCTGCTGCGCAGCAGCGCGGGCGAGCGGCATCCGCAGGCGATCGACCTGCTGCGCTCGCTGTGCTCGCTCGAGCGCGAGTCGAGCAATACCGCCGCCGCCGAACGCGACTGCGGCCAGGCGCTGTCGCTGGCGACGAGCCTGCGCGGCATGCACCACCACGCCACGATCGACGCGCGCCGGCAGCTGGCCGCGGTGCACGTCGACCAGGGGCGCCTGGCCGAAGCCGAGGCCGAGTTCCGCGACACGCTGTCGTGGATGGTGGTGCGGCTGGGCGAACGCCACGTCGACGTGGCGCGCAGCCACAACAGCATCGGCATCGTCGCCTGGGAGCGCGGCGACGCCGAGGCCGCGCTGCGCGACCTGGAAACGGCGGTGGACATCTGGCGCGAGCACCGCAGCGAGACCCTGCTGGCCGGCGGCCTGTTCAACCGCGCCATGGTCCTGCACAGCGTCGGCCGCGACGACGAGGCGCTGCCGCTGCTGCAGGAGTCGCTGGCGCTGCGGCGCAAGGCCTTCGGCGAGCAGCACGGCCTGGCCGGCGACACGCTGCGCCTGATCGGCGAAGTCGAGGCCGCCCTCGGCCGCGACACCGCCGCGGCCGCGCTGCGCGAGGCGCAGGCGCTCACGCGCGGCGACTACGGCGCGCAGCATTCGCATACACGGCGTGCGGAAATTTCGCTGGCCCGGTACGAGGCCCTGCACGGCGATCCCGCCGCACTCACCCGGCTCGACGCGCTGGCCGAGCTGCCGCAGCAGGAGCCGGAACTGCGCAAGGCCGGCTGGCTGGCGCGCGCCTACGCCGGCGACGCGCGCTGCCGCACACCGTCCGAACGCAGCCTGGCCCTGGCCAGCCTGCAGGCACTCGCCGCGCAGGTGGAGCTGGCACAGCCGGAAGGCGGCGCGCTGCCGCGCGAGATCATGGCCCTGCGCGAGGACTGCGTCGCCGGCCGCAGCGGCGCGCGCGGCGCAGCCGGATTCGATCCCGGACCTACGGATAGCCTGTAGGAGCGGCTTCAGCCGCGACCCGGTTCCGACCCGTCGTACGCTCGGTCGCGGCTGAAGCCGCTCCTACAAGGCGGGCTGCTCCCCGATCTCGAATTCAAACGTCATACGCTTAAAACGTCATCCCGGCGCAAGCCGGGATCCATCTTGATCTTGATTCTCGCTTTCCACGGAAGGAACGAAGACCAACCGCAAAATGGATCCCGGCTTTCGCCGGGATGACGAGACCTTGACTGCAAGGGGTTGATTCGAAAACGCCCTAATCCAGCGGCAGCGACGGCTGCAGCAGCTCGACCCGCCCCTCGCCGCGCGAAATCCGCTTGAACTCGGCGCGGCTCACCGACACGTAGCGCTCGTTGCCGCCGATCTCGACCTGCGGCCCCTCGTGCACCGCGTACCCCTTGTCGTCGACGCGCACGGTCATCGTCGCCTTGCTGCCGCTGTGGCAGATGGTCTTGATCTCGCTGAGCTCGTCCGCCCAGGCCAGCAGGTACTGGCTGCCCTCGAACAGTTCGCCGCGGAAATCCGTGCGCAGGCCGTAGCACAGCACCGGCACGCGCAGCGCGTCGACCACCTCGCCCAGCTGCCAGACTTGCCCCTTGGTCAGGAACTGCGCCTCGTCCACCAGTACGCAGTCGAGCCTGCCGCGCGCCTCGATGTCGCGCGCGACCAGCGCCTGCAGGTCGTCGCCGCGTTCGAACGCGACGCCCTCGGCCTGCAGCCCGATCCGCGACGCCACCGTGCCGCTGCCGGCGCGATGGTCCAGGCGCGGGGTGAGGATCAGCGTGCGCATGCCGCGCTCGCGGTAGTTGTGCGCCGACTGCAGCAGGGTCGTGGTCTTCCCGGCGTTCATCGCCGAGTAGTAGAAGTAGAGCTTGGCCATGGCGCCAGTTTATCGATCCGGCCCGGGGATTGTAGGAGCGCCTTCAGGCGCGATTGCCTGCCCGGACCCGTCGAGCGGCCGGTCGCGGCTGAAGCCGCTCCTACAGGGGCGGGACGGATCGATGGGGCCCGCGCGCCCTGTAGAATGACGCCGCTCCAGCATCGTCGTCCGCATGTCCCTCAACCCCCAACAACGCGCCGCCGTCGCGCACTGCGACGGCCCCCTGCTCGTGCTCGCCGGCGCCGGCAGCGGCAAGACGCGGGTGATCGTCGAGAAGATCGCGCACCTGATCCAGTCCGGCCGCTATCCGGCCAGGCGCATCGCCGCGATCACCTTCACCAACAAGGCGGCCAAGGAGATGCGCGAGCGCGTGGCGCGGCGCATCCGCGGCGACGCCGCCGACGGCCTGACCATCTGCACCTTCCACGCACTGGGACTGAAGATCCTGCAGGTCGAGCACGAGAAGGCGGGCCTGCGCCGCGGCTTCTCGATCTTCGACAGCGACGACACGCTGGCCCAGCTCAAGGACCTGATGCCGGGCGCGAAGCCCGATGCGGTGCAGGCGATGCAGTCGCTGGTGTCGAACGTCAAGAACACCGGCCTGTCGCCGGAACAGGCCGCGGAAGTCGCGCGCAGCGCGCGCGAGCACGAGGCCGCCTCGCTGTACGCGCGCTACCAGAAGCGCCTGTCCGCGTTCAACGCGGTCGATTTCGACGACCTGATCCGGCTGCCGGTGCAGCTGCTGGAAACCGACGGGGACGCCATCGCCGGCTGGCGCGAGCGCATCGGCTACCTGCTGGTCGACGAGTGCCAGGACACCAACGACGCGCAGTACCGCCTGCTCAAGGCGCTGGCCGGGCCGAAGGCGAACTTCACCTGCGTGGGCGACGACGACCAGAGCATCTACGCTTGGCGCGGCGCCAATCCCGAGAACCTCGTCCAGCTCGGCCAGGACTACCCGGCGCTGGAAGTGGTGAAGCTGGAGCAGAACTACCGCTGCTCCAACCGCGTGCTGCGCGCGGCCAACGCGCTGATCGCGAACAACCCGCACGAGCATCCGAAGACGCTGTGGAGCGCGCAGGCCGACGGCGAGCGCATCCGCGTCTGGGAATGCCGCGACGCCGCGCACGAGGCCGAGCGCGTCGCCGGCGAGATCCATTTCCTGCACACCGCGCGCCAGGCGCCGTGGAACGAGTTCTGCGTGCTGTTCCGCGGCAACCACCAGTCGCGCGCGCTGGAAAAGGCGATGCAGCTGCTGCGCATCCCCTACCACCTGTCCGGCGGCACCGCCTTCCTCGACCGCGGCGAGGTGAAGGACGCGCTGTCGTGGCTGCGCCTGGTCGCCAACCCCGACGACGACGCCGCCTTCCTGCGCGCGGTGCAGTCGCCCAGCCGCGGCGTCGGCGCGACCACGCTGGCGAAGCTGGCCGAGATGGCGCAGCACGCGCACCTGCCGCTGTCGCGCGCCGCCGAATCGATGGGCCTGCTCAAGCAGCTGCAGCCGCGCGCCGCCAACGCGCTCGGCGCGTTCACCGACGTCCTGCGCGGGCTGCGCGCCGACGCCGCCCGCCTGCCGTCGTCGGAGCTGGTGCGCAAGCTCAACGAGAAGTCGGGCCTGCTCGCCGCGCTGCGCGAACAGTGCAAGACCGAGGAACTGTTCCGCATCCGCCGCGGCAACCTCGACGAGCTCGCCGACTGGTTCGAGGGCGCGCGCGGCGCGGGACCCGGCGAACTCGCCGCCCAGCTCGCGCTGCTCAGCCACGCCGACAAGGGCGATCCCGGCGACCAGGTCCGGCTGATGAGCCTGCACGCGGCCAAGGGCCTGGAGTTCCGCTACGTGTTCATCGTCGGCATGGACGACAACACCCTGCCGCACGAGGCCAGCCTCGACGAAGGCCGGCTCGACGAGGAGCGCCGCCTGCTCTACGTCGGCATCACCCGCGCCAAGGAGCAGCTGTGGCTGTCGTACTCGCTGGAAGCGCAGCGCTGGGGCGCGAAGCTCCGGCTCGCGCCGAGCCGCTTCCTCGAGGAACTCCCCGCCGCCGAGCTGCAGCGCGACGGCGCCGATCCGGTGGCCGATGCCGCGCGCAAGCAGGAGCGCGCGACGGTGGGATTCGCGTCGATCAAGGCGCTGCTCGACGGCTGACGGGCGACACGGTCAGCCCGCAGCGCGACCTTCCAGCGCATCGAGCCGCTGCCGCAATAGCGCGATTTCCGCCTCCAGTACGGCCACGCGCGCTTCGAGCGCAGGACGCGCCGGCGCGGGCGCATCGCCGTCCGCAGACAGCGCGGCGGCCGGCGGATCCCCGCACAGCAGGTGCGCATAGCGATCCTCGCGCTGTCCCGCCGCGCGCGGCAGCAGCACCGCAAGCGCGGGCGCATGCTGCGCGAGACGTTCGAGATGGTGGCGCACGTCCTCCGCGTCGGCGAAGGCGTGCAGGCGTTCGCTGCGCGCCAGCAGTTCATGCAGCGTCTGCGCGCCACGGAGCAGCAACAGACCGAGCAGCGCGACCTGCGGCTTCGGCAGGCTGAAGAAGGCCTCCGCGCGATGCTCGTAGCGTTCGGCACGCGAGGAGAACACCTGCTTCGCCAGTCCCTTGCGCTCGAGCTCGCGCAGCGCGTGGTGCACGGTGCCGGGATCGAGCGACAGCACCGGCTCGCGCGCGGTCTTCTGGTTGGCCGCGGCCTGCGCGGCGTTGACCGTCAGCGGATAGACGTCGGGCGTGACCGCCTGCTTCTCGATCAGGCAACCCAGCACGCGCGCCTCGGCCGCGGCCAGCGGCAGGATCGTCGCATCCGCATCCATCTCCATTCCTTCCATCGTTCGATCGTACGGACAGGATAGCCGACGCGCTGCGCCTGGCCGGCGGCGATGCGGAGCCCGCAACACGGCTTCGCTACACTCCGGCCATCCCGAATCGATGGAACACGCCCCATGCGCGCGATCGCACCCGCCGCCCTGCTCGCCGCCGCCCTCGTCCTGGCCGCCTGCAAGCCGACCTCGTTCACCGCGCCCGAGGGTGCGGCGAGGACGACCGCCACCGCACCATCCGCCGAGCCGACAAGGCCGGACGCGGCCAGCGCCGACGACAACCTCAATGCCGTGCTCTGGGTGCAGCGCTCGACCGAATACCAGGCCAACGCGATCTCGATCTTCCGCGCCGCCGCCGATCACCTCGACGCCGCGCTGAAGCAGGCGAACTGGGATGCACTGGTGCCCGAAGAGCGCGAGCAGGCCGCGCCGGCCGCCGGCCTCAAGCCCGCGGTGATCATGGACATCGACGAGACCGTGCTCGACAACTCGCCCTACCAGGCGCGGCTGGTCGGCAACGGGCTCGAATACGACGAGGTCACCTGGGACCAGTGGGTCGCAGAGAAGAAGGCGAAACCCGTGCCGGGCGTGCTGGAATTCGCGAAGGCCGCCGAAGCCAGGGGCGTGACCATCCTCTACCTGTCCAACCGCGCGGTGCACCTGCGCGAGGCCACCCTCGCCAACCTGCGCGAGGCCGGATTGCCGGTGAAGGACGAGAGCGTGTTCCTCGGCCTCGGCACCCACGTCGAGGGCTGCGAGCAGAACGGCAGCGAGAAGCTGTGCCGGCGCCGGCTGGCGGGCCGCGAATACCGCGTGCTGATGCAGTTCGGCGACCAGCTCGGCGATTTCGTCGAGGTCGTCGCCAACACGCCCGAGGCGCGCGCCGCGCTGCTGGAGGAGTACATCGACTGGTTCGGCGAGCGCTGGTGGATGCTGGCGAACCCGACCTACGGCTCCTGGGAGCCGGCGGTGTTCAACAACGCCTGGAGCGAGCCGCGGGAGGCGCGCAGGGCCATGAAGCGCGAAGCGCTTCGACAGGAAAAATGATTCATATCAATATTTTACAAGAGTCAATTTAAGGTATTGCATTAGCTTCCGGTGCACGCTAGTCTGGCGCCCGCCACAACACAAGTCCTCCGGCCACGCCGGATTCAGCGGGAAACCACCGGTTTCCCGTTTTTTTTTCGCCGGCGTTTTCGGCCCACGGCTCTTGTAGGAGCGCCTTCAGGCGCGACCGGGCGCACCAGCCGCCGGACACGTCTCGTGGTCGCGCCTGAAGGCGCTCCTACAAGAGCGGTGGGAACCTTGGCCGACCCTAGGGTCAACCCCGGGTACCGGCCTGCGTGGTGGCGACGTAGCGTGCGATTGTTGCAGGCGCGTTTCGCGCCGGCCTCGCGGAGGCGCGCCATGACGTCCATCCCGTCGTCCCCCATCGACGCGCTGCGCTCGCTGCTTCCGATGCTGGGCCGGGACGGCGGCCTCGGGAACCTGCCCGCACCGGGAGACGCGCTCGCCGAGGGCGCGGAGCTGGAGGATGGCCGGCCGCTGCGTCCACCGGGGATCGACCAGCGACAGGCCGGCGACGCCCGGCTGGACGTCTCGAACGGGTACATGCGCGGCGAAGGTGCGCCGCCGCTCTCGCACGCGGATGCCGGCCGGCTCGCCGACACGCTGTCGGCGGCGATGCGCCACAACCCGTCGCATCCGCTGTTCCGCGAACTGCAGCAGCTTCCGCAGGACACCCTGCGCCAGCTGGTCCAGTTCGTGACGCAGCATGCGTCGCTCGCCCGCGAACTCCCCGGCCAGGCGACCGAATCGACGGCCCACGCCGCCGCGCGCGCGGCTTCGGACATCCGCAACGCCGGCCATCCGGCGCCCACCGAGGCGCGCAACGTCGCGGAGGCGGCACGCTCCCTTGCGCAGGCGCAGCAGGCCGCGCCGGAACGTGCGTCGACGGCCGCACGCGAAGCCCTAGCGTCGTCGTCCGGCCGCGCCGGCGAGGACGTCCGCGCGACGGCGATGGCGAACACTTTCGAGGCGCGCGCGCCTGCCGAATCCCGCCCCGCTTCGGCGCTGCCGATGGCGGCGCTGCTGGCGCGCGCGGACGGCGTGCTGTCCGCGGTGCCGATGGCCAGTGCGCAGGAAGCGACGCCGGCATCGCCCGCGCCGCCGGGCCACGCGGCGACCTCCACCGCCAGCGTTGCGTCCGCGCTTCAGGAGCTGGCCGCACAGCAGGCGCTGCAGGCGCGCGCGCCTGGCGAAACGATGCTGCCGGCGCGCGCGGAGGGCGCGGTCGCGGACTCCGGATCGTCCAGCGGGTTGCCCGGCCTCGGGGGCGCGGCCGGGGTCACCCTCGCGGTGGTCGGCAATCCGGCGGGGACCACCCACGCGAATGCGCCGCAGGCGGCGCTGCGGGCGCGCAAGCCAGACGAAGCCCGGCAGGACAGGCGCGAACGCGTCGGCGAAGCGCCGCGGGAAGACGCCGAAGGCGAGGAGTCGCGCGACGGGCGTCGCGGGAACGGCGAATCCGAGGCACGGCGACCTCCCGGCGAAGCCCGGGCCGCGAACGGCGATCGCCCCGGCGCTCCCGCGCCGGCCGCGGCGCAGGATGGCGCTGTGACCGCGGCCGGTCACACCGCCGCGGCCGGCCTGATGCTGCCGCGCTACGACGGGACCGACGCGGACGATGCGCGCCCGGCGGGCCACGTCGACGACGGCGAGCCCGAGGACGCCGAGGCTCGCCAGTCGCGCCGGCAGCAGTGGCTGTACTGGTCGCTGATCGCCGTGACCTACGGCTGCCTCACCCTCGCGCTGGCGATGGTCGCACCCGACCTGTTCAGCCTGCCCTTCGCGCCGGAGAACGCGACCGCGTGGCGGAACGGCCTCACCGCGACGGGACTGGCGACGGGACTCTGGGCCTGGCTGCTGGCGCGGCGCATGCGCTAGGGCATCTTCGTTTCAGCCGCCTACGCCATCGTCGTCCCCGCGAAGGCGGGACCCAGTGACTTTCTCTTTCAAACTCAGAAGCAAAGACACTGGATCCCCGCCTTCGCGGGGATGACGACAACGTAGGCACGGGCACCGAAAATGCTCCAGGGAGCACGGGCGGTCGCGGATTCCCACACATGAACGCCGGATGCCGCACAGGTCGCCAGGATTCCACCGGCGCGTCTACCTTGAGGCCCGGCCCTCCGCGGCCAATGCCGTCGCGACCGGTCCGGCACGCAGGTCGATGCCATGGCGGGCGAGGAAATCCACCTCGACCAGATCGCTGTAGCCGCGGGCGCCGTCGGCATCGCCGCGCGCCGCGAGTTCCGCATACTCGTTGCTCCGGATCGCCGCGAGCATCGCCGCACGGTCCGCCAGCCGCTGTCGATCGGCGTCATCCATGCCGCCGCGCGACACCATCCCGAGCACGCGCGGCGCGATCGCGGCGCGGATCGCCGGTAGGTCCGCTTCCGACACCCGCTGCCGGTTGGCCACGCCCCACAGCAATGCATCGTGCAGCGCGACCACGTCGAGGACGTCGTCCGGATCGAGCCCGAACCCCGACATCTCGCGGTGGAAGGCGCGCAGGGCGTCGCCGCTCCCGACCAGGGTCGCCAGCCTCGCGCGGGTCAGGCTTTCCAGCGGCCGGTAGTCGTCGACGAAGTCCGCGACGTTCCTGCGCTCAAGCGCTTCTGATCGCCGGAACCGCGTGTCGGCAGTGCCCGCGGCGACGTCGCCTGCCGCTTCCCGCCATCCGTCGAGATAGTGGGCCTCGAAGCGCGAGGCGAATCCCGCCGCAGCGTGCGTGCCGTTGCCATGCGAGACGACTTGCGCTTCGGCCTCTTCGACCGCATCCGCGGCAGCGCGGTCACGGCACGCCGCCAGCGGCAGCGACGCCGCCAATGCCAGGACGGCGATCGCACCCCGCCGCAATGCCGAAGCGGACGCGCCTGCCGCGACCGTCCCGGCGACGCGTGCCCGACGCATGCCTCAGCCGCTGCCGCCGGTCACTGCCCGTACCTGGCGCGGATCTCGGCGCCGTCGCGTCGCCCCATCTCGGTGGCGACATCGCGCAACCAGCGGTCCGCGCTCGGCCTGCCGTCGGCGCGCACGCGGCGCTCGTACTCCGGCAGCAGCTCCCGCTTGCGCCGCTCGATCATGCGCTGCATCTCCGCCTTCATCGCGACCTGGTCGACGGCCTGCGGGCGGTTCGCGGCGCGCGCCTGCGATTTCGTCTCCTGCGCATCCCCGTCGTCGTCGTCCGGCGGATCGCGCAACGTCTGGTCGCGCAGCAGGTCGTGCTGGTGCATCTGGTTGGCCATGCCGCCCGCATCGATCCATTGCGCATGTGCCGCCGGCGCGAGCCAGGCGCCGCAGGCGATCACCAGCAAACCGGCGATCCTCCCGCGCGAAACAGCGAACTTCGAACGATCCATGGTGTCCTCCTCGACGATTCGCTCGCCCGGACGCTAGCAAGCGGCGCGTTAACCGTCCGAGAACCCGCCTGCGGGCGGGCGTAGCAAGGTGTCGTGCCGGAAACGCCTGCGGCGGGCCGAGGCCCGCCGCAGGGAAGGTTGCCGCGCCGGACGGCGCCGGCGCGACGCGACCCGGTACCGCTTACTGCTTGCGGCCGATCTGGGTCAGGCCCTCGCCGATCGCCTTGATGGCGGTCGAGGCGATCTGGCTCTCCATGCCGAACAGCTGCGACTGGACCTGGAAGTCCGTCATCGCCTGCATGTAGGCCTTGGACTGCTGCTCGCCCTTCTTGACGTTGAGCGATTCCTTGTAGTTGTCGACCATGCGGTTCTTGGCGTCGATCAGCGCCATCACGCGGTCGCCGAGGATGCCGCCGAGGGCGGCGCCCAGCGCCTCGAACCACGAGCCGCCGGTGCCGGACTTGACGCCGGACTTGCCGTCGGTGGAGCGCGCTTCGCCCGATTCGAGGCGGGCGACGATCATCTGAATGCCGAAATCCTGGCTCATTGCCGTTTCCTTGATCCGTTGCAGAGGGGTTTGTTTCGAGATTGCGGTCTTGCGGGTGCGAAAGAGGCTGGCGCTTCCTCAGACGGCCCGGGGCGGGCCGCGCAAACGTCTCGAACGCGACCGCGTGATGGACTGCTTGTCCACCAGTTCGGCCGAACCCTTCGCCAGGCCGTTCCCGGTCCCGGCACCGGCGTCGCCGGACTCCTGCGACGCCAGCCATTCCATGGCCTTCTCCTCGCCGTCGCGCTCGATGCGCTGGGCGAGCTCGAGGGCGATCTGCACGTCGCGGCTGCGCAACTGGCTGGTCGCCTCTCCGAACTGGCGGATCAGGGCCTCGCGTTCGTCCTCCGCGAGCAATCCGTTCTGCACGAGCGATTCCAGCGTCTCGACCCAGCTGTTGCGGTCGGGGCCGGCGAGGTCGGGCTGGAGCTGCACTTCCGCCACTCGCTTGCGCAGGTGGTCGATGACGAAATCCAGATCCTCGCCTTCCAGTCCCTGCTGCGCGCGCAGGCTGGCTTCGAACGCCTCGAGCACCGCCTGCTTCTGCGCCTCGCCTTCATCCCCGTGCGGCTTCGTCGTGGACGGCTGCGCCACCGCTTCATCGGCCACCGCGGACAGGCGACGCATCGCGGGCGACGCGGCGTCCGTCGTGCGGCTGGCTGTCCTGCGGGGTGGGCGAATGGCCATGGAGGATGTGGACCTGGATGCGTCGTGATGTCGTGCTTCGTGTCGTGATCGAGTGTCTGCGAGCGGCTGCCGGAGCGGCAACTGGGGCGTACCCTAGGCGCGTCGCGGCGGTCGCCTCACCCCGCCGCGGCCCGCTGCGCGGCGAATGCCGGGATGGTGTCCAGCAGGCGCCGCATCTGCTCGCCCTGGCGCCGGCCCAGCGCTTCCGCGGCCGTCTTCAGCCATGCATCGGTGTCGTCCTGGCCGTCGCGCGTGAGCCGCGTCCGGTATTCGCGTTCGAGTTCGCCACGTTCCGCGCGCAGTTGCGCGAGCAAGCCGTCGTACTCGCGCAGGACGGCGGCCTCGTCGGCGACGCCCAGGCCGCCCTGCTCGCGCAGGCTGCCCAGGAAGGCCACGAACTCGCCGCGGTTGCCGGCCAGGCGCGATGCGTCGACGGTCCCGCCCTGTGCAGACGCGTGCGGAGCGCCCGCTGCGTCGTCAGGCTCCTGCGGGATGCCGCCACTGGCCCCGGCCGCATGGAACGACAGGGCGCCGCCGTCCGCGGTCTTGCGGGGAAGCGGTCGCTGGGGAGGACGTTTTGCCATCGGGTGATGCCCTGGTTCGCAGGCGATATCACGGGACGCCGTGCGTGGCCCGGCGATGCCGGGCCACGCGGGCGGATCGGTCGGGCGTCAGGCGCCGACTCCGTTCAGGAAGCCGTTGCTGAAGGCGCTGTCGAAGATGTTGTCGAACGCGCCGTTGCCCGAGGAACCCGCATCGCTGAGCATGGAGTTGACCAGTCCGCCGGCCAGCTGGCCGAGCATCGGATTGCCGGTGTAGGCGGTGACCGCCGCGCTCACGACGGTGGAGAGAATGTCGCTGAAGCTGCTGAGGAAGCTCATGGTGTCGAATCCTGTCGATGAATGAATTGGGGGTGGTTCGTTCCATCTGTCGCGAAGCGCCAGCTCGCACCCGCGACTTTGCGAGCCTCCATGCCCCCTTCCAAGCTGGGGCGTGCCCCATCCTCGGGTAAACCCCATGGATGCGTCCGAAGGACCGCAGGAGCGGCTTCAGCCGCGACCGGGCATTCAAAAAAAGCGGCAAACAATCGCGCCTGAGCCGCTCCTGCAGGTGATCGATGACCGGCGTCGACGGCCTCAGCCGCTGAAGTGCGGATCGATCTCGAGGTGGCCCAGGTTCTGTTCGGCGAAGCGCCTGGCCAACGCAGGCGCGGCGTCGCGGATGGCGTCGTAGCTGTCGCGCGAGCGCACGTCCGCGCGCAGGTGCCAGCCGTCGGCGGTCTTGCTCAGCAGCAGGTCGGTGCCGGGCAGGGTCGCGTCGGCCATGCGCAGCAGGACGTGGCCGTCGCCATCGGTGGAGGCGGCGCCGTCGGCGGCGAGCTGGCGCACGTGCCGTTCGAGCATTTCCGCCAGCGCCTTGCCGCTGGCCATCGGCGGCGCGGGTGCGGTCGGCGGCGGCGCACTGGCGCCGTCGCGCATGGCGGCCTGGGCCTGCATCATCGCCAGCAGGTCGGCGCCCTCGGTGGAGTTGGCGCCCATGCCGTTGTTGTCGGTGCCGTCCTGCGTGCCGCGCTGTCCCGGCAGGCCGCGCAGCGCCACTTCCTCCTCGCCGTGGCGCGCGGCGCCGTTCGCGGCGAGGCGACCGGCCTCGAGCGGGCCGGGACGTGGCTGCTCCTGCCGCTCCTGCAGGCCTGTGCGGCCTTCCTGGCGGCCGTGCTGCATCAGCTGGCGGAAGCGATCCACCTCTTCCTTCGGCGGCGCCTCGCGCGGCCTTTCCGCGGGCCGGTCGCTGTCGGCGCGCTGCGTGTTTTCGGTCGGACGGTTGGACAGCGACGAGGTGCTGCCGTGGTCGATGCTCATGCGGTGCTCCTCAATGTCGGGTGCGGCCGATGTGGATGGCCTGCACCAGGTCGGCGGCGGCGTCCTCTTCCTGCCGCGCTTCGAGCGCGATCACCTCGCCGCGCCAGATGCCCTTGCGCTTCTCCAGCGCGTCCTCGCGCGCCTTGGCGCGGAAGAAGGCCTGCATCGCCTCGGTGAGCGCCTGCTCGGCCTGCTGCAGCTTCTGCTGCGCCTGCTGCAGCCGCTGGCGCGCGGCCTGCTCCTGTTCGCCGAGCCAGTCGACGTGCGCTTCGCGCTGTTCCAGCGCCAGCGGGAACGGGATGCCCGGCGGCGGCGGATCCAGCATGCGCAGCCGCTGGCCGGCGCGCTCGCGCTGCAGCGCGACGATTTCGGCCTCGATCCCCTCGCAGGCCTCGCGGCATTCGCGCACGGCGCGCTGCCTCTCGACCACGACCAGGCGCGCCTTTTCGGTGCGGTGCGTGCGCAGCTGCAGCAGCTGCTGCAGCGGATAGCGTTTGCGCGCGGCGCTGCTCATGCGAACAGCTTCTTCAGCGTGTCGGAGGACTGCGCGAACGGCACCAGCTCGCCCGACGGCTGCTGCAGCAGCTTGCGGATCGGGCCGATCCTGTCGATGGCGAAGTCGGCGTCGGGATCGCTGCCGCGCTTGTACTCGCCCAGCTGCAGCAGCAGTTCGATGTCCTGGTGCTTGGCCAGCGCCTTGCGCAGCTGTCCGGCGGCGCGCAGGTGCGCCTGGTCGACCACCCGCGGCATGGTGCGGCTGAGGCTGGTCAGCACGTCGATCGCGGGATAGTGGTAGGCGGCGGCGAGCTTGCGCGAGAGCACGATGTGGCCGTCGAGGATCGAGCGCACCTCCTCGACGATCGGATCGCCGCCGTCCTCGTCCTCGGCCAGCACCGTGTAGAAGGCGGTGATGCTGCCGGTCTCGTTGTTGCCGGCGCGCTCGAACAATCGCGGCAGCGCGCTGAACACCGAGGGCGGGAAGCCGCGCCGCGCCGGCGGCTCGCCGATGGCGAGGCCGACATCGCGCAGCGCGCGCGCGAAGCGCGTCACCGAGTCGAGCAGTAGCAGCACGCGCTTGCCCTGGTCGCGGAAATGTTCGGCGATCGCGGTGCCGACCCAGGCCGCGCGGCTGCGCTCGAGCGCCGGGCGGTCCGAGGTGGCGACCACGATGACCGATTTCGCCAGGCCGGCCTCGCCGAGGTTGTCGTGGATGAACTCGTTGACCTCGCGGCCGCGCTCGCCGACCAGCACGATCACGTTGACGTCGGCGTCGCCGCCGCGCGCGAGCATGCCCAGCAGGGTGCTCTTGCCGCCGCCGGCGACGGCGAAGATGCCCACGCGCTGGCCCTCGCCGGCGGTCATCACGCTGTCGATCGCGCGCACGCCTGTGGAGAACGGGCGCTCGATCAGGTTGCGCGTCAGCGGATTGGGTGAGGCCGCGTAGATCGGCATCTCGACGCCGGCGCCGACCGCCCCCCTGCCGTCGATCGGCTCGCCGTGCGCGTCGAGGATGCGGCCGAGCAGGCCGCTGCCGGCGCGCACCGAGGCCTGGCGCCCGCTGGCGACGATCTCGGTGGTCGCGGAAATGCCGTCGAGCGCGCCCAGCGGCGTCAGCAGCGTGTGCTGCTTCGACACGCCGACCACTTCCGCGGCGAGATTGAACGCGGGGTCGCCGTCGCCGGGCGGATTGCGCAGGTGGCACAGCTCGCCGATCGCGGCCTTCAGGCCGGTGGCGCGGATCAGGGTGCCGTAGGCCTCGACCACGCGGCCGACGCGCTGGATCGGGCGGACGCTGGCGAGCGCGCTGAGCAGCGGATCGATCGATCCGTCCTGCGCCGCCTGCACCGGCACGCGCGGCAGGCTCATCGCGCCTGCTCCACCTGGCCGACGCCGGCCAGCGCGACGCGGATCGCCTCGATCTGCTGGGCGACGCCGGCGCGCACCTCGCCCGCTTCCGACACCACCACGCAGCTCAGCGGATCCAGGCTCTCGTCGTCGACCAGCTCGATCACGCCGACCGCCGGATGCGCCTGGCGCACCGCGCCCAGGCCGGCCTGCACCGAAGCGCGCACGGAAGGATGCACCCGGATCAGCAGGAACTGCTCGGCCTGCGCGGCCTCGACCGCCTGCATCACCAGCGGCGGCACCACGCTGGCGGCGTCGAAGCCGGGCGCGATCCGCGCCACGATCGCGCAGGCCAGTTCGGCAATGCGGCCGGCGGCGTCGGCGAGCACGCGCGCGCGGCGTTCGTTGAGCGCGGTGAGCTGTTCGGTCATCTGCTGCTGCGCGCGCTTGAGTCCCTCGGCGAAGCCTTCGGCCTGCCCGGCCTCGCGCGCCTGCGCGATCTCGCCCTCGACCTCGCCGTAGAGCGCATTGACGCGATCGAGCAGCCGGTCGAGCTCTTCCAGCTTCGCCCAGTGCCGCGGCGACAGCACGCGCGCCGAGACCGCGCGCTCGAACTCGCGCCGTTCGAACACGGCGACGCTGCCGCCGGCGACGCGCGCAGGCGCCGCGCGCGCTTGCGCGTCGAGGCTCGCTTGCGATGCGGCGGGCAGGTTCATGCGCGTCCTTCAGTCCTCGTCGTGGTTCTCGTGGTGCGAGGCCACGCGCAGCACCGCCTTTTCCGGCAGGTGCGTGGCGCAGGCCACGTCGTCGCCGCGCATCAGCAGGGCCCAGTCGGCCAGCGGCCGGTTGCGCCGCGTCGCCCAGGCGCGCAGTTCGGCGTCGCCCTGGCGGTCGAGCAGCGCGCCGAGCAACGCCGGATCGGACAGGAACCGCGGGTCGGCGACCAGCGCCTCCCATTCCGACGACAGCCGTGCCTGCACCGCGCGGTCGATGCGGCCGTCCCAGACCGTCCTGTCCAGCGCCAGCAGATAGCTGTTGCCGAGCACCTTGCGCAGCCAGCGCACCGGCTCGCGCCGCACTTCGGCGCGGATCACCGGCGCGTAGGCGAGCACGCCGAGGTCGCGCACCAGCGCCAGCACGCGTTCGCGCGGCCAGCGCCGCCGCGTGGAAAGATGCGGACTGCCGCCAGGTCGCGGCGCGAGCAGGCCGTCCATGGTCGACGGCGGAAGCGCGCGCGCCAGCAGGCGCTGGCCCAGCGCGCTGCTGCGCGCCCGTGCGATGAGTTGCGGATCGAATCCGGCTTCGCCCTCTCCCGCGTACCACGCGGGATGGACGTCGGAGAGCAGCGCCTGCAGCGGCATGCCGGGAAGCCTCAGCCGTTCCAGATCCCGCCGCCGTCGCCCGCCCGCTGCACGCGACGCTGGCGCAGGCGACCCCAGGCGGCCCACACCAGCCCCAGCAGCGCGAGCACGCCGAGGCCGATGCCGATCGACATCGCGTTGGCGGCGGACATCGCCGCCGGCGCGGCGGACTGGCGCTGCGGCACGTTGGCGGTGACCGCGGCGCCCGGCATCGGCACGAACTCGACCGAAACCTTGTTGATGTCGTCGAGCCCCTCGATGCCGTCCTTGACCACGGTCTTGATCCGCGTCTGCAGGTTCTCGAGGTTGGCGCCCGGCTGCTGGAAGATCACCACCGCCGCCGAGGAATGCCCGACGTCTCCGCCGAGCGGGTCGCGGTCCGGCAGGGCGATGTGCACGCGCGCGTCGACCACGCCCGGATAGCCGGACAGGGTCCGCGCCAGCTCCTGCTGGCGGCTGCAGATGTAGCGCGCCTTCTCCTCGACCGAGGACGAGGCGATGCCTTCCTTCTTGAACACGTCGCACATCGACACGTACTGCTGCCGCGGCAGCCCGCGCGCCTGCAGCACCTGCATCGCGTGGGAGAAGTCGCCCTTGTCGACGCGGATCTCCCAGCCGGTCTTGCTGAGCGAGGTGCGCTTCTCGGCGTTGACGTCGGCCGCGAGCAGCACGGCGAACACCTCGTTGGCCTGGCGCTCCTCGAGGTCGCCGTACAGCGTGACCCGCGTGCATGCCGCCAGCAGCAGGCAGGCGAGCAGGACGCAGGCCATGCGGCCGATGCTTGTTCCGTTGCGGGGGCGGCGCAGGTCCATCGCGGGCTCCGGAGGGATCAGGACTGCTGCCGGAACAGCTGCTGCACGCCGTCCGAGGTGCGGTTTGCCACGTTCGAGGTGAGCTGCGTCTGGAACAGGAACTGGTGGCACTGCATCGTCATCTCGAGCATCTGCCCCGGCGTCATCTCGGTCGCGCTCGCCGACATGGCGCGCGAGAGCGTCTCGATGTTCTTCGCCGTGCCGTTGAGGCTGTCGAAGGCGCTGACCATCATCTTCGCGCTGGCCGATTCGCCGGCCGGCGCCGGGTTCGCGACCGCCTCGGCCGCAGCGGCCGGCTTCGCGCCGCCGCTGCGCTCCATCGCCTGCGCGAACTCACGCACGTCGACCGCGGAAGCCTGCGGCTGCAGCGCGGGCGCGGCCGCCGGATTCGCGGCCGCTTCCAAGGCCGCCACCTGGATTGCATCGATCATGTCCGTTGCTCCTTGAAGCGCCATGCCGGCGCCATCGAACCGCGGCGCGCGGGCGTCTGCGCCGCGCGCCAATCACGATCAGCCGCCCGGGGCGCGACTACTGCTTCCTGGCGACCGCGCTCAGCGATTCGGCCACGCTGTTCTGCGAGGTCGCGGCGTTGTTCGACATGAACTGCATCTTCAGGCTCGCCGCGGTCAGCGCGACCATCTGCGAGGGCTGGTCGGAGCCGGCGCTGATCTGGTCGGACAAGCTGGTGATCTCGGTGGCCTGCGCGTCCAGCGTCTGGCCCCAGGCGCGCGACATCGCTTCGTACCAGCTGGTGCCGCCGCCCGAACCGCCGGTGCGCGTGCCGCCGGTGCCGCCCGGACCGTTGGAGAACGTCGCGGCGCCGATGTACTGGTTGATCAGGTTGTTGTCGGTTGGGATCGTCATCGCCTTGGCTCCTTGTGCGTATGAGGGATCGAACCTCGATCCGTGCTGCTTCGAATCCGGACTGTTTCGATTGGGACTGTTGCTGGACTGTAGCGGATATTTGTTGCCGCAAACCGTGACCTAGGGTTTACCGCAGGGGTTGTTTACATCGTGTCTGCATCAACCGCGCCCGCGCGCACGGCCCGCGCGGTTTCAGGTTTCTGAACAACGTTGGCGGGGCGCTGCGTTGCCGCGCGGCCGTTGCCGGGCGCCTGCGCGGCATCCGCCTCGTCCTCCGGCGGCGGCGCGGGTGCTGGCGACGGCCTGAGCTTGGCGAGCGCGCCGTCCGGCTGCAGCACGTGGGCGTAGGCGCCGATCGAAATCAGCTCGCCCCAGCCCGGAATGGCGTCGCCGACCTGGTAGCGCTCGCCGTCGGCCGTCTCCACGTACGGAGACTCGCCGCGCACGATCGACACGACGTGCGCCTGCGCCGGCTCCACGTCGCGCGCGTCCGCGCTCGCGTCGGCGGCGGCGTCGAGGTTGACCGGCTCGACCATGTTGACGCCGGTCTCGACCATCGCCCGCGAGCGGATGAAGTCGCGCACCAGCGATTCGTCGCCGCCGAAGTGGCCGCTGACGCGGACGTTGTTGTTGCCCAGGTATTCGGCCTGCACCGGGAATCCGCCGGTGCGCATGACTTCGGCGACGTCGACCGCGAGGTCCTCGCCGCTGCGCAGCGACACGCTCGCCGGCAGCGATTCGCCTTCCAGCTGCGCGCGCAGCCGGTCGCGGACCGCGCGGTTGTCGACCGTGCCCGACAGCACCGCGTGGCCGTCGACGTTGCGGGTGATCTTCACGTCGCTGACGCGATGCTCGCGCGCCAGTTCGCGCAGGCGCTGCTCCACGTCGACCGATGGCGGCTGGGCCGGCATCCAGGCGGCGAAGATCGCCAGCGCGGCCAGCGCCAGCACGGCGACGCCCGCGATCAGCGGCAGCCGGCTCGCGAACGCCGGCTTCGGCCGGCGCGGCGGCGCGTCGTCGCCGGGTTCGGGCGCGAGCACGAGCCATTCGGTGGCATCGCTGCGCCCGAACGCGATCGCGGCATGGCCAAGGCCGATGCGCTGCACCTGCCCGATCTCGACCGGATCGCCCGGATGCAGGGTGCGACCGGGCAGTTCGACCGGCGCGTCCAGCGCGCGCAGGTGGAAGCGGCCGTCGACGACGTTGAGCAGCGCGTGGTGCGCGGCCACGCCGAGGTCGGCGAGCACGACGTCGCAGTCGTCGCCGCTGCCGATGAGCACCATTTCGCGGCGCGACAGCGGGCGGCTGGCGCCGGCATGCAGGCCGGCGACGATGCGCAGGACCGCGGCGTCGGCGTCAGGGGGATGTTTGTCTGGTTCGGGGGAAGACGACATCGGGCTTGGCTCCAGCGGGCGGGGGATCCCACGGGACGGGTTCCAGCATCGACAGTCGGGACGGGTCAGGCATTGACCTGCCCCGCCTGCACGATGCGCAGGTCCGGCGCGAGTTCCTGGTAGGACAGCACCGGCAGTTCGAAGAAATCCACTTCCATCAGCTTGCGCAGGTGGCGGCGCACGTCGAGCGAGCACAGCAGCACCGGGCGCACGCCCGGCGCCTGCCGGCCGAGGTGCGCGCGCACCTCGTTGCCCAGGCGCGCGGCCAGCTCCGGCGAGATCGCCAGCTGGCTGGCGCCGCCGGCCACGCGCACCGACTGGCGCAGCTTGTCCTCGAGCTCGGGATGGATCAGGAGCACGTGCAGGTTGCGCTCGGCGTCGGACCAGCGCTCGGCGATCTCGCGCTTGAGCGCCACGCGCACGTACTCGGTCAGCAGCACCACGTCCTTCTCGCGGCTGCCGACGTCGGTGATCGCCTCGAACGCGTCGCGCAGGTTGCGGATCGGCACGCCCTCCTCGGCCAGCCGCCGCAGCACGTCGGCCACGCGCTGCGGCGCGACCACGCGCAGCATCTCCTTCACCAGGTCCGGATAGTCACGCTGCATCTTGCCGAACAGGTTCGAGGTTTCCTGGATGCCGAGGAAGCTGCCGAGCCGCCGGCGCAGCGCGGCATCGACGTGCAGCGCCATCACGTCGAGCGGCGCCAGCGCGCCTTCGGCGGCGACCCCTTCGCTCCACTGCCCCGACAGCGGCGGGAAGAAGCCCGGCTGCGGCGCGGCGCCGGGCAGCTGCGGCACGAACGCGCCGCCGCGCGGCAGGCGGCCCGACGCGACCCGCGCGCCGTGCGCGCTGAGCCGGTATTCGCCCTCGGGCAGCGAGGCTGCGATGCGCACCACCGGCGCCGGCAGCGGCACGCCGAAGTCGTCGCGCACCTGTTTCGTGACGGTGGCCATGCGCGCGCGCGGCGGCTCCTGGCCGAGCGCGACGGCCAGCGACGGCGACAGCTCCAGCAGCAGCGGCGGCGGCGGCGCGAAGTCGTCGGTGTCCACCGGCGCCTGCGCGGCGGCGACTTCCTCGTCGGTGACCTTGAACAGCTTGCGCAGCGTCTCGAACTGGTGACGGTAGCGGAACGCGCTGTAGCCCAGCAGGGACAGCCCGAGCACCAGGAACACCGGCCACGGGAAGCCCGGCACCAGCGTCATCAGCATCGCCAGCAGGCCGGTGATCAGCGCCACCCGCGGCTGCGCGCCGACCTGGCGGCTGATCGCATCGCCCAGGTGGCGGTCCTCGATCTCGCCGGCGGTGCGCGTGACCACCAGGCCCGCGGCCATCGTCGCCAGGATCGCGGGGATCTGCGACACCAGGCCGTCGCCGATGGTGAGGATGCTGTAGGTGTGCGTGGCCTGCGCCAGCGACATGTCCCTCTGCAGCACGCCGATCGCCAGGCCGCCGAGCAGGTTGACCAGGATGATGACGATGCCGCAGATCGCGTCGCCCTTGACGAACTTCATGGCGCCGTCGAGCGAGCCGTGCAGCTGGCTCTCGGTCTCGAGCAGGCGGCGCTTGCGGCGCGCCTCGTCCTTGTCGATCAGGCCCGAGCGCAGGTCGGAGTCGATCGACAGCTGCTTGCCCGGCATCGCGTCGAGGGTGAAGCGCGCTGCGACCTCGGCCACGCGCTCGGCGCCCTTGGCGATCACGATGAACTGGACCACGGTGATGATCAGGAACACCACCATGCCGACCACGAGGTTGTTGCCCGCGACCAGGGTGCCGAAGGTCTCGACGATGTGGCCGCCCTCGGCGTGCAGCAGGATCGACTTGGTGATCGCGATCGAGATCGCGAGCCGGAACAGCGTGGTCAGCAGCAGCACGCTGGGGAAACTGGAGAACGCGACCGGGTTGGGGATGTAGATGCCCAGCAGCAGCAGGCCGAAGCCGATCGAGATGTTGACCGCGACCAGCGTGTCCAGCGCCACCAGCGGCAGCGGCAGGATCATCACGCTGATGATCAGCACCGCGCCGAAGGCCAGCACCACGTCGCTGTAGCCCAGCCGCTTGCGCGGTGCCGCGCCTTCCGGCGCCGCGAACAGGGAGGTCAGCCAGCTGCGTACGTTCGTCGTCATCCGTGGCTCGTGGGGGACAGGACTGCGTGGCGCTCGACGGCGGGCCCGATTCGCAACTCAATGTGTGCGCATCGTCACGTCGTTCCGGGTTCGGCGATCAGCTTGCGGCGCCTCGCCCGGACGGCAACATATATCGCCGTGATGTTATGCGTGCGTCAACGCGGGGTTTCATTCCGTTACAGCGCGGCAATGTGACCGCTCCCACATCGCGCATCACGGTCGTTTAACCTTGCCTCGCTGTAATAGCGCCATCAGGCCACCGTTGTCCTGCGCTTGCGCGGGTGCGTCGAGCGGCCCGAGGTCGTCGCTGTCCAGCGTGGAGACGAGCGTCACCGCGCCGGCGCTGACACCGATGGCGAATGCGCGGCCGGCGCGCGAACGCACCACCACGATGCGTTCGCGCGGACCCACCGGCAGCACCTGGACCACGGACAGCGGCGCATCCGGGCCGGCAAGGCCGAAGCGCCGCCGCAGCAGACGCAACAGGACGAGCAGGCAGACGATGATGAACGCCAGGGGCAACAGGATCGCCAGCAGTTCCCAGACGTACGACGAACCTGTCGCCGCCGTCGCGGGCGCGGTGCCTGTGGCCGCGTTCGCGGCGGAAAGCAGCAGGAGCGACGGCAGGGACGACAGCAGGGCGTGGCGTTGGCTCGGCATCATCGGGGGTCTTCGCACGGCACGTGGGGACGACGCGCGCGGCGTCGCGGGCGCCTACCGTAGCAGGCCGGCGGCGCGCGACAAGCGGTTCGCGACCCGCGGGCGCGCCGCGGGCAAGGGATCGACCGCGTGACGTCGCCGTCCGCCGCCCGTCGCCGGAGCGCCGCGGATGCGGCCGCGACGACGCTCGGCGCGATCCTCGAGGCCATCCCCTTCGCCTGCGCCGCCTTCTCGCGCGCCAACGGCGCGCTGGTCGCGGGCAACCGCCGCTTCGACGAGGCCTTTTCCGCGCTGCCCGGCCATCGCGACCGCGCGCAGCTGCTGTCCGCGCTCGGCGTCGCCGGAGACGACGACGGCACCGAGGCCAAGGCGCCGCACAGCGGCCACTGGTACGCGCTGCACTGGCGCCCGCTGGCGCTGGACAAGGGCGAATTCGACCTGCTGACAGCGGTCGACATCAGCGAACGTCTCGAGGCACTGGACACGCACAAGCACCAGCAGGAGAAGCTGCTGTTCACCTCGCGGCTGATGTCGGTCGGCGAGATGGCCGCCACCCTCGCCCACGAGATGAACCAGCCGCTGGCCGCGATCGTGAACTACCTCAACGGCAGCCTGCGCCTGGTCGGCCAGGCCGGCGGGCCGGCGCAGGTCGAACGCGCGCTGGTCGCGGCGCGCACCCAGGCCGAGCACGCCAGCGCGGTGATCGCGCGCGTGCGCGAATTCGTGCGCGCGCGCGAGCCGCGGCGCGATGCGCACGACGTCGCCGTCATCGCCGGCACCGTGCTCGAACTGCTGCGGCTGGAGGCCGAACGCCAGCAGCTGCGCATCGACCTCGCGCTGGCCGGCACCCTGCCCGCGGTCTACGCCGACCGGGTGATGGTCGAGCAGGTGCTGCTGAACCTGGTGAAGAACGCGATCGAGGCGATGCGCGAGGTCCCGCCGGCGCAGCGCGAACTGCGCATCGAGGGCCGCGTCAACCTCGACGACGAGGTCGAGGTGCGCGTGCTCGACCGCGGCGGCGGCCTGAGCGCGGCCGACAGCGAACAGCTGTTCTCGCCGTTCTTCACCACCAAGACCGACGGACTCGGCATCGGCCTCGCCATCTGCCGTTCGATCATCGAATACCATGAGGGACGATTGTTCTTCGAACCCAGGCCCGGCGGCGGCAGCGTATTCGCGTTCACGCTGCCGAAGGCGGAAGGGAGGAGCTAGGGAATGGCGTCCGCACGTGTCTATCTCGTCGACGACAACGACGGCTTCCGCGAATCGACCGCGTGGCTGCTGGAGACGGCGGGCTTCGAGCCGCGCCCGTATGCCTCGGGCGCGGCATTCCTCGCCGCCTACGACGGCGAGCGCCACGGCGCGCACGAGGAATGCCTGGTTTCGGACATCCGCATGCCGCAGATGAGCGGCCTGCAGCTGCAGGAAGAGCTGATCCGCCGCGGCATCCGCCTGCCGCTGGTGTTCGTCACCGCGCACGGCGACGTGCCGCTCGCGGTCGAGGCGATGCGCAAGGGCGCGGCCAACTTCCTCGAGAAGCCCTTCACCGACGAGGCGCTGACCCACGCCATCCAGGCCGCGGTCGCCAGCCGGCGCGAGCATGCGCCGGTGCGCAACGAGGCGCTGGGGAAACTAAGCCCGCGCGAGCGCCAGGTGCTGGACCTCGTCGTCGCCAGCAAGCCCAACAAGATCATCGCCGACATCCTCGGCATCAGCATCAAGACCGTGGAACTGCACCGCGCGAACATGATGTCGAAACTGGGCGTTCGTTCGCTGCCCGAACTGATGAAGGTGGCGCTCGGACATGGCTGATCCCGCAAAGCAGAAACCCGCGCGCAAGTCGCCCGCGCGCTCCGGGCAGCGCAAGGCCGCGGCGCCTTCGCCGGCACGCGAGGCGCATCCGCTGCGCGGGCGGGTGCCGGCGCTGTCGCCGACGCAGGCCGCGGCCCTGCGCGGCTTCTTCTCCGCATCGCAGGGCTGGACCCTGCGCGACAACGGCCTGCTGCAGTTCATGCCCGGCAAGCCAGCGCCCGCCGCGCAAACCTTCGAACTGGAAGCCGAGGGCACCCGCGTCGGCCTGAGCCTGCTGGCCGCGCCGCAGGCCGGCGGCCTGCACTGGAGCGACTACCAGGGCCGCTCGCGCGTGCTGGCCTGGAGCCTCGCGCACGAGGCGCAGCTGATGCGACTGAGCGAGGCCTTCGGCGTCGTGCTCACGCCGCTGGCGGAACCGGGCGAGGCGCCGCAGGACGCGGACGCGCAGCTGTGGCTGGACTTCATCGTCGACGAGGAGCCGGCCGAAGGCACCGCGTCGCGCATGCCGTCGCTGCAGGGCGCGCTGCGCGTGCCCGCATCCTGGATCGATCGCCTGCTCGAACGCGCCGACCCGCCCTACGACGACGCGCCGCAGCCGCTGGGGCGCTGGGGCGAGCTCGGTGTTCCCTTTTCGCTGCAGTGGCGCATCGCACCGCTGCCGTTCGCCGAGTTCTCGTCGCTGCAGCCGGGCGACGTGCTCGTCGTCGGCCGCCGCAGCCAGCCGCCGCAGGCCGAAGCGGTAGCCAGCCACCTCGCCTGGCCGCTGGTGCCCACCGCCGCCGGCTGGCAGGTCGGCGGCGCACCCCGACATCTTCCGACCGTTGTGCAGGAGTCCTCCCCCATGAACGACAACACCCGCGACGCCGGCGACGACGGCGCCGCAGCCCCCTCCGCCGATGCCGACGCGCTCGCGCGCCAGCTGCCGGTCGAGATCAGCTTCGAGCTCGGCCGCAGCGAACTGCGCGTGGGCGAACTGTCGTCGCTGCAGCCGGGCTACGTGTTCCCGCTGGCCGCGCCGCTGGAAGGCGCGAACGTGACGATCCGCGCCAACGGCCAGGCCGTGGGCCAGGGCGAGGTGGTTGCCGTGGGCGACACCCTCGGCGTGCGCCTGCTGTGGTGGAACTGAGCGGCGGCGCCCGCGCCCGACAGGAGCCGCCATGGATCTGAGCAGCTACTCCCCCGCCCTCGTCCTCGTCGTCATCGTCGCGCTCGCGCTGGCGCCGTTCGTCGCGGTCATGGTGACTTCGTTCACCAAGATCGTGGTCGTGCTGAGCCTGCTGCGCAACGCACTGGGCCTGCAGCAGGTGCCGCCGAACGTGGTCATCAACGGCCTGGCGATCGTGCTGTCGATCTACGTGATGTACCCGGTGATCCTCGACACCTACGACGCGGTCACCGCGCACCAGCAGGGCAAGCCGGTGCCGGCGTCGGTGCAGGCGCAGGTGGACGCGCGCGAACGCGCGCAGGCCGTGCGCGCGCGGGTGCAGGCCGAGCGCGCCGCCGAACGGGCGCAGGCGCAGCAGGCGCAGGCCGCCCCCGCGGACGCGCCACCGGCCGCGGACGACCCACCGCCCACCAGCCCCGCCGCCGCGGACGCGCTGCAGGCCGAGGCGGAGGCGCGGGCCGCGCGCAGCGATGCTGCCGCATCCGAACCCGGACCATTGTTCGGCAACGTCGTCACCGGCGACGCGCCCGCGGAAACCGGCGCGCCGCCCGCCGGCGAAGCGGCGTCGGTCATCGTCGCGCCGCCCCCGGCGCCTTCGCTGCCGGCGATCGGCGGCAGCGAAGGCGCGCAGCTGCTGGCGATGTTCGAGGCCGGCAAGGAGCCGCTGCGCACCTTCCTGATCCAGCATTCGCACGACGCCGAGCGCGGCTTCTTCCTGCGCAGCGCGCAGAGCCTGCTGCCGCCCGAGCGTCGCGACTCGCTGACCGTCGATGACTTCATCGTGGTGATCCCGGCGTTCACGGTGAGCGAGCTCACGGCCGCGTTCCAGATCGGCTTCCTGATCTTCCTGCCGTTCCTGATCATCGACCTGGTGGTGGCCAACATCCTGCTGGCGCTGGGCATGATGATGATGTCGCCGACCACGGTGTCGCTGCCGTTCAAGCTGCTGCTGTTCGTGCTGATCGACGGCTGGGCCAAGCTGGTGCATGGCCTGGTGCTGACCTACACGGCATGATCCGGCCCGTTTTTGCAGGAGCGCCGCAAGGCGCGATACGGACGACAGGCTGGAAGAGACGGAGGCGACGATGGGAGAGACACTCGAACTGACCAAGCAGGCCCTGTGGCTGGTGCTGATCCTGTCCGGCCCGCCGATCGCGGCGGCGGCGATCGTCGGCCTGGTCGTGGCGTTCCTGCAGGCGGCGACCCAGATCCAGGAGCAGACCTTCGCCTATGCGCTGAAGTTCGTCACGATCGTGCTGGCGCTGTTCGTCACCGGCGCGCTGATCGGCGGCACGCTGTACACCTACTCGAACCGGATCTTCCTCGAGTTCCCGGGGCTGATCCGGCGCTGATGGAGATCTTCGCCTCAGCCGAGACCGCGCTGCTGGCGCTGGGACTGACACTGCCGCGGATCGTAGGCGCGTTCATCATGCTGCCGCTGATCAGCCCGCAGAACATGCCGGCGATGGTGCGCAACAGCTTCCTGGTCAGCCTTGCGATCGTCGCGCTGCCGATCGTGGTCACCACCGCGCCGCCGGGCACGATGAGCACGCTGTCTTGGCCGGCGCTGGTGGTCAAGGAGCTTTTCATCGGCATCGCCATCGGCTTCTGCTTCGGCATCGTGTTCTGGGCGATCGCCGCGGCCGGCAACGTCATCGACACCCAGGTCGGCATGAGCATGGCCACGATCTTCGACCCGATCCAGGGCCACCAGACCTCGCTGCACAGCGAATTCCTGTCGCAGTTCGCGGCCTGGGTGTTCATGGCCAGCGGCGCGTTCCTGATCTTCCTCGACCTGTTGATGGGCAGCTACGCGATCTGGCCGCCGACCTCGTTCTTCCCGGACCTGCCGAGCTCGGGCATGAACCTGTTCGTCGGCCACTTCAGCTATTTCATGACCACGATGCTGGTGCTGGCCGCGCCGGTGATGGTGATCCTGCTGATCGTCGATCTTTCGTTTGGCCTGGTGAACCGCTACGCGCCGCAGCTCAACGTGTTCGCGCTGACCCTGCCGCTCAAGGCCTGGGCGGCGACCGGGATCATCCTGCTGCTGCTCGGGGTCTACGTCGAGGTGCTGGTGCGGCGGCTGCACGACAGCGAGGGATTGGTGGAGCTGCTGCGGAGGACGTTCGGGGGGTAGTGCGGCTTCGCCGCGGTTGGTGGTTGGTGGTTGGTGGCAGGACGCCTGGATTGGGGTTGGCCGACTTCTGATGCGGGATCCCTCGCTGCGCTCGGGATGACAGGTTTCAATGTCCCTGCCCCACCTGTCATCCCGAGCGCAGCGAGGGATCTTCTGTCCGGAGCGGGAACACCCGGCGCCAGGGCGGATCAGGAGGGATCCGAAGCCTTCCGGTTCTCGCGGGCACGCAGCAGGATCTCCGGCGGCGAAGTCTCCTCCGGCGTGGCGAAGATGCGCGCGCGGCGCAGCCAGTCGCCCGGGGCCCTGGCCGAGGTCAGCGCGACGATCGGGATCGACAGCACGAGGCCGGCGATGACCGGCGACATCCACGCCGCAAGCCCCGGCGATACCAGGTAGGCCACCACGCCCGCGCCGATGCCGAACAGCGTCAGCCCGCCGTAGCGCGCCAGCAGCGCCGACAGCGGCAGCGAGCCGTCGTCGCGGCGCTGCGCGTCCCAGCCCGAATCCCGGCCGGCCAGCACCTCGGCCACGCCGCGCGACTGCAGGTACATGGTGATCGGCGCCATCAGCGCGGCAAGCACCGTTTCCAGCAGCAGGCCGGCGGTCATGCGCAGCGCGCCGCCGCAGGCGCGGCGCGTCTCGCGATCGAGCAGGGTGGCGACGAAGCCCAGTACCTTGGGCATGAACAGCAGCGCCATGGTCAGTGCGAACACCCACAAAAACCGCTCCGGGTCGGCGGCGCGCCAGTAGGCGAACGGCGAATAGCCGCCGCTGGCGCCGTCGATGCCCGCGGCCTGCAGCGGGATCGACAGGCCGACCAGCATCAGCATCGCCCACATCGGCGCGGTGAAGTAGTGGCCGATGCCGACCATCAGGTGCATGCGGCTGATCCAGTGCAGGCCGCGCGCCGGCAGCACCAGCGAATGCTGCAGGTTGCCCTGGCACCAGCGGCGGTCGCGCACCAGCATGTCGGTCAGCGACGGTGGGCCGTCCTCGTAGCTGCCACCGAGCCCCGGCTCCATGTGCAGCGCCCAGCCGCCACGCCGCATCAGCGCGGCCTCGACGAAATCGTGGCTGAGCACGGTGCCGCCGAACGGCTCCTTGCCCTGCAGTTCCGGCAGGCCCGCACATTCGGCGAACGCGCGCGTGCGGATCATCGCGTTGTGGCCCCAGTAGTTGCTCTCGGCGCCGTGCCACCACGCCACGCCGTGCGCGACCACCGGCCCGTAGACGCGACCGGAGAACTGCTGCATGCGCGCGAACACGGTGCCGCCGTTGACGACCACCGGCAGGGTCTGGACCAGGGCGACGTCGTCGTTGCGCTCCATCGCGCCGGCCAGGCGCACGATGGTGTCGCCGCCCATCAGGCTGTCGGCGTCGAGGATCAGCATCTGCGCGAACGCGCCGCCGAACCTGCGCACCCAGCCGGCGACGTTGCCGGCCTTGCGTTCGGCGTTGTCGCGGCGGCGCCGGTAGTACAGGCCGATGCCGTCGCCGAGGCGTTCGCGCAGGGCGACGAAGGCGCGCTCCTCGGCCTGCGCGATGTCGTCCTTGCGCGTGTCGCTGAGGATGAAGCAGTCGAAGTACGCGCCCTGCCCGGTGGCGACCACCGATTCGAGGATCGCCTGCACGCCGGCGAAGGTGCGCTGCGGATCCTCGTTGTAGACCGGCACCAGCAGCGCGGTGCGCGTGGACAGCGCCGGCAGCGGGCCGTCGGTCGACAGCCCCAGCCGCAGCGCCGGGCGTCCGACGACGCGCGCGAAGCCGGCCAGCGCGCCCATGAACGAGAACGCGATCCATGCGAACAGCAGCACGAACAGCGCCAGCAGCGCGCCCTCCAGCACGGCGATGCCATCGCCGCGCATCAGCCACCACATCTGGTAGGCGGCCAGCAGGGTCAGCCCCGCGGCGCCGCCGAAGACGAAGGCGCGGCGCCAGCCGATCGACGGCGGCGTGCTCGGCAGGCGCGGATTGGCGAGCGTGCCGGCGCGCAGGTCCTGCACCGGCATCTCCAGCGGCGCCTCGGGCGGCAGCCAGGGGCCGGCGGCGATCTGGTCGGGCGGAATGATCGTGGCGGCCTGCGCGCTCATGCCGGCCACCGCGACAGCCAGGTTTCCGACAGCGGCGCGCCGGAGGCGTCGAGCAGGCGCGCGCGCAGCTCGACCAGCGTCGCATCGCCGGGCCAGAGTTCGAAACTCATGCGCCAGCGGCCGTTGCCGAGGCGATAGGCGACGGGGTTGCGCAGTTCGCCGGCGCTTGCCGACGCCTCGGCCCGCGGCGCGGCGTCGGCGGGCAGCGCGGCCAGTCGCCCGCCGTCGAGGTCGATGACGAACAGCCGCGGACGCGTCCCGTCGGCATCGCCCTCGCCGCTGCGGGTGGCGACGACGTGCGCCAGCTGCGGCAGCCAGAGATGGTCGCGGCACCAGTGCAGGCGATAGCGGAAGCGATGCTCGCGCCCGGCGGCCAGCGGCGCTTTCGGGCGCCAGAACGCGACGATGTTGTCGCCGAACTCGTTGCCGGTCGGCAGTTCGACCAGGTGCACCTCGCCCGCGCCCCAGTCGCCCTGCGGCTCGACCCAGGCGCTCGGGCGCTTCTCGTACGCGCCTTCGGCGTCCTGGAAATCGGCGAAGTCGCGCTTGCGCTGCATCAGGCCGAAGCCGCGCGGACGCGTGTCCTGGAAGCCGCTGTGCTCGATCTGCGCGGGATTGCGCAGCGGCCGCCAGACCTGTTCGCCCTTGCCGTTGAGCAGCGACAGGCCGTCGGAGTCGTGCACCGCGGGGCGGAAGTCGTCGACGCCGGCGCGGTCGCCGGCGTCGAACTCGAACATGCTGGTCAGCGGCGCGATGCCGGCGTTGCGCAGCTCCACGCGCGGGTACAGGCGCGCATCGACGTCGACCAGCGTCTCCTCGCCCATCGGCCGGATCGTGAACCGGTAGGCGCCGGCGACGCTCGGACCATCGAGCAGCGCATGCACGATCGCGGCATCGTTGCCTCGCGCCGGACGCTCCAGCCAGAACGCGCGGAACAGCGGGAACTCCTCCGGCCCCGGGTCGCCGCTGCCCAGCGCCAGCCCGCGTGCGGACAGGCCGTAGGCCAGCCCCTTCGCCACCGCGCGGAAATAGCTCGCGCCGAGGAACACGATCAGTTCGTCGAAATGATCGGCGCTGTTGACCGGCGCATGCAGGCGCAGGCCGGCGTAGGCCAGCGCCGGATCGTCCGGCGGCGGGGTCTGCGGGCCGAAGTCGAACAGCTCGCGCCGATACGGCAGCGGCGTGGCGCTGCCGTCATCGACCAGGTGCAGCTCGATCCGCTCCTTGAAGATGAAGCCGCGATGGAACAGCTGCGCCTGGAACGGCACGCCGGCCTCTCGCCACAGCGCCTGTTCCGGGCGAAAGCGGTAGTCGCGGAACTGGTCGTAGTCGATGTCGTCGAGCGGCGGCGGCAGCTCGCGCGACGGTGGCGCGTAGGCGCGCGCGGCGAGCGCACGCGCCAGCGACGGCACGGTGCCATCGTCGAAGGGCGTCGAAGCCTCCGCCATCGCGGAGGCGGACCAGCCGGGTACGGCCAGGAGCAGCGGCATCGATGCACCGGCCGCGATCAGTTGTCGGCGTCGCAAGGCAACCTCGTGGGGAGGAGAGCGGGATCCCGCCGCCATTAAACGGACCGGCGCTTAACGGAGCGTCAAGGTCGCCGGGCAATGCGCCAGGCCCTCTGGCTCCTTCCCCCCGCTTGCGGGGGAGGGAGTAGTCGCACCTAGCCAGCCATTCCCGAATGCCGCAGCAGGGCGTCGATGCGCGGCGCGCGGCCGCGGAAGGCGCGGAAGTTCTCCGCGGCGCTGCGGCTGCCGCCGCGCGCCAGGACCTCGTGGCGGAAGCGCGCGCCGGTCTCGGCAACCTTCCCCGGCGCTTCCTCGAACGCGGCATAGGCATCCGCGCTCAGCACCTCGGCCCACTTGTAGCTGTAGTAGCCGGCGGCGTAGCCGCCGGAGAATACGTGGCTGAACTGGTGCTGGAAACGATTCCACGGCGGCGGCAGGTTGACCGCCACCTCCGCGCGCACGTGATCGAGCAGCTGCTGCACGGAATCCCGCGCCGGATCGAAGCCGTCGTGCAGCGCCATGTCGAACAGCGCGAACTCCAGCTGGCGCACGGTGAACATGCCGCTCTGGAAGTTCTTCGCGGCGACCATGCGCTCGAACAGCGCGCGCGGCAGCGGCTCGCCGGTATCGACGTGGGCGGTCATCGCCTGCACGCGCTCCCACTCCCAGCAGAAGTTCTCCATGAACTGGCTGGGCAGCTCCACCGCGTCCCATTCGACGCCGTTGATGCCGGCCACGCCCAGCTCGCCCACGCGGGTCAGCAGCTGGTGCAGGCCGTGGCCCATCTCGTGGAACAGGGTGGTGACGTCGGAGTGCGTGAACGTCGCAGGCTTGCCGTCGACGCCCTTGCCGAAATTGCAGACCAGATACACCAGGGGCGTCTGCGTGCCGCGCGCGGTGTCGCGGCGGTTGCGGCAGTCGTCCATCCAGGCGCCGCCGCGCTTGCCCTCGCGCGCGTACAGGTCGAGGTAGAACTGGCCGACGAGTTTCCCGTCGTCGTCGACGAGGCGGAAGAAGCGCACGTCCTCGTGCCACGCCGGCGCGCTGTCGGGCTCCACGCGCAGGCCGTACAGGTCGCCGATCACGCCGAACAGGCCGGCCAGCACCTTCGGCTCGGTGAAGTACTGCTTCACCTCCTGCGCCGAGAAGCTGTAGCGCGCCTGCTTGAGCTTCTCGCTGGCGTAGCCGAGATCCCAGGCTTCGAGCTTGTCGATGCCGAGGTGCTCCTTCGCGAAGGCCTCCAGCTCGGCGCGGTCCTGCTGCGCATGGGGCTTCGCGCGCGCTGCGAGGTCGCGCAGGAAGGCCAGCACCTCGTCGGGCGTGTCGGCCATCTTGGTCGCGAGCGAGTACTGCGCATAGTTGGCGAAGCCCAGCAGCGCGGCGAGTTCGGCGCGCAGCGCGAGGATGCGGTCGATCAGCGTGCCGTTGTCGAGCGCGGGATCGTCGCCGAGCTCGGACGCACGCACCGCGCTGGCGCGGTACAGCGTCGCGCGCAGCTCGCGGTCGTCGGCGTAGGCCTGCACCGGCAGGTAGACCGGCATCTGCAGGCCGAGCTTCCAGCCGGGCTTGCCGTCCTTCTCCGCCGCGGTGCGACAGGCTGCGACGACATCGGCGGGAAGGCCGGCCAGGCGCGCTTCGTCCTCGACGTACAGCGCATAGGCATCGGTGGCGTCGAGCACGTTCTGCGAGAACTTCGCCGACAGCGCGGCCAGTTCCTCGCGGATCTCGCCGAAGCGCGCCTTCTCCGCGTCCGGCAGCTCGGCGCCGCCGAGGCGGAAATCGCGCAGCGCGTGTTCGACCACCTTGCGGCGCGCATCGTCGTAGCCCGCGAACTCCGGCGCGTCGGCCAGCCGGCGGTACTGCGCGAACAGCGCGAGGTTCTGCCCCAGCGCGCTCCAGAAGCGCGTGACTCTCGGCAGCGCCTCGTTGTAGGCCGCGCGCAGTTCGGGCGTGTTGACCACGCCCTCGAGATGCCCGACCTGGTTCCATGCCCGCGCCAGGCGCTCGGCGGCATCGTCCAGCGGCACAACGAAGCTGTCCCAGGTCACCGGCGACACCGCTTCCGCCGCTTTCACCGCGGCTTCGGCCTCGGCCAGCAGCTGCGCGATGGCGGGCGCGACGTGTCCGGGGCGGATGGCGTCGAACTGCGGGAGCGCGGAGAAATCGAGGAGCGGGTTGGGCGTCATGGAGTCGGCGATCGTCGGGGAATACAGGGCACGTGGGGCCGCGCCGCGGCGGGATCAAGCATGCCACGGCGCCGGCGCGCCGGAAGGCCGACAGGGATACGGACGTGGACGAGCACACAGAAGCAGACCACGCGAATGTGCTGAACGCATGATCTGCCTGGGTCGATGGCGGTGATTCGTACTGGACCAGATCGCCGGCCGTTGGGCGTTCGCCACTCAAACCGGCGAAGAACCTGAATTTCTCCCCCGGATCAAGCCCGGTGTCGAAATGACGAATGCCCGGGGTTTCCCCCGAGGCACTCCGCCGCTACGGTGTCGTTTCCCGACCGCCCGATCCCGGCAGGAGCGCCCGCATGACCCGACTGACCGCGAAGGACTTCCACCCCGACCTGCTCGAGCTGTACGACTTCTACGTGCACGGCCGCATCACCCGCCGCGACTTCCTCGACCGCGCCGCCCGCTACGCTGTCGGCGGCCTCACCGCTGCCACCATCCTCGCCTCGCTCAGCCCCGACTACGCGCTGGCGCAGCAGGTGAAGTTCACCGACCCGGACATCGTCGCCGAGTACATCCGCTATCCCTCGCCCAACGGCCACGGCGAGGTAAGAGGCTACCTCGTGCGCCCCGCGAAGGCCGAAGGCAAGCTGGCCGGCGTGGTCGTGGTGCACGAGAACCGCGGCCTCAATCCCTACATCGAGGACGTGGCGCGACGCGTGGCCAAGGCCGGCTTCATCGCGCTGGCCCCGGACGGGCTGAGCTCGGTCGGCGGCTATCCGGGCAACGACGAGCAGGGACGCGAACTGCAGCGGCAGGTCGATCCGGAGAAGCTGATGAACGACTTCTTCGCCGCGATCGAATTCCTGCTCAGGGACGAGCGCGGCACCGGCAAGGTCGGCATCACCGGCTTCTGCTACGGCGGCGGCGTCTCGCACGCGGCCGCGGTCGCCTATCCCGAGCTGGCCGCGGCGGTACCGTTCTACGGACGCCAGGCCAAGCCGGAGGACGTGGCGAAGATCAGGGCGCCGCTGCTGATCCACTTCGCCGAGAACGACGAGAACGTCAACGCGACCTGGCCCGCTTACGAAGCGGCACTGGAGGCAGCGGGCACGACCTACGAAGCGCACTTCTACCCCGGCACCAACCACGGCTTCCACAACGACTCCACGCCGCGTTACGACGAGGCGGCCGCGAAGCTGGCGTGGGAGCGGACGATCGCCTGGTTCGGGCGCCACCTCGCGTAGCCGGGTCGTTCGGACCGGGGGAAAGCTCCCCCCGCCTGGCCCCTCGCCCGCGGGCGAGGAGGCGCCGTCCTGGCCCTCTCCGGGACGGAAGCTCGCGTGCGGCCCGGCCGCCCGCCGGACCTGCGCCCACCGCACGCACGCCCGAAGCACCGTAAAATTGCCGGTTTCCCCTGCAGTTCAATGGAAGCCGCCCTGCACCGGACGCCCGTCCGCGGTCCGACGTTCATCCGTCTGCTCGCCCGCCTCACCGACGCCGACCTCCCGTCCTCCGGCCCCGCGCCGGCGGACCAGCTCGGCCAGTGGATCGACTGGACCCGCGCCGTCGCCCTGTCGCGCGCGCTCGACCACTCGCCGGACCCGGACGCAATGCCGCCAGGCGACGACCCCGACGCCGACGACGCGGCCGAGTGCGCCCGTGCCCGCGCCCGGCTGGCGACCGCGATCGCCGCCGGCGACGACGCCGGCGACGCCACCGATTTCGCGCCCTTCCACCGGCACTGCGTGCAGCACCAGCGCGCGATGCAGGCCGCCACCGGCCGCCTGCGCGGGCGGCTGCGCGACCGGCTCGCCGCGGCTTCGCCCGCGATGGCCCGCCTGGCCGAGGTGGACGCGGCCATGGAGCTGGCGCTGGTCCCGCGCGAACAGGCCCTGCTCGCGGCCGTGCCGGTGATGCTCGGCGCCCATTTCGAACGCCTGCGCCGCGCCGCGGGCGATGGCGCCGACGACCTGCTGCCGCCCGCCGCGCCCGGCTGGCGCGCCGCATTCCGCAACGACATGCGCCACGTGCTGCTCGCCGAGCTGGACGTGCGCTTCCATCCCATCGAAGGCCTGCTTGCGGCGCTTCGCAACCACTGACCGGACGCCATGCACAGACATCTCCTTCCCCTCGTCGTGTTCCTCACCGGCCTCGCGGTCACGGGCTGGATCGCGGCCGGCTACCTCGGCGCGAATCCGCTGGCGCTGCTGTTCACCCTGCTCATCGGCGCCTGCTACGTCGCCGGCGCGCTGGAGCTGCTGCGCTACCGGCAGGCGACGGCGACGCTGGAGCACGCGGTCGCGGGCCTGTCCGAGCCGCCCGCGAACCTCGAGGCGTGGCTGCAGCCGCTGCATGCATCTCTGCGCAACCCGGTGCGCCTGCGCGTGGAGGGCGAGCGCATCGCCCTGCCCGGCCCGGCGCTGGCGCCCTACCTGGTCGGCCTGCTGGTGCTGCTGGGCATGCTCGGCACCCTGCTGGGCATGATGGCGACCCTGCGCGGCACCGGCATCGCGCTGGAAAGCGCGACCGACCTGCAGGCGATCCGCGCATCGCTGGCCGCGCCGGTGAAGGGCCTGGGCTTCGCCTTCGGCACCTCGATCGCCGGCGTCGCCACCTCGGCCATGCTCGGCCTGCTCTCGGCGCTGCTGCGGCGCGAGCGGCTGCAGGTCGCGCAGCGGCTCGACGCCGTGATCGCCACCACCCTGCGCGCACACTCGCGCACGCACCAGCGCGAGGAAAGCTTCCGCCTGCTGCAGCGCCAGACCGAACTGATGCCGGTCCTGGTCGAGCGCCTGCAGGCGATGATGGCCTCGCTCGAACAGCAGGGCATCGCCGCGAACGAACGCCAGTCCGCCCACCAGCAGGCCCTGCTTGAACACGCCGAAGCCACGCATGCGCAGCTGGCCGCGTCGGTGGCGCAGTCGCTGCAGGATGCCGCCGCGGAAAGCGCGCGCAGCGCCGCCGCCGTGCTGCAGCCGGCGGTGGAGGCGACGCTGTCCGCCCTCTCGCGCGAGACCGCGACGCTGCACGCCGGCGTCACCGGGGCCGTCGATCGCCAGCTGCAGGCGCTGTCGACCGGCTTCGACGCCACCACCGCCACCGTCACCGACGGCTGGCGGCAGCTGCTCGCCGGGCAGCAGGCCTCGAACCAGACGCTGGCGCACGCACTGCGCGACACCCTCGACGGCTTCAGCAGCCGCTTCGAACAGCGCTCGCTGGCGCTGGTGGACGGCGTGTCGACGCGCCTGGACGCCAGCGCCGCCGCGCTGGCCGACAACGCCACCCGCTCGCACGCCGAGCTGCAGTCCGCGCTGGCCGCGCAGGACCGGCAGCGCCTGACGGCCTGGAGCGAGGCCCTCGCCGCGATGGGCGCCGCGCTGCGCGAGGACTGGCAGCAGGCCGGCGCGCAGGTCGCCGAACGCCAGCAGGCGATCTGCGACGCGCTCGCGGCGACCGCGCAGGACATCGGCGAGCAGTCGAAGGCGCACGCCGGCGACACCATCGCCGAGATCTCGCGCCTCGTGCAGGCCGCCTCCGAAGCCCCGCGCGCCGCGGCCGAGGTCATCGCCGAGCTGCGCGGGAAGCTGTCCGACAGCATGGTCCGCGACACCGCCATGCTCGAGGAGCGCAACACGCTCATGGCGACGCTGGAAACCCTGCTGGCCGGCGTCACCCACGCCTCGACCGAACAGCGCGCCGCGATCGACGCGCTCGTGACCACCTCGGCCGAACTGATGGAGCGTGCCGGCGCCCGGTTCAACGAACGCATCGCCACCGAAGCGGCCAGGCTCGACGTGGCCGCCGCCCAGGTCACCGCCAGCGCGGTCGACGTCGCCAGCCTCGGCGACGCCTTCGCCGCGGCCGTCGACCTGTTCGGCCAGTCCAACCAGGCGCTGGCCGCGCGCCTGCAGCAGGTCGAGGACGCGCTCGGCAGGTCGCTCGCGCGCAGCGACGAACAGCTCGCCTACTACGTCGCGCAGGCGCGCGAGGTGATCGACCTGAGCCTGCTCACGCAGAAGCAGGTGATCGAGGACCTGCAGCGCCTGGCGGCGAACGGCGCCAACGGCGAAGCCGAGGCCGCATGAGCGTCGACATCCACGGCGGGATCGACGGCGACGGCGAATCGACCGCGCCGGTCTGGACCGCGTTCGGCGACCTGATGTCGATGCTGCTGGGCGCCTTCGCGCTGATCCTGGTCGCGGTGATCGGCGTGCAGCTGCAGCTGTCGAGCCGGCTCGAGGACGAGATACGCCAGCGCGCGGCCGAGGCGCAGCGCCTGCAGACGCTCGAACAGGCGCTGGCCGGGCCGCTGGCCGCCGGCCGCGTCACCCTCGTCGACGGCCGCATCGGCATCCGCGGCAGCGTGCTGTTCGCGCTCAATTCCGCGCAGCTGCAGCCCGAGGGCGGGGAACTGCTGCGCAGCCTCGCCGGCCCGCTCGCCGGCTACCTCGCCGCGCGCGACGAACTGCTGATGGTCAGCGGCTTCACCGACGACCGCCAGGTCCGGCGCACCGGCAGCGCGCTGTTCGAGGACAACTGGGAGCTGTCGGCGCAGCGCGCGCTCACCGTGACCCGCGCGCTGGTCGCCGAGGGCGTGCCGGCCGATTCGGTGTTCGCCGCCGCGTTCGGCGCGCAGCAGCCGGTGGCGCCGAACGACGAGGCCGAGGGTCGCGCGCGCAACCGGCGCGTCGAGATGGCGCCCGTGCCCCGGCAGCGCGCCACCACACGGGTGGGCGATGGACGGTAGCCGCGCAAGGCGCGACGCGGCCGCCGACTGGCGCGCGGCGGGCGCCGGGGGCGTCGATCCGCTGCGCTTCCATCGCATCGAGGCGCTGCAGCGGCGCGCGGCCGGCCTGGCCGGCGAAGCGCGGCGCGCGGTCGACGCGAAGCTGGCGGCGCTGGTCGAGGAGTACACGCGCGCGCTGGCGCAGGCCGAAGGCGCGCGCCGTGACGATGCCCGCGGGACGCCCGTGCGCGGCGCGCTCGGCGAACTGGCCGACCTGCTCGACCGCGGGACGCCCGCTGCCGCACGTCCGGGGATCGCGGACGACGCATCGCAGGCCGGCGCGACGGACGCGAGCGCCGACGCAGCGGCGACGAACGGCGACGGCGCGGGCCGGTCGGCGCACCGCGACCTCGACGCCGTGCAGGACTTCCGCCGCATCTGGTCGGACGTGCGCCTGCGCAGCCAGCTGCGGCAATCGCTGCAGCCGGCGCCGGCCGGCGCTGGCCCGCTCAATTCCGCCAGCCTCGTGCATCGCGCGCTCGGCCTGATGCAGGCGACCTCGCCGGGCTACCTGCGGCACTTCATGGCCTACGTCGATGCGCTGTCGTGCCTGGAGCAGCTGGGCGCCGGCACGGTCGAGCCCGACACGGCGACGGCTGCCGGCGGCGCCAGGCGGGGTGCCCGCGCGCGGTCGCGCAAGCGCCGGTCATAGGGAATCCGTCGACGGGCCGGATACGGTCGCGGCTGAAGCCGCTCCTACGAGCGATGGAGTGAATCAGTGGCCTGCCGCCGCCGGCTCGAACAGCAGGTCGTGGTAGTCGTAGCTGAAGTCCGCCGTCGGCGAGACCGCCTTCATCGTGATCCGCGCGACCTTGCCCTCGGCGTCCAGCGCGAAGGTCACGTAGGCCGGCTCGATCGATGCGTCGTCCCAGTCGGCGCGGAAGGTGTCGTACTGCCAGTGCGTCAGCGTGCCCTGCATGTCCGGCGTCTGGCGGAAGTCGATGCGCAGCCTGCCGCCGCGTTCGGCGATGGCGATCGGGCCGTACCACGCGTCGGCGTAGTCGCCGGCATAGCCCGCCAGCGGCAGCGAGGGGCGCGACGCCTTGCGCGCCTGCTTGCCCATGGCCTCCAGCGCGGCGAGGCCGCCTTCCAGGCGCTGCCGGTTCCACTGCGTGAACGCCTCCACCCAGTCGCGCGGCTCGAAGCCGAGGTAATGGTCGAGCAGTTCGTAGCCCAGGCCGCGCAGCACCTCCACGTCCTCGGAGTTGACCTGCAGCGCGATGCCGAGGTTGCGCTCGGGCACCAGCACCACGTAGGACAGCACGCCGAACACCGCGCCGCCGTGCTGCACGACCTTGACGCCGCGGTAGTCCTGCACGTTCCAGCCCAGCGCATAGCCGGAGAACTGCGGCGTGATGTCTGCGATCGGCGCCGGGAACGGCCGGACCGGCACCGGTACCTGCGGACTCCACATCTCGTGCGCGTTCGCCTCGCTCCACAGCCGCTTGTCCTCGCCGCCCGGCGCGGCGCCGAGCGCGAGCTGCACCTGCAGCCAGCGCGCGAAGTCGCTGGCGCTCCATGACAGGCCGCCGGCCGGCGCGCCCACCTGTCCCAGCCCTTCGCGCTCGGGCAGCACCTGCTGCGCGCCCAAGCCGCGCAGGCGCGGATCGAGGCGCGCATGCGGCTGCGCGCGGTTTCCGGTGTTGAAGCGGTCGTCCTCGTGGCTGGTCGCGGTGCGCATGCCCAGCGGCGCGAAGATGCGCTCGCGCACGAAGCTTTCCCAGTCCTGCCCGCTGACCGCGGAGACCAGTTCGCCGGCGACGATGTAGAGGATGTTGTCGTAGGCGTAGCCGCTGCGGAAACTCGTCGCCGGCTTGATGTGGCGCAGCGCGCGCACGATGTCGGCGCGGCTGCGCGAACTGCGCGGGATGAACAGCAGGTCGCCCGCGCCGAGGCCGAGGCCGCTGCGGTGGAGCAGCAGATCGCGCACGGTCATCTCGCGCGTCACCCAGGCGTCGTGCATGCGGAAGTCGGGCAGGTGGTCGATGACCCTGTCGTCCCAGCCGAGCCTGCCCTCGTCGACGAGGATCGCCAGCGCCGCCGCGGTGACCGCCTTGCCGGTCGAACCGGTGGGGAAGATGGTGTCGGCGTCCACCGCCTCGGGCGACCCCAGCCGGCGCACGCCGTAGCCCTTCGCGTGCACGATCCTGCCGTCCTCGACGATCGAGATCGCCATGCCGGGCACGTCGCGCGAGCGCATCGCCGCCTCCACGCGCGCGTCGAATCCCTCCGGCGGCGCGGCGAAGGCCGCGATCGCGAACAGGGACCCCGCCACGATCGCGGCGGCCTGCAGGCCTCTCGACAGCAACGCACCTTCGATAGCCCCGGGTTTGTCATTCCGAACGCGGTGAGGAATCTTGCTTTTCAAACGAGATTTCTCCCCCGGACCACGTCCGGGGTCGAAATGACAGGTTTTTGAGGTTTCCATCGCGCCCATCCCGTCCTCCCCGGACACATCGTCAGCGAAGTTCCGCGGCGGCATGCCGCGGACGGCGCCACAGCAGCCACAGGCCCCAGGTCATCAGCGGCAGCACGTAGATCGCCAGAAAATACCAGGTGAGCGTGCCGTAGCCCTTGGCGATCAGGTCGACCAGGCCGACCGCGGTGGCGGCGTACACCGCCACCAGCATCACGCCGACGGCGAGCGCCGGGCGCAGCGACCGCGGCATGGGCTTGCGCCGCTCTTCCCAGGCGTTCGCGACCCGCTCGTTGATCGCGTGCAGCAGGGCCACGCCGGTGTCCACCAGGGTCAGCATCACCGCGATCTGGAACGCCCACTCGAACCACGGCGCCTGCAGCTTGGCCAGCAGGAAGGCCGAGGGCAACGCCTCGTCGGCGATCTCGTGGTAATAGCCCATCATCGCGATGTAGAACACCACGCCGGGCAGCATGCCCAGCGGCCCGGCCAGCGCGCCGGCGGCCAGGGCCTCGCGGCGGCGGCCGAAGTGGCGCACGCAGAACAGGACCGCGGGAATGGTGGCGACGTTGTAGCCGGCGTAGGTCACCCCGGCCTTGAACCAGCCCCCTTCGACCGGCACCGAGGCGAAGTTGGCGTCGATGCGGTCGCCGAACGCCACCACGGCCCAGACCACGAACACGAAGTACACCAGGTACAGGTAGCCGACCGACGCGACCAGGAACTTCTCGATCGCCGCCGTGCCGAAGAACAGCATCGCGCCGGTGGCGGCGATCATGGCCAGCGAGCCCGCCAGCCGCGGCAGGCCGAACAGGCTGAAGGCGATCTCCCCGGCGGCCGCGCCCATCACCGCCATGATCACGAGCATCAGCAGGACATAGCCGATCTCGAACGCGAACCAGCCGCGGCCGAGCAGCAGCTTGAAGAACGCGCGGTAGTCGTAGGCGCGCGCCACCCGGGCCAGCTCGAAGCTGACCATCAGCACCGCGCTCCACACCAGCATGCTCACCGCCATGCCCAGCAGGCCGCCCCAGGGGCCGGCCGGCAGGAAGAATTCCACCAGCTCGCGCCCGGTGGCGTAGCCGCCGGCGATCACCGCCGCCTGGAACACGAAGCCCGGCAGCAGGTAGCGCTGGAACCAGGTGGAGGCCGGCGTCATGCCAGGCAGGCCTCGACCAGCCGCGCGAAAGCCTCGCCGCCGCGCATCGGGTCGGCCACGGGCAGGCCGAGGCGCGCGGCGGTATCGTCGATCGCGCGCTGCGCGGCTTCATCGTCGAGCACGCCGGTGTTGAGGCTCACGCCGGCGCAGCGGATCGCGGGGTTGGTGCGCGCGCCGAGCCGCAGCGCCAGCTCGATCGTCTCCTCGATCGACGGCAGGGCGTAGTGCGGATGGCCCAGCACGCGCTCGCGGCCGTGCTCGTGGCAGACGACGATCACGTCGGGCTGGCTGCCGTGCAGCAGCGACAGCGACACGCCGGCGTAGGCCGGATGCGACAGCGAGCCCTGGCCTTCGATCACGTCCCAGTGCGCGGGGTCGGCGTCGGGCGACAGCGTCTCGGCCGCGCCCGCGGCGAAATCCGCCACCACCGCGTCCACCGGCACGCCGGCGCCCGCGATCAGGATGCCGGTCTGCCCGCTGGCGCGGAACTGCGCGTCGACGCCGCGCTCGCGGAACGCGCGCACCAGCGACAGCGCGGTGTACTTCTTGCCCAGCGCGCAGTCGGTGCCGACGGTGAGCAGGCGCCGGCCCGTGCGCTTGCGGCCGCTGGCGACCGGCAGCGCCGGCGGCGGTTCGCGCACGTCGATCAGGCGCCGCCCGTGCACCACCGCCGCGTTGCGCAGCGGCTCGATGCCGGACAGCCGCGCGTGCATGCCGCCGATCAGGTCCAGCCCCGCGTGCAGCGCCTCCAGCAGCGACGGCAGCCACGACGGCGGGATGCGACCGCCGGGATTGGCGACGCCGATGACCATCGAGCGCGCGCCCAGCATCCGCGCCTGCGCGGGGGTCAGCGACGGCAGGCCGGCACTGACCGTCGCACCGGCGCAGGCGAACTCGCCCACGCAGCGCTCGCTCGCCCAGTCGCGCAGGCCGAACGCGGTCTTGGCGTAGCCGGCCTCGGTGATGTCGCCGAGGAACAGCAGGTAGGGCTGCGGCAGCGTTTCGGCTTCGCGTAGCGTCGGAGCGGCGGTCTGCATGCGGTGGTGCTCGGGTCCTTGAACCTCTAGCAGATGTCATTCCGGGCGTAGCGAGGAATCTGCTTTTTTGCAGCGACTCCCGAGAAGCAGATTCCTCGCTACGCTCGGAATGACAATCATCACTGTTAGTTGATCTTGGCGGGCACGCGCGGTCCGCTACTGCGTACCGCGCGCAGATCAGAAGCGATAGTCGAATTCGAGGCCGAAGGTGCGCGGCAGGATCGGTACGGCGGCCAGCTGCACGCGCGCGCCGGTGAGCTGGTTGTCGGCGGGCGCGATCGACGACCAGCCGTTCTCGCCGGTGACGTTGTTGACGTAGGCGCGCAGCTCCCAGCGGCCGCGGCCGAAGCCGGCGTACAGGTCGAGCGCGCGGTAGCCGTCGATCTCCACCGGCGGCGTCAGGATCTCCTGCAGCACCGTCGACGGATCGCCCGGCGCGGTCACGCGCTGGCGTTCGGTGGTGTCGTTGACGCGGTCGCCGACCCAGCGCAGCACCGCGCCCACCTGGCCGTTGAAGCCGGCGCCGGTGGAGAAGGTGTATTCGGCGGTCGCCGACCACGACCACTCCGGCACGTAGGGCATGCGGTCGCCGGCCAGGCCGGTGTTGAGGATCACGTCATAGCCTTCCTGCGGGATCACGGTCGACTCGAAATCGTTCTTGATCCTGGCCTTGGTGTACGCGCCGTTGAGCCCGAGCAGCAGGTTGTCCGTCGCGCGGAACCGCGACGACATCTCCACGCCCTCGCTGCTCGCCTCGCCGCCGTTGACCAGGCCGCCGATGCCGTTGAACGAGGCGCCCACCTGGATGTCGTCCCATTCGATCCGGAACGCGGACACGTCGAGCGTCACCCGGCGATCGGCGAACTGCGACTTCAGCCCGATCTCGTAGCTGTCGAGCATCGAGGAGTCCACGCTCGGCGGCATGCCGGGCACCGCCACGTTCGGGCCGCCCGGCTGGTAGCCGCTGGCGGCACGCGCGTACAGCATCACGTCCTGCGAAAGCTGGAACTGCGGGCTCAGGCTCCAGGTGAACACGTCCTCGCTGGACTCGCCCGGCGCCTCGCCGATCGGCACCAGGATGCCGGCGGTGGTGTTCTGGCTGAACCACTGGTCGTTGCGCGCCTGGCGGATGCCGGCGTCGAGCTTGAAGCGTTCGCCGATGCGCCAGGAACCGTTGGCGAACAGCGCGAGTTCCTCGTAGGTGCTCGGCATCTCCAGCAGCGCGAGCGTGCCGAACATCTCGTCGAACGGCGCCGGCAGCGGCGAACCGTCCAGTTGCCCCAGCCAGGCGAACTGGTTCTGCTGCGCGTCCTCCTTCGTATAGAACACGCCGACCATCCACTCGAAGCGCCCGCCGCTCTTCGAGCTCAGGCGGAACTCCTGCGTGACCTTGTCGAGGTCGTAGCCGTAGCGCACGAACGAGCTGCCCGGGTCCGGCAGGCCCAGCATCAGGTTGGAAATCTCGCCGAACTGGATGGTCGAATCGACCTGGTCGATCGTCCGGGTCTCCGACCAGCCGGTCGCGGACACGAAATCACCCCAGCCCAGGTCCCACTCCAGGCCCAGCGAGGCCAGCGTCAGGTCCTTGGAGAACGGCTGCCGCTGCCAGGTCCGGCCGGTGAACTCGCCGAACAGCGGCGCGCCCGATTCCGGGTCGAGCGCGACGGCGGCGCGGTCGCTGGCGTGGATGCGCTGCTGCAGCACCGACAGGTTGAGGTCGAAGGCGTCGCCGTCCCACCACAGCGCCGCGCGCGCGCCGGTCTGCTCCGCGCCGTTGATGTCCTGGCGGCCGTCGATGGCGTTGTCGGTGTAGCCCGGAATATCGTTGCGCGCGAAGCTCAGGCGCAGGCCGAGGCGATCCTCCTGCAGTGGCAGGCTGGCGCCGAAGCGCACGTTCCAGCCGCTGCCACCGTCCTGCACCGAGCGCAGGCCGAGGCCGATGCGGAACTCGTCGCCGGCCAGTTCCGGCGCGCGGGTCACGTACTTGAGCAGGCCGCCGACCGCGCCGGCGCCATAGAGCGTGCCCTGCGGCCCGCGCAGCACCTCGACGCGGCTGATGTCGTAGGGCAGCAGGTCGAGCATCAGTCCGTTCGCGCCCTGGTAGATGCCGCTGGAGCCGACCGGAACCTCGTCGATGTAGGTCGCCACGGTCGCACTGGAGGACAGCGCGGAGATGCCACGCAGCGAAACCGAGGTCAGGCCCGGCGTACCGCTGCTCTGCACCTGCATGCCGGGGATCAGCGCGGCGTAGTCGGTCAGCGAACTGGAACCCATGTTCTCGATCTGGCGCTCGCCGATCACGCTGATCGAGGCGCCGACCTCGCGGATGTTCTCGACGCGCTTGTTGGCGGTGACCACAACGGTGTCGAGCGTGGCCGCGTCGGCCTGCGCGGTGGACGGCTGCGCATCGGCGCCGGGACTGTCCTGCGCGACCACGGGCGCGGCGGCGGCCCAGGCCAGCGTACTGGCGATGGCGAGCGAGAGTGGCGATCGATACCACGGGCGTGCGGACTGGAACGCGTTCATCTCTGGTCTCCCCGGGCGAGTCGGCGGCGTTGGAGGGTCCATCCGGGCCAGCTCCCGTCGGGGCGCGCACCGGATATCCTGATCGGGGATCATGATCCTAATCAGAGAATTGTCAATATATTTGGAAAATCATTTTCCCGCTGCTGGCGCCCCCGCTTGCGGGAGCGAGGACCGGCCGGGGGGCGATCTTCTCGTGGAAAGCCCGCCACTACTTTCCTTCCGCATCCCGTAGGAGCGGCTTCAGCCGCGACCCGTTGAACATCCGGTCGCGGCTGAAGCCGCTCCTACAGAAGGCAGATCGAGTGCTCAACGGGTCCGGGCAAGGGATCGCGCCCGAGGGCGCTCCCGCAACCGGATCAATCGAGCGTACCGCTCTCCCGCCATCCCGGGCCGCGCACCACGCGGCCCGGCATCGCACCGGTGTGCTCGCCGTCGCGGAGCACCTGCACGCCGTTGACGAACACGTCGCTCACCCCGGTCGCGTACTGCTGCGGCTTGGCATAGGTGGCGTGGTCGGCAATCGTGCCCGGGTCGAACACCACGATGTCGGCGAAGCAGCCCGGCTGCAGGCAGCCGCGGCCCTGCAGCTTCCAGTTCGCGGCCGGCAGCCCGGTCAGGCGATGGATGCCCTCCTCCAGCGGCATCAGCCCGCGCTCGCGCACGTAGTGCCCGAGGAAGCGCGCGACGTTGCCGTAGGCGCGCGGATGCGTGCTCGACTTCAGGAACACGCCTTCCGGCGCGGACGACTCCGCATCCGAGCCCAGGCTCGTCCACGGTTGCTTCAGGCCCAGCTCGACGTTCTCCTCGCTCATCAGGAAGTAGGCCGCGCCCACGCGCGAATCGTCCTCGACGATCAGATCGAGCACGGTCTCCTCCGGCGAGGTGCCGCGTTCGCGCGCCACGTCCTCCAGCGTGCGGCCGGTCAGCGGCTTGAGCGCCTCGTTCCGGAAGTCGATCAGCAGCACGCGATCGTTGCCGCCGGCGAGCAGGCGCAGGTTCTCCCAGTCGACGTCCGGGTCGCGCATCTCCGCGACCACGCGCCTGCGGATCGAGGGATCCTTCAGCCGCGCCACCATCGCCTCGTGCCCGCCGGCCTGCACCCAAGGCGGGAGCGCTGCGGTGAGGCCGGTGGCGCCGGCGGTGTAGGCGTACATGTTCGCGCCGACGGGCAGGCCTTCCGCGCGCGCCGCGTCGATCCTCGCGATCGCCTGCGCCATCTTCGGCCAGTTCTTCTCGCCCGCCGCCTTGAGGTGGTAGGCCTCGGCGCGCTGGCCGGTGGCGCGCGCGATGGCGATGGTCTCGTCGAGCGCCTCGAGGAAGCGGTCGGCCTCGCTGCGCATGTGCGCGACGTAGCCGCCGCCGGATTCGGCCGCCGCCTGCGCCAGCGCGACGAGCTCGGAGGTGTCGGCGAACGCCGCCGGCGGATAGATCAGCGAACTGCCGACGCCCAGCGCGCCTTCGGCCATCGCCGCGCGCACGAGGTCCTGCATCCGCGCCAGTTGCCCGGCGTCCGGCTTGACGTCGTCCTCGCCCAGTTCGTGGATGCGCACCGTGGTCGCGCCGACGAACGAGGCCACGTTCGGGGTGACGCCGCGCTTCTCGAGATGTTCGAGGTATTCGCCGAGCGTGGTCCATTCGATCGGATAGCGGATGTCGCCCTGCTGCTTGAGCGCATCGGCCTTCATGCGCTCGTTGAGCGGCCCCATCGACCAGCCTTCGCCGAAGATCTCCAGGGTGACGCCCTGCTTCGTGTCGCCCATGCCGCGGCCGTCGGCGATCAGCGAGTCGACCGCCCAGCTCAGCACGTTGATGAAGCCCGGCGACACCGCGCGCCCCTGCGCATCCAGCACCTGCTCCGCGTGCGCATCGCTGCCCGCGGGCAACAGCGCGGCGATGCGGTCGCCGTTCACCGCCACGTCGACGCGCCGGGGCACGGCGCCGCTGCCGTCGTAGACGGTGCCGTTGCGGATCAGCAGGTCGTAGCGCTGCGAAGACGTTTCGGCCACCGGCGTGGTGCCGCAGGCGGACAGGGCAAGGACGAGTAGGACGGGCATCAGTCGCGACATGGTCTGGGCTCCTTGGGGCATTCAAGGAAAAACGGCTGTCATTCCGAGCGTAGCGAGGAATCTGCTTCAGGGCGGAGCGGACAACGGCAAGGGCAGACTGATCGGCCTCGCCGTTGTTGAGCAGCTTCCTCGCTGCGCTCGGAATGACATTCTGGTGGGTGTTCCGGCAAATCGGGTCATGACAGCGTGCGGATCGGCCGGTCCAGCCGCCACAGCAGCGCGGCCGCGACCACGGCCAGCCCCGCCAGCAGCAGGAAGAAGCCGGCGTGGCTCGCCTTCGACCACAGCGTGCCGACGAGACCGGCCAACAGGCTGCCGCTGAAGATGGCGAGGAACCAGGACGCGACCGTGGTCGCGCCGAGGCGCTGCGGCGCCAGCTTCGCGAACAGGCCCAGGCCGGTCGGCAGGATGTACAGCTCGCCGAGGGTCAGGATCACGAAGAAGGCCACCAGCCACATCCAGCCGACGCGCGCCTCGCCGGCCAGCGCGGCAACGCCGGCCAGCAGCACGTAGGCAGCCGCGACGATCAGTGCGCCGATCGCCATGCGCATCGCCGGGGAGGTCTCGCGGCCGGCGTCGGCGCGGCGTCGCCAGGCCATCAGCAGCAGCGGCGTCATCGAGATCACCAGCAGCGGGTTGAGCGACTGGAACCAGGTCATCGGGATCGTCAGCCCGCCCAGGCTGCGATCCACGCCGGTGTCGATCCACAGCGGCAGCGTGTTGCCGATCTGCTCGTAGGCGCCGCGGAAGATGGTCGCGGCGATGCCGACGCCGAGCAGCAGCCACCACACCCTGCGGTGGCTGCGGCGTGCGTCCTGCGCGGTGGCGACGGGCGCGGCGCGACGCTGCAGCTCCGGTGGCAGGTAGCGCCGCCCCGCGAGGTAGATCACCAGCCCCGCGAACATGCCCACGCCCGCGGCGCCGAAGCCGTAGTGCCAGCCATAGAGCTCGCCGAGCGTGCCGCAGACCAGCGGCGCGAGGAAGCCGCCGATGTTCAGGCCGACGTAGTAGACGTTGTAGGCGCGTCCGCGGCGCGGATCGTCGGCGGCGTAGAGGTCGTTGATCTGGCTCGGCAGGCTGGGCAGGAACAGGCCGTTGCCGAGCGCGATCGTCGCCAGCGCCACGTAGAACATCGGCTCGAACGCCATCACGAAGTGGCCCAAGGCCATGATGCTGCCACCGAGGATCACCGCGTTGCGCTTGCCCAGCCAGCGGTCGGCGATCGCGCCGCCGAGGATCGGCGTGAAGTACGCCATCGCGGTGTAGGTGCCGTAGATGAACGATGCCTTTTCCTGCGCGAACAGCAGCTGCTTGGTCATGTAATAGACCAGCAGCGTGCGCATGCCGTAGTAGGAGAACAGCTCCCACATCTGGGTCAGGAACAGGATCGTCAGCCCGCGCGGCTGGCCGAACCAGGTCTTGTCGGCGGCGCTGCTCACGGGGCGGACTTCGGCCCCCAGACCTCGTCGCCGCAGAAGACGTGGCCGTCCTCGTAGCGCACGGACGGGCTGCGGTCGCGCGCGAGGAAGATCGGACCGTCGAGGTCGACCACGTCGCAGCACTGCCCCAGCACGAACGCCGGCGCCGCCGCCAGGCTGGTGCCGCACATGTTGCCGACCATCACCCGCTTGCCGAGTTCCCGCGCGCGCCTGGCCATCAGCAGGCCTTCGGTCAGGCCGCCGCACTTGTCGAGCTTGATGTTGACGACGTCGAAGTGGCGATGCCGCGCTTCGAGTTCGGCGAGGTCGAGGATGCTTTCGTCGGCGGCGAACGGCACCGCGCGTTCGATGCCGTCGAGTTCGTCCTCGCGGCCGCGGGCGCAGGGCTGTTCGAGCAGCGAGACGCGCGCCTCGACGAGCACCGGAAGCAGCGACGACAAGTGGTCCGCGGTGTAGCCCTGGTTGGCGTCGACGCCGATCCACGTCTCCGGGCAGCGCGCGCGCACCGCGCGCACGCGCGCGGCATCGAGCTCCGGCTCTCCGGTCAGCTTGAGCTTCAGCGCGCGCGCGCCCGTATAGGCGGCCGCATGCTCGGCCATCACCGCGGGATCGTCCGCACCGACCGTGAACGTGGTCAGCAGCGGCCGCACGCCGTCGAGTCCCGCGAGCTTCCACACCGGCACGCCGGCGCGCTGCGATTCGAGTTCCCACAGCGCCGCATCGAGCGCGTTGCGTGCGCCGCCGGCGGGCAGCAGCGTGCGCAACGTCTCCCGGTCCAGGCCCGCCTCGATGCGCGGCCGCAGGGCCTCGAGCGTCGCCAGCATCGCGTCCGGATGGTCGTCGTTGTAGTACACGCCCGCCGCCTCGCCGCGTCCGGCGTGCGCGCCGTCGCGCAGCGTCACCACGGTGGCCGGCATCGCCGTGAACACGTGGCCGGCGATTCGGAACGGCGCCGCCATCGGCAGCGGTTCGTTGTGCAGTTCGAGTGCGATGGGCACGGCTTCACGCGCTCCCGGATGGTCGTTGAACGAGAAGGGCCGGCGCTGCCTCCAACCCCGGAAACCGTAGGAGCGGCTTCAGCCGCGACCACCGTGCAGACGGCTCGTGCGACTGGTCGCAGCTGAAGCCGCTCCTACAGGGTTGGATCAGTAGTTCGCGCCGAAGCCGATCACGTGGTTCGCGAAACCGATCCACAGCAGGAACAGGCAGGCCAGCGCCAGCAGCAGCGCCCACAGCTTGGCGAGCAGGCGGCGGGGATTGCGCAGCACGTGCCAGGCGTTCCACACCGCGACCGCGGCGCCCAGCGGCAGCACGATCGTGGCGAACAGCCGCAGCGCGATGATCATCCCGTCGGTGTCGGGGCTGGTCATCTCCAGCTTGCTCAGCATGGCCACCACCAGCGCCAGCACGGACCCCATGGCCACCAGCACCAGCAGCGCGGCAATGCGCACCAGGCGATGCGCCCGCGCATCCGCGCCGGCGAGGCGATACGGCACGCGGTAGTAGCGACGCACCAGCGCCGACACCGGCCAGGTCAGCACGGTCAGCAACAGCACCGCCAGGCTCACGACCAGCAGCGGCATCGCCAGCGACTGCCAGCCCGACAGGCGCTGGAACACCATGATCGGCGCATAGGGCTCCATGCTGAAGCGCGTGACACGGCCGTCGACGACGTCGGCGGCGAGCCGGTCGGTGCTGCTGGTGTCCTGCCACACCCAGGGCTCCACTTCGCGCCACTTCTTCGGTGCGCCGCCCACGCCCAGTGCGATCGTCACGCTGATCGTGCCGTCTTCGTTCGGCACCACCTTGACCGGTCCCAGCAGGTTGGCCAGCGACAGGAAGTTGCTGTCGGGACGCCGGCTGCTGGTGTACGTGCCGGCGATCTGCTGCGCGTGCTGCCTCGCGTCTTCCTCGGAGACGCCCGCCGATTGCGCCGGCGTACCGGGCAGGTAGCGGTCGGCGAATCCGCGCGACAGCGCGTAGCGGATATGGCCGGTCGCGCCGTCGCGCCCGGAGCTGTTCATCGACACGAACAGGCCGATGCCGTCGTCGAGGAACAGCTGCAGGTCGCTGTGGAACCACTGCGTGTCGCCGCCGTGCGAGATCGCGCGATGGCCGTTCACCGAGGTCTCGTAGAAGCCGAGCATCATCCGGTTGAGCGGGCCGACCGAGGCCTGCCCGGTGTCGTGCATCTGCTTCGCGGCTGCCTCGCCGAGGATGCGCCCGTCGCCGAACGCGCCATCCTGCAGGTGCGCGATCATGAAGCGCGCCATGTCGGTGCCGGTCGCCGCCAGGCTGCCCGCGGGCGCGAGGCTGATGAATTCGTAGTCCTTCGGCTCGCCTTCCGAGGCCTTGGCGTAGCCCTTGGACATCTTCTCCAGCAGCGCCGCCGGCAGCGGCTGGCGGAAGCTGGCGTGCGCCATGCCGAGCGGCCGGAAGATGTGGCGTTCGATGTAGTCGTCGAAGGTTTCGCCCGACACCCGCTCGACGATGTAGCCCGCCAGCGCGGTCGCGTAGTTCGAATAGGCCGGCGTGCTGCCCGGCGAATGGATGCGCCTGGGCACCCAGTTCTTGAGCGCATCGCCCAGCGGAACGATCTCGTCCCCGCGCGCGGTGATCAGCCCGCGGATCTGCTCTTCCAGGCCGGTGGTGTGGGTCATCACCTGGCGCAGCGTCGCGGGCTTGCCGTCGCGCGGCGGGATCTCGAAGTCGAGGTACTGGTTGACGTCGGCGTAGAGGTCGAGCTTGCCCTGCTCGACCAGCTGCATCACCGCGGTCCAGGTGAACAGCTTGGACACCGAGCCGGGGCGGAACAGCGTCACCTCGGGATCGACCGGCGCGCGCGTCGCCAGGTCGGAATAGCCATAGCCCTTCTGCAGCAGCACCTCGCCGTCCTTGACCACCACGACCACGGCGCCGGCGATGTCGCCTGCGGCCAGTGCGTATGGCAGGAAACCGTCCAGCCAGGCCTCGGCGTCCGCGCGGGTCAGCGCCGGCGTGCCGGTATCCGCGGCCGGTCCGGTGGCCACGGGCGCGGCCGGATCCGCGGGCGCATCGCTCAGCGGAACGATCGCGGGAACGACGGATGCCTCCTGCGCCACCAGCGGGAAGGCCAGCACGGCGGAAAGCATGGCTCCGCACAGGATCTGTGGAATCGCGCGCATCGAACGGTCTCCGGGCTGTGGCTCTGGCTGTCGACGGACCGGCATCGCCGCCGGTGCGGTGGACGCCGGTTTATCCTGATTTGGCGATAATGATCCCAATCAGAGAATTGTCAACCAGTGCCGAAAGTCCCGCCGCAAGGCCCTGCGCGGCCCGCCGGCGCCCCGCCCTTCCCACCGATCGCCCGCTGAGGCGATGATGATCCTGCACAGGACGGACCGGCCTGTCGCGGACGTTCCCCAGGAGACCCGGCAAGGATGACTGCGCAACACCCCACCATCGGCGGCCTGCTGCGCTCGCTGCGCGCGCGCAAGGGCTGGACGCTCAAGCAGATGAGCGAACACTCCGGCATCCCGCTCTCGACCCTGTCCAAGGTCGAGCACGACCGGCTGACGCTGACCTACGACAAGCTGCTGCAGCTCAGCCAGCGCCTCAACCTGCGCATGTCCGAGCTGTTCGCCGAACAGGCCGAGGCGCCCGAGCCGGCGGTGACCGCGCGCCGCAGCATCGGCCGCATCGAGGACTCCATCCGCGTCACCACCCCCAACTACGACTACTACTACCTGTGCCCGGAACTGCGCCGCAAGCGCATGATCCCCGTGCTCACCCGCGTCCGCGCCAAGAGCATCGAGGAATTCGGCGAACTGGTGCACCACTCCGGCGAGGAATACATCCACGTCCTCGAAGGCCGCATGGAAGTGCACACCGAGTTCTACGACCCGATCGTGCTCGAGACCGGCGAATCGGTCTACATCGACTCCAACATGGGCCACGCCTACATCGCCGCCGAGGGCTGCGATGAAGTCCTCCTGCTCGGCGTGTGCTCGAGCGCGGACGAACAGCTGATGGAATCGCTGCTCACCCTGCACGGCGACGAGAACGCCGCGAGGCAGGGCAAGGCCACGCGCCTCAAGGCGCCATCCTCCCCCGTCACGAAACCCGCGAAGCGTGTCGTGAAGAAGAAGGCGGCCAGGCAATAACGCCGCGCTACTCGGGGATCTGCCCACCAGCAATCACATTCATCCCCCAAGAGACTGTTGGGGAAGAACTTATCTCAGACGGCCAGCCGCGGTTACTCGCACCGTTACTCACATTCCCCAGAAGGGGACTGGATTCGAAGCCTGATGATCGCTGTGAGCAGTGGAGCAATAGTCCCACGCTGTACAGGAAAGTACTATCCAGTCTTCGCGCTGCGATTGGAGCTCACCTCCATGGGCCGTGGGGACAATTGGACAGGGGACGTAGCCGATGGCCGCCACACAGAAGCCGGGACGCGATGGCGTCAAGTATTGGCGAGCCGTCGACGCCATTGAGGCGTTGGGCAGCGCGTCACTGGCCGAAGTTGAAGAGTGGGACCTGTCGCACCACCCTCACGACCCGCTGGGCAACGCCCGCGCCGACCTGGAGCTGTTCACGGTCAACTCGCCCAGCCGAATCCACTACAACTACTCGCGCACGAACTGGCGAAGTGACCAGGATCATCCGCACGACCGATTGTTCAAGCTGGTCGATCCCGGCCCGCCGCGGCGCACCCGCTACGTACTCTTCAATCCAGCGGACCACGGGCATATGGACCTGCAAAAGGGTGGCGACGGAAAGTGGAAGGTCATGCCCCTAGTCATGGATGACCAGGCGCAGGTGGAGGCAGATGCGCAAGCAGGGGCGTTCGCCGCTCCAGTGGACAGCGACCACGACGCCCGCGTGTGGGCGATGCGCGCCGTGGCCCAGCGCCGCGGCCAGCCGTTGTTCCGCGCGAAGCTGCTGGACGCCTACGGCGGTCGCTGCGCCATCACCGGGTGCTCGGCACTGGAGGTGCTGGAAGCTGCGCACGTGCTGCCCTACAAGGGCACACATACCAACCGGGTAGATAACGGCCTGCTGCTGCGTGCCGACCTCCACACGCTCTTCGATTGCCACCTACTGTGGATCACGCCTGTGCATACGGTGGCCTTGGCGCCGCCCCTGCTTACCACCGACTACGCCGCCTTGCAGGGCAAGGCGCTGGCCTTGCCCGCTTCACCGGCCCACCGCCCCAACGCGGCTCACCTGGCCGATCACGCGGCACGGTGCCAGGCTCGCCACGTGGGGCAATAAGCCGATGCGACTCTTCGACCTGCTCAAGGTGTGGGAGCCCGCGTTTGACGCGTCAAAGGCCAAGGTCCACCTGGCGCGTTACAACGGCAACGAGCGGCCGCTGGACGTATTCCTGGAAGGGAAATTCGACTGGTGGCAGCGCTGGCAGACCAAGCGCAATTTCCAGCGCGAGTTCGTCGTGTCCCTGGTCAACACGGGCTCCCCCACGCGCTGGCTCTACGCCGGGCTGTTTCGATCCCTCGGCTACGTGGAAGAGGCCGCCCCGAAGCTCCACTATTTCTACACCCTTGAGCGGGTGCCCGCCTGCGAGGAGTGGGTGGGTCGCCTCTATCTCGGAAGCGTCTACACCGAACGACATTCCTACCCCCGCGGCGAGACTTTGGCCGACGATCTCGCGGTGGTCGAGCTGCTGCCCGAGCGGCTGTCAATCGCGGACTTTCCCGGCTTCAAGGCAGTGAACCTCACCAAAGCGCAGCTAGACATCGTGGTGCGCAACCAGTCCGCCGCCTGGAGCGCGGCCTTGTCGTCGGTGAAGGGGGTCTACGTCATTACCGACACGGCCACTGGCCGGCTCTACGTTGGCAAGGCATCGGGCGCCGACGGCATCTGGGGGCGCTGGTGCACGTATGCGGCCAACGGGCACGGGGGCAACGTCGCCCTGCGCCAGGAGTTCGGCATCGAGGCACCCGAGGAACGTCGGCACGCCTTGCGCTTTGCCATCCTGGAAATCGCCGATCTGTCGGCAACCGAGGCCGATCTCTGCGAAAGGGAGAGCCACTGGAAGTCCGTTCTGCTATCACGGAACCACGGCCTCAACCGGAACTAAAAATGCCCCTTGGGTCACTCGGAGCGATTCAAAAACCGCGTCGAGCGCACCAGCCCCCAGGCCGCTAAGCCTCTCAGGTACATGAGTCGATGTCGAAGGTAGTAAATGTGGAACAAAAGAGCATTGAGGAAACCCTGGCAGGACTCGCGGCCAAGTTCGACAGGACACCCGAGACGTCCAACCGCGGCGACGTCATCTTCTTCAACGAGATAAAGCGCGAAGCGTTGATCGAGCTGCTGGATGCAGCCCACTCCGCCATCCAAGAGAACCAAGAATCTACTGCCTGGTCCTATCTCGTCCAAGCATCGGAACACTTGGGGTACCTCATTGGCATCAATGAAGCCGAGTCCCTGACTACGCCAGAACAGGCCATCAATGCGAAGCTAGAGCAATATGGCCGCAGAGGCGGATTGAAGAAGGGCGAGAACGCTAAGCAGCTTCAAGACGCTGTCGCCCGCAAACTCATTGCCGCGACACCCAAGAACGGATGGAAGAATCGCCAGGAGATCCATCGGAAGTTCTTTGAAATGGCCGACGAAGTTCCCGGATTCAGTGCAACTGACTATCAGTGGCGTGCGCTGCTCAAGCGAAGCGACCTTAAAAGAATTCTGCCGGCCACCAGCAGACGAACCCGCTGAACACCGTGATCAATGCAGATTCGTAGGGATGCAAGCCGTGAGCGGCAGCGTTGACTCCACGCGTTCGTTGAATAGCGGCTATTAGTTATCATTATAGCTGCTATAAAAACGTATAGCACCTGCTAGGGATCGGCACTTTCTCTTCGAATTTTTAGGGTGTGTCCAAGCATCAGCTTGCCGACACACTCATGAATTCGCAGCGACTCCAAATCATTTCCCTGCTCGAGACGACGAAGCGCCTGAACCTCGCGCGCTCCACGCTCTACACGCGTCTCGACCGGAAATCACCCTATTTCGACCCTGACCTGCCGAAGCCCGTGCGCTACGGCTCAAGCGTCGGATTCATCGAGCACGAGATTGACGACTACATCCTTGGCTTGATGCAGGCCAGAGGGGGTGTGGACTGACAGTAGATGCGCGACTGGTTCGCGACTGTCCTGCGGAGCGTTGCTCTAGACGCTACGTGCCACACCCCGCCACACACAACGTGGCGGATCACCTCACAAGAATCTTGGTACAGAAAAATGCAGCACAACATCAACGATGACCTTCAGTTCGAAGCCGACGACATCATGGGAGCGCTTCGTGAATTGCAATCCAACCCTCAGCGCCGGAAGGGCCAGCTCTTCTCGCTGCTCTATCCCACGATCGTCGAGATGCTGGAGAAGAACGTCACACAAAAGGCGATCCTGGCCACCCTCGCGGAAAAAGGGCTGAAGCTCCATCCTGCCCGCTTCAAGGAGATGATGGCGACGGAGGCCCAGAAGATCCACGGCATGCCGGGTTCCGGCGGTGACGACGGGGAGGGTACGGAATGAACACTCCCTATCTGCCTCGCGCCTACCCCATCCACGCCATGTACAGCGCCATCCGGGACGCGATCCTGGAAGTCCAGCACAACCTGAAAGCGCCCGACGCGCTGATCGCCGGTTCGTTCCTCACGGCGATGTCCATCGCCTCGCAGGGAGATGTGGATGTCGAACTCCCCACTGGCCAGCTCCGCCCGGTTTCGTTGGATGTCTTGGTCATTGCCGATTCTGGCGAACGCAAGTCTGCCACGGACAGTATTGTTGGCGCGCCCATCTACGAGCACGACGAGAAGGTGGCAAGGGATCACGTCCAGGCCCTGCTCGCCTACAAGGCAGACCGGCGCCTTTGGGATGCCAAGGAAGCGGCCCTGCAACGCAAGGTAGCCAAGGCACTGGACAGCGGCACAGACGACGACATCGAACACCTGCGCGAAAAACTCATCAGCCATGGCGCGTGTGAGCCCGCAAATCCTGTCCTCAGTCGCATCGTGCACCAGAACATCACCGAACGCCCCCTGATGGAGAGCATGCAGGGCGATGGCAAGTCGATCGCAATCCTGAGTGATGAAGGCGAAATCGTGCTCAAGGGAGGTGCCATGAACAAGCTTGGCACGCTCAACAAGGCTTGGGACGGTGCCAAGACACTGACGCTGGACCGCGCAGATGACAGCATCGTGGTCACCAATCCTCGCCTGACCATCAGCATGATGGTGCAGGAAAGGGTGTTCAGGGAGTTCATGAACAAGCGGGGCGAGGTGGCTCGCGGGTCCGGTCACCTCGCGCGATACCTCGTCGCGTGGCCCGCGTCCACGCAGGGCTTTCGTTTCATGTCACTTGAAGAACCTGTCTGGGAGCAGCTGCGCCGATTCCATCAGCGTGTGAGCGAGCTTCTCACGGCCGCACAGACACGTCGTATCGCCGGTGATAACACCCGCAAGACACTCGCGTTCACGCAAGAGGCGAAAGAACTCTGGGTGCAAACTCAGAACGCGATCGAACCGCGTCTGCGCCAGGACGGTGATCTGGCCAGCATTCGGGACTTCGCATCCAAATCGATGGAGATCACGGGGCGGGTCGCCGCAATCTTGCACCACTTCAGCGCACAGGAGGGCAACCTGATCAGCAAGGAAACTCTAGAGCGGGCGCTGGAAATCGTGGGCTGGCACTTCCAAGAGTTCCTCGATGTATTCGGAGACAGGAATCACGAGCCTGAGCAGGCCAGGGATGTTCGTACTCTGGCTATGTACCTGTGGAGGCGCTACTGGTGTGCTGGATATGGGGCGGCGGTACGCAACGAAGTACGAAAAAGCGGCCCGATCCGGAATCAGGGACGCTTCGAAGCGGCGCTCCACCAACTGCAGCTGGAGGACTCTGTCCGCGTGATGCATCAGGACGCCGCCCGAGGGAAAGGCAGGCTCTGGATCCACTTGAACGGGGCAGTCTTCAGCCAGATCACGACCCAGTAGGAGACCCTGCCAACTACAGCGACCGAGGCCGCCCCGTTAACGGGGCGGCCGCTCCTTATCCCCCTGCCGACAGGCCGATTTGAGGGAACAACCGATTGCACGACGTGCGATTCTGCTACAAGTGCCGCAAATCGCCCCCAGCGCAGGCCTACCGGCACGCCGCTAGGTTCATGGCACTGACCCACCAACCCATCGTAGCCCCACGGCAGGTCAGGCGGAATCGCTCTCGTCATTTCGACGTACCGAAACGTATTGAGCCTTCTCCTGCGGTGACATTCCTCGGATCCTCGCCGGTCCGAGGTGGCGTTCAGCCCTTCTATCAGCGCCCTGCTCCTTGAGCGTCCGGTGATCGACCCTCGCAGCATGCCCGTTGATCTCAAGATGCTGATTGATGGTGTCCGCCACCGACTTTCGCATCGCGATGACCTCGTCCCTGAGCTGCATGCGATTGCGTCCTCCACTGGCTTTCCTGCGACCGCCATCCTCCGGTCGCTTACTGTTGTACCGAGTGAAGAAGCGATCTGAAGATCGCTCGACTCCATCATCCATGCGATCACACGTCATCAGGTGGAGATGTGGATTGGCCTCACCCTCCAACGAGGATGATGGCGCATGGATTGCAAACTGGTATGGCTTTCCAGGCGTCAGCTTCGCAACGATATCGTCCACCAAAGCCGCGTTCTGCTCTGCTGTCAGCTCAGCAGGCAGCGCAATGATCGCCTCGCGGTATGCGGCACCGTTCTTGCGTTCGTACTTGTCCGCGGCCCTCCACATGACCTTCGGATTGTTGTCCGCCCAACGCGGCAGGTTTCCATGGCTCGCATGAATCAGATCGTCGCGTTTGCGGTGAAAGCCATATCTGGCGATGTAATCCGCATGGTCACCTGCGGTTCCTTTGCCTCCACTCTTGATTTGAACATGAAACGTTGCCATCAGCGCACTACCCTTTTCTTGGTTGTAGAAATGAAAAGACCGGCCAGGTTGCCTTGGCCGGTCTTTGAGCAATTGAAGTGATTCGTGGGGAAACGGTAAGTGCGCGAAGGCTTTGCCCCCCTATCAATATGGGACAAGCCAGTACTGATTACTGCGAACTACCAATCATCGAACCCACCCTTGCTCATAGGGTAGTGTTACGCAGGTATAAAATTACTTTTACTGGTTCTTCATGACACTGAAGTTGGATGGCGAAAGCGGCTCGCTTGAGCAACACAGCCAGACCTTCGGCGGTCCAGGCCTGAGAGATGCCTACCGACACGCGTCAATGAAGCATCCGCGCACTGCCGCTGGCAGCACCGGCAAACAGATAGGCGAACACGGCATCGCCCTTGCTCACCACCTCGTCTTCGGAATAGCCCATGTCGGCCATTCCGCTATCCCACAGATGGTTCTCGATCTCGTGACGCAACTGCGCCTGCTTCGCGGCCATGTCGCGCAGGTGGCCCATCAGCAGATTGCGCTCCTCCAGCCTGGCCAGCAGCTCGACGGCCGCCTTCTTGACCGCCTCCCGGTCCTTCCGGCTGAGTGACTTCTTCCGCAACAGGTCGAACACGGCGAGCTGCTGCTCGGTCTCCAGGCCTTCCCGCTGGAAGCGCCTGGCTTCTTCGTCCATCTCGTCATGGGTAGCGAACAGCTCTCCCATCACCTTCTGGATCTCAGCCTCGTCCTTGTCGGTGTTGTACTCGGCAACGATTTGCTGGAACTTCTCGTACAGGTCGATCCGCGTGGGGTTCTCCAGCACCATAGCCTTCAGCCCTTCCTCGATCTTCTCCATGAGGTTCAGCGCGACCAGGTTCTTCTGCTTGATGTTCTGGAACTCCGCCCGCAACCGGTCGAAGTCGATGGTGCTCAGGTCGAACTGCGCAGGCGCCTTGCTGGCCCCCTGCTCCAGGCCGATCCCAAGGTCCACCACGTCATAGAAGCCCTGCAGCAGCCTAGTGATATCCGGCGACGTGCGTGCCGCCTGCAGCTTGTTGTAGATGGCGTTGAGGGCGCTCTCCTGCTCGTCATAGGCGAACAGGCCGGGATTCGGGAACAGGCCGCGATACTTGGCCGCAACGTCCTCCACGATCACCATGAAGGTCTTGCGCCGCTCATGGCTGGCCGCCAGCAGATCGCAGGCCTCCAGGATTTTCTCGCCCTTGTCCATGCCCTGGGCGTCGATCACGTCCTGCAGCTCGAAGCCAAGGTCCGCCAGGAACTCGGCCGCATGCTCGATGCTCGCGGCATACTCGGCAATCCCTTCGGCGTCGTCTTCCAGATAGCCGGGGTCCTCGCCTTCGCCAACTTCCAGCTTGCCGTCGCGGTCGCCCTGGGCGAACGTCGCCAACGCCCTGCGCAGGCTCTTGATCATGCCGTTGTAGTCAATGATCAGGCCGTTGGCCTTACCTCCCCCAACGCGGTTCACCCGGGCAATGGCCTGCATCAGGGTGTGGCCCCGCATTGGCTTGTCCAGGTAAAGGGTGGCCAGTGACTTCACGTCGAAGCCGGTCAGCCACATCGCGCAGACGATGGCGACCCGGAACGGGTTCTCGGCCTTCTTGAACTCCTGCTCCAGGTTGCGCGAGGTCATCTTGGCCCGATGCGGCGCGATGTCGAGCGGCTCACCTCGGTGGTTGGTCCATTTCCTGAACTCCTCCACCTCGCCCTGCTCGCTGGACACCACCACGCAGAATTCTGTTTCGCGCATCCACTCCAGGCGTTCGCGCTTTTGCTGCATGATCCTGGGCAAGGGGCGCTGGGGATACTTGGCATTGAAGATCGCCTCGTCGGCGAGCAGCTCCACTTCCAGCGTGTCGCCCAGCGCCTTCCACTTGTCGGCGATCAGGTCGTACATCTTCACGCAGGTGATCTTGTCGATGCAGACCATCAGCGCCTTGCTGTTGCCACCGGAAACGGCATTGCAGCGCTGCGAGTAGTGCTTGACGAAATCCTCCGCCACCGCGTCCAGGCGCGTGGGCGAGGTGAAGATGGTGTATTCCCTGGCCAGCTTCCTGTAAAGCTTGTCTTCCTTCTCGTCCGTCCACGGGTCTTCCGCCGTGGAGTCGAGCCTGGCTTCCTCGATGTAGCGGGTGATCTTTTCGTTCAGATCGTCATCAACGATCTTCAGCTTCTCCCCGTGGTTCTCGTACTTCAGCGGCAGGGTCGCGCCATCAGCGACCGCACGCTGGAAGTCGTAGACAGAGACGTAGTCGCCGAACACTTCACGGGTCAGCTGCTTCTCTGCCGCTTCGATCAGCGGCGTGCCAGTGAAGCCGATGAACTTGGCATTGGGCAATCCCTTGCGCATGTTCAGGGCCAAGCGTCCGTACTGGCTGCGATGCGCCTCGTCGCTGATGACGATGATGTCGTCGCGCTCCGAATAGGGCTCCGTCACGCGCTCGCGGTACTTCTGGATCAGGGTAAAGACGTAGCTGCGGTTGCTGTCGCGGAGCATGGCTCGCAGGCTTGCCCCGCTCTGGGCCTGGTCATCCTTGGCATTCGCGCGCCCACAATGGGTGTAGGTCCCGGCGATCTGATCATCCAGCTCGCTGCGATCGGTGACGACAACAAAGGTGTAGCCCGCCGACACCCTGCGCCGGATCTTCTCACTCAGGAACACGATGGAGTATGACTTCCCCGAGCCCTGGGTATGCCAGAACACGCCAAGCTGGCCCTTCTCCAGCTCAGCTCTCACCTTGTCCTCGTCCGACTGCAGGCGCGCAATGACGCGATTCACGCCCAGATACTGGTGATTGCGGGCCACGATCTTGGCGAGGGTGCCTTCGCTGGCGTCGAACAGGATGAAGTTCTCGATGATGTCCAGCAGCCGCGCCCTGTCCATCATTCCGCGCAGCAGCAGCGGAAGCTGCATCGTGCTCTTTCCCGGCTCCGGATCGTCCTCGTCCAGACGCTTCCACTGGTAGTGGTGCTCGGGCGTGGCCGTGATGCTGGCGTACTTGGCGACATGGCCATTCGAGAACACCACAAACTGGTTCCAGTGGAACAACTGCTCGATGCTGCCCTCGATGGCGGCCTGCTTGCCGGATTCGTCGGTGCCGCGATAGTCGCGGTAGTTCTTCTTGTAGGCCTCGGTATGGTCTACGTCGAAGCGCTTGAGCTCGACGAATACCAGCGGCAGGCCATTGACGAAACCCACCAAGTCGGCGCGACGCAGGTAGTTCCTCCCGCGCACCCACAGCTCGCGCACGGCCTTGAAGCTGTTGTTGTCCGGATGGACGAAGTCGACCAGCCGCAGGCGGCGTTCCACGGCTCGCCCGGCACCATCCTTGAACCGGACCAGCGCGCCGTTGCGCAACAACTCGTACTTGTCCTGGTTGATGGCGACCAGGGTCTTGGCGTGATCGTGGGCGGTCGCCTGGTCGATGGCCTGCTGGTAGGCCTCTTCGGGCAGACCGGGATTGAGGCGCTTTAGCGCGGCGCGCAGGTCGGGCTTGAGCACCGTCTCGGTGAAGTTGCTACGCCCGGTGAGATGCGGCCTGTCCTCGGTCTCGGCCTGGGCATGGATCGACGACCAGCCAAGCTCACCCAGGATTGCGGCGGCATCCTTCTGGATCATCCCGTCTTCGCTGTAATCCCCCCGTGCACTCATCGCCTCACGCCTCGCTGAAGTCGAAGCCGCACTGGCGATGATGGCGCAGCGTCAGCAGGTGGAGGAAGTCTTGATGGATGGCATACAGCGCCAGGTAGTCTTCCAGGATGTACTCGCGCAGTTCGATGTCATCGCCGAGCAGCTCGCGCACGGCTGTCCAGGCAGCGAGCACTTCGGGCGCTTCAGGGTTGTGGGCGATGAATTCGCGCCCGATGCGCGGCGCTTGCGCCAGGCGCTTGGGCAAGGCGTCATAGGCGTCGTCCAGCAGCTCCTGCGCCGCGGCATCCGCGCCAACGCCGATCAGGTACGCAACGGCTTCGTCCAGTCTGCGCTCGTAGGCCGCACCCAGGACGACCTGCATGCGTCAGGCGCCCGTCTTGCGTGCGGCCCTGGCCGCGTCCAGCCGGGTCTGCGACCGCGCCCTGGCCTCCTCCACCGGGATGCCGGGCTTGCCCGCGCGAATGTCCTGCAAACCGGCGGTCACGTCGTTCAGCAGGCCAAGCTGGAAGTTGGCTCGTGCCAACGTTTCGCGCTCCAGACGGTGGTAGTAGTCCAGCTTGCGGGCATCCACCAGCGCCACATAGCTCTCGCCGTTGCGGGTGATGATCTTTTCGTGGCCGGCGCGGACTTCATCGGCCAGCCGGGTCAGGTCGGCGCGAGCCTTGTTGAAGGGCACGATGTCCTGCGAGGTGATGGGCATGGTGGCCTCCGGGAGTTAGTGCATCCAAACCTTAATGTATTCGTTGATGTTTGGCAAATCCGTCCGCCGGGCTACGCGGCTTCCGGCTGAGGCAGCGAGAGCCCGGAGACGTCCAGTTGTCCGCTCATCAGCTTGGGCAGCAGGGCGTCGCGGGCTTTGGCCAGCATGCTGTTCTGACGCTTTAGCGCTTCCATCTGTTCGATTGAAGGAAGAACCAGACGATCAAATTCCTTCAGCACTCCATCGCCTGGAACGAGGATCTCCGCGCTCTCGAAAGTCTTGGAAGTGACTGCTGGATACGCCGCGCCAGTTGCATTGGCTTCCAGGTAGCCGACGAAGGCGTCAGTGGTAGTGGTGAAGTAGAGATACGAGAACGGAACGTCCTTCGCACTCAAAACAGCAAATCCGGTGGAAGCAACCAGCCCTTCCTCCGGCTCCAAGACCAATGCATACGAGCGACGATTCGGACGAACGCATGACCAGATCACGTCTCCGTGTGCAACGCGGCGGCGAGCACGCCCAGGCGCATCAGCGAAGGCGTAGTGCGCTACCTCGTTGATCGAGCCAGGTGAAACGGATGAAATGTCGATATAGAGAACCTCATCAGGCCGGTCCTTTACTCCAATGCTTCGTTTGTTGACTTCGGCAACCGCCGAAAGTGGCCTGTACTCCCACCCTTCTGGCAAGCCATCCACCCATCGGACGTCCTCGTAACCCGGAAAGCGCAGATGTACGAAAAATTCGCGGTACAGGCGACGGGCGAGTTCTTCAAGCAGGGTAATTCGACGCTGGTTGGTAGCGATGAAGGAGTCGTAGGCCAGCGCTATCGACGCCGCCCGCCTCTGAACTTCGATGTCCGCCGGCACCTTGACCTCGAAGTTTTCGAGCCTGTCCATCTCCAGTTTCTTCGTTCCGTGCGCGGCTTCTGTCGCCAAGTCACGGATCGCATTGGCGTTGGCCGACAGGCTGTAGAAAACAAACTTTCCGTCGATCCCTTTTCTCGGAATTAGCGCTTTCACATCCTGATTGAACGCCATCGGGCGAAGAGCCATCGAAATCCGAAACTCTTTGGCAAGCGACATGCCACGCACAACGGCAAAGGTTGTTCCTTCTGGAGCAAGACGACTTCCTGCTTCCAATCCGGCCTGCGTGATTCGCAGCGATGTATCGTCTAAAAAACGTTCGGTCATTTCTGCAGAGCTCACCCACGGAACTTCGCCACCCCAAAATTCCGGGTTGCCTTTGCTGGGCGTGCCACCTGAGAAAAACGTGACGCAATGTTTTAGCGAACGATTCTCCCAACTCACGCGAGCAACTCCTCGAAGTTGCGGCTGATGGTCGCTGCCAGTTCGACAGCCTTCTCGTTCAGCTCCTCCAGCTCCTCGTGGATTGCCCGCATCCGGTCGACAAACTCTTCTTCGTCATCCTCGAGGACAGCCGCCACACCTACGTAGCGCCCTGGCGTCAGCGACCAGTCGTTCTGCTCGATGCGCTCGCGGGTAACGGCAGCGCACAGGCCGGGCACGTCCACGAACACGCCGTCGGGAAACCGTGACAGCAGCCAGTGCGCCTGCGCGATGAAGTAGCCGGATTGCTTCAGCGCCTCCAGCGCCAAGTCGCGAACCGTGGCCTCTTCATTCCGATTCCGGTCTGCGGCCAACAAGGCGCGCCTGACCTCTCGGATGGCCTTGGCATCGAAGGCGTCGCTCTTGCGCCCGCGCAGTTCCTTCTCGGCCTTATCCAGCAGCTTCAGCCATTGCTTGTGTCGGGCCTCAAGCTGCCGGGCCGTGGCCTTCAGTTGCGGCGCAAGGTCTTCCAGCGCGGCCTGCGCGACCTTCACGCTGGCAAGCTTGTCCGGCCGGGCCTTCGCAGCGACCTTGCGTGCAAGCTTCACCGCCGCCTCAAGGTCTGCGATGGCTTGTCCGGTGTCCTTGCCGCCCTCCCGAGCCGCGTCAAGCTCTGCCTTGAAGGCCTCCAGCGTCGCTTCATCGAGCCGGGCCTCGTCGTCCACGCCGTCATTGAGCTCGGCCAGCGTCGCGCGCTTGCCGAAAACCGTCAGATGCCGGGCCAGCGCCTCGATTGCCGCCGTGTCGTCGGCCAGCCGCTGAGGCAGTCGCGCCAACCAGCCATCCGCCTGCTGCTGATGGCTGGCCACTAGCGCCGCAAACCTGTCGCCCTGCCCGCGATACAGCCAAACTACCGCGTTGAGGTTGGCGAGCTGCTCCTCGGTGAAGACATGCGAACGCGCGGAGACGACCGTATAGACGTTGCGTGCATCCAGCATCAGCACCGTGTCCCTGCGCGACTCCGGCTTGCCCTTGTCGAAGAACCACAGCGTGCACGGCAGACTGCGGGTGTAGAAGAACTTGCTGCCGATGGCGACCATCACGTCCACATCGCCAGTCCTGACCAGCTTCTCGCGGATCTCCTTGTCCTTGTTGCCGGCGTCCGATGCGCTGGACGCCATCACGAACCCGGCGCGGCCGGTCGGGTTCAGATAGGAGTAGAAGTACTGGATCCACAGGCTGTTGGCATTGGAGATCGCCCCGGTCTTGGCGTTCAGGCCGGGCAGACCGAACGGCAAGCGGCCACCGGGCGCGACCTGGCTTTCGACTTTCTTGGTCTCCACGCCATCAACGTTGAACGGTGGATTGGCCATGACGAAGTCGCATTCGCCTATCAGCGGTTCAATCTGGTCGTAGAAGGTATTGCCCTGGCGGATGTTGCTGGCATCCAGGCCGTGCACGGCCAGGTTCATGCGCGCCAGCTTGGTGTTGGTGTCGCTCTTTTCCTGCCCGTGGAACACCACGCCGGAGTCCAGCGGATCCTGCCCGCGGCTCTCGATGAAATGGCCAGACTGCACGAACATGCCCGCCGATCCGCAGGCCGGATCCAGTACGAGGCCGTGGTCGGGTTCGATGACGTTGACGATCATCCGCACCAGCGATGGCGGGGTGAAGAACTCGCCGCCTTCCTGGGCGCCGGTCATGGCGAACTTGTTGAGGAAGTACTCGTAGATGCGCCCGAACACGTCGCCAGTCGCGTTGCGGATCGCCTCCCCGTCGAAGACCTTGATGAGCCGCGCCAGCAGTTCCGGTTCGAACGCGGGGAAGCCACGCGGCAACGCACCTCGCAAGACTTCATGCTCGGCTTCGATGCTGTCCATGGCGGCATCGATCGCTTCACCGACTCCGGGGCCCGCCGGCAGGGCGGCGATGTGCTCGAAGCGCGCGGCTTCCGGCAGGTAGATCGCGGCCTTGCCCTGGAATCCGAGCTTGATGAGGGCCTCCCGCCGCGACACTGGAACCTTCGGGCCGATTCCGGCGGTGATCTCGGGCAGGTAGGCATTGAAGCGGTTGCTGGCGTGGCGCAGGAAGATCAGCCCCAGAACCGGCATCGAGTATTCGCTGGCGGTGAGCTTGGAGTTGGCGCGCAGGTCGTCTGCCGATTGCCACAGGTCGCTTTCGAGTTGCTGGATGTTCATGGGGTGTTCTGATCCTTGTCCGCCTGCTGGATCTGTGCGAGAAGTTCCTTCCAGAAGTCCTCTGCAATCCCTGCTTGCTTATCCTGCAAGCTCTCGATCTGCCATTGCAGCTCTTTCTCTTGTTCGAGGATTTCGACTGCAGCCTCAGTCAATGGCGCATTGAGCGCAAAGACTTTGAGCTTGCGCAGCGTGCTGATGGACATCATCGGGATGGTCGCGCCCGTCTTGATGCCGTCCAGCACCTGCTGGCCCATCTTCGACCGCAACCACAAGCCTAGGCCACGGAGGTCCACGCCCGGCTTTGCCCCCCTCAGGACCACGAACGACTGTCCGGCAATCCAGCCTCCATCCCCGGGTGGCGGCACGTTGTCGGGCACTATGCCAATCTTGCCGACGGTGCCTTTTACGACAAGAAGCACATCACGGGGGCGCAGGAAGATGTCCATTGCATCGCCGGAACGCTTGGTGGCCAATCTCACACTGACGCTCTTTTCGGGAGATCGGATGTAGCCGGCGCTGGGCAGGTCAGCGGCTCCCACCTCAAGAGCCTCAACTCCTTCTGTCGCGTTCACTCCTCGGTCCCTGTTGGGGATCGGAATGAGGATGCGGACCACCTCCTCGAGTGTTGCGGTTGGAAGGGTTTCCATCCGCGCCTGCGCTTCGCGCTGCTGCTCTGGAATGACGTAGCGACCGACATCGAGCGTGGCATCGTTGTCGAGAATGGCTTCCAGGCTGACGACTTGCGTATACGGGCCCTCTTCTTGACGTCCAGCTGCCGCCTGGATGTCAGATTCGACGCGCAACTGCCTGCAGAACTCCACAACGAGGCCGGTGTTCTGCAGCGAAACCCGCCCCTTGCCCATCGACACACGGAAGTGCGGCAACGATGCATCGACGAATCCAACGCGACGGTGGTGTGCCTGCGTGTTCAACACCAACATGGATGTTCCCAGCCCGCTGGATTGAAAGATGCCATTGGGCAGCGCAATGACCGCTTCGATCCAGCCTTGCTTCAACAGGTATTCGCGAACGTCCCGATCCTTGCCTGAGCTGAAGAGAAAGCCATTAGGTACAACGATGGCGGCAATGCCTCGTGTCTGCGCTGCAATGTGCTGCACCATCAGACCTGTCACGCTGGCCTTGACCACAGGAAAGCGGCTGTAGATGTCCTGCATCACCACGTCATCGACGCCGCCGGCCATGCCCATCGGTGGAATCGAAAGAGTTGCGTCAAATCTTTCCAGGTGTCCGCCATGAACTGCTGCAGGCGCACGCAGCGGATCGTTTGGCGCAACGTCTGTAGGCGCTGCACGAAACACGGCCAGCAATGCGGCAACTTGGGATCCGAGATGTGCTTCAGCATGGACACGCAAGTCAGGCTGATCCATCAGCACCCCGACAAGCTGGCCGCTAGTCTCCCAAGGCAAGTAGACCGCGCGCGTAGCCTCACCGACCGCTATGTCTTTCATCAGACGTGCCAGCTCGACGGGCACGTCGAAACCCTCGAAGGTGTCACCGATCAGGTCACCGGCGACATCGACCGGTGAGAACCTCTCAAATACGCCGCCGTCGACCAGATACTTCACCGTTCTCAGCGCAGCGAAGACCGCATCATTTGCCTGCTCGACGTATCGAGTGGCATTGAAAAACGCCATTCCGAGCGCGCCGGGTTGCCAGAACAGTTTCTTCAGAACGCTCAACAGTCCCTCGACGCCTCCCTGAGCCAGGGCGGTATCGATCGTGACACTGGCGTCAAGCCTGCCCTTTGCCGACAGATGTGCCCACGTAAGCAACTGGAACGCCAGCAACTTGGACTCGTCGACGCTGAGAGAGGTGCTGCGGAAGTGCTCCGCCACCTGGAACAGGACCTGTCCGGCATTGTCCTTGGACATGGTCACTGGCTCCTGCCCGCATAGTTGTACGTGGTGATCTGGGCATCGCCCTCGGCAACGACCACCAAGCCGCCCTTGTCCACGATCTTCATCAGGGTGCGAAGCGCTTCGCGAAGCTGCTCCGACTTCTTGCGGCTCAGGACCACCTTGCTGCCTTCGTTGTCGCCGTACCCCAAAACCAGATCGATCATCGCCTGGCTGATGCCCCGCTGGCCCATCCGCTGCTGAAAGTGCTTCGTCTTGTGCATCTGCAGTACCCTCCGCTGTTAAGCGTAGGTTGCACTAATGCACGACTCAGTGCAATGCATGCAATGAAGTAATTGCCTAATGTTGCAGTCTACGTTCACTTGTCATTCAGCATTGCCCCTATGGTGGCCTGACCACGGCACTCTATGCCATTGAAAAGAAAGAAAAAAGAGGGAACATAGCCGTCAGCTTTCGCCTCTAAGCGCGCGGAAGCGGCCCCATTGCTACTGCCGCAGCAGGCGTGAAGCCCGACGGCGGCAGCGGCAGGACCTCGCATTCCCCAATGGGGGCGGGCAATTTCCGGATGACCCGGGCGCTCTCCAGCCGGTCAATGAAGTCGTTGACGGCGGAGTAGAAGTTCGGAATCCGATCATTTTCCTCGTCGGTGAACACCCAGTAGGCCAGCTGCCTCTTGGGAAATCCCGCGCGTTGGGCCTCGGCTCGGTTGGCGTACTGGGTGACGAAGAGCCTGTACAGCGCCCGCTCCGGATAGAAGCTCCTGCGCACCCAGGCGGCAACATCCTTCTGGTTGAAGCGATCACCGGGAGCCCGCTGTGCCACGAAATGATCATGGGCCAGAAGCTGCCACAGAGCCGGATCAACCCCGAAGATCCAGGCATCTACATGGGCGCGCAGGCAGGCGGAGCGGACCGCCGCCGGCACGGATTCCAGGAGTTCGCTGACCCGCTCTTCCGCGCTGATCTGATACTCGCGCAGGATCCGGTCGATTCGCTCGGGCGAGGTTAGCTCGAGGAGGTGCTCCAGATCTTCGGCGTGCTTTGCACGCTTCAACCGGCGCACATAGGCCTTCCGGCCCGCCTTGTCCTTTGTCTCTTGAGCCTCGCGCTCCCGGCGTGCCTGGGCAGCCTTGATCATGTCGTCCCGTAGTTGGGCGATCTCACGGTTCCTCGCCGCAACCTGCTCGTCCAGCTCCTGCTTGGAGGCATGCCACTCCGCAACGGCTTCGGGGCACGAGATCCAGCTGCGATTGGCAGCGTCATCCAGCACCGCATGCTGGAAGGCCGTCGGGTCGTGGGGAATGTCCCGGTGCAGCTGGGAAAGGTCTATCTCGATCATCCTCCGACCGTGCGCCTGGACCCGCGCCGCCTTCACGTCGCCAACGGCATGGGTCACACGGATTTCAATCAGGAGCTCGCCAACCTCATCCCGGGCAACGACGTCGGGCTTGTAGCTTCCAAACGATCGCTCGATCTCGACATCGCGCAGCTGCGTGCTGTGGGCCGGGTGGTCGACTTGGCGTCCCCAATGGAGCCGCCCCTCGTCGTCACGCGCATGCGGCGGGTTGGGCATGTCGATCAGGTCACCGAGCCAGGGCGGGATCGTCAGCCGCTGATGGTCGGCGATCAGCTGCTTGGCCCGCTCGTGGATGCCGGTCTCGCGACCGGTGTGGCAGCCAGTGTCTGTCAGGTGGGCGAAGTGCGCACGGTTGCGCCGGCTCTCCTGGGCTTTAGCCGCCAAGGGCGCATGGCACCCCGGACAGATGCAGCCGCAGGCCTTGCCCTTGGGCACCTCGTTCGGTGCCCAGACTCGGCCCTCTTTCAGACCAAATGGGACGCGAAACCCGCCGCGCCGAGCCAGCGGATTGCCCGATGGATTGCGAAGTGTGAACCGCTCTGGGATGGTGTCCATGGTGCTTTCCTTGATCGGAGGGAAAGCAAAAATTCGCGGCAAGCCATGGACGCAAACAGATCCAAACCCGCCCAAACCGGTAATCCGCAGGTTGAATCCCTCCAATTGGCGCTTGAGTGGCTGGATCGGGAGGGCGGCCAACAGCGCAACGCCCGGGTCCTCCGGGAGGTCCTGGACACGACCCTGACCGCCATCTCGCGTGGTGAATCGCCCCCTGAGACGGACACCACGACACTTCGAGCGCTCTTTCAGCGACTCGAAGGCGCGGGAGATGGCGCTGCCAAGGTGTTTCGGGCAACTGAGCTGGGGAACTGGTGGGACTCGCGACAGGAGCAGCTCCGACAGCGGTGCGCCCTGGCTGGCTGCGCCCTGACCCCCTACCTCGTGGTCAAGAAGGGCGGCGGCCGCGGCCTACCCTCCCGGCTGTCCTTCCAGTTTCGCCCGACGCTTGAGGCTGAGCCGGAGGAGGACATCGCGACGCCGGAGCTCGATCCGACCTTGGTGTGCTACCAGATGGATCCGGTCAGGCCTGCGTTGTGGCTCAGACTGGTGGTGGGCAGCCGGCCGTTCCCGGTGCAGTCCTGGCGCGGCTACGTGCTCATCGGCAGCGCCGCCATGAACATGGCGCTGATTGGACTCGCCTGGTTCTGGCTACTTTCCTCATGGAGCCGCGGCGCCCCTGTCACCACAGCAACACTGGCTCAGCTCGGCTTGACGATGCTGGTGACGGCCGGACTCTGGTGGTTGTCGCGGCCAGTGTTCCACCTCCCCACCCAGCGGGTAACGATGGCAGGGCCGTCATTCCTGGCGCTGAGCGAGCTCTACGGCCAGCTTCGCACCATGCCGGCACCAGGCCGAAAACTGAAATCCCGAGAGTTCGCCGTGGTGCGCCACTGGGGCACGTGTCCGATCTGCTCTGCCGAGGTGGATCTCGACCATGGGCGGGTCGCCTTTCCAGACCGTCTGGTTGGTCGCTGCCATGATGCGCCGCTGGAACATGTGTTCTCGTTCGACCCCGTGCGCCTGGTGGGTAGGGCGCTGGTCGAAACAACGCGCGAAGAGACTAATTCTCCCTCGTAAGACAAAAAAGAAGACTCGACCACAGCCTGCCAGCTCCTATTGGCTGGCAGGCTAGTCGATCAGGTTGCGCTCCCCACCGGGCGTCGCGTGTGGCAGTCAAAGCCAGCCACGTTCCGCCAGGGTCATCGTCTGCAGTCCACCGACCACAACGTGATCGATCAGGCGCACATCAACCAGCGCGAGCGACTGCTTGAGGCGTGTTGTCACGGCGCGATCGGCAGCTGAGGGATGTTCCGATCCAGAAGGGTGATTGTGGGCCACGATCACCGCCGCGGCGTTGCAGCGGAGCGCATGGCGGACCACCTCCCGCGGATGGACTTCGGCTCCGTCGATGGTTCCGTGGAACAGCTCCACGTACTCGACCAGGCGATGCCGTGAGTGCAGGAAGGCAGCCGCAAAGACCTCCTGACCCAATCCGCCCAGCTTGTCGCGGAAGAATGCCTTGGCGATCTGGGGAGTCGAGAACGCAACCCCACGCTGCATCCTCTGACCGATGACGGCGCGTGCCGCCTCAAGAACCTCGTCGGGGCTGGCGGCCTTGTAGGAGCGAGTCCCACTTCGAACGTACAGCGGGGGCAGGCCCGCGGGTGGTGACTCCATGTGCTTCTCCTTTATGGGTCTTCATGTCCTGAATAATCGGAAACAGGCAAGGGGCGCATGCGCCCCTTGCCTTTCGACGTATCGAGTCTCTAGCTTGCAGGTGAGCCAGACAGCTCCCTGGCCGCCCTAGGCGCCGGGGACACCTTCCTGCCCAGCCACCTGACCGGGGTCCTCCGGATGCGGTGGTCGCTTGAGGCACTGCATGACCTTGACCTTCTCCATGAAGGTGTTGAGTCCGTAAAGAGCGAAGCCGTACACCACGGCCCCACCATTTGCCTTCAGCATGGTTTTTCTCCTCTTGGTTGACGATTAGCCGCCCGCGATCCGGGCGACCTTGCTCTCGAGCCTGTCCTGCAAGCTGCCGCCTGCCGGCCCGCTTGCGACGCCGTTGCCGGCCACGCCCGCCTCGCCGGGATAGAACTCCTCCACCACAGCCGGCACGTCCTCTACCAGGTCCTCGAAGGCGCCGTTGGCGAAACCGACCCTGGCGGCCTCGTCCAGAGCCGCCTGATCGAAGCCGGCGTCCTTGCGGGCCTGATCGAGCGCCCTCGCCTCCCCGATGGCCTGCTCCAACGACAGGCCGGACCTGACCACCAGGTCGACGTAGTAGATCGCCGACCTGAAGCTCATCGTGGTGGACTTGCCGCGGAGCTTCAGTTCCAGCGGCATGCAGGCCAGTCGCCCGCCTGAGACGGCATCGAAGTACGCCAGCCGCGCTGCCAGCGTCCGGATCGTGTTGTAGGACGTGGTGCGCAGCACGAAGCTACCCAATTCGTCCTCGTCGCCTACCCTGACGTTCAAGCGGGCGTAGGCCTTGCACTCGCCCATCGCGAAAGGACAGCCATCGGGGCCGGGGCAAGCCTCCGGGGTGATGCCTTCCTTGCCCATTCTCCGGCTGGTCTCCCCGTTGCCGACACAGACCGGCCTGCCGGTCGTCCGGTCGAAGAGCGAGTAGTCAGCACGAAGGTTCAGTCCCGGATCGTTGAACAGCAGCCGCACCGGGATTGAGCGCAGTTTGCCTCCGGCCACCTGGCGAAGGGCCTCGTCCAACGGATGCAGCACCCAGCCTTCCCGGTTCTGTACCTGACTGGTCAAAGTGAACTGGTCATCCTTCTCCGGCAGACGCTTGCCGTTGCGCTCGACCACGCGGCCGATTGAGATCCGCCCAACCACGGGCGGGGTGATCGCCAAGCCTTTCAGCATGGTCATGCTCCTTGGGTTTGATGGGGAACGAGCCGGAACCGCCGGGATCCGGGTCTGGCGACGGTGAACTCAGCCACCAGGTCCGGGTGAGACTCGGTCAACCGCTTGAGATCGACACTCGTGCTGTCCTTGGAACGCCGGTAGGTGATCTCGCCACTCGGAAAGATCGCCCGAGAGGCCTCACCCATGGACTGCTCCAACTGCTGGCGCATCTGCTCGGCCCGCTTGTCCATCCGGGCGATCTCGTCACGGAGCAGCACCAGCCCGTCGAAGGTAGCCGACAGTTCGGCGTCTTCGCTGAAGTCGATGCTGGTGTCGTTGCCGCTGTACAGGCTGCGCAGGGCTCGGGCGGCAGACTCGCTGCCATCCGCCGGCGGCGGGGTGTCCTGGGTCACGTGCTCCCAGAACTTGGCCTCCAGCACGATCAGGCGCGAGATCACGTCCTCGTCGCGCTCGATCCGGTGCACCTCCAGCTTTTGGCCACAGAGCAGCACGGCCACGTCTGCGGCCGCCTTGCCGGTGACGGCCAGCTGGTGCTGAACCTGGATCTGGACATACTCGGGCACGCCGTCCCGCCAGAGTCGTGAGCCGTACTCTCCGGCCGTCTTGCACTCCAGGATCTGCACGTCCGGAACGCCAACCACCTCCCGGTCGACATTGGCCAGCATGAAGCTGTAGGTCGGATGCTGAAGCACCGCGTTGACCCGGCGGACCTTCCGTCCGGTCTGCTCGGTATACGCACCGGCCACAAGTGGCTCCAGCAGGGTGCCCCAGTACATGGGACTGTCTTGGCCGGGTTCATCATCCCGGGGCGTCCGCCCGGTCTTCTCCATCCAGAGCTCAAGCTGGCTCTTGTAGGGACAGAGCCCCACCGCAGCGGCAGCATCGGAGCTCCCGATTCCGCGATTGCGGACTTCCAACCACTCCTCACGCTCCATCGAGCGCGTGCCGACCAGGCGAATCGCCGCTGATCTGCTCATTTCCAATCCTCCAATAGAAGAAGCCCGGCCTCCGTGGGGAGGCCGGGCTTCTGGGTTGCTTTTACAGAGACGGAACCTACACCGGGGTTGTCGCCATCGCTGAGGCCAGCACTCCGTTGAGGATGCTCTGAGCGCTCTCAGGACCACCTCCGGCCAGAAGGTGCTTGCCGAAGGCCACGCCGAAGGGCTCGGCCACCTCGTAGCACCAGACACCGGGGAACACCTCACTACATGCGCGCCAGGCCCGAGTCAGAAGCTCAGCCTGATCGATGCATGCTTGGACGTAGCCCAACTCCCCTTGGAACGGGACCTTCGCGTACGGAGCCCCACTCTTGTCCAGTGCTTGCTTGGCCCCTATGGCGATGTACGCAACGTCGAGCTGATCGACGTCCATCGCTCAGGCCACCAGCTTTATGGCTTCGTCCCAGGCCCGTTGCTTGATCTGGGCGCCCGCCCCGAACCATGCCGCATCCCTGCGGTGGTCGTCGCTCCTGGCACGCCGGTGGTGGTCAACGAACTCCGTCACGCTGCTCAGGACGCCCCAGGCTGTCCCCTTGGCCGTTGTCAGCTCCGAACCCCTGCCCGCGCCGTCGTACAGCGCACGGGCAACCGTGAAGGCCTGCTCGTTGACCGCGACTCCCTGCCCGTCGGGGTTGGGGTAGGTCAGCACGCGGCGCAGGAGGCCGTCCACCGAGTCCGGGTCCACCGGGGTGTCCACCAGCGCCCTCATCTGGGCCACAAACGAATCCCAGGTCGACACGGTGATCCCCAGCTGACGCTTCACCACGTCGGGGTCGAACTGACTGCGGTGCGGCACCTTCACGGCGCCCGCATTGCTGCCCAGCGCGATGGCCAAGGTGTTGTTGCAAACGACCCGAACCGAGGTGAACTGGGCTGTGGTGGCCAGCGTCCCATCACAGGCCGTGGCCAGCAGCAGGTAGCCTTCGACGCGGTCCTTCCGCTTGAGCACCGTGCTCTGCCCTGTCCTGGCCAAGGCCCAGAACTTACGGCCTTCGCGCAGTACGCCGGCCGTTTCCAGCTCAAAGCCGCCGACCTCGGTCAGGTCGCGATAGAACTCCAGAATCTCCCCCGGCTGGACGACCTTGTAGCGCTTGGAGACGACGGACAGCGGGGCTTGCGTGTCTGACCGGTACAGGACCTTCTGTTCCGGGAAAGCGTTGATAGCCCCGATCCCGTTCTTGCCGACCACGTAGCGGACTTCGGACTCTTCGATCGACCAGTCCATCCCTGCCTCTCGCTTCCAGACCTCGATGGGCTGTTGCGGCGCCAGCTTGTTGCCTAGCCCGTGCCACGGCCGCTCGCCGGCATAGGCCATTGTTTCAACCAGGTGCATCTTTCTTCTCCTAACTCTTGGGCATAAACGCACAAGGCCCGGCGAATGCCGGGCCTTGTGGTCTGTCGCGGGTTGGATTACGGAAATCTTGGGCGTTTGCAGCTGACGCATCTGGCGACGCTCACCAGAGCCGCCGCGACTACTACAAGAACGCAGTAGACCGCCTCGGACCTGTCACTCATAAGGAATCCATCTTCAAGGTGCACAAGGAGCGCTGTGCCCTTGCGCAAAGCCAGACCCTACTGGCTTCAACGAGGTGATATGTGGCTGAGATTTTCTTAGATCGACTCTTTGCGCATTAGTCGTTCCTGAAGAACTGATTTGATGCGCGACCTATAGCGTCTATTGCTTCTTTCATGCGTGCTGGAACTGCCAGTTTTCGCTACGCTGACCGCTGTTTTCTTGCAGTTGGGACCCAGCCGATGCGCAAGCGCCCCGTTGCCGCCGATACCGACGCAGGCCACGCCGAAGAGTTGTTCCGTTCGCGGCTGGAGAACCAGATCGACCTGCGTCATCCATTGGCGAAGCTGGCCGGGCGGATGCCCTGGAGCGACCTGGAAGATGCGCTTGCTCCGACCCTGCCGCCCGACCCCGAGCGCGGCGGTCGTCCGGCGTTGCCGGTGCGGCTGATGGCTGGACTGCTGTACCTCAAGCACGCCCACGACCTGTCCGATGAAGAGGTGTGCCTGCGCTGGCTGGAGAACCCGTACTGGCAGTTCTTCACCGGGGAGGTGGTGTTCCAGACCAAGCTGCCGTGCAACCCGAGCTCGCTCACGCGCTGGCGTCAGCGGTTGGGCGAAGCGGGGATGGAGGAGTTGCTGGCGCAGACGATCGCGGCGGCCCGGTCGATGAAGGCGGTGGATGCGCGGGAACTGTCGCGGGTGATCGTGGACACGACGGTGCAGGAGAAGGCGATGGCGCCCCCGACCGACAGCCGGTTGCTGGAAGTGGCCAGGAAGAAGCTGGTGCTGCTGAGCCGTCGCAACGGCATCAGGCTGCGGCAGACCTACGAACGCGAAGCCCCCGGCCTGGCGCGCAAGGCGGGCCGGCACGCCCACGCCCGCCAGTTCAAGCGCATGCGCCGGGTGCTGCGTCGCCAGCGCACGCTGCTGGGCCGGGTGATCCGGGACATCGGTCGGCAGTTGGAGACGCTCGACACCACGGCCCGCGAGCAGATGCAGGTGTGGCTGGCGCGGGCCGAGCGGATCCGCGGCCAGCGCCCGAAGGACAAGCACAAGCTGTACGCCCTGCACGCGCCGGGGGTGGAGTGCATCGGCAAGGGCAAGGCGCGCAAGCCCTATGAGTTCGGGGTGAAGGTGGGCATTGCGGTGACGGCCCGGAAGGGGCTGGTGGTGGGCGCCCGGAGCTTCCCGGGCAATCCGTACGACGGCGACACGCTGGCCGAACAGCTCGAACAGGCCGGAATCGTCAGCGGCACGCAGCCGACGACGGCGATCGTCGACCTGGGCTACCGCGGCAGGGAGATCGAAGGCGTCAATGTGCTGCATCGGGGCAAGCCGAAGACGCTGACACGTCGACAATGGGCGTGGGTGAAGCGCAGACAGGCCGTGGAGCCGGTCATCGGACACCTGAAGGACGACTGCCGACTGCGTCGTTGTCACCTCAAGGGTGCCGAAGGTGATGCATTGCACGTGATTGCCTGCGCGGCCGGCTACAACATCCGCTGGCTGCTGCGCTGGATCGCGTTTTTGTGGGCCTGGGGGCTGGTGGCCGTAGAACGAAACACATCGCGCGGGGCGTCGATGCAGATTGCAGTTGCGGTCTGACATCGATACTTCAGGGGCGACGCATTATCCACTCACGCTCGGATGAAATCGCCAGTGAGTCAGTCCCCATGAGCCAGAAAAGGCCCAAAAGCCTGGAAGTATGAGATGGTGCGTCCGCTCTCGGCCAGAAGCGGACATTAGTAAACCCAACCGCCTCTTACCGCGTTCTGTATAAACCTACAGCGTAGTTGACAGATTGTTCGCGGCTATGAAGTTTTAAGAAAGGCACTTCCGACCACGGCATTCTCGATATCGGTTTTGAACCAGCGGAGCATCTCCAGGATTTCCGTCGTGAGTTTGTAGAATCGTTCTCGGGAAATGTTCAGATATTCTCCATGAGCGATGCAGTTGCGACTCTCCAGCAAAGTATTGTCAATCAGCGGAAATCTGCTTGAATACGGGCTGGGGTCTATGCCGATCCAGCCGATAACGTTGAGAAAAACTGTGGAACTAAGATTGCTTTCCGCACTTATCGCGTCGGAACGAGGCAGCCGGACGGGTTGGTCCATTTCATCGAGCAAGTAGGTCACCGCTTGGACGGCAACTTCCGATTTCGACGAGGCGTTGGCAGACGCCAGCTTGGTCTTCATGCCCAACGCCACGAAACAAGGCTTCAGCTCGCTGTTGCGGTTGGCCCGATGGGATAGATAGTTCACATAGCTGTTGGCAGCCCCTTTTACGAAGCCCTCCCAGTGTGCATACAACATCGAGACGCCGGCCCGAATGTGCGCGTCGATGTTTTTACCGCTGGCGTTCTCCACCGCAGTCTTGAACTGGTGTACTTCTTTAATGCGCCAAGCCATGTCTTGGTCCAAATGGTCCAAGAGCAGCGCCACAGTCCTGAGTTGCTTCATGGCCTAAAAAAATGGGCAGCATGAGGGAGGAGATTGGTCAGACGCGTAGTGCCACGCACCCCCGAACCCGAATTGGCCTGGAACACCCTATCGTCCCACAGTTCACGTACGCGCCGGACGAGCCATTGCTGTCGTTCGACATTAGGCATAGCGTCGATAGCATCGCGATTGAGCGCCACCCCGTAAGCAATCGCGTCGAAAGCGGAAATGGAGAAGGCGCCGAGGTGGCGGTTGCCATCCCATCGTTTGAACACTTCGTTACCCAACGCTTGTTGCAGAGTATTGAAGGACCACTCGAATAGGTCGCGCTCCTGATCCAGAACCGCCTCGTCGAGCTTGGCCAGGCGCCGAGCAGCTACGTCCAGATACTCATTAACATCTAAGCCGCGCTGATACGGATGCTGACGGTAAGCCACGAACCGAAGGGCGATCTCCAAAGCTTGCTGTTGATTGAGCTGTGTGTTGGTGAGTTGCACGGTGGCGGTGAAAGACGGTAGCTGGGTCCGTTGGACAAGCCAGTCGTAGAACTGGCTGTTGAGCATGACTAGCACGCTGTTGCGCACTTCCTGTTCGCTCAACTTCGTTCCACCGGTGTTGAGGCGCTGGAAGAGTTCGAACTTAGCGTCTTCGTCGCTCTCCTTGCGGAGGATCTCTACCCGGATGCGCGCGCGCTTCATTTCGAGCTTCATAGTCGTGTCGAAGACGTTCTCATCGTTGTCGTTCTCAGACTTCCACTTCATGCCCGCCAGGCCGGGGAGCAAGTTGGTACCTTCCAAGGTCAAAGGCGCGTAATGGCCTTGGTCCGGGTGGCGAAGATCCCCCATCAGCTGAAGAACTGTGGAGATGCGCTGCAAACCGTCGATCAATTCCCAGACGCCCGTGTCGCGCTGAAACACGAAGATGGGCGGGACAGGAATGCCGAGCAGCAGCGACTCAATGAACCGCGTTCGCTGTGACTCTTCCCACCGATAAAGACGCTGATAATTTGGGTCGATGATGAGCTCGCTCGATTTATACATCGAGGCGATTTCACCCAAGGACATGTCGTAGCCGTCGGTGACCACCTGTCGACGTGCGTCTTTGAGTTGCGCGGTCAGTTCTTGAACAGTCATCCCTGCCTCTGTGGTTCCAGGTAATCCCTTGATTGTATGATCAAACCACTAATAGCATTCCGGAACGTCCGCTTTGGGTCGGAAGCTGCCATGCCTACCTGCCTGTCCAACTACCAAAGACCGGCCGGCTGCATACGCGGTTACAACTCGATAAAGCCTCGCTTGGCCGCCACGGTGACCGCATGGGTGCGGTCGTTGACCGCAAGCTTCGAGAAGATCGTCTTGAGGTGACGCTTCACTGTCTCGTCCGAAAGTCCCAGTGCTGCCGCAATCTGCTTGTTCGCCTGACCGACTGCCACAAGCCTCAGGACTTCGAGCTCGCGATCAGTTAGCGCGTCGTCCACGGCATGGAGTGCGATCTCCTCTGCGACGCCGCGATGGATGTGCCGCTGACCCATGTGCACGCTGCGGATAGAGTCGATCATTTCGGTCCGGAGGCTGCTCTTCAGCAGATAACCGGTGGCACCGGCCTTGAGTGCCCGTATCGCCAGCGCGTCGCCCGCATACGTGGTAAGCACGATGACACGGGCGGAGCTATCGGTGGCCCGTATAGCCAAGATCGCGTCGACGCCGTTCATTCCAGGCATCTGCAGATCCATGAGTGTGACATCCGGGCGCAAGGCCCGGTACTGAATGATGGCTTCTTCGCCGTCCCGCGCCCGGCCGATGAGCTCGATGTCACTCTGGTTCTGCAAGATCGCGGCAACGCCGTCGCAGAAAACAGGATGGTCGTCGACGATGAGGACGCGAATACGTGGACTGTTCATAGGTTGCGCCTCCGCGATAGGGTTCGGCCGAGCCACGTCATGCGGCGTGCAGGCTTGCGATAGGCCAGCTTTGCCGGCAGGACTAGCGTGAGCTCGGTGCCCTCCCCCGCGCTGGTGGTGATGGTCAGTGTACCGCCGATCCTCTCGGCCCTTTCCCGCATTCCAGGCAGTCCATAGTGCCCTTCCTTTCCGCCTCTTGCTAAGACATGAGATGGCATCCCCACGCCGTAGTCGCGTACCCTCAGCGCCAGATGCTTACGCTCAAAACCAAGCGCTATGTCCGCGCGTGAAGAGTGCGCGTGATGGGCGATGTTGAGTAGGGCCTCGCGCGCGACGCGGCTGATTTCCGAGGCAACGATTGGATCCAGCCGGCGGGGCTTGCCTTCGATAACAATGCGTACCGTGATAGGCGGGTCGAAGGGTATCGTGGGCACCAGCTTCTCAATGGCGGTACACAAGTCGCCGTCCTCGGGGACGCGCAGGTCCTGCACCTTGTTTCGCGCCTCGACGACAATATCGTCCGCCACCACCAGCGCGGACTCTAGACGTGCCCGGGCTGGCTCCGTCTCCGATACCAATTCCGACGCCGCTTGGAACCGCAGAATCAGCCCTTGTACCCCCTGTAGCAGGGTGTCATGAAGTTCACGGGCTATGCGTTCGCGCTCCATCGTCCGCTCCTCAAGCCGCGCATGAATGCCACTGGCCAGTTGGGCGATCCGCACTCGGTAGAGAAGCGATAACACCGCGACGATCGCGGTAGCTATGAGCACCCAGAACCAAACCGACTGGAAAGCTGTCGGGGGGATATCGAACACGACCTCCGCGCCTTTCTGATTCCACGCCCCATCATTGTTCGCTGCGATGACCCGGAACCTGTAGGTCCCGGGCGGGAGATTCGTGTACGACACCTGCCGCTGAGAGCCGGAGTCAGCCCATCCCGGGTCAAAGCCTTCCAATATGTAACGAGCCCTGACGCGATCAGGCTCGGACAAGCACAGGACCGAGAAATCGATAGCGATCTTTGTTGTGCCCGCTGGGAGTGTCACCCTCGACGGGTCGCGGAAGAAATGACCGTCAGCATCCAGAGATGTGACCGTAACTCCCGGTGGCAGGTCTCTGCCGTCGTTGCGCGCAGGATCTATCCATACCGATCCTGTCTGGGTAGCGATCCATATCCTGCCATCACCGCCCTGCACGACAGTCCGCAATGAATGGCCGTGCGGACGGATTGGCAGGCTGTAGCCGCGTCCTGTCGTGAGCAGGGGCAACGGCATTTGGCCCGTTGTAAAGGCCTGCTCAAGCTCGGATCGCGTCAGCCTGATCACGGATTTCGGGAAAGCGAGCCAGATGTCCCCTTCTGCAGTCGTGACCATTCCGTTGATCCGCAGACGCGGGTAGGCGCTTGGGAAGACGGCGGTCTGCATTCGCCCCTGCCGATGTCGCACCAGACCGAAAGCGCCACTGGCGAAGACCGCGTCTTTGGATGCGTGCAACGTGACTATCGCGGGCTTGGGTCCACTCGCGGCGAGATGCGTCACTCGTTGAGTCCCTGACTCGAGCCAGACCAGTCGTTGGCCGGTCTGGATGACCATCCCCCCTTGGGGTGACCGGACCATTGACGTGGGAAAGGACTCAGCGTCGTCGCCGGGCTCCAGGACCCGGGTCCATTGACCATCGGCATAGCGATGGACACCGCTTCCAGATGCCGACATCCAGAAAGCCTCCTGATTGTCGAACGCGCAGTCGAACGCGAAGTTATGGGTGGTACCGATGTCCGGCCTGGCGATTGTTTCCCGGATGGCGCCTTCCGCCCAAACGATGATGGTCGCTTCAAGCACAATCCAGAGCGCACCGTCGCCCGCCTCGCACAAGCTTTGGGGCTCCAGCACATCCTGCAAGATGGCTGCGGGCGCTTGCCCCGGCCGGACGCGATGGATCGCCCTGGCCTGCCCGATGTATACACTGCCGTCCGAGGCGCGAAGCAGACGGTCGCCGAAGCGGGCGGGCCAATCCAGTGTCGGCTCGCGCACCAGCGCGGCCGGCCTGAACACGTCGAGGCCGCCTTCCGTGGCCATCCACAGGTTGCCTTCGCGGTCCGGCAGGATCTGGTGCACCACGCTGGAGGACAGGCCATCGCCCACGGTGAAGGACTCCACCTCTTGCCCTGGCCGGTCAGGATCTCCCGGTGTGCCGACGTAGCGCAGCCCCCGGTAGCTGGTAGCGATCCAGAGGTTGCCTTCGCGATCGAACACCGGAGCGTCCCGGAGCGAATCTCCTGTCCCTGGCACGGCGGATGCCGGCGCGCCTGGGCTGCCTCCATCCGGTGCGCTGATGGGGCGGCTTCCATAGCGGTCCGTCGCCCAGATGCGCCCTGCGGGATCCTGCGATAGCCAAGCGCTGCGCGCTTCCTGCAGGGCTTCGAAGCGCTCGGAACCAGGGGCCATGCGAACGACCATGCTCCTCGTGGCGATCCAGACGGCGCCGTCGCGGGAGATCTGGATGTTGTTCACGTTCTCCAGCGGTAGGCCGTCGCGCGCATCGAACTTTCTCCAGCTGCCCTGATGGAAGCGCAGCAGTTCGGCATCGTAGCTGGCGGTCACTATCCACACCGCGCCGTCTGAGCCCTCCACCATCTGCCGCACACCAGGGTACGGGGCGGGTGCTTTCAGGACCCTCAGACTGCCACTGCGGTAGACCCCGAAATGCCCGGAAGAACCGAAGTTCGTCCAGATATCGCCGTTGCGCGTGGCCAGCAGGACACCGGGTTGCGTATGCTCCCCGGGGGTACCTTCGGCTTCGATTCGTTCAAACCGGTCTCCGTCGTAGCGCAGGAGGCCATCGCCCGTTGCCAGCCAAAGGAAACCATTGCGTCCCTGGGCAAGCGCCAACACCGGTCCCTCGACGGTGACTCGCCGATGGGAATACTGGGCGAGGCTGCGCGACTCAAGGGCATTTGCCGCCGCGGGCAGAAACGCCAGCACGGCGGTGAGCAGGATGCGTCGGCTGCCGCTCGCAGCCGTTTTCCGGACAAGCTCGATCAGCACAACCGGAAGTCCGCCTTCAGGGTGTTGGACATCCTACTACCCATCCAGGTCTGAGATTCGTCCCCCACTTGGGGCTGTGGCCTGGCCCGGCGCGGCCGTACGGTCGTGGCATGACCCGATACGCCTGCCGCTATCCGGATGGAGCCGCCGGCTTGGCATTGGGGTCGATGCGACTATGTTGCGCATGCGGCAGTCTCGGTGTCGCAGCAATGCTCGCCGGCTCGCTCTCCCGCGTGGTGTACCCGCTAGCGGTGCTGCTTGCGCTCCTACTGGTGCTGGGCTTGGCAACACGGCTTGCCGCCTGGCTTTTGGGCATCTCCGTACTGGGCGTCCTGTCGATGGCCGGCGCGGTGCAGCAGTTACTACTGGCGGGACTGCTGGGCTGCTGCGTGACCCTGGCGATCGTGGGTGCAGGCGCGTACTCGGTCGATGCCCGACGTCATGGACGGCGCGTGATCCGGCTTCAGGGTAGCCCCCCCGATCAGGCAGGCGACGCCTGACCCGGATGGGGATTTCCGGAGCAAGCCGATCGCGTCACGCTCGGAACCGTGGCCCCTGTCCCATCCACCGTTCCTATTGGAGATCCGCATGAGCACTTCCAGCACGTCCGACTCCGACGCCTTCGCGACGACCCGGCGGCGCCTCCTTTCAGCCACGACGGCGGCTGCGGTAGCGGTGGCGGCCGTCGGCAGCGCGGCCGCGCAGGCTCCGGCTTCCCCGGCCCCCGCGGGACGATCGCAGTCTCGCCAATCACGAGGAGGTGTGTGGAAGCACGATGAGGTCGCGCTGCTGCTGATCGACTACCAACCCGAGATGTTCCGGCAAATCAGGTCGGAAACCAGCGCGGCGCTGATCGAACTCAATACGCGCTTCCTGATCCGGGCCGCACGCGCTTTGGATGTGCCGGTCATCCTCAGCACGGTGGCGGTGGAGATGGGGATCAATGAACCCACCGTCGCTGCAATCGCGGCCGAACTTCCCGGGAGCAGGGTGATCGACCGGAGTTCCATGAACGCGTGGGAGGACAAACCCTTTCATGATGCGGTCCTCGCTACGGGACGGAAGCGCTTGGTCTTCGGTGCGCTTTACACCGAGATCTGCCTGGCCTTCCCGGTGATCGATGCGCTCAAGGAGGGCTTCGATAGCATGTACATCGTCGACGCCGTCGGAGGCATGTCGCAGATCGCCCATGCCACCGCCATTGACCGCATGGCTCACGCCGGTGCCATTCCGAACACAGCGCTTGCCTGGGTGACAGAACTCTTCCGCGACTGGAAGTCGGCAGAAGCGCCGAAAGTCAGGCCGATCATCGTCTGGTATCTGCAGCAGCTAGAGGAGTTGCGGGCCGCCAAATGAGCAAGACCAGAAGCACGCAACCTCCGGAGCATGCCATGAGCGGTAGGGCGACACCGAGCTCAGGATGGAGGCACGTCCCGGCGGCTAGCTACTGGACTTGGTCGAGGAAACCGTCTACGTGATCGAAGGGCCAAGCGGCATCGAGTTGCCAGCTCAGTACGCAAGTCAAGGTACGGAACCGATACTCCACGCGTCCTGATCAGATGTCCACGGATGGCGCCATTCATCCTCGCCTGCGACGGCGAAACGGCCCCGGAACCGCCACCCACCACCGCCCGAGGCCACAGTCATGTTCAAACTCATCCACACCTTGCTCGCCGCCACCATGGCTACAAGCCTATCCGCATCCGCCTACGCTGCTCATGCCGCCCGTGACAGCGGCCAGGTGAAGAACGTCGTGCTAGTACATGGCGCCTTCGCCGACGGCGCCGGTTGGCGACGTGTTTACGACGAACTCACCGTACGCGGCTATCGAGTGTTCATTGTCCAGAACCCGCTGACATCACTCGCCGACGATGTGAAAGCGACGAAACGCGTGCTCGATCGGCAGGACGGTCCGGTCATCTTGGTCGGACATTCCTGGGGTGGCACGGTGATCACCGAAGCTGGCGTACACGACAAAGTGGCCGGCCTGGTCTACGTGTCGGCGCTGGCCCCGGACGCAGGTGAGACCACGGCGCAGCAATACGAAGGTTTCGCACCGACGCCGGAATTTGTGATCGAGACTGGCAACGATGGCTATGGTTTTATCAAGCCGGCGAGCTTCAAGGCAGGCTTCGCCCATGACGCGTCGGATGACGATGCGGCGTTCCTGCGCGACTCCCAAGTGCCAATCAACATGTCGGTGTTCGGGGCGGTGCTGACGAATGCCGCGTGGCGGGCGAAACCCAGTTGGGCAGTGATCGCGACCGAAGACAGGGCGTTTGATCAGGCCATGCTCATCCACATGGCCGAGCGCATCAACGCGCGCATCACCTACGTCTCCGCCAGCCATGCTGTCTTCATGACTCAGCCCAAGGTGGTGGCAGACACGATCGAACGCGCGGCGAAGGATGCCGCTCGGCGGGAAAAGTAGGCACTCCCAGGACGTTGCTGCCCGCACATGTTGCAGCCCCACCCGGCATCGCAAGGGCTTTACTCCTTCGTGTTGCACGTAATGAGGGCCCCACTCGCTCCCCAGCCAAGGCGTGCCGCCTTTGCCATCCCAACGCCACGGCTGCGCCACGCCAGCGTTGGTTAGATGTGGCGCATCGGAGTTCAGGTATGAAAGGGTTGAACGACAAAGTCGCCATTGTCGCCGGCGCTGCACCGGGAAACATCGGGGGCGCAGCCGCGCTCCGTTTGGCGGCAGAAGGGATGAAAGTTGTCGTTGCCGACTACAACCAGGCTGCCGCTGGCGCATTAGCCGATGAGATTCGGAGCTCAGGCGGGGCGGCACTTCCCGTCGCGTTTGATATTACGGACGAAGGTTCCGTCAAACATTTGATTGACGTCACCACTGCGACCTACCACCGCGTTGATGGCCTATTCAACGTGGCCGCCGACTTGTCGCCGCGAGCATTTGGAAGCGACACGGATGTTACCGATGTTTCCGTTGATGTCTGGCGCCACACCCTCGACGTCAATCTGACCGGCTACTTCTACATGATTCGCCACACGTTGGCCATCATGATTAGCCAGGGCGGTGGATCGATCATCAATACGATGTCCAGTTCTGTGTGGATGGGCGAAACCAATCATGTGGCCTACCAGTCCTCCAAGAGCGGACTTATCGGGCTAACGCGCCACACTGCCAGCCTTGGAGGAAAACACGGTGTCAGGACCAATCTACTCTCGCCGGGTGTGATCCTGACCAAGGCCGCCCTAAGTGCAACCACTGAAGAATGGCGTGCGGAGATTCTCAAGGGTGTCCGGTCCCCAAGACTCGGCTTTCCGGAGGACATTGCAGGGGTGGTCGCCTTCCTGTTCTCGGATGACGCCCTGTACATCAACGGTCAGTCACTGCTGGTCGACGGTGGCGCAAACTTCACCTAAGTAGCGGCCGAAACGCGATATCCAGTCCAAAGTCACTCTGGAAACGCGCTCAGGAATGCGCCAACTTCAGAAGTAGCCTCATCTTCCGGAAAGGTTTCGGCTTTCTTACTAGCGTGATGCCGCAAGCTGCCCAGGTTACAAACGTCTTCTAGTCGCCTTACAGAGGAGATCTGACATGGCAAGGGTTATGGTTTTGTATTACTCCGCCTACGGACACATCGAGACCATGGCCCAGGCGGTGGCCGAGGGCGTGCGCGCCGGCGGCGCCAATGTCGACATCAAGCGCGTGCCAGAGCTGGTACCTCAGGACGTAGCAAAGAAGTCGCATTACAAGCTGGACCAAGCCGCGCAGGTAGCCACCATCGCTGAGCTCGCCGACTATGACGCCATCATCGTCGGCACCGGCACCCGCTTCGGTCGCATGTCGTCGCAGATGGCCAACTTCCTAGATCAAGCGGGCGGCCTATGGGCCAAGGGCGCCCTGCACGGAAAGGTCGGTGCTGCGTTCACTTCCACCGCCACCCAGCATGGCGGCCAGGAAACCACATTGTTCTCCATCATCACCAACCTGCTGCACTTCGGCATGGTGATCGTCGGGCTGGACTACGGCTTTGCCGGACAGATGAAGCTCGACGAAGTGACCGGCGGCTCGCCCTACGGCACCACCACGATCGCCGGCGGCGACGGCTCGCGCCAACCTACCCAGAATGAACTCGATGCCGCGCGCTATCAAGGTCAACGCGTTGCTGAGATCGCAATGAAGTTACACGGTTAAGAGCCCTTTGCGCACCTAGGTGCAATCGTAGATCGACGAAGAGGGCCGATGATCCTTGGCCTCCACCCATCAACATCGGAGTCAGACATGCCTACCGCTTCGCCTGCCGCCGGTAAGACCCTTCTTGCCCCGACGGATCACACGCTCATCTTGATCGATCACCAGTCTCAGATGGCGTTCGCCACCCACTCCATTGACGTGGCCACGTTGCGCAATAACGTTGCCCTGGTTGCCAAAGGCGCAGCGGGTTTTGGCGTGTCCGCGATTCTTACCACAGTGGCGGAAAAATCGTTCTCCGGCCCACTGTTTCCGGAGATCTCGCAAGCTTTCCCGAAAGCGCCGGTGTACGACCGAACGAGCATGAACTCGTGGGAGGACAAGCAGGTAACCGACGCAGTCAACAGCCTCGGCAAGGGCCGACTCGTGTTTTGTGGGCTGTGGACAAGCGTATGTATCGTTGGACCGACGTTGTCTGCACTGGACCAAGGCTTTGAGGTTTATGTGATTGCCGATGCCTGCGGCGATGTCACCGCCGAGGCGCATGAACGGGCGATGCAGCGCATGATCCAAGCCGGTGTGCGGCCGCTGACCAGCGTGCAGTACCTGCTGGAACTGCAGCGCGACTGGGCCCGTAGCGAGACCTACGACCTCACCACGGGGATTGCGAGGGTCCATGGCGGCGGTTACGGGCTGGGCATCCAGTATGCCAAGAGCATGTTCGGTGCCTCCGAAGGCGGTCACTGACGGAGGGTCACAGTGTTCACCCACGGCGCGCCGCGTACCTCAACCGATGCCACGTCCATCGGACTGCTGGTGCTACGGCTCGCCGTGGGTGGATTTCTGCTGCCGCATGGGCTGGGCAAGCTGTTCGGCTGGTTCGGCGGACCTGGACTCGCCGGATTCGCGGCCGAACTGCAGCAGTTCGGCCTGCCGTCCGCCGCTCCGCTGCCACTGCTGCTTGCCGCGTTGCAGACCGCGCTCGGCCTGATGGTCGTCGCCGGGGCGTTCACGCGCATCGCAGCGGTGGGCGCGGCGGCGTTCCTCGCCGTCACCGTCGCCTTGAACCTGTCGCATGGCTGGTTCTGGATGCACGGTGGCATCGAATACCCGATGTTGTGGCTGTTGGCGCACGTGGCGATCGCCCTCACCGGTCCGGGCACGCTGTCCATCGATGCAGCCCGCCGGGGATCCGCGCATGGCCATTGACGACACCCGCCGCCACCTGCTGAAGGGCGTGGCGGCCGCGGCGACGATCGCCGCGCTGCCCGCCCGCTCCGGAGACCACCGCATGGCCGACCTGATCCTGCGCAATGCCCGCATCACCACGCTGGATCCGGCACAGCCTTCCGCCAGCGCGATCGCCTTTGCCGACGGACGCGTGCTGGCGGTGGGCGACGACGCCTACGTGATGACGCACGCCGGCAACGCTACCCGCGTGATCGATGCGGGCGGGCGCCGGCTGGTGCCGGGACTCAACGACAGCCACACGCATCTGATCCGCGGTGGCCTGAACTACAACCTGGAACTGCGCTGGGACGGCGTGCGCACGCTTGCCGACGCCATGGCGATGCTGAAGGCGCAGGTCGCCGTCACCCCGGCGCCGCAATGGGTGCGCGTGGTCGGCGGCTTCAGTGAATCGCAGTTCGCCGAAAAGCGGCTGCCCACGCTGGAGGAGTTGAACGCGGCAGCACCCGACACGCCGGTCTTCATCCTGCACCTGTACGACCGCGCGTTGCTCAATCGCGCCGCGCTGCGTGCGGTGGGCTATACGAAGGACACGCCGAATCCGCCCGGCGGCGAGATCCAGCGCGACAAGGCAGGCAATCCCACCGGTTTGCTGCTGGCCAAGCCCAACGCCTTGATCCTGTACGCCACGTTGGCGATGGGGCCGAGGCTGCCGGCCGAGTACCAGCTGAATTCCACCCGGCATTTCATGCGCGAACTCAACCGGCTTGGCATCACCTCGGTGATCGATGCTGGCGGCGGTTTCCAGAACTACCCGGAGGACTACCGGATCATCGAGCAGCTGCATGCGGACGGACAGCTGACGGTGCGCATCGCCTACAACCTGTTCACCCAGAAGAAGGGTGAGGAGCTGGCCGACTTCCAGCGCTGGTCGACCATGGTCAAGCCCGGCCAGGGAGACGACCTGTTGCGCCACAACGGCGCCGGCGAAATGCTGGTGTTCTCGGCGGCGGACTTCGAGGATTTCCGCGAGCCTCGCCCCGACCTGCCGGCGACACTGGAAGGCGAACTGGCGAACGTGGTGCGCTTCCTTGCCGAACAGCGCTGGCCGTTCCGCATCCATGCCACCTACGACGAGAGCATCACCCGCGTGCTCGACGTCTACGAGCAGGTGAACCGCGAGGTGCCGTTCGACGGTCTGCACTGGATCGTCGATCACGCGGAAACCATCTCGCCGCGCAACATCGATCGCGTGCGCGCGCTCGGCGGCGGCATCGCCATCCAGCACCGCATGGCCTACCAGGGCGAGTTCTTCGCCGCGCGCTACGGCAAGGACGCGCTGCGGCACACGCCGCCGGTGCGGCGGATGCTGCAGGCCGGCGTGCCGGTGGGCGCCGGCACCGACGCCACCCGCGTCGCGAGCTACAACCCGTGGGTGGCGCTGTACTGGCTGGTCAGCGGACGCACGCTCGGCGGCCTGCAGATGTACGGCGACGACAATCGGCTCGAGCGCGAGGAAGCGCTGCAGCTGTGGACGCACGGCAGCGCGTGGTTCTCCACCGAGCAGGCACGCAAGGGCAGGCTGGCGCCCGGCCAGCTCGCCGATTGCGCGCTGCTGTCCGCCGACTATTTCGCCGTCGCCGAGGACGACATCCCCGACATCACCAGCGTGCTGACGTTGGTGGGCGGCCGCATCGTGCACGGCGCCGGGCCGTTCGCACCGCATGCACCCGCGCTGCCGGCGCCGATGCCCGACTGGTCGCCGGTCAATCGCTTCGGCGGCTACCAGGGAGGCACGCTCGCGCAGGCCAGCGCGGCATTGGCGCAGGCGCACGGCCCGGCGTGCCGCGTGCACGCGCACGACCACGCCGGTCATGCCCACGCGGCGCACCGCGCGGTGCCGACGCGCGACCTGCAGGCGTTCTGGGGCACGTTCGGATGTTCGTGCTTCGCGTTCTGATCGTGGGCATGTCGGCGGCGCCCTTCGCGACCACGGCCGCGCCCCCTGCGACCTGCGCGCATCCGCCCTGTGGTGGAGCCGAGGATGCAGGCGCGCTGCAATGGCACGGCGAAATGCGCCTGCGCAGCCTGCGGTACGCGCCGGGGCCGTTCGGCGCGCGCACGGACGACACCTACGCGCTGGCCAGACTGCTGGGCACACTGCATTGGCGGGGCGAGCGTGCGAGCGCGCTCGTGCAGGCCGGACTGCATGGCGAACACGGGCGCGACGGCGGGCCCGGCCGCACCGACCAGAGTGCGCTGGATCTCCAGCAGGCGTGGCTGGGTTGGCAGGCCGGGGACTGGCACGCCTGGGCCGGCCGGCAGGAGCTCGCCTACGGCAGCGCCCGCCTGCTCTCGCGGCGGGATGGGCCCAACATACGGCTGGCATTCGATGGCGTGCGGGTTTCGCGGAGCGCGTCCGCGTTCACGCTGGACGCCTTCCTGCTGCGCCCGGTGGAGAACCGCGCAGGCGCTTTCGATGACCGCGCGGACCCGGGCCAGCATCTCTGGGGTGTCTACGGCACGCGGGCGCCGGGTCCCGCCGACACGGGCCTGGACGTCTACGTCCTCGGCTATCGGCGCGATCGCGCACGGTTCGCGGTGGGGACTGGCGATGAGTCGCGACGCTCGGTCGGCGCGCGCGTTTTCGGCCAGCGCGGCCAGTGGGACTGGAACGTCGAGGCCGTCTATCAATGGGGCGAACTACGCACCGGGCCGGGTGCGTCGCTGGACGTGCGTGCCTGGACGCTGGCCAGCGACACGGGCTACACGCTGCGGACGCTGGCGTGGGCGCCGCGCATGAGCCTGAAAGTGGACCTCGCCAGCGGCGATGCCGATGCAGCCGACGGCCGCTTGCAGACCTTCAATGCGCTCTACCCGCGTGCGTCCTACTTCAGCGAGTCCAGCCTGATCGCGCCGGCCAACCTGCTGGACGTGCAGCCGGCGCTCACCTTCCATCCCCACGAACGCGCCGAGATCACCGTGGGCTGGGACGCCGTCTGGAAACACCGGCGGGCGGATGCGGTCTACACCACGCCGGCGCCGCTCACGGTCGTCCCCGGCACGGCGGGAACCTCCTGGCGCATCGGCGATCAGTTCAAGCTCGAAGCGCGCTACGCCCTGCGACCGGACTGGGAATTGCTGGTGCACCTGGCGCATTTCCGCGTCGGCCCCGCGCTGCGTGAAGCGGGCAGCGACGACACGACCTATGCCGCGGTGACGCTCGGGTGGAAGCGATGAGCGCGCCGCACACCGGAGCACCGGGGCCCTGGTCGCCGCTTGGCCAACCCACCTTCCGCGCGCTCTGGCTCGCCATCCTGGTCGGCAATATCGGCACGTGGATCCACGATGTCGCCGCCGCCTGGGTGATGGCCGAGACGACGAACTCGCCGCTGATGGTCGCTGCCGTGCAGTCCGCGACCACCCTGCCCGTCGTCGTGCTGGCCATCGTCGCCGGCACGCTGGCCGATATCGTGGACCGGCGGCGCTACCTGATCCTGGCGCAGCTGTGGATGCTGCTGGTCGCCAGTTCGCTGGCCGTGCTCGCGCATCTGGACCGGTTGGGCCCGTGGACGCTGGTGGCGCTGACGTTCGCGCTCGGCATCGGCGCGGCGATGGCGATGCCGGCGCAGCAGGCCACCACGCCGGAGCTGGTGCCCAAGCCGATGCTTGGTCCCGCGGTCGCGCTGGGTTCGCTCAGCATGAATATCGCGCGCGCCATCGGGCCGGCGCTGGGCGGACTGATCGTGGCGCAGGCCGGCATCGCCTGGGCATTCGCGGTCAACGCACTGACGTTCCTCGGCGTGGCGGTGGTGCTGTGGCGCTGGCGCCGCGCGCCCACCGCCTCGGTGCTGCCGCCGGAGACTTTCGGCGTCGCCCTGCGCGCAGGATTGCGCTATGCGACCCGCGCGAGCGTCCTGAAGGCGGTGCTGGTCAAGGCGGGCTGGTTTTTCACCTTCGCCAGCGCGCTGACGGCCCTGCTGCCCATCGTGGTCAAGCAGGACCTGCACGCCAGCGCCGGCACGTACGGTCTGTTGTTGGGCTGCATCGGCGCCGGGGCGATCGGCGGCGCGATGCTGCTGCCGGGGCTGCGCACACGCATGGATCCCGATCGCATGGTGCTGTGGGCGACCCTGGCCTACGCCGGCTGCATCCTCGCCATCGCCCTGCTGCGCTGGGTGCCGGTGCTGTACGGCGTCGCCCTGCTCGCCGGCTTCGCCTGGATCGCCGTGCTCTCGTCGCTGCAGATCGCCGCGCAGACGGCGGTTCCCCAGTGGGTACGCGCACGCGCGTTGTCGCTGTACATCGTCGTGTTCTCCGCCGGCATGGCGGCCGGCAGCCTGGGCTGGGGCTTGCTGGCGCAGGCATTCGGCACGCCGCCCGCGCTGCTGGTGGCCGCCGCGGGCACGGTACTGGCCGCGATCGTGGGGTCACGTTTCCGCCTGGGGGACGCGGCCCGCGTGAACGTCACGCCCTCGGGACATTGGCCGCAGCCGGTGGTCGGTCCGGATCTGCATGACGACCGCGGACCCGTGCTGGTGACGATCGAGTACCGCGTCGACCCGGCCCGCCGGCAGGACTTCCTGCATCGCCTACAACCGCTCGGGCACGCACGGCGCCGTAACGGCGCGCTGCAATGGGGCGTGGCCGAGGACAGCACGCAAGCGGGCGTGTACCTGGAGTATTTCGTCGATGCGTCATGGCGCGAACACCTGCGCCAGCACGAACGCGTGACCGAAGACGAGCGCGCGATCCAGGACGCTCTGCTGGAAACGCTGGCCGATCCCGCGCAACGGCCGCGCCTACGTCACTTCATCGGTGGCACACCAGACACTGAGGCGCCATTCCCACCCACACATGCAGGACGACTTGTATGAACTGGAAATTTGTTCTTGGCGCCCTCTTGGGTTTCGCGATCGGATTCGGCTGCAGGGCTTTCGGTGTTCCTGTGCCAGCACCGCCAGTTCTCGTTGGCGCACTTCTCGTCGTTGCAATGACTTGCGGCTACATGCTGATGGATAGAGCAATGACCAATAAGAAGGCATCAAGCGTGCTTGACTGTGGGGGGGCAACAGGGCGCAGCGCAGGACAGGAGAAATATCAATGATTACTGCCGGAATCGGAATCGTACTTGCACTACTCATTGGCGCTTCGTGCCGATGGTTGGACATACCTGTGCCCGCCCCGCCCAGAATTCAAGGGGCGCTTCTCGTGGTTGCGATGACCATAGGCTTCTTAACGGCGAATCACGTCTTGACCTGAGGCCGCAAGATGTGACCCGGCTCAGCGCCACAGTTTCAGATGCATCTGACGCGCAAATGAATGACCTATCGACTTTTTCGATTTATCCCATCCAGAAATATTGGCTTCCTGGATTGCCCTGGGATCCTACTCTTCGCACCTCACTCACGAGCCATCACCATGAATGCGTCCGCCATGCACTCTCCACACGAAGCCGAGACCGAGGCTCGCAGGATCGTCTTTCGTACGAAAGGTCAACGTCAAGGCCCGATCACACGTCTGGTTAGTCCGTCAGACCTCGGTCAGCTTCTGAAGCCATTCGTCTTCTTAGACTATGGGGTCATTCCGAGTCCTGGTGGCAAGCTCTTCGGCATTCACCCACATTCAGGAATAGCCACTTTAACCGTGCCCCTTACAGGTGGGTTCGAGTACTTTGACACCACCGGAAAAGCTGGGCGCGTTCCTGCTCGTGGACTGGAGTGGATGAAAGCTGGCTCCGGCGCGTGGCACGACGGCTCAATCTACTCGGAAGATCCTCTCGAGTTCTTTCAGCTTTGGCTCGCACTTCCCGAAGACTGGGAGTTAACTCCTGCGGAGAGCCAGTACGTTGAGAGGAGCGAAGTTCAGTCGGTCGGTCCTGTTCGGGTACTTCTAGGCCACTACGAAGGAGCGTCGAGCACAATCAAGGCTCCAGTGGGCATCAACTACTTTCATGTTGAGCTTGCAGATGGAGAGGTTTGGCGCTTCAAACCACCTGTCGGTCACACTGTCGGATGGCTGGCAGTCAATGCCGGTTCCGCGCTACTGCCCGAGCTGGCTTCAACGGGTGAGTTGGTGGTCCTCGACTCCTCGGATGGAGTCATCGAGATTGAGGCACATGGCTCAACCTCCTTGGTTGTCGGCACAGCAGTCCCACATCCCTACCCACTGGTCACCGGATACTACTCCGTGCATACCAACAGCGACGCGTTGGAGCGCGGGGAACTCGAGATCGCACGCATCGGAGAAGAGCTCCGAGCAGCGGGCCGCCTCCGATAGGAAAATACTAAGCCATACCCTTGACGGACAACACAAGAAATCACGTTAGAAATGCGCGGCATCGTAATAGTCGGTGCGACGCAGGGCATCGGACTGGAGCTCGCGAAAGAGTGCGCGCGTCGTGGCGAGAATGTCACCACCACCGGAAGGGACGGAGTCCGCGCTCAACAAGTGGCAGCTGAGGTAGCGAGAGAAGTCTCCAACGGTTGCAGTATTAGTGGCCTTGGTCTAGATCTATCCAAGCCACACGCGATAAGCGAAGCACTGTCGCCAATCGGGGCCATAGACCACATCGTCATTGCCGGCATGGTTCGCGACATGAATACGATCAATGACTTCAACATTGACGCAGGAATCAACCTATCCATCACCAAGATCGTCGGCTATGCAACGGTAGTGCACGAACTCAAGGATCGGCTTAGCCTTGAAGGATCCGTTCTTCCATTTGGAGGTCGAGCCAAAGATCTTCCTTATCCAGGATCTACCACGGTTTCCGCCGTAAACGGAGCTATCGTTGGACTCGTGAGGACGTCAGCGGCAGAGATCGCCCCCCCAATGACGGCATTCGCCAGCATGGACGACTGCGCGCCTGGGCCGCGAGCGATGCGGAGGGGAGGTACACCTTCCTGACCATCCGTCCCGGCAGCTATCCGCGCAGCACGATGCCGCAGCACATCCATCTGTACGTCATCGAGCCCGGCTGCGCGCTGTACTACATCGACGACGTGCTGTTCCGCGACGACCCGCACCTGACCGCGTCGGCTGAGCGCAAGGCGGACAAGGGGCGCGGTGGCAGCGGGATCGTGACGCCGGTGCGGACCGCGGACGGATGGCTGGCGCGCCGGGACATCGTGCTGGGCCAGAATATCCCGGGCCATCCCGGTTGTGCGCCATGAAACCGCAGCCCTTGGACCGCTATCCCTGCATCCTGCGCGTGCTGCATTGGCTGCTCGCCCTGATGCTGGCCCTTCAGTTCGTGCTCGGCTTCGCAGCGGAGTATGGCGCTGCGCGGATGTCCGAGGCGCTGCTGCCGTTTCATTTCCGGCTCGGCGTACTGATCTTGGGACTGACGGTACTGCGCCTGTGCCTGCGCCTCGTGATGCCGACGCCAGCGGCCGACCCGGGAGAGCCGCCCGGTCTCCGCCGCGCCCGGTCGGCGGTCCACGGCGTGCTGTACCTGCTGGTGCTGGCGGTGCCGGTCAGCGGCCATGTTATCTGGGTGTGGATGGGCGCGGACCGCAGTTTGCCCGGAGGATTCGAGGTGCCGGCACTGTTCGTGCCGCCGGAGGATGAAACCGGCCGCGCCGTCGCCTGGTACGTGCACGTCTACGGCGCCTGGATCCTGCTGGGGCTCGTAGGGCTCCACATACTCGCTGCAGTACTCCGCCAGGGGGCGAGACGTGACGAGTTCATCACCCAGCGCATGGGGTTCAAGCGGCTTCAGCGGGAAGAACGCGGATCATGAAAATGATAGCGAGCAAGTCCGCAAATCCTCGACGCAACGAACACGTTGATGCATGTCCGCTCCCGGCCAGGAGCAGTCATGAGCGACCGGCCGTGACGCATTATCCTTCGACACAAACCCACCATGCGACGAGAGACTTATGCGCCTTACAGAGACACGGAGATTTTCCGAGGCGCTTGGAAGCTGGATGCACTTCGAGGCCTGCTGCTTCAGAGCGGGTCTCTTTTCGGAAAGCTCGTTCAAAAGCGCAATCGGCAGTGTCGCGAGTTCATTGCATGCAAATCACAAAGCTGCTCGCGTCCATGCTGATTACCCTCTCAAATCCATTCAGAGGGTTCCGGATGCGGAGCGAGCAATTGGCGGTGGTCGAAAGCGCAGCGTGGACTTTGCCATCATCTATGATGACAGAAGGGAGCCGCCCTCAGATCCAGAATTTCTAATCGAGGCAAAGTGGGCTGGATCTTCACACTGCAGTGTAGCGAACGTCATGGCAGACTTCATACGCCTCTGCGTTATGAAGAGATCGCACCCAAATGCCACCTGCCTGTTCGTGTTGGCGGGACATGCCAAGGACGTCGACAAAGTGCTCTCCCGAAGGCCATTCATTGGCGGAAAGAAAGACGTGGTTCGCTGCATCGGAGGGGGCACCATTAGTAAATTCAAGTTTCTTCCAAAGAACCTTGAGCACCTGAAGGCCTTCGCCCCTGCGATATCAGGGTTTCATGACGCTAACCTTCGCGTACCGATAGCCTTCTCTACTTCCGGAAGTTTGCCTTACCCAGCAGCACCAGCAAAATTCAAGGCGGTCGCGTGGGAAGTACATAGCGTCGACACACAGAATCTTAGTGATGACGAATGGCCGAAGGCACGAAAGAAATCTGAATCTGCGCTATCAGAGAACGCAATTGTGTAGTGCGATGCCGCAGACTTGGGTGCGTCCGCTTTGGGTCGGAAGCGGCCGCCTAAGCACCGGACAAGATCCGCGCTCACCGAGCAAAGTTGGCGTGGATCGAGGCCTACGTGCCACGCCTTAGCTCGTCCAGGTAGTTGGCCCAAGCCTGCATCATCTTCTTGCGCTCTCCCAGGTGGGTAGTCCGGTTGTACGCCCGCCCCAGCGGATCCCGCACCGCATGGGCAAGCTGATGCTCGATGAAGTCCGGCCTGAACCCAAGCACCTCGTCCAGCAAGGTTCGCGCCATGGCCCGAAAGCCATGAGCGGTCATCATCTCGCCGTCGAACCCGAGGTTTCGTAGAGCAGCGTTGATCGTGTTCTCACTGATTGGCTTCTGGATGCTGCGCACGCTGGGAAAGACGTACTGGCTTTTCCTTGAATAGGGCCGGACATCCTCCAGGAGCTCGACGACCTGGCCAGCCAGAGGAACGATGTGCTGGGTCTGGGTCTTGCTGGTGATGTAACGCCACTCAGCAGCATCCAGATGGATATCCTCCCAGCGCGCCGCACGGAGCTCGCCCGGCCTGACGAACAGGAGCGCCGAGAGCTTGAGCGCAGCGGACACGATCGGCGACCCCTGGTAGCCGTAGATGGCCTTGAGAAGCTTCGCCACCTCCCCCGGCTCCGTCAGGCTGGAGAAGTGCTTGGTTTTCGTAGGGGTCAGCGCACCGGTAAGACTCAGGGCGGGGTTGTTCTCTGCACGGCCGGTGGCGATGGCATAGCGAAAGACCATGCCCGCGGCGGCGCGAGCCCGATGTGCCGTCTCAACTGCTCCACGGGCCTCGATCTTCCGGAGGGCCTTCAGCAGGATCGGCGCAGTCACGCTCCGAACGGGCAGATCAGCGATGCTCCCCAGGTCGCGCTCCAGCATCCGGCGCTCCCGAACGACTGAGCCGGGGGTCAGCTTCTTGGCCCGTTGCGCCACTAGTTCCTCAGCAAGCGCGCCGAAGGTATTGCCGGCCTCTTCCTCCTGCGCCGCCCGCTCGATCTTCACCACCAGGGCCGGGTCCATGCCCTTCTTGAGCTGGGCCCGGGCCTTGTCCCGCTCGGCGCGAGCTTCTGCAAGGGAAACCGCCGGGTAGTCGCCGATGGTCAGCATGTTCGCCTTGCCGGTGAACCGGTACCGATAGCGCCAGATCCTGGCTCCAGAAGGCCTCACCTCGACGCACAGCCCATTGGCGTCGGCGAGGCGATAGACCTTGCCCTGAGGCTTGAGGCTGCGCAGCTTGGTGTCCGTCAACATGGCTGTGAGTAAGCTGTATGTGAGTAAGCGATGACCTTCCGGCCATCTTACTCGCACCGTTACTCACGTTCCAGCTGGATGGGGGTGCACACCACCGGACCCGACTGGACAAGAAATCCCCGTAGTACAACCATTTCGCTAGGGTATCCGGACCGGCCTGGACGCAGCCGGATCAGCAGATGGTGGGCCCACCAGGACTCGAACCTGGAACCAAAGGATTATGAGTCCTCTGCTCTAACCATTGAGCTATAGGCCCACGCTGCGCGCAGTGTAGCGGGCGAAGGCGTCGGGTTGTCCACGATTGCCGCCTGGCGTGCGACTTCCTGTCCACGGTCGCGCTCCGCGTACCCGCACTGCGGCTACGATGTGCCGCAACGACGCGCAGGCACCACGCAGGGAGAAACCGGGACATGATCGCCATCCACTCGAAGCCGGCCTGCCTTGTCCTGCATGGCGCGTGGCTGGCCTGCGCGCTGCTGGTCGCGGGTTGCGCCAGTCCTGCACGGGCTCCGGACCATGCCGCCTCCCCCCTCGCGCATGACGAAGCCGTCGTGCGCATCGCTCCGGACGCACGGCGCCGGCTCGCGGCGAACGGCGCCGACTCGGCGATGGCGGAGCGGGTCAAGGCCGAATTCCTGCACGCCTGGAACGGGTACAAACGCCACGCCTGGGGCCACGATGCGCTCAAGCCTCTGAGCAACCAGCCCAGCGACTGGTACGCCGAATCGCTGCTGATGACGCCGGTCGACGCGCTGGACACGATGCTACTGATGGGCCTCGACGCCGAGGCCGACGAGGCGCGCGAGCTGATCGCGACGACGCTTTCGTTCGACCGCGACCTCGACGTCAAGCATTTCGAGGTCGTGATCCGCCTGCTCGGCGGCCTGCTGTCGGGCTACCAGGCGACCGGCGACGCACGCCTGCTGGCGCTGGCCGACGATCTCGGCATGCGGCTGCTGCCGGCGTTCGATTCGCCGACCGGACTGCCCTACGTCAACGTCAACCTGCGCACGGGCGCGGCCAGCGGCACCGAAAGCAATCCGGCCGAGGCCGGCACGCTGCTGCTCGAATACGGCACGCTCGCCCGCCTGACCGGCAAGCCGGTGTACCGGGACAAGGCCTGGCGCGCGCTCGAGGCGACCTACGCGATGCGCTCGCCGATCGGACTGGTGGGCGAGCGCTTCGACGTCGAGACCGGGCGCTGGACGCAGACCCGCACCCACGTCGGCGCGCGCATCGACTCCTACTACGAGTATCTGTGGAAGTGCTGGCAGCTGTTCGCCGAACCGCGCTGCAAGGCGATGTGGGACACGCACATCGCGGCGCTCAACGCGCACGTCGCCGAGGAGGTGGACGGCGCGCTGTGGTACGGCCACGTCGACATGGCGACCGGTGCGCGGATCGCGCCACGCTTCGGCGCGCTCGACGCGTTCTTCCCCGGGCTGCTGGCGCTGTCGGGCGACCTCGACCGCGCCGCGCGGCTGCAGCGCTCGGCGTTCTTGATGTGGCAGGCGCACGGCATCGAACCCGAGGCCTGGGACTACCGCGCACGCGAGGTGGTGTCGCCCGGGTATCCGCTGCGGCCGGAGATCGTGGAATCGGCGTGGTACCTGTACCGACTCACCGGCGATCCCGCGTGGCGCGACATGGGCCACACGCTGTTCGAGGACTTCGTGCGCCACACGCGGACGGACTCCGGCTTCGCCGCGCTGGCGAACGTGGTGACGAAGGAGAAGAAGGACGACATGGAGAGCTTCGTGCTCGCCGAGACGTTCAAGTACTTCTACCTGCTGTTCGCGGATCCGGCGACGCTCGATCCAGCGACCACGGTGCTCACCACCGAGGCGCATCCGCTGCAGCCGGTGGCCCCAGATCCGGACCAAGCCCTGTAGGAGCGGCTTCAGCCGCGACCGGATGTTCGACGACGTGGGGAGAATCGGTCGCGCCTGGAGACGCTCCTACAAGGGTGCTGCGGTAACGCAGATCTCTCGCTGCGCTCGAGATGACAAGCTGCGGGTTGGCTGCGCCCGGGACGACGCCGTGCCCGGCGACCACCCGAAACGGCGGAAGCCCGCACAAGGCGGGCTTCCGGCAGGCGGCAACAGCAGCGCCGCGGTCAATCGATGTCGAGGAAACTCCGCAGCTGCTCCGAGCGGCTGGGATGGCGCAGCTTGCGCAACGCCTTGGCCTCGATCTGGCGGATGCGCTCGCGGGTGACGTCGAACTGCTTGCCGACCTCCTCCAGGGTGTGGTCGGTGTTCATGTCGATGCCGAAGCGCATGCGCAGCACCTTGGCCTCGCGCGGGGTCAGGCCGGCGAGCACGTCGCGCACGGTTTCCGAGAGGTTGATGTTGGTGGTCGCCTCGATCGGGGACTCGACGTTGGTGTCCTCGATGAAGTCGCCCAGGTGAGAGTCCTCGTCGTCGCCGATCGGGGTCTCCATGGAGATCGGCTCCTTGGCGATCTTCATGACCTTGCGGATCTTGTCCTCGGGCATCTCCATTTCCTTGGCCAGCTCCTCGGGCGTGGCCTCGCGGCCGTACTGCTGGAGCATCTGCCGGGAAATGCGGTTGAGCTTGTTGATCGTCTCGATCATGTGCACCGGGATGCGGATGGTGCGCGCCTGGTCGGCGATCGAACGGGTGATGGCCTGGCGGATCCACCAGGTCGCGTACGTGGAGAACTTGTAGCCGCGACGGTACTCGAACTTGTCCACGGCCTTCATCAGGCCGATGTTGCCTTCCTGGATCAGGTCGAGGAACTGCAGGCCGCGGTTGGTGTACTTCTTGGCGATCGAGATCACCAGGCGCAGGTTGGCCTCGACCATTTCCTTCTTGGCCTTGCGCGCCTTGGCCTCGCCGTAGGCCATCGCGCGGTTGATCTCCTTGAGGTCGGCGAGCGAGACCATCATCCCCTTCTCGATGGAGATGGTGGCTTCCTGCTCGGCGATGATCTGGTCCTTGACCTCGCGCATGCCCGACGACCACTTCTGCTTGCGCTTGAGCACGTCGTCGACCCAGCCCAGGTTGGTCTGGTTGCCGTCCCAGGCGCGGATGAAGTCCTTGCGCGGCATCTTCGCGACCTTGGTCGACAGGTCGAGGATGCGGCGCTCGTGGTCCTTGATCTCGCCGACCACGTCGCGCAGCTTGCGCACCAGGGTGTCGGTCAGCGGCAGCGGCAGCTTGAGGGTGGTGAAGACCTCGGCCATCTCCTCGCGCAGCTTCAGCACCGGCTTGGCGGCGGGGCCGTTCTTGGCGTAGGACTTCTGGAACCTGGCGTAGGTGGCGGACAGCGCCTCCATGCGGCGCGCGACCTCGGCCGGATCCGGACCGGTGGGACCGGCGTCCTCGGCGTCGGCATCGTCCGCGTCATCGTCGTCGCTGTCGGAATCGTCCGCGCTGCTGTCGGCGGCGACGGCGGGGGCCGGGATTTCCTCGGCGGCTTCCTCGAGGTCGTTGAAGCCGACCACGATCTCGGCCAGGCGCTTCTTGCCCGCCTTGTGCAGGTCGTAGTCCTCGAGCAGCAGCTGCACCGACCACGGGAAGCTGGCCAGCGCCGAACCCATCTGGTTCAGGCCTTCCTCGATGCGCTTGGCGATCGCGATCTCGCCCTCGCGGGTCAGCAGTTCGACCGTGCCCATCTCGCGCATGTACATGCGCACCGGGTCGGTGGTGCGGCCGCCTTCGCTGTCGAGCGCGGTCAGCGTGGCCGCGGCTTCCTCGGCGGCGGTGTCGTCGACTTCGCGGTTGCCGCTGGAGTCGCCGGTGAGCAGCAGCGATTCGACGTCGGGCGCGATCTCGTGCACCTCGATGCCCATGCCGTTGATCATGCCGATGATGTCCTCGATCTGCTCCGGATCGACGAGGTCGTCGGGCAGGTGGTCGTTGACTTCGGCGTAGGTCAGGTAGCCCTGCTCGAGCCCCTTGGAGATCAGGAGCTTGATGTCGGACTGCTCGGCTGGACGTTCGTTCGCCATGTGGCGCGCACCGGGGAGAAAAGTGAACCCGTAATTATACCATTCCGCCGGACGGGATTCCTGCGCGGAAGGGATGCAACCGGGGCCGTGACTGGCCCGGCTGACGACGATATGGGCCCGAAACCGGCGGTTTCCAGCCGCCCCGCCCGATCAACCGATATTTCCGGCCTTTCCCGGACACGGCGGGGCCGTGGGCCGCCGGAATCAGGCCCTGAGGAGGAAGGTCACCGGGCCGTCGTTGACCAGGCCGACGACCATGTGCGCCCCGAAACGGCCGGTTTCCACCGGAGCCGGATGCCGCGACCGGCATTCAGCCAGCAGTCGGCCGAAGACCCGCTCGGCCTCGTCCGGGGCCGCGGCGGTGCTGAATCCCGGGCGCATCCCCGAGCGGGTGTCGGCAGCCAGGGTGAACTGGCTGACCAGGAGCAGGCCGCCGCCGGTGTCGGCCAGCGAGCGGTTCATGCGCCCCTCGGCGTCGGCGAAGACCCGGTAGCCGAGCAGGCGTTCGGTCATCCGCGCCACCTGCGCCTCGCCATCGCCCGGCTCCACGCCCACCAGCGCCAGCAGGCCGGGGCCGATACGGCCGATGGTTTCGCCGTCGACGGAGACGCTGGCTTCGGTGACGCGCTGGATGAGGGAGAGCATCGGGGCGGGAGTTGGGAGTTGGGAGTTGGGAGTTGGGAGTTGGGAGTTGGGAGTTGGGAGTTGGGAGTTGGGAGTTGGGAGTCGGGAGTCGGGAGTCGGGAGTCGGGGACCGGGGACCGGGGACCGGGGACCGGGGACCGGGGACCGGGGACCGGGGACCGGGGAAGCCTAAGGCTTTGTCATCCCGAACGCAGTGAGGGATCTGCTTTCCCATTTCGGTCGGGCGAGAAACAGATCCCTCACTGCGTTCGGGATGACAGCCGCGGGTGTCTCGCGTTCGGGCGAGGGTCGTGGTGCAGGCCCGCCTCGCGGAATCCCCCGCGCCGCCGCCGGAATTCCACCATCGCTACACTCCCCGCATGACCGACCTCGTCGCCCGCCTGCTGTACGCGCTCGCCGCCGCGATCGGGCGGCTGCCATGGCCGGTGCTGCGCCGGCTCGGCGACGCGCTGGCCTGGCTGTCGCTGCGCACCGGCGCGCGCGAAAGCGGGGTCGCACTGCGCAACCTCGAGCTCGCCTACCCGGACCTGCTGCCCGGCCAGCGCGAGGAATGGCGCCACGCGGTGCTGCGCACCACCGGCCTGCAGACGCTGGAAACCTTGCGGCTGTGGACGCGTCCGCACGCGGAGAACCTCGCGCTGATCCGCGAAACCCACGGCGAAGACCTGTTCGACGCCGCGCTCGCCTCCGGCCGCGGACTGATCGTCGCCGCGCCGCATTTCGGCAACTGGGAGCTGCTCAACCAGTGGCTGGCGGCGAAGACGCCGCTGGCGATCCTGTACAAGCCGCCGGAGTCCGCCATCGGCGAGGCCTTCCTGCGCCTGATGCGCGCCGATGCCGACGCCGGCCGCGTCACCCAGGTGCGCGCCGAGGGCGCCGGCGTGCGCCAGCTGTTCAAGCGCCTGCAGGCCGGCGGCGTGGTCGGCATCCTGCCCGACCAGCAGCCCAAGGGCGGCGACGGCGAGTTCGCGCCGTTCTTCGGCGTACAGGCCTCGACCATGACCCTGCTCGGTCGCCTGGCCGCACGCAGCGGGGCGACGGTGCTGTTCGCCTGGTGCGAGCGGATCGGGTCCGGGACCTACGCGCTGCGGATCGAGGCCGCCTCGCCCGGCATCGACTCGCCCGATCCGGCGGTCGCCACCGCCGCCCTCAACGCCGATGTCGAACGCATCGCCCGGCGCGACCCCGCGCAGTACCAGTGGACCTACAAGCGCTTCAAGGCGCGGCCGCCCGGCAGCGGCGAGGCCAATCCCTACGCAGACCTGGAACGTCGATGATCGAAACCGACTCCCCGTCCGGCGTCCCGCCGCAAGACGATGCGCCCGTCGCGCCGTCCGCGCTGCCGGAAGGCTGGCAGCCGCTGCCGCCGCGCGCGCGCCGCCTGTTCGTGCTCGGCAACGTCTTCGGCCTCGGCCTGCTGGCGCTGGGCCTGCTGGTCCCGATCGGGCTGCTGCTGCGCGACACGCCGCTGGCCCTGCCGCTGGCGCTGGCGGTGCTGGTGCTGCTGCCTGGCTGGGGCGTGTGGCTGGCGTACCGGCAGTACGCCTGCACGCGCTGGCGCCTGGACGGCGACGGCTATGCGCTGCGCCGCGGCCGGCTGTGGCAGCAGGAAACCTTCGTGCCGAAATCGCGCGTACAGCACCTCGACCTCCAGCGCGGGCCGATCGAGCGGCGCTTCGGCCTGGCCACCCTGGTGATCCACACCGCCGGCACGCGCCACAACGCGGTATCGACCGCCGGGCTCGCGGCCGAGGACGCGGAATGGCTGCGCGACCGCCTCGCACGCTGGATCGAGACCGATGACGACGACGCCTGAGGCGCCGCCGCCCGCCGCGGGCGAGGAGCGCCGGCTGCATCCGTGGTCGTGGCTGTTCGTGCTGATCGGCTCGCTGCGGCAGTTCCTGCTGCCGCTGGCGGTGGTGGTGGTCTATGGCGGGCGGCGCGAGGAGAGCTACCAGCTCGCCATCGCGGGCGTGGCGGTGGTGGCGCTGGCGGTGGTGTCGATCTGGCGCTACTTCACCTACCGCTACCGCATCGACGGCGACAGCCTGTTCATCCGCAGCGGCCTGCTCGAACGCAGCCTGCGCCAGGTGCCGTTCTCGCGCATCCACAACGTCGAACTGCGACAGACCCTGCTGCACCGCCTGTTCGGCGTGGCCGAGGTGAAGCTCGAATCGGCCGGTGGCACCAAGCCCGAAGCGCAGATGCGCGTGCTCCGGCTCGACGACGCGCTGGCGCTGGAGCGGCTGATCCGCCATCGCGGACGCACCGCAGACGTTGCCCATGCCGATGCCGACGCGCCGGACGCGGGCGAGACCCTGCTGGCGCTGTCGACGGGCGAGATCGTGCGCCTGGGGCTGATTTCCAATCGCGGCATGATCGTGGTCGGCGCCGCGTTCGCGGTGTCCTGGCAGGTCCTGCCCGAGGATGCCTACAAGCACGCGTTCAACCTCGTCCGGCGCGAGGCCTTCGGCTATGTCGAGCACTTCAACGGCGGCTGGCCGTCGACCGCGCTCGCGGTCGCGGGCGTCGTGCTGCTGGCGCTGGCGCTGGTGCGCGCGTTCTCCGTGCTGCTGGCGCTGGCGCGCTACCACGGCTTCCGGCTGCGCGAGCACGGCCGCCGACTGACGGTCGAACGCGGCCTGCTGGCGCGCGTGCGCAGCAGCGTGTCGCGCCGGCGGATCCAGGCCTGGACGCTGCGCGAAGGCGTGCTGCATCGACTGTTCCATCGCCGCTCGCTGGGCATCGATACCGCCGGTTCGCAGGGCGGCGACGGCGAACAGCAGCAGCGCGATCCACCCGAACTCGCGCCGATCGCCACGCCCGAGGCCTGCGACGCGCTGTTGCGCGGTTTGCTCGATGGCGCGGACTGGCCACCCGCGGACTGGCGGCCGCTGCATCCGCGCGCCTGGCAGCGGCTGCTGGTCGGCGACGCGGTGTTCGCGTCGCTGCTGGCCGCCGGCCTGTGCTGGTACTTCGGCCCCTGGGGCCTGCTCGGCCTGCTGTGGCTGCCCTGGGGCTGGCTGCTGGCGACGCGGCACGCGCGCTTGTCCGGCTACCACGTCGACGCAAAGCTGGTCGCAGTGCGCGAAGGCTGGTGGTCGCGGCACTGGCGTTTCGCCGGGATCGACAAGCTGCAGGCGCTGCAGCTGCGGCAATCGCCGCTGGACCGCCGCTTCGGCATGGCCTCGCTGTGGCTCGACACCGCTGGCGCCGGCGCGATGTCGCCACCGCTGCGCATGCGCTACCTGCCGGAGGCCGAGGCGCGGACGCTGTACGCCGGGCTTCGCCGCGAAGTCGCCCGCAGGAGGCTGCGCTGGTGAAGACCTCCATCCTCCATGTCACCACGATCACCGAATGGCGCGGCGGCGACGCGCAGATGTACGCGCTCTACCACCTGCTCGAGCGCGAGCCCGATGTCCGGCAGTGGATCCTGTGCCCGTCGGGCTCGGTACTCGAAGGCAGATGCCGGCAGGACGGCGCGCGCTGCACAACCTATCGCAAGTCGTGGCTGAAACTGCCCAACGCGGTGCGCGCGATCGTCCGGACCGCGAAGCGGGAACGCATCGGCATCCTCCATGCGCACGACTCCTCGGCGCTCAACGCCTGCCTGCTCGCCCTGCGGTTCCTGCCGCAGGACACGAAGCTGGTGCTCAGCCGCAAGCGCAACAACCCGATCGGCAACAGCGTGCTCAGCCGCCGCAAGTACGGCAACCCGCGCATCGCGAAGGTGGTGTGCGTGTCCGAATCGGTGAAGCGCGTGTTCGACGGCGTGGTCGACCCGGCGCGGCTGCTGACGATCCACGACGCGGTCGATGTTGCGTCATTGTCCGCCCGCGGGCATTCCGACGTACTGCAACGCGAGTTCGGCATCACGTCCGGAACCCGCGTGGTCGGCAACCTCGCGGGCTGCACGGAGCAGAAGGACCTGCCGACCTTCCTGCATGCGGCGCAGGCAATGCTGCAACGCAGGCCCCCGTTCATGGCGCTGCGCTTCTTCGTGGTCGGCGACGGCCCGCTGCGCGGGGCGCTCGAGGCGCTCGCCGCGAACCTCGGCATCGCCGCGGAGGTGACGTTCACGGGCTACCGCAAGGATGCGCTCGACCTGTTGGCCGGGTTCGACCTGCTGATGATGAGCTCGCACACCGAGGGCCTGCCGCTGTCGATCTACGAGGCGTTCGCGATGCGGGTGCCGGTGGTCTCCACCGATGCAGGCGGCATCGCGGAAGTCGTGCGCGACGGGCAAAGTGGATTCGTCGTCCCGGTGGGCGATGCCGACGCGCTGGCCGAGCGCGCATTGCACGTACTCGGCGACAGCGCCCTGGCCGACCGATTCAGGCAGGCCGCGTTCTCGATCGTCGCCGGCGCGCACACGCCGGAGGTTTTTCGGGACCAGTACCTGCGCTTGTATCATTCGCTGCAGCACGGCGCCTGACGGATTGGCGCATCCGCCGCCCATGCACGAGAACGAAAAGCCAGCCCCCATGCCCACCCCCGCAACCTCACAGGCGCGCCCGCTGATCGTCCGCTGCGGCGCATTCGGCGACATGGTCATGCTGACCACGCTGATGCGGCTGGTGTCGGCGCGGTACCGGAGCCCGGTGGACGTCGTCAGCTCCGGCGGCTGGACGCCGCCGCTGATGGAGCGCGAGCCCACGCTCGGCCACCTGCAGATGGTGACCAGCCGCAAGACGCCCTACCTGCTGTGCCCGAGCCAGTGGCAGCTGGTGCGCTGGCTGCGCGGCCGCGGCCGCGGCCCGGTCTACCTCGGCGACATCGACCCGGAAATGCGCGCGCTGCTGGCGCGCGGCGGCGTGCATCCCGACGACATCGTCGCGCGCGACCCCGCGGGCGAGGACGCGCCGGTGCTGTGGCCCGACCGCTGGCTCGAGCTCGGCATGCGCGATCCTGTCCGCGCGTATCCCAGCGTCGAGGTCGACGCCGCGGCTTTCCGCTTCCCCCGCCTCGTCGTCACCGACGACCACCGCACCGACCTGGCGGCATGGCTGGAGGAGACCGGCATGCACGGCCCGCTGGTGCTGCTGCAGCCCGGCAACAAGCGCACCCACAAGCGCGGCAAGCTGATGACCGCCGACCATCCCAAGCACTGGGATGCGCGCAACTGGGCCGCCGTGGCGCAGGCCATCCTCGCGTCGCTGCCCGATGCGCACGTGGTGCTGTGCGGGTCCCCGCCGGAGCATCCGCTGCTGGAGGACATCCACGCCGCCGCAGGCAACGATCCGCGCGTGCTCAACGGCGCCAACGAACTGCCGATCCCGCGCCTGCTGGCGCTGATCGAACGCGCGCACGGCATGGTGTCGGTCGATACCGGTCCCGCGCACGCAGCCGCGGCGCTCGGCTGCCCGCTGGTGGTGATGTTCGGCGCGGCGCCGGTGGCGAAATGGCGGCCGATCGGTCCCGGCCGGATCCTGGTGCTAGGCGGCGAGCATGGCGCCGAAAGTCGCGTCTCCGACCTGGCGCCCGAACAGGTCGTCGCCGCGTGGCGGCAGCTTCATGAACGCTAGCCGCAGTGGGCGCGCAGGCCGTTGTGCAGCCGCAGCGCGCGCAGGTACCAGCCGCGCGTGCGGCAGCCGGCGAGCGTGGGCGCCATGCCCGACGGAAACAGGTCCGCGAGCATTGCGCGGATGATCGCGCCGGCACGGCCCGACTGTCCCGCCGTCCGCCGCGCCAGCCGCCCCAGGGTCCGCAGGCAGTAGTAGTCGACCGCGAATGCCGCGTCGTCGTCGAGCTCCTCGAGGGCGTCCATGCCGCGCTTGAGGTCGCACAGCGAGTCCACCGCATCGCACAGCTTCGCCTCGCCAGGCGCCGACCACGCGCTCTCGTCGTGCCGGCGGTAGCCGACCCAGGGTTCGTCCACGTGCACGAACGTGCACGTCGCCGCCACCAGCGAGGGCATCACGGCCACGTCCTGCATCAGGCGTCGACCGTGCGGGAACAGGGCCTGCCGCCATACGTGGCGCCGACCGATCTTGGTCCAGGCCTGCAGGCAGCGCATGCGCATCAGCCCCGAGACCAGGCGCGAGCGGTCGGTTTCGACGGCGCCCGCGCGCCCGTCGAAGCTGCAGCGATGGCGCTCGCCGCGAAGACGGTGCTTGATGCCCTGGCGTTCGCGCAGCACGCTGAAATCGCACAGCACCAGGTCGGGCGACGAGCTCTCCACCACGCCTCGCAACCCATCGATCGCGCCCGGCAGCATGACGTCGTCCGCATCGAGGTGCCAGACGTAGTCGCCGGATGCGTGCGCCAGCAGGGTATTGCGCGCGGCGGAAAGGCCGGCATTGGACGCGTGCGCGATCAGCCGGATGCGGCCGGGGTGGTCGCGGCAGAGCCGCGCCGCGATCCCACCCGACCCGTCGGGCGACGCATCGTCAAGCAGCACGAGCTCGACCCCGTCATCGCTTTGCGCGAGTACCGACGCCGCGCAGGCGGCAAGGTACTTCTCGGCACGATAGACAGGTACGAGGACACTCAGCCAGCATGCGCGGGCCGCTGGAAACGAGCCGTCTGACATCGGTGGGGGAAGGGCGGCGTCAGCCGCATCCTAACCAGTGCGGGTGAACGCCGCGTAGAAGAACCCGTCCATGCCCTGTTCCCCCGGCAGCCGCTGCCGCCCGTCGCCGGCGTCGCGGCCGAACGACTCCGGCAGGGCTTCGACCCGCGCGCCGGGCGTGCGCGCGAGGAACGCCGCCACCTGTGCCTGGTTCTCGGCCGCCAGGATCGAACAGGTGGCGTAGAGCAGCCGACCGCCCGGCGCCAGCAGCGGCCACAGCGCATCGAGCAGCCGCGCCTGCAGGGCGGTGAGCGCGGCCAGGTCCGCGGCGCGACGGTGCAGCAACACGTCCGGCTGGCGGCGGACGATGCCGGTGGCCGAACAGGGGGCGTCGAGCAGGATCGCGTCGAAGGGCTCGCCGTTCCACCATGCCGCGGTGTCGGCGGCATCGGCGGCCAGCAGGTGCGCACGGGCGCCGACGCCGAGGCGGTCGAAGGTCTCGCGCACGCGCCGCAGGCGGCGTTCGTCGACGTCGAGCGCGGTCAGGTGCAGCATCGGGTCGCGTTCGAGCAGGTGCGCGGACTTGCCGCCCGGCGCGACGCAGGCGTCGAGGACGCGTGCCCCGCCCGGCGCCGAGAGCGCGTCGGCCACGCACTGCGCGGCGGCGTCCTGCACGGAGACGTCGCCATCGCCGAATCCGGGCAGGGCCAGTGGCGACACCGGCGCGTCGATGCGCAGCGCATCGGGCAGCTCGTCGAAGGCCTGCGATTCGATCCCGGCCTCGTGCAGGCGCAGCGCGTACTGCGCGGCGGAGGTGCGCGTGCGGTTGACCCGCAGCCAGGTCGGCGCGGCAACGGCGCTCGCCGCGAAGATCGCTTCGGCGTCCTGCGGCCAGTCGGCACGGACCTGAGCGCGCAGCCATTCGGGCCATGCGTCCTGCGCGTCGGCGGCCGGCACGCCGTCGCGCTGCGCCCGGCGCAGCAGCGCGTTGACCAGTCCGGCCTGGTGGGTGCGGCCGAGCGCGCGCGCGGCCTCGACGGTCGCCGACAGCGCGGCGTGCGCGGGCAGGTCGAGCGCGTCCAGCTGGGCGAAGCCGGCCAGCAGCAGCGCGCGCAGCTCACCGTCCTTCGGCCCCGGCGGCTTCTGCATCCACGCGCGCAGGGCCGCGTCGTAGCGCGCGCGCTGGCGCAGGGCGGAAAAGCAGATGGCTTCCAGCAGCGCGCGGTCGCGCGGGTCGGCGATCTTCGGCAGTGCGGCGGCGAGCTCGGCCTTCAGCGAACGGCCCTGCAGCACGGCCTGCAGCACCCTGGCGGCAGCCACGCGCACGGCGACGCCGGGCGGGAGATTCATCGCCATGGCGCTGGGCCGCCATCCGGATGCATCCACCGGCCACCATCCTGGCACCTCCCTTGGCCCTCACCCCGGCGAAAGCCGGAAGTGCCGTACAACGGCGCGAAGCGCCGGCCATCCATCCTGATGTTGCCGTTGCCCTTGCTTTCCCGTCCGGGGCGGGGCGGGAGCGAAAAGCAAACTGGATCCCGGCTTTCGCCGGGATGACGGACAGGGTTTTCGCCGGGACGACGACCGTGCGCAGGATGACAACCCGGCGTCGCGCCGGAATGGCCGGCAGTGGCGGATGCGTGCATCACCTAGCCCGCGACCAGGTCGCGCCGCGCGTTGAGGTAGTCGGCGGCGGTGATCACCTTGCCGCCCGCGCGCTGCAGCGAACGGATGCGCAGCGCGCCCTCGCCGCAGGCCACGTCGATGCCGGCCTTGCCCGCGAACAGCACGCTGCCCGGCGCGGCGCCGTGCGCCAGCGGCAATGCGACCGCGCCGTGGATGCGCAGGCGCTCGCCGGCAAGCTCCGCCTCCGCCACCGGCCACGGTTCGAAGGCGCGCACCTTGCGCGCCAGCACGTCGGCCGGCTGCGTCCAGTCCAGCCGCGCTTCGGCCTTGTCCAGCTTGTGCGCATAGGTCGCGCCTTCCGCGGGCTGCGGCTGCGGCGTCGGGCGTACGCCCGCGCGCAGCAGGGCGAGGCCGTCGGCCAGCACCTGCGCGCCGAGGTCGGCCAGGCGCGCGTGCAGCTGTCCGCCGGTCTCGTGTTCGCCGATCGGCGTGGCCTGCGACAGCAGCACCGGGCCGGTATCGAGGCCCTTCTCCATCTGCATCAGGCACACGCCGGTCTCGGCGTCGCCGGCCTCGATCGCGCGCTGGATCGGCGCCGCGCCGCGCCAGCGCGGCAGCAGCGAGGCGTGGACGTTCCAGCAGCCGTGGGTCGGGATCTCCAGCACCTTGGGCGGCAGCAGCAGCCCATAGGCGACCACGACCATCAGGTCCGGCTGCAGCGCGCGCAGGGCCCTGCGCGCTTCCATGGTGCGCAGCGTGTCCGGCTGCAGCACCGGCAGGCCGAGCCGCTGCGCCTCCTGCTTGACCGGCGACGCCGCCAGCCCGCGCCCGCGCCCGGCGGGCCGGTCGGGCTGCGTGTACACCGCGACCACCTCGCCGCGCGCCGCCGCCGCGCGCAGCGAGGGCACGGCGAAGTCGGGGGTTCCGGCGAAGACGAGGCGCATTGGAGCGGGGATTGGGGATTCGGGATTCGGGATCGGGAAAAGCGGGGGCGGTTGTCGGGTGGGGTCACGAGCGGGCCACCGCCCTTTCGAATCCCCAATCCCGAATCCCTAATCCCGGCCCTTCCGCAACTTCTCGAGCTTCTTGACCGCCCGATCCCGCTTGAGCGGCGACAGGTGGTCGATGAACAGCCGGCCGTCGAGATGGTCGACCTCGTGCTGCACGCAGGTCGCCAGCAGGCCGTCGACGCGCAGTTCGAAGGGCTTGCCGTGGCGGTCGAGCGCCTCGACCACGATGCCGTCGGCGCGGGTCACGTCGGCGAACACGCCCGGGATCGACAGGCAGCCCTCCTGGTGCACGCGCAGCTCGGCCGAACGCTCGCGGACCTGCGGGTTGACGAACACCAGCGGCTGCTCGCGCCCCTCGGTGACGTCGATGACCATGAACCGCTGGTGGGTGTCCACCTGGGTCGCCGCCAGGCCGATGCCCGGCGCCTCGTACATGGTCTCGAACATGTCGTCGAGCAGGCGCTGGAAGGCCGGATCGTGGAACCGGTCGGCCTCCACCGGGGCGGCGACGGTCCGCAGCCGGGGGTGGGGGTATTCGAGGATGGGGAGCAGGGCCATGGGCAGAAAGAGAGGCAGCGGTCACAACCGCGCGGAACGGCCTGCCATTGTAGCGCCGCGCGGCTTGCAACCGGCCGCCCCTTGTACGCTATAGTGCCGACGCTGCACGGGGAAATCTTCAAGGGGAGCAATTAGATGGCCCGCATGCTTCAGCGCCTTTCTCAGGGGCTTCGCACGACGTGCGTCGTCGCATTGATGACGGTGGCGACCTACGCCACCGCGCAGACGATGCGCGGCGACCATCCCGACACCTATGTCGTCAAGCGCGGCGACACGCTGTGGGACATCGCGGGCAGGTTCCTGCAGCGCCCTTGGCTGTGGCCGGAGATCTGGCAGGCGAACCCGCAGATCGCCAATCCGCACCTGATCTACCCGGGTGACGTGATCAGCCTCGCCTACCTCAACCGCGTGACCGTCGACGAAGGTCCGCGCGAGGAAGCGCAGCCGATCAACGCGATCCCGCTGTCCGACGTCGAGGCCTTCCTCAAGGACCTGCGCGTCGTCGACGAGTTCGAGCACCTGCCCTACGTCGTCGGCCTCGAGGAGGACCGCCTGCGCACCACGCAGGGCCAGGTCGCCTACGTCCGCCACCTGGCGGGCGCGACCGCCGGCCAGCGCTACGCCGTGGTGCGCCCGACCGTGCGCTACACGCACCTCGACCGCACCAGCATGTGCTGCGACCTGTTCCACAAGGACGACCTCGACTTCCGCGGCAAGCGCATCGCCGACTTCCAGCAGTACTGGACCAACGTGGTCACGCCCGACAAGGGCCAGGAACTGCTCGGCTACGAGCTGCAGCGCGTCAACGTCGGCACGATCACGCGCGGCGAGGTGGGCGGCATCCAGGCCAGCACCCTGCTGCTCGACGAGACCGGCCGCGAGGTCCGCATCGGCGACCGCCTGATCCCGATCGACGCGCAGCCCTACGACCTGCAGTTCTTCCCGCACGCACCGGCGCAGCAGCTCGAGTACGGCCGCGCCCGCATCCTCGCCGTCGCCGACATGCTCAACCACGGCGGCCCGCGCGACGTGGTGGTGCTGTCGGTCGGCCGCCGCGAGGGCGTCGACAACGGCACCGTGTTCTCGATCTGGCGCGAAGGCACCAACACCGTCGACCGCGTCGAGAAGGGTCCCGACCGCGACGTCGACACCGTGTTCTACGAGAACAAGGTGCGCCTGCCCGACGAGTTCGCCGGCCACGTGATGGTCTTCCGCAGCTACGACAAGGTCAGCTACGGCCTGGTGATGAACAGCGTCAAGCCGACCCGCATCGGCTACCACCTCAAGCATCCCGACGCGCCGTACTGACTGAGGACGGGGTTTTCCTACGCTCCATGCCGACGGCGCCCGAGGGCGCCGTCGGCGTTTGCGGGGCACGCTGGCGGCATGACGCCCGACGACCACGCCCTGCTGCGGCTGCTCGACTGCGGCGGCGCCTCCGCGCCGCGACGCCGGCTGCTGGAGCGCCACGCCACGCCTGAAGCGGCGCTGGCTGCCGGTGAACCGGGCTGGCGCGAGGCCGGACTGGAGGATGCCCAGGTCCGGGCGCTGGCCGGCGGCCCCGATGTCCCGGCGGGCACCCGCGACTGGTTCGCCCACGCAGGCCATCGCCTGCTCGGCTGGCACGACCCCGACTACCCCGCCCTGCTGCGACGCATCGCCAGCCCGCCGCTCGCGCTGTTCGTGGCCGGCGACGCCAACCTGTTGTGGCATCCGGCCGTCGCCGTCGTCGGCAGCCGCGCGCCGACCGCCGGCGGCCGCGACCACGCCCGCGACTTCGCCCATGCCCTGGCGCGGGCCGGCTTCGCGGTCTGCAGCGGCCTCGCCGCCGGCATCGACACCGCCGCGCACGAGGCCACCCTCGCCGCGGACGGCGCCACCGTGGCCGTGCTCGGCAGCGGCATCGACGTGCCCTACCCGCGCGCCAACGCCGGCCTGCACCGGCGCATCGCCGAGCGTGGCGCCGTGGTCAGCGAGCATCCGCCCGGCGCCCAGGCGCGGCGCGAGCAGTTCCCGGCGCGCAACCGGATCATCGCCGGGCTGTCGCTGGGCACGCTGGTGGTGGAGGCGGCCTGGCGCTCCGGGGCGCTGATCACCGCCCGGCTCGCCGCCGACGCCGGCCGCGAGGTGTTCGCCCTGCCCGGCTCGATCCACAACCCGCTGGCCCGCGGCTGCCACCGGCTGATCCGCGACGGCGCGGCGCTGGTCGAAACCGCCGGGGAGGTGGTCGCCGCGCTGGCACCGGTCGCGCACGGGCTGGCCGACGCCTTGCGCAACCGCCTGCAGGCCCCCATCTCCGGAGTCGGGAGCGCCGCCGCGGCGCCCGCCGGCGCGCTTGCTCCGGACGATCCGGACTACCAGCGCTTGTGGTCGGCCATCGGCCACGACCCAAGCCCTATGGATCGGCTGGTCGAACGCACCGGATTGACGGCCGCGGAACTGTCGTCCATGCTGCTGGTCATGGAGCTGGATGGCCGCATCGTGCTGGAGCACGGCCGGTATTCCCGAAAGTCCTGACACATCGCGCCCACGGGCGCAGGCCGGGGGAAATGAAAGAGAGCATCCTGGACGTCCTGCTCTACCTGTTCGAACATTATTTCACCGAAGACGCGGACCTCGTCCGCGACCGCGACTCCCTCCAGAACGGCCTGCTCCAGGCCGGCTTCAGCCCCGCGGAGATCAGCAAGGCCTTCGACTGGCTCGACGCCCTCGCCGAGCAGCGCCCGGTGGCGGGCGAGTCCCGCGCCGATGGCCCGACCCGCGTCTACTTCGGCCCCGAACTGGACAAGCTCGACGTCGAATGCCGCGGCTTCCTGCTGTTCCTCGAACAGCACGGCATCCTCGACGCCGACCAGCGCGAACTGGTGCTCGACCGCGCGATGGCGCTCGACCAGGAGGAACTGGACCTGGACGACCTCAAGTGGGTGGTGCTGATGGTGCTGTTCAACCAGCCCGGCAGCGAGGCCGCCTACGCCTGGATGGAAACCCAGATGTTCGCCGACGAACCCGAACCGGTGCACTAGGGCAGCGCTGGGAAAACCCGGCTTGTCATTCCCAGCGCAGTAGGGAATCTGCTCGGGTCACAGGCCTGGATTGACCAGCTTCGCCGTTGTGAAGCACTGCTCGCTACGCTCGAAATGACAAGCCGGGGCTGGACAGAACCCGCCCAAGTCCGGCCACCACCTCCGCAACGGACCTGCTCGCTTGAACCAGCCCCTTCCCACCGGCGGCCCGCCGCCGCTGCCGCCGAGATCCGCGCCTTCCCCGCCTCCGAAGCAGCGCATGCACGGCTGCCTGATCGCGCTGATCGTCGCCGCGTGCCTGGCGATCCCAGTGCTCGGCATCCTCGCCGCGATCGCGCTCCCGGCCTACCACGACTACCTTTCGCGCGCGAAGGTCGCCCAGGTGCTGGTCGAAGCCGCGCCGCTGAAGCCACAGGTCGTCGATTTCATCACCGCGCACGAGCGTTGCCCGGTCAACGGCGACGAGGGCTTCGACGACGCCGAGCGCTATCGCGGCACCGCGCATGCGGCCATTGCCTTCGGCGAGACCGACGACGGCGTCTGCGCCATCGAGATCACGCTGCAGGACGAGCGCAGCGAGGCGATCGACGGCCAGCGGCTGTGGCTCGAATATGATGTCGGCGGCGGGACCTGGCACTGCAGCTCCGAGGCCGAGGACCGCTACCTGCCCGCGGACTGCCGCGGCTGATGCGCACCGCAGGGGAGCGGTGCCCGATATCGATCCATCCCTCAACCTGCAGGAGCGGCTTCAGCCGCGACCGCATGCCCGGTTCTCTGTCGAACGTCCGGTCGCGGCTGAAGCCGCTCCTACAGGCTGAGGGACAGTCCGCGAGGCGGATCGATGGATAAGAAGACCGTCATTCCGAGCGCAGCGAGGAATCTGCTCCCCGCCCAGGTGAGCAGGCAGCAGGGCAGATTTCTCGCTGCGCTCGAAATGACATGCTGTTAGGGGTTCCAACTGTCCGAGGCTCCAAGGGGGATGCCGATGTCCGAGTGGTACTACGCCGATGCCGCCAACGCCCGCCAGGGTCCGGTCGACGCCGCCGCCCTGGTGCGCCTGCGCCTGCAGGGCCAGCTGGGCTGGGAGACGCTGGTCTGGCGCGAGGGCATGGCCGACTGGCGGCCGATGCGCGATTTCGCCGCCGAGCTCGCCCAGGCCGACGATCGCGGCCCGCTGCTCTCGACCGCCGACGGCAGCGTCGTCGACGCCGGTCGGGCAACCGACCCGGCAACCGCATCCGCGGAACCCGCGTCGCCCTACGCGCCGCCCACCGCGGCAGTCTCCGGCGAGCCGGCGGTGGTGCTCGGCGGCGAGGTGGTCTACGCCGGCTTCTGGAAGCGCTTCGCCGCGCTCACCATCGATTCCTTCATCATCGGCGCCGCGTTCTATGCCGTGTTCTTCGCGCTCATGCTGGTGGTCGGCTTCGGCAGCTTCGCCGCGCTCGACGGCGGCGGCGCCATCGGCACCGGCTTCGCCGTGGTGATGACGCTCGGCTACCTGTGCTATCCGGTCATCAGCGGGCTGTACTACGTGCTGATGGAGTCCTCGGCGCAGCAGGCCACGCTGGGCAAGCTGGCGGTCGGTATCAAGGTCGTGGGCGCGCAGGGCGGGCGCATCGGACGCGGCAACGCCCTCGGGCGCTGGGTCTCGCACCTGCTGTGCTACTTCACCGTGTACATCGGTTACCTGATGGCCGCCTTCACCGAGCGCAAGCAGGGCCTGCACGACATGGTCGCCTCGACCCTGGTGGTGGACAAGTGGGCCTACACCGACCGCCCGGACCTGCAGCGCCGGGAGCTGGGCGTGGTGACCTGGATCGTGCTGATCATCGGTGGCGGCCTGATCCTGCTGTCCCTGCTGGGAATCGTGGCCGCGGTCGCAATTCCGGCCCTCGCCCGCTGACCGGCACCCCTCCGGCCGGCGAACGGTCGCTTGACACGGCCGGCCCGGCCGTGATTCCACTATAAATAGAGCGCCGGACCTGAATGGCGCAGATCGAGCGCCCGGGCCCTCCCGGGCGTCGTGTTCTTCGAACCCCCCGAGCGGCGCGGCCCGATGCCGCGCCCGGAACCCCCTCCAGATGCCCAAGAACCTGCTCATCGTCGAGTCGCCGGCCAAGGCCAAGACGATCAACAAGTACCTCGGCAAGGACTTCCATGTCCTCGCCTCGTACGGCCACGTCCGCGACCTGGTCCCGAAGGAGGGGGCGGTCGACCCGGACAACGGCTTCGCCATGCGCTACGAGCTGATCGACAAGAACGAGAAGCACGTCGAGGCGATCGCGAAGGCGGCCAAGGCCGCGGACAACATCTTCCTCGCCACCGACCCGGACCGCGAGGGCGAGGCGATCAGCTGGCACATCGCCGAGATCCTGAAGGAGCGCGGCCTGCTCGAGGGCCGCGAGCTGCAGCGCGTGGTGTTCACCGAGATCACGCCGCGGGCGATCCGCGAGGCGATGAACCATCCGCGCAAGATCGCCGACGAACTGGTCGACGCCCAGCAGGCGCGACGCGCGCTGGACTACCTGGTCGGCTTCAACCTCTCGCCGGTGCTGTGGCGCAAGATCCAGGCCGGCCTGTCCGCCGGCCGCGTGCAGTCGCCCGCGCTGCGCATGATCGTCGAGCGCGAGGAGGAGATCGAGGCCTTCAGGGCGCGCGAGTACTGGACCATCGAGGCCGAGTGCGCGCATCCCTCGCAGCCCTTCAGCGCCCGGCTGGCCAAGCTCGACGGGCAGAAGTTCGAACAGTTCACCATCACCGACGGCGACACCGCCGAGGCCGCGCGCGCGCGCATCGCCGCCGCCGCGCAGGGTGCGCTGCACGTCACCGACGTCGCCAGCAAGGAGCGCAAGCGCCGCCCGTCGCCGCCGTTCACCACCTCGACCCTGCAGCAGGAGGCCGCGCGCAAGCTCGGCTTCACCACGCGCAGGACCATGCAGGTGGCGCAGAAGCTGTACGAAGGCGTGAACATCGGCGACGAGGGCACGGTCGGCCTGATCTCCTACATGCGTACCGACTCCGTCAGCCTCTCGGCCGAGGCGCTGTCGGAGATCCGCGACGTGATCGCGCGCGACTTCGGCACCGCGTCGGTGCCGGACAAGCCCAACGTCTACCAGACCAAGTCCAAGAACGCCCAGGAAGCGCACGAGGCGGTGCGCCCGACCTCCGCGCTGCGCACGCCGGCATCGGTCGCGCGCCACCTCAGCGACGACGAGCGCAGGCTCTACGAGCTGGTGTGGAAGCGCGCCGTCGCCTCGCAGATGATCCCGGCCACGCTCAACACCGTCACCGTCGACCTCGCCGCCGGCGCCGAGCACGCCTTCCGCGCCTCCGGCACGACCGTGACCGTGCCCGGCTTCCTCGCCGTGTACGAGGAAGGCAAGGACAGCAAGGGCAAGGAGGACGAGGACGAGGGCCGCAAGCTGCCGGCGATGAAGCTGGGCGACCGCGTGCCGCTCGACCGCATCCACGCCGACCAGCACTTCACCCAGCCGCCGCCGCGCTTCACGGAAGCGGCGCTGGTCAAGGCGCTGGAGGAGTACGGCATCGGCCGCCCCTCCACCTACGCCTCGATCATCCAGACCCTGCTGTTCCGCAAGTACACCGAGATGGAAGGCCGCAGCTTCCGCCCGACCGACGTCGGCCGCGCGGTGTCGAAGTTCCTCAGCAACCACTTCCCGCGCTACGTCGACTACGACTTCACCGCCAACCTCGAGGATGAACTCGATGCGGTGAGTCGCGGCGAGGAGGCGTGGGTGCCGCTGATGGAGAAGTTCTGGGTGCCCTTCAAGGAGCTGGTGGACGACAAGAAGGCCTCGCTCGACAAGACCGACGCCGGCAGCGTGCGCGTGCTCGGCGACGACCCGAAGAGCGGCCGCCAGGTCAGCGCCCGCATCGGCCGATTCGGGCCACTGGTGCAGATCGGCACCGTCGAGGACGAGGAAAAACCGAAGTTCGCTTCGCTGCGCCCGGGCCAGAGCATCTACTCGATCACGCTGGACGAGGCGCTGGAGCTGTTCCTGCTGCCGCGCGTGCTCGGCGAGGACAAGGGCGAACAGGTCAGCGTCGGCATCGGCCGCTTCGGCCCCTTCGCCAAGCGCGGCAGCACCTATGCCTCGCTGAAGAAGGAGGACGATCCGTACAAGATCGACCTCGCGCATGCGGTGTTCCTGATCGAGGAGAAGGAAGAGATCGCGCGCAACCGGGTGATCAAGGAATTCGCCGGCAGCGACATCCAGGTGCTCAACGGCCGCTTCGGACCCTACATCAGCGACGGCAAGCTCAACGGCAAGATCCCGAAGGATCGCGAGCCGGCGTCGCTGACGCTGGAGGAAGTGACGAAGCTGCTGGAGGAGACCGGCAAGCCGGCGCGCCGCGGCTTCGGCGCGAAGAAGGCGGCGACGAAGAAGGCGGCCGCGAAGAAGGAAGCGGCGCCGAAGAAGGCGGCTGCGAAGAAGGCGCCGGCCAAAAAGGCCGCGAAGAAGGCCGCGACGAAAAAGACGACCAAGAACACCGCGCGCCCGCTGTCCGCCGACCTAGAACCGGCGAAGGTGCTGGTGACCGCGGCGAAGTTCGAGCCCGGCAAGAAGCGCGTGGTGAAGAAGGCCGACAGCGCACCGTTCTAGGTGGCGGATCCGCAGGTAGCAAAGCCAGCCGAAGAAACTGTAGGAGCGGCTTCAGCCGCGACCGGGACCACGACGAAGGTCGGCGGCTGTACCGGTCGCGGCTGAAGCCGCTCCTACAGTTTTCGGGCCGGGGCGATATGCTGGCGCGATGCCCGGCCCGTCCTCCATCACCGACGCCGTCACCGTCCTGCGCCGCGGCGGCCTGGTCGCCTGTCCCACCGAGGGCGTCTGGGGCCTGGGCTGCGATCCCTTCGACGAAGCCGCGGTCCTGCGCCTGCTCGCGCTGAAGCAGCGGACGGTCGACAAGGGGCTGATCCTGGTCGCGGCCTCGGCCACGCAGCTCGACGGACTCGTCGACTGGGACGCGCTGCCGGCGGAGCGCCGCGACGCGGTGCTGGCGTCCTGGCCCGGCCCGCATACCTGGATCGTGCCGGCCGCGCCGCGGGTACCGCGCTGGATCACCGGCGACCATGCGGGCGTCGCGGTGCGGGTCAGCGCGCACCCGGTCGTCGTCGCGCTGTGCGAGGCGTTCGCAGGCGCGCTGGTGTCCACCAGCGCCAACCTCGCCGGCGATCCGGCGCCGCGCTCGCGCGCGCAGCTCGCCGCGCACATCCGCGACGGCGTCGATGCGATCGTTGCCGGGGAAACTTCCGGACTCGACCAGCCGACCACGATCCGCGACGCCCGCAACGGCCGCCAACTCCGCTGAAAACGCGGCTTTTTGCGCGCTTCATGTTTCAACGGAAACCAACTGTGCGGCGGCGTTGCCGCGCCGCACAATTTGTGTTTTATTCGAGTCCGTGGACGCGCCGCCGGGTGAAGCTTCAGTGCGCCCGGTCCCGATTCCCACCTTACCCATCCACCTTACCCACCGACGACGACGACGATGCGGGCATTCCCGGATCGGGGGCTTCATGACCCCCGCGATGAACACGACAGCTGCGGATTCGGCCTGATCGCGAAGATCGAGGGCGAACCCGCGCGCGAGATCGTGGACATCGCGCTCGAGGCGCTCTCGCGCATGGCCCATCGCGGCGGTGTCGCCGCCGACGGCCTGTCGGGCGACGGCTGCGGCGTGCTGATCCACGGCGCCGAAGGCTTCGTGCGCACGCTGGCGCGCGAATCGGGATTCCCGCTGCACGAGGGCGCGGTCGCCGCCGGCATGGTGTTCCTGCCGCACGACGACGCTGACGCCGCGCGCTGCCGCCAAGCGCTGCGCGACCAACTGCAGCGCGTCGGCGCGCGCCTGGTCGGCTGGCGCGTGGTGCCGATCGACCTCGACGCCTGCGGCAAGCTGGCGCAGTCCTCGGTGCCGCGCATCGAGCAGGTGTTCGTCGAAGGCGACGACGACGACCTCGACGCCTTCGAACGCGCGCTGTTCCTCGCCCGCCGGCGCAGCGAGCAGGCGCTGCAGGACGTCGCCGATTTCTACGTCGTCGGCCTGTCGCCGCGCCTGCTCGGCTACAAGGGCATGGTGCTGCCGAGCCACCTGCGGCAGCTGTTCCCCGACCTGTCGCGGCCGGAGCTCGCCGCGCGCGCGGTGGTGTTCCACCAGCGCTTCTCGACCAACACCCTGCCGCGCTGGCCGCTGGCGCATCCGTTCCGGCGGCTGGCGCACAACGGCGAGATCAACAGCATCGAGGGCAACCGCCGCTGGGCGCAGGCGCGCAAGCCGGTGTGGAAGTCGCCGCTGATCGACGTGTCCGAGTTCGAGTCCACCGTCACCATGCACGGCTCGGACTCGCAGTCGCTCGACAACATGCTCGAGTGGCTGCTGCTCGGCGGCATGGACCTGCTGCAGGCAATGCGCATCCTGATCCCGCCGGCGACGCAGTCGCTGGAGTACAAGGACACCGACCTCGCCGCGTTCTACGAGTACTACTCGATCAACTCCGAGCCCTGGGACGGTCCGGCCGGCGTTGTGATGTGCGACGGCCGCTTCGCCGCCTGCACGCTCGACCGCAACGGCCTGCGCCCGGCGCGCTGGACGCTGTCGAACGACGGCGTGTTCGTGATCGCCTCCGAAGCCGGCGTCTGGGACCTGCCGCCGGAACAGGTCAAGGCCAAGGGCAAGCTCGGCCCCGGCGAGATGATCGCGATCGACCTCGAGGGCGAACGCCTGCTCGACACCGACGCCATCGACGACGTCAATCGCGCGCGCGCACCGTACAAGCAGTGGCTCAAGCGCGGCATGAGCTGGCTGCACACCGAACTGATCGACCCGGCGCTGACCGATGCGCCGTTCACGCCGGAGACCCTGCTCGCTTTCCAGAAGCTGTTCCAGTTCTCGCGCGAGGAACAGGAGGCGGTACTGCGTCCGCTGGCCGAGACGGAGCAGGAAGGCATCGGCTCGATGGGCGACGACGTGCCGATGGCGGCGATCAGCCAGCGCGTGCGCCCGCTGTACGACTGCTTCCGCCAGGCCTTCGCCCAGGTCACCAACCCGCCGATCGATCCGCTGCGCGAGGAGTGCGTGATGACGCTCTCCACGCAGATCGGCCGCGAGGGCAACCTGTTCCTGGACCAGGCCGAGAACGTCAACCACGTCATGCTCAACTCGCCGGTGCTGTCGCAGCGCAAGCTGTACCAGCTGCTGGCGCTGGAGCGCTTCGCCTCGCGCCACCGCTACATCGACCTGTACTTCGACCAGCGCACCCCGCTGCGCGAGGCGCTCGCGCGCATCTGCGACGAGGCCGAGGCCGCGGTGCGCGAGGGCGTGGAACTGCTGATCCTCAGCGACCGCCGCCCGCGCCACGGCCACGCCGCCGTGCACGCCCTGCTCGCCACCGGCGCGGTGCACCTGCATCTGGTGCGCAAGGGCCTGCGCTGCGACGCCAACCTGATCGTCGAGACCGGCACCGCGCGCGACCCGCACCACTTCGCCTGCCTGATCGGCTTCGGCGCGACCGCGGTGTATCCCTTCCTCGCCTACCAGACCCTGGCCGCGCTCGCGCGCCGCGGCCTGCTCGGCGGCAAGACCAGCAACGAGGCGACCCAATTCGGCCGCAGCTACCGTCGCGGCGTGAAGAAGGGCCTGCTCAAGATCCTGTCGAAGATGGGCATCGGCTCCATCGCCAGCTACCGCGGCGCGCAGCTGTTCGAGATCGTCGGCCTCGACGAGGACGTGGTGTCGCTGTGCTTCGAGGGCACGCCCTCGCGCATCGGCGGCGCCGGCTTCGCGCGGCTCGAGGCCGATGCCTGGGCGCTGGCCGAGCACGGCTGGGACGACAACGCCCTGCCCGAGCCCGGCGGCCTGATGCGCTACGTGCACGGCGGCGAATACCACCAGTACAACCCGGACGTGGTGCAGACGCTGCAGCGCGCGGTGCTGACCGGCACGCGCGAGGACTGGAAGGCCTACGCCGACCACGTCAACACGCGCCCGCCCGCGGCGCTGCGCGACCTGCTGCGGCTCAAGCCGCTGGGCGCGCCGGTGCCGCTGGAGGAAGTCGAGCCGGTCTCGTCGATCGTCAAGCGCTTCGACAGCGCCGCGATGAGCCTGGGCGCGCTGTCGCCCGAGGCCCACGAGGCGCTGGCGATCGCCATGAACCGCCTCGGCGGGCGCAGCAATTCCGGCGAGGGCGGCGAGGATCCGGCACGCTACGGCACGGAGAAGCGCAGCAAGATCAAGCAGATCGCCTCGGGCCGCTTCGGCGTCACGCCCGAATACCTGATCAACGCCGAGGTGCTGCAGATCAAGGTCGCGCAGGGCGCCAAGCCCGGCGAGGGCGGCCAGCTGCCGGGCAGCAAGGTCAACCCGCTGATCGCGCGGCTGCGCTACGCCAAACCCGGCATCGGCCTGATCTCGCCGCCGCCGCACCACGACATCTATTCGATCGAGGACCTCGCGCAGCTGATCTTCGACCTGCGCCAGGTGAACCCGGACGCGCTGATCTCGGTGAAGCTGGTCGCGCACGCGGGCGTGGGCACGATCGCCGCCGGCGTGGTCAAGGCCGGCGCCGACCTGATCACCATCTCCGGTCACGACGGCGGCACCGGCGCCAGCCCGCTCGGCTCGATCCGCTACGCCGGCGTGCCTTGGGAACTCGGCCTGTCGGAAGCGCGCCAGGCGCTGCAGTCCAACGAGCTGCGCGGGCGCGTGCTGCTGCAGACCGACGGCGGACTCAAGGCCGGGCTCGACGTGGTCAAGGCGGCGATGCTCGGCGCCGACAGCTTCGGCTTCGGCACCGCGCCGATGATCGCGCTGGGCTGCAAGTACCTGCGCATCTGCCACCTCAACAACTGCGCCACCGGCGTCGCCACCCAGGACGAACGCCTGCGCTCGCAGCACTTCACCGGCCTGCCCGAGCGCGTGGAGAACTTCTTCCGCAACATTGCCGAGGATGTACGCGAGCTGCTGGCCTCGCTCGGTGCGCGCTCGCTGGACGAGATCGTCGGCCGCACCGACCTGCTGGAGCAGCACCTGCGCCACACCCGCGACGACGTCGACATCGACCTGTCGCGCCTGCTTGCGCGCGATCCCGCGCAGGCCGCCGCGTACTGCGGCGCGCCCGCGCTGCAGGCGCCGCCGGACGGGCTTGCGGCACGGCTCGATGCGGCGCTGTCGGGCGTGATCGAGCGCGGCGAGGGCGGCGAGCACGTCGACACCATCCGCAACACCGACCGCAGCATCGGCACGCGCCTGTCGGGCCTGGTTGCCCGCCACCACGGCAACGCCGGCATGGCCGATCGCCCGCTCACGCTGCGCCTGGCCGGCAGCGCCGGGCAGAGCTTCGGCGCGTTCAACGCCGGCGGCCTGCACCTGCACCTCGAGGGCGAGGCCAACGACTACGTCGGCAAGGGCATGGCCGGCGGCCGCATCGTGCTGTCGCCGCCGCGCGGCAGCGCGTTCGAGTCGCGCTCGGCGCCGATCCTCGGCAACACCTGCCTGTACGGCGCCACCGGCGGCGAACTCTACGCAGCGGGACGCGCCGGCGAGCGCTTCGCGGTACGCAACTCCGGCGTGGTCGCCGTGGTCGAGGGCGCGGGCGACCACTGCTGCGAGTACATGACCGGCGGTTCGGTGGTCGTGCTCGGCCGCACGGGGCTGAACTTCGGCGCCGGTTTCACAGGCGGCCTGGCCTACGTGCTCGACCTCGACCGCGACTTCGTCGACCGCTACAACCACGAACTGATCGACATCGTCCGCATCTCGCCGGAGAGCTTCGACAACTACCGCCAGCACCTCACCGACATGATAGAGGCGCACGCCACGCTCACCGGCAGCGCCTGGAGCGCGCGCATCCTCGACGAGTTCCGCGACTTCGTCGGCAAGTTCTGGCTGGTCAAGCCCAAGGCCGCGAGCCTCGAGGCGCTGGCCAACGAATTGCGGAGGGCGGCGTGAGAGCCGGGATTGGGAATTCGGGATTCGGGATTCGAAAACACGAATCCAGCGTTGCGACACGTGCCCGTCGCCATCCCGCTTTTCCGAATCCCCAATCCCGAATTCCGAATCCCCTCGCATGAGCAAGAAACAAGTCTTCCAGTTCCTCGACGTCCCGCGCGACATGCCGCGCAAGGTGCCGCTGCAGCTGCGCACCGACGGCGACTGGAACGAGCTCTACGGCAAGTTCGGCCAGTCCGAGGCCGCCTACCAGGCCGGGCGCTGCCTCGACTGCGGCAACCCGTACTGCGAATCCAAGTGCCCGGTGCACAACTACATCCCCAACTGGCTGCAGCTGGTGGAGGAAGGCCGCATCCTCGAGGCCGCCGCACTGTGCCACGAGACCAATCCGCTGCCGGAGATGTGCGGCCGCGTCTGCCCGCAGGACCGCCTGTGCGAAGGCGACTGCACGCTCAACGCCGGCTTCGGTGCGGTGACCATCGGCGCGGTCGAGAAGTACATCGTCGACACCGCGTTCGAGCAGGGCTGGCGTCCGGACCTGTCCAAGGTCGTCGCGACGGGCAAGCGCGTCGCCGTGGTCGGCGCCGGCCCCGCGGGCCTGGCCTGCGCCGACCGCCTGGTGCGCGCCGGCATCGCGCCCACCGTCTTCGACCGCTACGAGCAGATCGGCGGCCTGATGCAGTTCGGCATCCCCAGCTTCAAGCTCGACAAGTCGGTGATCGCGACCCGCCGCGACGTGCTCGAGGAAATGGGCGTGCGCTTCAAGCTCGGCATCGAGATCGGCCGCGACATCGCGATGGGGACGCTGCTGTCCGACTACGACGCGGTGTTCCTGGGCCTGGGCGCCTACCGCTACACCGACGGCGGCCTCGCCGGGCAGGACCTGTCCGGCGTGCTGCCGGCGCTGCCCTTCCTGGTGCAGAACGGGCGCATCGTCACCGGCAGCGACCCGCGCGGCCGTCCGATCGCCGGATGGGAAGACCGGCTCGCGCTGCCCGACCTCGCCGGCAAGCGCGTGGTGGTGCTCGGCGGCGGCGACACAGGCATGGACTGCGTGCGCTCGGCGATCCGGCTCGGCGCCACGAGCGTCACCTGCGCCTACCGCCGCGACGAGGCCAACATGCCCGGATCCGCGCGCGAGGTGGCCAATGCCCGCGAGGAAGGCGTGCGCTTCCTGTTCAACCGCCAGCCGCTGGCGATCGAGAGCGGCGACGGCCGCAGCGCCAGCGGCGTGCGCGTGGTGGAAACGCGCCTGGGCGAACCGGACGCAAAGGGCCGCCGCAGCGCGGTGCCGGTCGAGGGCAGCGAATCGGTGATCGCGGCCGACGTAGTCATCATCGCCTTCGGCTTCTCGCCGCGACTGCCGGACTGGCTCGCCAACCTCGGCGTGCAGGCGCGGGAGAACGGCCGCATCCTCGCCGGCGGCCCGGACCGCCTGCCCTACCAGACCACGCATCCGCGCCTGTTCGCCGGCGGCGACTGCGTGCGCGGCGCCGACCTGGTGGTGACCGCGGTGCAGGAAGGCCGCGACGCCGCCGCCGCGATCGCGCGCATGCTGCGCGACACTGAGGGCATGCAGTCCGCGCTGGACGCGGCCTGAGGGCCCCTGGTCACGCCCCATTTACCGGGCGGACAGTCATCAGGCCGTCATCCCGGCGAAAGCCGGGATCCATTGTGACGTTGGCCTTCGTTCCTTCCGTGCGGAACAAACACAAGGTCAAGATGGATCCCGGCTTTTGCCGGGATGACGTCTTCGATGCTTTTGCTGTGACGACGTTCGATCTGGAGATAGTGAACGGGCGCCGGGACGCGCCGGCGATTGAACGCCGCCTGACCCGGCGACGGCCGGGTTTGCCGCGCCGCGCCGGGGCCGGCAAGATGGCGGGCATGTGCCTGCGCCTGCTCGCCTGCGTGCTGTTCGTGTCGCTTGCCGGCAGCGTCGCCGCGGACGATCCGGTCACGATCTACCGCTGCATCGACGGCAAGGGCCACGTCACCCTCGGCGACGTGCCCTGCGGCGACGGGTCGCGCGAGGAAGTGCGTTCGATGCAGCGGCCCAAGGACGGCCCCGCGCCCGTTGCGCCCGCGACGCCCGTCCTGATCGCGGCGGAGGCGCCGCCCGCGCCACCGCCGCAGGTCGTCATGGTGCACGCGCCGCAGCCGATGTACGAATGCGTCACGCCTGAAGGCGCCCGCTACACCAGCGACGACAACGACGGCAACCCGCGCTGGGTGCCGCTGTGGACGCTCGGCTACCGCAGCGGCCCGGGCCATGGCGGCCGCCCGGACGCGGGTGCCGGCACCCGCGCGCTCAACGACTACTACGCCAACCGCCCGCTCGGCGGCCGCGTCGGCGCGCCGACGCCGCGGCCTTCGGAGCCGGCTTCCGGCACCGGTCGCCCGGATCGCCCCCATCGCCCCGGCTACAGCGACTACGGCGGCGCCGGCACCTGGGTGCGCGATACCTGCCACGCGCTGCCGCAGGGCGAGGTCTGCGCGCGCCTGGTCGATCGCCGCGACGAGATCCGCAAGCGCTTCTTCAACGCGCAGGAAACCGAGCGCAACGAACTGCGACGCGAGGAACGCGGCATCAACGCGCGCCTCGCCGCCGACTGCGGGAACCGTTGATGCGCCGTGTCGCGGTGGCGCTCGGCCTCGTGCTGCTGCTGTGCCTGTCGATGGCGCCGGCGCAGGACGGCAGCACGATCTACCGCTGCACCGCCGCCAGCGGCGAGGTCACGATCCAGAACGGCGTCCCCTGCCCCGCCGGCAGCCGCCAGGAAATCCGCAAGGTCGACGCGCTGCCGTCGCGGCCGCCGCCGCAGGCATCGGGCGGCCTGGTGGTGGTCGAGGAGCCGGTCTACACGCCGCCGCCGCTGTCGAACTTCGTCCAGGTCGCCGGACCGCAGGACGAACCGATCACCGGCCCCGAGCGCCCGGACCTGCCCAGGCCCGCGCAGCTCGCCGACGCCGAACGCCTGCCGCCGCCCCCGATCTACCAGTGCGAGACCTGGGACAACGACAGCTACGTCAGCGAGGACCCGTCGCCCAAGCCGCGCTGCGTGCGCCTAGACACCGCCGGCGTCGGCGCCGCCTGCGAGAACAAGTACGACGTCTGCGCGCGCGTCGGCGACAAGGCCGCCTGCGACGGCTGGAAGCGTCGCCAGCGCGAGATCGAATCCGGCTGGCGCCACGCCCGCGGCGCGGAAAAGCCCGCGCTGCAAGAGGAGTTCGCGCGGGTCACGAAGATCCTCGTCGACTCGACCTGCGCGCTGCCGCCCTGAGCGGCCCGAGCCTCATTCCTCGAACGTGATCCGCACCGAATCCGCGCTGCGCCTTGCCGCGCCGTGATACACCGCCTCGATGTTGTTGCCGTCGGGATCCAGCACGAACGCGGCGTAGTAGCCCGGATGGTAGGGGCGCTCGCCGGGCGCGCCGTTGTCGGTGCCGCCGTTCGCGAGCGCCGCGGCGTGGAAGGCCTCGACCATCGCGCGGTCGCGCGCCTGGAAGGCGAAGTGGTGGCGCCCGGTCAGCGCGCCCTGCGCGGCCTCGCTGCCGGCGGTGGAGACGAACAGTTCGTCGGCCCAGAACCAGTCGTCGCCGCTGCCGCCGAGCGGCACCTCCAGCGCACCCAGCACCGCCTCGTAGAAGCGCCGGCTGGCGTCGAGGTCGCGCACCACCAGTTGCAGGTGGTCGATCAGGCGGCCGCGGTGAAGTTCACTGGTTTCCATGACTTGGATTCCTGGATTGAGAGCCTGCTTCATACCATCGCGTGGCGAGCGCTGCCATGACGTCCGGGGTCATGGTTGGCGTGCGCGGGGAGCGCGGGCGACACAGGGTCGAAACGGGCTCCGCGCTGCCGCGGCGTTACAGCCAGCGGCGCACCGCTTCGCGATAGGCGGCGTAATCCCGGCCGAAGCGCGCGTGCAGCCGCGATTCCTCGTAGGGAATGATCGCGCGCCGCAGGATCCAGACCGGTACCGGCAACAGCAGCAGGGCCCACGGCAGGTCGTACATCAGCGCCAGGCCGGCGTAGCTGCCCAGCATGCCGAGGTAGACCGGGTTGCGCGTCCACCGGTACGGGCCGCCGCGCACGAGGCGGCTGGGCGCCTCGCCCGGCAGGATGGTGGTGCGCTGGCGGGCGAACAGGGCGAAGCTCCACACCACCAGCAGCAGGCCGGCGTTGGCCAGCACCGTGCCGGCGACATGCACGGCATCGCGCACGCCGCCCTGCGGCAGCGGCAGGCCGAGCAGGTGCTGCAGCGCCGCGCCCGAGGCGAAAGCGATAATGCAGTGCAGGGGCGAGGTGGACCGCACCAGCCAGGGCGCGGGCGGATGCGCCTCGCGCAGGTGCGCCGGGATGTCAGAACCCATGGCGCAGGAACCCGCCGTCCACCGCGATGCATTCGCCGGTGATGTAGCTGGCGGCGGGCAGGCACAGGAAGGCGACCGCGGCGGCCACTTCCTCGGGTTCGCCGACGCGGCCCATGGGCGTGCGCAGCAGCACTTCGTCGAGGTAGTCGGGATCGGACAGCTTGTCCGAGGTGCGGCGCGTGCGGATGTACCAGGGCGCGACCGCGTTGACGCGCACGCCGTCCTCGGCCCATTCGACGGCGAGGTTGCGCGTCATCTGGTGCATCGCGGCCTTGCTCATGCCGTAGGGCGCGCCGCTGCGCACGTGGGTCAGCCCGGACACGCTGCCGACGTTGACGATGCACGAGGACGCGTGCCGGGTCAGCAGCGGGTGCGCGTAGCGCGAGAGCTCGAAGGCGCTGAAGACGTTGACCTCGAAGATCTCACGCCATTCGTCCTCGCTGTAGTCGCCGGCGGCGCGGGTGAGGTTGCCGCCGGCGTTGTTGACGAGGATGTTCAGCCCCTCGCCTTCGTCCTCCACCCAGTCGAGGATCTCCCGGCGCTGCTCGTCGTCGGAGACGTCGCCGATGAAGGCGCGGATGTCGCCCTCGGGGAATTCGTCGGCCAGTTCGTCGCGCGCGGCCTCCAGCGCGTCGCCGTTGCGGGCGACGACCAGCACCGTGGCGCCGAGGCCGAGCAGCTCGCGCGCGATCGCGCGGCCGATGCCGGCGCTGCCGCCGGTGACCAGCGCGAGTTGTCCGTCCAGGCGCCAGCGATGCGGGTCCATGTCGCGTTTCCGTGGCCGTGTCGGGCGTAGCATAGCGCCGGCACACCCGAGGAGGTCGCCGTGGTCGCCATCCGCATGCCCGCCCTGCTGGCCGTCGCGCTGCTGTGCGCGGCCTGCGCGCCGCCGGTCGAACCGCCGCAGGACAAGCCCCCGGAGCCGCAGGCCACGCAGCTGCGCGATGCGATCCAGGCGCCGATCGACAAGGCCAGGGCGGTCGAGGACACGGTGCAGGACGCGGCCGATGCGCAGCGCGCGGCGATCGAGGCTGCGGGCGGCTGAAGTCGGCGAGTACGCCGCCGTGCGTAAGGCGACGCTGTAGGAGCGGCTTCAGCCGCGACCGACTTCCCGGCGACAAGCGGTCGCGGCTGAAGCCGCTCCTACGGAAGGCACCCTTCAGGGTGCGCGCGAGCTTTCGTCGTAGACGATGAAGATCACCAGGTCCTCGTCGCCGAGCTGGCGCAGCGCATGGCTGTCGCCGCTGCGGGTGAGGATCGCGTCGCCCGGGCCGACTTCTCGCGTCGCGCCGTTGAGCACCAGCTCGCCGCGGCCCGACAGCACGTAGTAGATCTCGTCCTTGTCGTTGACGTGCCCGCCGATGGCCGCGCCCGGGTGCAGCGCGCGCTTTCGGAACACGAGGTCGAAGCCGGTGGCGTCGGCGAAGAACGGATACGCGGTGGTGGTGCCGCCGCCCTCGTGCGGGCCGGGCTGTCCGACGGCGATGCCGGCCTCGTTGACCACGGTCGAGGGCGACACCGGCGCGGATGCCGGCGCGGGAATGGCGAGGCATTCGCCGGCGCCGACCGGCTTCACCGGCGCGGCGGCATCGGCGTCGCGCCAGCCCGCCGCGACCAGGCAGGCCACCACGCGCGCGCCGGCAGTGCTGAAATGGGTGTCGTCGGCCTGCTTCTGCGCGGGCACGTGCAGGTAGTACGGCTTGGATGCCGCGTCGCCGAGCGCGCGCAGCCAGTCCATGCTCGAATCGGCGAGGTCGACCAGCGCAATGCCCTCGCGCCGCGCGAGCTCGCGCACCGCCTGCGGATACGGGCCGTGCGTGTCGAGCAGCTGGGTACCGTCGAACTTGCGACGCGCCACCGGCGTCACCAGCACCGGCGTGGCGCCGCGCCCGCGCGCCAGCGCCACGTAGCGCGTCAGCCACTGCGGAAAGGCGACCGCGGGATCGCTGTAGCGCGCCGGGTCCTCGACCTTCTCGTCGTTGTGGCCGAACTGGACCAGCAGCACGTCGCCGGCGCGCAGCTCCCGTGCGATGCCGTCGAGCCAGCCTTCCTCGACGAAGCTGCGCGCGCTGCGCCCGCTCTGGGCGTGGTTGCGCACGTCCCAGCCGTCGGCGAGCCATGGCTGCAGCTGCATGCCCCAGCCCTCGCGCGGCGCGCGTTCGGCGGGATAGGCGCTGGCGGTGGAGTCGCCGGCGATGAACACGCGGCGCGGCTCGCCGGCCGCGGCATGGGTGGCGGCGCACAGGGCGATGCAGGCGGCGACGACGTTCAGGATCCGCACAAGGGCTTCGCTCGGTTTCGGGTGGAACTGGGGCCGGCCGGCAGCGCGAAACAAAAAAGAACGGGCGGGAAGCACCACATCGGGGAGGACGTCGATTCCTCCCGCCCGTTCCGGAGAGAAGCCTTCAGCGCGCCAGCCAGCCCCCGTCGACCGGGATCACCGCGCCGTTGACGTAGTCCGAGGCGGCGCTGGCGAGGAACACCGCGGTGCCGCCGAGGTCCGACGGCTCGCCCCAGCGCGCGGCCGGGATGCGGTCGAGGATCGCCTTGCTGCGCTCGGCGTCGGCGCGCAGCTGCGCGGTGTTGTCGGTGGCCATGTAGCCCGGCGCGATCGCGTTGACGTTGATGCCCTTGTTCGCCCACTCGTTGGCGAGCAGGCGGGTGATGCCGGCGATGCCCGACTTGCTGGCGGTGTAGGAAGGCACGCGGATGCCGCCCTGGAACGACAGCATCGAGGCGATGTTGATGATCTTGCCGCGCCCTTGCGCGATGAAATGCCGGCCCGCCGCCTGCGACATGAAGAACGCGGACTTGATGTTGACGTTCATCACGTCGTCCCAGTCCTTCTCGCTGAAGTCCACGGCGTCGGCGCGGCGGATCAGGCCGGCGTTGTTGACCAGGATGTCGAGTCCGCCGAGGCCGTCGACGGTCTCCTTCACCAGTCGTTCGACCGGTTCGATGCTGATCAGGTTGGCGTCGAGGTTGAGGAAGCGGCGGCCCAGCGCGCGCACCTTCTCGCCGGTTTCCGCGGCTTCGACGATGCCGGCGGCGGCGATGTCCGCGCCCGCTTGCGCGAGCGCCAGCGCGACGCCCTGGCCGAGGCCGGTGTTGGCGCCGGTGACCAGCGCGACCTTGCCTTCGAGACTGAAGGGATTGCTTGCCACGATGCGTTCTCCTGGTGTGTCGCGCGGTTACTTGAGCTGGCAGATGTCCAGCACGTGCATGTCGGTGTAGTCGAGGTTCTCGCCGCCCATCGCCCAGATGAAGGCGTAGTTGCTGGTGCCCGACCCCATGTGGATCGACCACGGCGGCGACACCACCGCCTCGTCGTTCTGCATGACGATGTGGCGCTGCGCCTCCGGCTGGCCCATGAAGTGGTAGACGCGGTCGTTCTCGCCGAGGTCGAAGTAGAAGTAGACCTCGCTGCGGCGGTCGTGCAGGTGCGGCGGCATGGTGTTCCAGACGCTGCCGGTCTTGAGCACGGTCAGGCCCAGCAGCAGCTGCGAGGACTGGCAGGTGGCCGGCACGATGTACTGGTAGATGGTGCGTTCGTTGCTGGTTTCCAGCGCGCCGCGCTCCAGCGCCACCGCGTCCTTGATCGACAGCTGCTTCGTCTCGAAGCGCGCGTGCGCGGGCGTCGAGGTGAGGTAGAACTTCGCCGGGTTGGCGGCGTCATCGGACTCGAAGCTCACGTCTTCGCTGCCCATCGCCACGTACAGGCCGTCCTTCGGGCCGAGCGCGTAGGCGGTGCCGTCGACGTTGACCTTGCCGGCGCCGGCGCCGACGTTGATCACGCCCAGCTCGCGGCGCTCCAGGAAGGGATGGCCCTTGGCCGACTCCGGCTCGGTCTGGCGCGGCAGCTCGACCGCCTTCGACACCGGCGCGGCGCCGCCGATCACGAAGCGTTCGTTGTGCGAGTAGTTGAGCTGCACCGTGTCCGCGACGAACAGGCTGCCGATCAGGTAGCGGTCGCGCAGCTGGTCGTTGCTCGCGCCGTCCATCATGTCCGGATGGGTGGCGTGGTAGGTCTTGCAGAACATGGCGGGACTCCGTAGTGGTGCGGACGCCGGCGGGCGGCGCCGGAAGGGATCTGTGCCGATTCTAGACGTTCTGGTAACCGGTGTCATTTTGCGCTGCGGCAGCGCGGGGAAATGGCCCCCGGAAGTCCCGAGGAGACACATCGGCCCGCGACCGCAAGCGGCCTCGTCCCTCGTCATCCCCGCGAAGGCGGGGATCCAGTGTCTTGCTGTCGACGTCAGATGGATATCCACCTTCGCAAGACGTCGCTCCCGAGACCGGGCTCATGGGTATGGCGGGCATCGGCCCTGCTGACGTCAAAGACGCTGGATCCCCGCCTTCGCGGGGACGACGAGGGGATGCCGCTCTGGATCCGCAAACGGAAGGGCGCCCGCCGGCCCCTCCCCGACCGCGCCGCCTACGCCGGCGGCTGGCAGGAATCGCGGATGACCAGGTGCGGCCGCACGCTCGACAGCGGGCGCGAGCCGGCTTCGTTCTGCAGCAGCATGGCCGCCGCCATGCGCCCGGTATCGCGGGTGTCGCGGCGCACCGAGGTCAGCGGCGGCCACAGCCGCGAGGCCAGCGGGCTGTCGTCGTAGCCCACCACCGACAGCTGCTGCGGGATCTGGATGCCCATGCGCAGCGCGACGCGGTAGACGCCCGCCGCCATCTCGTCGTTGCCGCAGAAGATCGCGGTCGGGCGCTTCTTCGCGCCGAGCAGCTTCTCGGCCGCGGCCACGCCCGACTCGAAGGTGTAGCCGGCCTCGACCAGGCGCGACTTCGGCAGTTCGATGCCGCGCCGCTGCAGCGCGCCGACGAAGCCTTCCGTGCGCTCGATCGCCGAGCGGTAGGCGGCCGGGCCAGTGATCATCGCGACGTCGCGATGGCCCAGCGTCTGCAGGTAGTCGGCCACTTCGGCGGCGCCGTCGCGGTCGTGGGTGACCACCATCTTCTCCGGCGCGTCCAGCGACACCGCGGCGATGCGCGCGTAGCGGCAGCCGATCTCGTTGAGCATGTCGCACAGCGCCTGGTCCTCCGAAACGCGCGGCACCAGCATCACGCCGTGCAGCTTCTGCTGCTGCACGAAGCGGCGCACGCCGGTCACGTAGTCCGGCTTGCGGCTGTCGCAGGGATGCACGACCAGCTCGAAGCCCGAATCGCGCAGCGCGTCCAGCGCGCCGTACTGGATGTCGACGATGTACTGCGCGGTCGGGTTGTCGTAGATCATGCCGATCAGGAACGAACGGCGGAATGCCAGCCCGCGCGCCAGCGGATCGGGCACGTAGCCGACCTCGCGCATCAGCGCCTCGACCTTCTCGCGGGTGTCCCCGCGCACCAGCGGCGAGCGGTTGATGATCCGCGACACCGTCTTCTTGGACACGCCGGCGAGGCGTGCGATGTCGTTGATGGTCGCCGCCTTGCCGCGGAAGTCGGTCCTGGTGTCTGGTTCCTTGCGAGTGCGCGGCATGTCTTGTCCCGCCCGGTGATACCGGTGTCCGTTCAGTCTAGCGCGCGGCGGCGGGAATTGCGGAAGCTGCGGCGACGGCGGGAGCACCCCGCACGCCCGGACCGGGAATCGTCCCCTACCCGCGCAGCAGCGCCGGCAGCCACAGCGACAGCGGCGGCCAGAACGCCACCACCAGCAGCACCGCCAGCCCGGCCAGCCAGAACGGCCAGATCGAGCGCAGGCTCTCGCCGATGCTGATCTTGCCGATCGCGGTGCCGACGAACAGCACCGAACCCACCGGCGGCGTCACCAGGCCCAGGCCGCCGGCCAGCACCAGCACCATGCCGAAGTGGACCGGGTCGATACCGTAGGCGCGCGCGACCGGCAGGAAGATCGGCGTGCAGATCAGGATCATCGGCGCCAGGTCCATGAAGATGCCCAGCAACAGCAGCAGCACCACGATCAGCAGCAGCACCATCTGCGGACTGTCGGCGAACGACTGCAGCGCGTTCACCGCCGCCGCCGGCACCTGCAGGTAGGCCAGCAGCCAGCCGAACAGCGCGGCGGTGGCGATCACGAACAGGATCACGCCGGTGGTGCGCGCGGCATGCGTCACCGTGTCCAGGAACTCGCGCAGCCGCAGCTGGCGGTACAGCACGATCGTCACCAGCAGCGCGTACAGCACCGCGACCGCCGCGCTCTCCACCGCGGTGAAGATGCCGGCGCGGATGCCGACGAAGATCAGCGCGACCAGCCCCAGCCCCGGCAGCGCCGCCAGCAGCCGCACCAGCACCGCGCGCAGACCCGGGAACGCCTCGACGCCGTAGCCGCGCCGGCGCGCGACGAAGTAGCAGGTCACCATCAGCGTCAGCGTCATCAGCAGCGCCGGCAGGATGCCGCCTGCGAACAGGTCGGCGATCGAGATGCCGCCGCCCATCGCCGCCGAGTACAGGATCAGGTTGTGCGAGGGCGGCACCAGCAGCGCCACCAGCGCCGCGGTGATGCTGACGTTGACCGCGAAGTCGCGGTCGTAGCCGCGCTTGACCATCTGCGGGATCATGGTGCCGCCGACCGCGGACACGTCCGCGATTGCCGAGCCCGACACGCCGCCGAAGAACAGCGAGGACAGGATGCTGACCTGGCCGAGCCCGCCGCGGATGCGCCCGACCAGCGACGAGGCCAGCGCGATCAACCGCTCGGAAATGCCGCCGCGCATCATGATCTCGCCGGCGAAGATGAACAGCGGGATCGCGATCAGCGACGCCGTGCCGATACCGGCGCCGACCTGCTGCACCAGCACCACCGACGGCAGGTCGAGGTAGAACAGCGTCACCAGCGAGGCCGCGGCCAGCGCGAACGCCACCGGCACGCCGATCACCAGCAGCGCCACGAAAACACCGAACAGCAACGCGATCGCCATCAGCCCGCCCCGTCCCGCTTCGTCCACGTCCCCGCGCCGCGCGCCAGCGCGAACACCACCATCAGCGCGCCGCCCAGCACCAGCGGCAGGTACGGCAGGCTCTGCGGCAGCGGCGCGCCCGCCATGCGCACGTCGAAACCGTCGACCAGCAGCACGCTGCCCCAGCCCGCCAGCACCGCGCCGATCGCCACGATCACCAGGTTCACGATCGTGTCGACGATGCGCCGATGCGCCGGGCGCATGGCCTCGGCCAGCAGGAAGAAGCCGAAGTGGCGCCCGGTGTGCACGCCCGACGCCGCGCCGAAGCTCATCGACGCCGCCAGCAGCACGATCGTCACCGGCTCGGTCCAGCTCGGCGAGTCGTTGATCACGTAGCGGGCGAACACCTGCCAGCCCTGCACCACCACCAGGCCGAGCAGGGCGACGACCGCGACCGCGATCGAGGCGTCGGACAGGCGGTCGAGCGCGCTTTTCGGCGGCGGCGCGACGGCATCGTGTGGCGGCGTCTGTTCCGGCATCGTGGGTTCCTCAGGCCGCGGCGCGGATGCGGCGATGGATGTCGGCGATCGCGGCATCGCGCAGGTAGTCGTCGACCAGCGGCCGCGCCGCCGCGTGGAAGGCGTCGGTGTCGACGGCGTTGAATGCCACGCCCGCGTCGCTCACCGCCTGCCGCGCCGCCGCCTCGGAGGCGTCCCACAGTTCGCGCATCACCTTCACCGACTCGCGCGACGCGTCCACCAGCAGGTCGCGGTCGCGGGCTTCGAGCGCGTCGAGCGAGCGCTGCGAGATCAGCAGGATGTCCGGCGCGCGCGAATGCTCGCTCTCCGACCAGTAGGCCGCGGCCTCGAAATGGCGGCTGGAATGGAAGCTGCGCATGTTGTTCTCGGCGCCGTCGATCATGTGCGTCTCCATGCCCGAGAACGTGTCGCCCAGCGACATCGGCGTGGGGTTGGCTCCGAGCAGGCGCACCAGCCGGATGAAGATGTCGGACGCGGCGACGCGGATCTTCAGCCCGTGCAGGTCTTCCGGCCGCACCAGCGGGCGCCGCGTGTTGTAGAAGCTGCGCGCGCCGCTGTCGTAGATCGCAAGCCCCACCAGCCCGCGCGTGCGGAAGCCCTCCAGCACCGTCGCGGCGATGCCGCCGTCGAGCGCGTGGCGCATGTGTGCGGTCGAATCGAACACGTAGGGCAGGCACAGCGGGATCGTCAGCGGGAAGGCGTTGTTGAGCGCGCCGCCGTAGACGCGGGTGATGTCGATGGCGCCGTAGCGGGCCATGTCAATCGCCTCGGACTCGCGGCCGAGCTGGCCGGAGTGGTACTGGCGGATGCGCACGCGCCCGTCGGTCTCGCGCGCCAGGGTCTCGCCGATCCAGCGCACGGCCTCGACCGTCGGATAGTTGCCGACGTGGACGTCGGTCGCGGTCAGCACATGGCCGGCATCGGCGGCCAGTCCACGGCCGGGCAGCAGGCCGGCCGCGCAGGCGACGCCAAGTCCGGCGACGAAGCCGCGCCGCTTCATGCCGGCACGTCCTCCGGCGACAGCGGCGCGGCGGCCACTGCGCGGCCGGCGATCTCGCCATGCTCGCCGAAGCGCACGCGCGCGACCTGGCCGACGCGGATGTCGTGGATGCCGGTGGCGTTGCCGGTGGCGATCAGGTCGCCGGCCTTGAGCGGCCGCCCCCGCTTTGCGGAACGCGACAGCGCGAAGGCGTATGCCGCGAGCAGGCCGCCGGGCAGCGTGGTCGCGCCGCCGCTGCCGACGCGCTCGTCGTCGATCCAGGTTTCGGCGAGCAGCGAGGATTCGGGCAGCGCGCGCCAGTCGCGGATCTCCGGGCCCAGCGCCAGCCCGTTGTTGTTGCCGAAGTCCGACACCACCACCCGCGGCCCCAGTTCGTTGATCGTCGCCAGCGGGCTGCTGGCGACTTCCACGCCGATATGCAGCGTTGCCGGCACCTGCGCGGTCTCGTCCGGCGTCCATTCGAGCTTGCCGGCCGGGGCGTCGGCCTCCAGCCGCAGCACGTATTCTGCCTCGACCGCAGCGAAGCCCCCGACGAACACCGGGAACGCCGCCGTGCCCGCGCCGAGGTGGAGCTGGCGCGCGAAGATCGGCCCCAGCAGGCGGTCGTCCCCCGACGCGTCGCGCCGGCCCTCGGCGATGTAGCCCACCTTCCAGCCGACCACGCGGTCGGGCCAGCTCGCGATCGCCAGGTCCTGGACCCGGTAGGCGGCCACCAGATCCGCGGGGACCGTCCCCGGGAACCCCGGCAGCGACGCGCCCTGAAGGCGCGCGCGAACGAAGGCCCCGGCGATGCCGGCCCCTTCCGCGGCCGTCCCGGCCGCCCCCGTCGATGTTTCCGTCTCGCTGCTCAAGCCCCCTCCGGATGATGTTGCGGTGCAGATCGCCGCAGGCCGGATGTCCTTGTAAGGTAAACCGGTGTCATCTTCAATGTGCAGTGCGGCAAACCGGTGGACATTTCCCCGCAGGCCGCACAATCAGATTCCCATGGAGCCGCCCGCATGCCCCCGATCCGTCGCCTTTCCACCTGGTTGACCGCCCTCGCCTGCCTGCTGTGCCTGGCCGCGCCCCTGCAGGCCACCGCCGCCGAACCCCTCGCCTTCCCCGGCGCCCAGGGCTGGGCCGCGCACACGCCGGGCGGGCGCGGCGGGCAGATCCTGCGCGTGACCACCCTCGCCGGCGACGGCCCCGGCTCGTTCCGCGCCGCGGTCGAGGCCAAGGGCCCGCGCATCGTGGTGTTCGAGGTCGGCGGCGTGATCGACCTCGGCGTGCAGACGCTGCGCATCAGCGAACCCTTCCTCACCATCGCCGGGCAGACCGCGCCGGCGCCGGGCATCACCCTGGTCCGCGGCGGCATCGACATCGCCACCCATGACGTGATCGTGCGCCACATCCGCGTGCGCCCGGGCGATGCCGGCAAGCCGAAGCTCGCCGGCGTGGATTTCGACGCGATCTCCACCGTGCGCGCGGAGAACGTCATCGTCGACCATTGCTCGCTGACCTGGGGCACCGACGAAGGCCTGTCCGCGTCCGGCACGCGCTTCATCGACGGCGGCACGACGCTGGAAGACTTCCGCAAGGGCACCTCGCGCCGCATCACCTTCAGCAACAACCTCATCGCCGAAGGACTGGCCTACGCCAGCCACGGCAAGGGCGAGCACTCCAAGGGCACCCTGGTGCACGACCACGTGCAGGACGTGCTGATCGTCGGCAACCTGTACGCGCACAACTACGAGCGCAACCCGCTGTTCAAGGGCGGCGTCGGCGGGCAGGTGCTCAACAACCTGATCTACAACCCCGGCGCGCGCGCGGCGCACTACAACCTGATCGCCGAGGAATGGATCGGGCACGACTACGAGAAAGGTTCGATGATCCTGCGCGGCAACGTGCTGCGCGCCGGCCACGACACGAAGAAGCTCGCCTTCTTCATGATCGGCGGCTCCGGCGACGTCGACCTGTACCTCGACGACAACCTGGCCGTGGACGTCATCGGCGAGGCGACCATCCCGGAGATCGGCCGCTACACCACCACGCCGGTGAAGGTGAACCGGCTGCGGACGCCGCCCGCGCTGCCGTTCGGCGTGGCGCTGCTGCCGTCTGCACAGGTGCAGGACTCGGTGATCGAGAAGGCCGGCGCGACGCCCTGGAACCGCGACCCGATCGATCGCCGCATCGTTGCCGACGTGGTCGAGGGCCGCGGCGAGATCATCGACAGCCAGGACCAGGTCGGCGGTTATCCGCAGTACGCGCAAACCCGCAAGCCCTTCGTCGAGGCGGAATGGAACCTCGACACGATGGAACCGCACGCCGGCTACGAACGCGGCGAGCCGCTGCGCTGACGGCGGCGAAATGAAGCCGTTGCGGCGGCAGTTCCTGCGGCGGGCCGCGCTCACGGGTGCGGCCTGCCTGATTCCCGGCGCCATCCTCGCCTCGCCTTCCCCCTCGCAAGCGCTGGCACGCGTGCGCGGCGGACGCATCGCCGGCGCGCGCGAACGCGGCATGCACGTGTTCCGCGGCATCCCCTACGGCGCCGACACCGCGCCGAGGCGCTTCCTGCCGGCGACGCAGGAACCCCGCTGGCGCGGCGTGCGCGACGCGATCGACTTCGGCGCATCGGCCCCGCAGCGCGGCGACGAGGGACCGGGCAGCGAGGACTGCCTGTTCCTCAACGTCTGGACGCCGGCGCTGCGCGACGGCGGCAGGCGTCCGGTCCTGGTCTACATCCACGGCGGCGGCTACAACACCGGCTCGGGCAGCGACCCGCTGTACGACGGTGCGCGCCTGTGCCTGCGCGGCGACGTGGTCGTGGTCACCGTCAACCATCGCCTCAACGCCTTCGGCTACCTGCACCTGGCCGGCATCGCGGGAGCGGCGTACGCCGCCTCGGGCAACGTCGGGCAGCTCGACCTGGTGCAGGCGCTGCACTGGGTGCAAGCGCACGCCGCGGAGTTCGGCGGCGACGCCGGCAACGTCACCGTGTTCGGCCAGTCCGGCGGCGGCGCCAAGATCGCCACGCTGATGGCCATGCCCGCCGCGCGCGGCCTGTTCCACCGCGCCTGGACGATGAGCGGCCAGCAGGTCACAGCCGCCGGTCCGCGCGCCGCAGATGGCCGCGCGCGCCTCTACCTCGATGCGCTCGGCCTGGCGGCGACGGACATCGATGCCCTGCGCACGCTGCCGGTCGACGTGCTGCTGCAGGCGCAGTCGGCGCGCGATCCCTCGCGGACCGAGGACACGGCGCTCTACTTCGGCCCGGTGATGGACGGCGACGTGCTGCCGCGGCATCCGTTCTGGCCGGACGCGCCACCGCAGTCGGCGCACGTCCCGATGGTGATCGGCAACACCCGCGACGAGACGCGCGCCTTCCTCGGCAACGATCCGGGCAACTTCGCGCTCGACTGGAACACGCTGCCTGCGAAGCTGCGCACGCAGCAGTACGTCGACATCGAACCCGACCTCGTCATTGCCGAGTACCGGCGGATGTACCCGGACTACACGCCATCGGAGGTGTTCTTCGCCGCCACCACGGCCGGCCGCTCCTGGCGCGGCGCAGTGGAAGAACTCGAGGCGCGAGCGCGCGACGGCCACGGCAACACCTGGGCCTACCAGCTCGACTGGCATCCGCCGGGCGAGGAAGGCGAACGCCTGCGCGCCTTCCACACGCTCGACATCCCGCTGGTGTTCGACAACATCGCGCAGCCCGGCTCGCGCACGGGCGCATCCGACGCCGCGCATGGCGTCGCCGACGCGATGAGCGATGCCCTGCTCGCCTTCGCGCGCAGCGGCGATCCGCGCGCCGGCGCCACCGCGGGCTGGCAGCCCTATTCGCTCGACCGCCGCGGGACGATGGTGTTCGGCGACGCGCCTCGCATGGAGGATGATCCGCGCGGCGGCGAACGCCGACTCTACCGGCGCGCACCGTTCGTCCAGCGCGGCACGTTCTAGCGCATCTCCGGCGAATCTCCGGCACGCAGCCTGCCCTCCGTCATCCCCGCGAAGGCGGGGATGACGGATCGAGGGATGACGGATCGGGGCATGCCGGACGGGGATGGCGGAAGCACGGGTGGCCAAGACCCGGCCCGAAGCCAACCGTGCGCGGCGTGTCCGGCGGATGCCTGCGTCGGCCGGACCGCGCCGTGCACGCCGCCGCGCCCGCCCTCAGTCGAACGTGCCCGCCTCGCGCGCCACCATCGCCGGCACCTTCGAGGTCGGCGCCACCGGTCCATGCAGGCTCGGCACCCAGTCGACGCCCGCGTCGAGCGTGTCGCCGTTGGCCGCATTGAACGCCGCCAGCACGTCGACCGCGTTGCGCGCCGTCACGCCGTTCACGTAGGTGCCGGCGACGTGGATGCGGGTGCCGTTGAAGCGGTCGATGAACAGGTCGGGCGTGACCGCCGCCGGCACGCGGAAATGGTTGTTCTCGGCGAAGATCTGCGATTCGACGCCGACGCCCCAGCTGTAGCCGTAGCGCCCGGCGCCGGCGTCGCTGACGACATAGGCGTTGTTGTAGACATGGACCTGCCCGTAGCGCACGCGCGGCACGCGCTGGCCGAGGTCCTCGAACAGGTTGTGGTGCAGGGTCAGCCGCAGCTTGTCGCGGTCGGCGGTGGCGCCGTCGGAAGACCCGACCAGCATCGCCTTGTCATGGTTGCGGAAGTGGTTCCACGAGATCGTGACCAGGTCGGACTCGTTGGTGACGTCGAGGAAGCCGTCGTGCACCTGGTAGAGCCGGCCGAAATGGATCGGCATGAGGGTGTCGTCGGTCTCGATGTCGGCGAAGCTGTTGTGGTCGATCCACACGTGCGTCGCATTACGCACCGAGATGCTGTCGTACAGCGCGTTCCAGTTGCCCTGCGCGCCGTCGGTCGGCGCCCACTGCGGGAAGCAGTCGAAGCTGTCCTCGAACGCGAGGTTGCGGATGATGACGTTCATCGGCGCGTTGCCGCTGGTGCTGCCGGGACGGATGTCGAACCATGCGCCGCGCACGCGGGCGTTGCCGCCGACGCCGACGATGGTGGTGTTGGCCGGGATGCGGATGCGCACGCGCGACTGCTGCGCCGATGCCGACGCCGCGCGCGCGCGCTCCAGCGGACCGCTGGGATTCACCCGCCCCCAGGTCTCCGGATCGTAGGCGGCGAGGAACGCCTCGAGCGAGTACGGCGTGCCGGTCTCCGGATCGTCGCGGTAGTAGTCGCTGCACTGCAGCGGGTTGCCGTCTGCGTCGATGTTGGCGTCGATCGTGCCTTCGATCTCGACGATCTTCGGCGTGGCGTCGGGATACGCGAGCGCCGCGACCAGCTCGTTGCGGTTGCGCACGCGATGCACGCGCGAAGGCGATGCATCGGAGCCACCGGTGGTGCCGCGCGGCAATGCATCGGTGGGCAGGCTGGCCCAGCCGTCGCCCGCGGGCAGCGGCTGCCGGCCCAGGCTGGAGGGTGATGCCGCCATCGACGGCATGGCGGATGCCGCGAGACACAGGACGACCGGCAGGACATGCCTGGCGTGCTTCATGTGGATCTCCTCTTGCGAAGGATCCCCCCGTTCCGCCGGCGCCACTGGCGCCGGCCCGTTCCCTGTGGACGTTCCGTGGCGGCGCGGATTCCGCGCCGCCACGGGCGTCGTGCGCTCAGAACTTGTAGCGGAAGCCGACCATGTACTGGCGGCCGGTGTGCGTGTACGCGATCGAACGATCGCCGACGCTGTCCATCCACATGTCGGTCCACTCGTCGGTCAGGTTCAGGCCTTCCAGCGAGAGCGTCAGCCTGTCGGTCAGCTTGTAGGACAGCGAAGCGTCGACCGTGGTGAACTCGGACGTCGCCTCGATGTCGCTTCCTTCGCGGCCCGGGATCGTGTTGACGAACTCATCGCGATAGGCGGCCGACACGCGCGCGGAGAACTTGCCGTTGTCGTAGTACACCGTCGCGTTCCAGGCGTTCTCCGACAGGCCTACCATCGGCCCCTTCACCGTCGGCACGCCGGCCGAGTTCAGGTACTGGATGTCCGACTCGACGTAGGTGTAGTTGAGCTGCACGCCGAAGTCCTGCCAGATGCCGGGCAGGAAGGTGAACGGCTGCTGGTAGCTCAGCTCGTAGCCGCGCAGTTCGCCGCCGGGAGTGTTGAGCGGCTGGTTGAAGGTGAAGATGTCGTTCGGGGTGGCGATGGTGCCGTCGAGCAGTTCGTTGGGCAGGCCCGACGTGTTGTACGGACGGCTCTCGCGCGAGGTCTGGATGTAGCTGTCGATGTCCTTGTAGAACAGGCCGAGCGAGAGCAGGGCCTCGTTGCTGAAGTACCACTCGAGGTTCAGGTCGAGGGTCTTGGCGCGGAAAGGCTCCAGCCGCGGATTGCCGGTGTTGACCGTGAACGCGCCGCCCGAGGCGCTGACCGTCGCGCCCGGGTTGAGGAAGCCGAGGTTCGGCCGGGTCATCACTTCCGCGGCCGCCAGGCGCACGACGAACTCGGGCGTGATCTCCGCGGCGATGTTCAGCGACGGCAGCGTGTCGCTGTAGCTGTGGGTGACGCGGGTGGGCACCGGCACGCCGCCGACGAAGGACCAGCCGTCGCTGGTGAGGTCGGTGTCGACGCGGCGCACGCCGACGTTGCCGCGCACCGGGATGCTGCCGAGGTCGAAGTTGAAGTCGCCCTGCACGTAATAGCCCAGGCTGCGCTCGTTGACCGTGCGGTTGTTGGCCGCGAGCGCCGACAGGTCGTCGTAGACCTGGTAGATGCCGGTGCCGTTGTGGATGCCGAGCGCGTCCTGGAACGCCCCGACGTCCGGCACCAGCCAGCGGTTGATGCCGCCGGCGCCGATGCCGTAGGTACCGAACTCGCGCAGCAGGCCGGCCAGCGTCGCGCTGTCCATCGGCGGCACGGTCAGCTCGTTGGATCGGCGCCACTCCCGCGACTGGAAGGTGTAGTCCTTGTGGTGCACGCCGCCCTTGAGGCTGAAATACGGCGACGCGGCCCAGTTGAAGTCGACCTGCGCCGCATCGTATTCGTTGCGCGTCCACTGCGGGCGCAGGCGCACTTCGGCCAGCGTCCAGCCGTTCGGGTCCAGCGGGTCGAAGTCGCCGTAGCCGAACACCGGCAGGCGGCTGTTGCCGCGGTAGTCCCACGAGTAACCGTCGACGTCGAACTTGTCCATGATGACCGTGGTCTGGACCGGATTGTCGTAGGTCGAGCGAACGTTGCCCACGACCGCGCTGACCGAGAACGCGTCGCTGAACCTGTGCTTGAGCTCCCAGCTCCACTGCAGGAAGTCGGTGGTCTGTTCGTCGTAGCGGCCTTCCGAACGGATGTCCACGTTGTCGAACACGCCGTAGACCAGGTTGCCGCGGCCATCGATCTCGCCGTCGAGCACCACGGTGTTCTGCTTGCCGTCGGCGTTGGTGCGGCTGAACGAGACCGCGTTGATGTTGTCCTGGTAGCGGTTGGCGTCGAAGCGAGCGTACAGCGCGTCGAACGCCAGTTCGGTGTCCGGGTTCGGCTTGAACTGCAGCGAGCCGGTCACGCCCACGCGCTGCTGGTCGTGCACGTACACGTTGTAGCGCGGGATGCGCGGGTGGAACACGTTCGGGTCCAGCGCGGCCGCGTAGGGCGAGGCCGGGTTGAAGAAGTTGGTGCCGCCCTGCGCCGTCCACCAGCGCACCGAATCGGAGCCTTCCTCGATCACCTTGCGGTCGGTGTAGGCGACCGACAGCAGCGCGCCGAGCTTGTTGTCGGCGAAGGTGTTGCTGATCAGGAAGGTGCCGCGCGGGTTGGTTTCCTCCAGCAGGTCGTTGTAGCTGGCCTGGCCGCCGACGGCGAGGGTGAAGCCGTCGTAGTCGAACGGACGCGCGGTGCGCAGGTCGACGGTGGCGCCCAGCGAGCCTTCCTCCACTTCCGCGGCCGAGGTCTTGCGCACCACCAGCTGGCTGAAGAGCTCCGAGGCGAAGGTGTTGAAGTCGAAGCCGCGGCCGCGGTTGACGCCGCCGGCGGTATCGGTGCCGCCGCCGGTCGCGAGCGCCTCGATGCCGTTGATGCGCACGCGGGTGAACTGCGGGCCGAGGCCGCGCACCGAGATGTTGCGGCCCTCGCCGCCGTCGCGGGTGATCGACACGCCCGGGATGCGCTGCAGCGATTCGGCGAGGTTGAGGTCGGGGAAGTCGGCGATGTCCTCGGCCACGATCGCGTCGACCACGCCGGCTTCGCCGCGCTTGATGTCGAGCGCCTTCTCGAGGCTGGCGCGGTAACCGGTCACGACCATGGTGTCGAACGTCTGTGCGTCTTCGGCAGGCACCGCGGCCGGCGTTTCGGCCGTCTGCCCCGGATCCTGCGCCATGGCCACCAGCGCCTGCGCCTGCAGCGCGAAACCGATCGACACGGCCAGCAAGGTAACCGGTGTCTTTTTTCTCTGACGGACAACTTGCATAATTTCCCCTCCAGTGAAGTCAGACATTGGCCATCGCGGCGCCTGACTGTATGCGTGTGTTTGAGATGGTGCCCGGCGGCCTGAATGACACCGCTGGTCAAAACCCTAACAAAACCTTGCCCGGCAAGCATGCTGCGGCGCAAAACGCCCCGGCCCGTGACTGGCCGATGATGCGGGGAGCCAACGGGAGTGCCCATGTCCGCTCGAATCGTCTGTTTCGGTGAATTGCTGCTGCGCCTGGCGGCGCCCGGGCGGGAACTGCTGCTGCAGTCGCCCCGGCTGGAGGTCCACGTCGGCGGCGCCGAGGCCAACGTCGGGGTGTCGCTGGCGCGCTTCGGGCACGAGGTGGCCATGCTCGGCACCGTGGCCGACAACGCGCTGGGCCGCGCCGCGCTGGGGGAACTGCGCCGGCACGGGGTGGACACCCGGGCCGTGCGGCTCGCCGGGGGACGCATGGGGCTGTACTTCCTCGCCACCGGCGCCGGGCATCGCCCCAGCGAGGTGCTGTACGACCGCGCCGATTCGGCCTTCGCGCTGGCGCCGGCCGCCGACTACGACTGGCCGGCCCTGCTGCAGGGCGCCGACTGGCTGCACGTCTCCGGCGTGACGCCGGCGCTGGGGGCGGCGACCGCTGCCGCCGCCGGTGATGCGGTCCGCGCCGCCGTCGCGCAGGGCGTGCAGGTTTCGTTCGACGGCAATTTCCGGCCGAAGCTGTGGGCCGCCTGGGACGGCGACCCGGCATCGATCCTGCGCCCGCTGCTGGAAGGCGCCGGGATCGCCTTCGCCGACCATCGCGACATCGACGTGGTCCTCGGCGTGGACGAAACGTCTGCGGACACGCACGAGCAGCGCTTCGCGATCGCCGCGCGGCGCGCGTTCGACGCCTTCCCGCGCCTGCAGCGCATCGCCTGCACCACGCGCGCGCAGAGCAGCGTCGACCACCACGCGCTGGGCGCGCTGATGGCCACGCGCGGCGGCGCGCTGCACCGGGTCGAACCACGCGAACTGCCGGGCATCGTCGACCGCATCGGCGGCGGCGATGCCTTCGCCGCCGGCGTGCTGCACGGCCTGGCGTCGGGCTGGGACGACGCCGACAGCCTGCGCTTCGGCCACGCCGCCGGCTGCCTGAAGCACGCGGTGCCGGGCGACTTCAACCTGTGCGACGCCGACGAGGTGATGGCGCTGGTGCGCGGCGAACGGCTGGACGTGAAGCGCTGAGTCGTGCCTCGTCGCGCGGCGAGGCGAGGCTGCTGCTGCGTGCCGCGGCTGTCATCCCGAATGAAATGAGGGATCTGCCTTCGTCGTGACCCGTGCCATGCAGGGATGAAAGCACGCCGCGGACCTGGAAAGAACCAAAAAAAGCCCGGCGACCGCCGGGCTTTTCCCGCCGCCGCGCCTCCCGCGTCAGAGCCCGCAGAAGCAGTGCGCGAGCACCTTCACCGGCGCGCCGTCCTGCGTCCTGAGCACCTGCTCCAGCATGCGCAGGTCGCGCCCGGCCTGCGGCGCGGCGCGCGCCAGCAGCGTTTGCGCGAGGTCGGAATCCTTCAGCCAGGCCTGGCCGATGCGGCCCTGCACGAAGCCGGTGAACCACTTCTCGAACGGCGTCGCCTGGCGCTCGACGTAGCGCACGCGCCAGTCGCCGGGTTCGCCCAGCTTCGCGCGCGCCGCGGCATCCGCGACCGCGGCCTGCACGCCGCCGAACTCGTCGACCAGCCCGCGCTCCCTGGCCTGCGTGCCGGTCCACACGCGGCCGCGCGCGATCTCGTCCACCTGCTCCGGCGTGCGCTTGCGACCCTGCGCGACACGGGTGATGAAGTCGCGGTAGCCCTTGTCGATGTAGGACTGGATCACCTGCCCCACTTCCGGCGAAAGCGGACGGCTCAGGTCGAACGCGCCGGCCATGCGCGTGGTGGCGACGCCGTCGGTATGCACGCCGATCTTCTCCAGCGCGCGCGGGAAGGTCGGCACCAGGCCGAAGATGCCGATCGAGCCGGTGATCGTCGACGGATCGGCGTAGATGCGGTCGGCATCCATGCTGATCCAGTAGCCGCCCGACGCGGCGACGTCGCCGAACGACACCACGACCGGCTTGTCGGCCGCCTTCAGGCCGATGATCTCGCGCCGGATGATCTCCGAGGCGAACGCCGAACCGCCGCCCGAGTTCACGCGCAGCACCACGGCCTTGACGTCGTCGTCCTCGCGCGCCTCGCGCAGCAGCGCGGCGGTGGAGTCGCCGCCGATCGTGCCCGGCGGCTGGCGGCCCTCGACGATGTTGCCTTCCGCCACCACCACCGCCACCTGCGGCCGCCGGTCGGCCGCAGCCGCCGGACCCTCGGCATGGCGCAGGTAGTCGAAGAAGCCGACCTGGCGGAAGCCGCCGCTGGCGTCCTCGTCCGCCTCGCCGCGCTCGACGAGCAGGTTCTCCACGTCCTCGCGGGTCTTCAGCCCGTCGACGAGCTTCTGCCGCACCGCGTACTGCGCCGAATCGCCCTCGACCGCCGCGATCCCCTCGGGCAGGGACTCGATGCTCGCGGTCAGCGCCTCGGGCGTGGTCTTGCGCAGGCGCGCGACGTCGGCCAGGTAGCGCTGCCACACGTCGCCGCGCCAGAACAAGTCGGCTTCCTTGGATTCGGGCGAGGCGTCGTCGCGGATGAACGGCTCGGCGGCGGACTTGTACTCGCCCACCTTGAACAGGTGCATGTCGATGCCGAGCTTGTCCTGCAGGCCCTCGCGGTAGAACTGCCGGTAGCCGCTCAGGCCGAGCAGCATCACCTCGCCCTGCGGGTCGAGGTAGACCTCGTCGGCCTGCGCCGCCAGCAGGTACTGGCCTTGCGTGAAGCGTTCGCCGAACGCGACCACCTGCTTGCCCGACTCGCGCAGCGCCTGGATCGCGGCGCCGATCTCGCGGATCGAGGCGAAGCCGGAGAACGCCATGCGGTCCACGCGCAGCAGCACGCGCTCGATGTTCTTGTCGTCCTTCGCCGCCTCCAGCACGCGCAGCACGTCGCGCATCTGCACTTCCGCCGGTCCCTGGCCGAAGCTCGCCTGCAGCGAGCGGCTGACCGGGTCGGAGGTGTACTGCTCGACCAGCTGCGCCTCGGGCGCGATCACCAGCGTGGTGCGCGCCTGCAGCGGCTTGACCCCGCCCCTGCCGCCGGCCAGCGCCACCAGGATCAGCAGCAGCAGGAAGAAGAACAGCAGGTTCAGGACCAGCCGGCGGACGAAGTTCATGCCGTCCCAGACGCCGACGATGGCGCGCAGCAGCGGACCGCGCGTGTTGGTTTGACTCATTTGGGCGAAAACTCCCTGTTCCGGATGGCCAGAGTACCCGGCAACCGCGGTGTTTTCATGCCCCGTTGGTCACCCGCCCGGGTGGCACGGCGACCGTCGCCGCGCGCCGGCTGCTGCGCATGAACCGCCAGGCCATCAGCACCGCCGCGACCAGCAGGCCGGCGATCAGCCCCAGCCACATCCCGCGCGGCCCCCAGCCCAGGCCCAGCCCGAGTCCGGCGCCCAGCGGCATGCCCACGCCCCAGTAGGCGAACGCGGCGATGAACATCGGCACCCGGGTGTCCTTGAGCCCGCGCAGCGCGCCGGCCGACAGCACCTGGATGCCGTCGGGGAACTGGAACGCGGCGGCGAACAGCAGCAGCGTGCCCGCCAGCGACGCCACCGCCAGGTCGCGCGTGTAGATGCCGGCGATGGCCTCGTGCCCGCCCAGCAGCACCGTCGCCGACAGCGCCTGCGTCGCCAGCACCAGGACGAAGCCCGCCAGCGCGGCGCGGCGCACGCCGAACGAGCCGCGGCCGCTGCCGACCGCGTGGCCGACCCGCACCGTGGTCGCCTCGGCCACGCCGAACGGGATCATGAAGCACAGCGAGGCGACGTTGATCGCGATCTGGTGCGCGGCCACCTCCAGTTCGCCGATGCGGCCGATCAGCAGCGCGGTCACGATGAACAGCCCGCCTTCCATCGCCACGGTCACGCCGATCGGCAGGCCGGTCCTGAGCAACACCGAGATCTCGCGCCAGCGCGGCGGGTCGAAGCGCTCGAACAGCTTCAGCGCCTCGAACCGGCGCGCACGCGCCAGGTAGACGAGGAAACCGAGCACCTGCATCCACATCATGATCGCCGAGGCCAGGCCGAGCCCGCCCGCGCCGCGCTCGCGCAGCCCGAACGCGCCGAAGGTCAGCGCATAGCCCAGCGGCAGCAGCACCAGCAGCCCGCCGAATCCGAACGCCATCGTCGGCAGCGTCCAGTGCAGGCCGTCGCACAGGTAGCGCATGCAGAAATACAGCGTCAGCGCCGGGATGCCCCAGCGGATGCCGTGCAGGAACGCGGCCGCCGCCGGACGCACCTCGGGCGCGATGCCCATCGGCGCCAGCGCATGTTCGGACAGGGTGAGGAAGGCGAACAGCAGCGCGCCCAGCGCCAGCGACAGCCACAGCGCCTGCCGGAACAGCGGCCCGACCTCGGCGCGGCGACCGGCACCGTCGAGCTGCGACACCGACGGCGGCAGCGCCATCAGCGTGCCCATCGGCACCATCATCGGCAGCCAGAACATCGCCGTGCCGACCGCCACGCCGGCCAGGGTATTGGTGCCGTGGCGCCCGGCGATCACGTTGTCGACGAAACCGATCAGGCCGGTGGCGAGGTGTCCGGCGACCAGGGGCGCGGCGAGCACGGCGGTGGTGCGCACTTCATTGCGGAAGCGCGCCGGCGGGGCGGGCGGAGACATGGCGGGGAGAAGCGCGACTGCGGCCGGCAGCGATCCAGTGTCGCGCGCTGGCGCCGGGTCGGCGGCGGCCGGTATCTTAACCGCACCCGCCCGGAACGCCGATGACGACACCGTCCGACCCGCAAGCAGTCCCGCCAGCCCTGCCCGCCGCGCCCGAACCGCGCGGCGACTGCGCCAACTGCGGCACGCCGCTGCTGGGCGAACACTGCTACGCCTGCGGCCAGCCGGTGAAGGGGCTGGTGCGGCACTTCTCCAGCCTGGTCGGCGACGTGCTCGACAGCGTCTTCGAATGGGACTCGCGCACGCCGCGCACCGTCTGGCCGCTGCTGGCCAGGCCCGGGTATCTCACGCTCGAGTACCTCGCCGGGCGCCGCGTCCGCTATGTCAGCCCGTTCCGGCTGTTCTTCTTCCTCGCCATCGTCACCTTCTTCGTCGGCAAGCTGGTCATCAGCTTCGGCAGCGACAATCCGGTCCAGCTCGGCGGCGACAGCGGCATCGAGACCGCGCGCAACATCGCCGAGGTGGAGCAGGCGCGCGACAAGGTGCTGGCCGAACTGGCCACCTCGCGCCAGGAGCTCGAGGCCGAGAAGGCCGCCGAAACCGGCGGCGGGTGCGGCGCTTCCGCCGGCCTGCGCGCAGCCGAGAACGCGCTGCGCATCAGCGAAAGGGCGATCCGCGCGCAGGCAGACGAACGCATCGCCGCGTTCCGCCAGGCCGAAGAGAGCGGCGGTCCGCCGCCGATACCGCGCCTGCACAGGCTCAACTTCGGTGGCAGCGAGCCCTGGGACCCGGTGAAGAACCCGATCCGCATCGGCTGGCTGCCGCAGTTCGCCAACGACTGGGTCAACCGGCAGGTCGCGCGCACCGAGAAGAACATCAGCCGGCTGCAGGAAGACCCCGACCTGTTCAAGGACTCGCTGCTCGGCGCGATTCCCTCGACGCTGTTCGTGCTGCTGCCGCTGTTCGCGCTGATGCTGAAGTTCGCCTACCTGTTCAAGCGCCGGCTGTACATGGAGCACCTGATCGTCGCGCTGCACAGCCACGCCTTCCTCTGCCTGGCGCTGCTGCTGGTGTTCCTCACCATGGCGCTGGAGCACTGGCTCGCCCCGCAGGGCGGCGCGCTGAAGATCGCATTCGACCTGGTCGAGGCCGTCCTGTGGTGCTGGATGCCGCTCTACCTGCTGCTGATGCAGAAGCGCGTGTACGGCCAGGGCTGGACGATGACCCTGCTCAAGTACACGGTGATCGGCTTCTGCTATTCGATGCTGCTCAGCTTCGGCGCGGCGTTCACCACGATCGCGAGCCTGGTGTGGATGTAGCCATGGGGGAGCGGCGCGATGGTGCTCTATGAAGTGAACGTGCAGGTCGACCGCGACATCGCCACGGACTACCGCGGCTGGCTCGATGCACACCTCGGCGCGATGCTGGCGCTGCCGGGCTTCACCGGCGCCGAGGTGTTCGAAGTGGTCGAGACGCCGCCGGATGCCGGCCACCTGTCGCTGTGCGTGCACTACCGGCTGCGCGACCAGGCCGCGCTCGACGACTACCTGCGCGAACACGCCACGCGCATGCGCGCCGACGGCATCGCCCGCTTCGGCGACCGCTTCCGCGCCTCGCGGCGCGTGCTGCGACCGGCCGGCGCCTGACGCAAACGCTGGCACCTGACGCAAGGTGACACCGATACTTGTCATCCCGACCCCGGACTTGATCCGGGGGAGGGATCTGCTTTTCCAGGCGCGTGGACAGTAGATCCCTGGCTGCGCCCGGGATGACATCGACACGGGCTCAGTCAAACGAATCGTCGCGCCGAAACAAGCGCCGACACGATTGGCAATCAGGGCGCAACGCGCCGCCGCAGCCAGTCCGCGCGCTGCGCCTGCGGCTGCGACATCAGTTCATTGCGCAGCGCGTCGCGATCCTGCGGCGGCGTGCGCTGGGCCAGTACGCCCAGGTCCGCGCGCGCCTGCGGCGGCAGGGCGCGCAACGCCTCCAGCAGCGCTTCGCGCTCGTCCGGCGGCACCTGCGCGAACAGCGCGTGCAGCCGCGGCCAGTCGGCACCCAGCACCGGACCGAGCAGCCAGCCGCGGCGGATGCCGGCGTCGAGCGCATCGAAGCGCGCGCGCAGCGCCTGCTGCTCCGCGACCGGCAGCGCACGCCAGGCTTCGCGCGCGGCGCGCATGCGATCGCGCTCGTCCGCGGGCAGCGCGCGCCACGCCTGCCAGGCCTCGCGTCGCTCGCGGCGCATCGCTTCCGGCAAGGCCTCCCATTCGGCGACGCGGCGCTCCAGCGCTTCGCGCTGCGCGGGCGCCAGCGACGCCAGCGCCTGCGCGCCGTCGTCCGCCGGCTGCGCGATTGCAGCCGCGGCGAGCAGCAGCATGACCGCGCACGACAGCCAACCGTGGCGCTCAGCGCGGCGCATCGAACTGCTCCGGCGGACTGTCGTCCGCGTCCGAGGTTTCGGGCGGCGCGGGCAGGCCCTCGTCGCCTTGCGCCAGCGCCTCGACCAGCCAGGCGTCGAAGGCGGGATCCTCGAACGCTTCGGCCTCGCCGGTGGCCTGCGCGAGCAGCAGGTCGAGGTCGCGATGGGACTGCAGCGCGGTCGCAGGATCGAACTGCGCGGCGGGCGTGGCCGCCGGCGGCAGCGTTTCGCTGCGGATGCGCGCGGTATTGCCGTCGGACACCGGACCCGACCATGGCCACCACCACGTCGCGGCCAGCGCGGCGGCGGTGAGCGCGACCACCGCCAGCGTCGCCGGCCACAGCCAGCGTCGGCGCGAATCGGTTCCAGCGGCGTCCGCGCGCGCATTGCGCGGACGCAGGCGCACGCCGTCGCGCAGCATCGCGATCCGCTCCAGGCGTTCGCCCGGAACGGCGCGGACCGCGCGCTGCGCCGCATTGGACAGCGCGCGCCAGGCCTCGGGATCGGGACTGCCGTCGTCGCGGTGCGGCAGCGCGCGCTGCAGGGCCAGGCGGTAGGTCGGGCGGGCGATGCCGAGCACCGCGGCGGCCTCGGATTCGGCCAGCCCCGCCACCAGGCGCAGCAGCAGGGCCGCGCGCGGCCCGCTGCCGAGCCCGGCGAGGTGGCCCAGCGCATCGTCTGCCGCCGCCGTACGGGCCGGCACCCGCAGCGCCGGCGAGGCCAGCAGCATCGCCCAGAAGCGGCGCGGCCACTCCGCGAAGGCAATGCCGCCGGCCATCTCGCGGAATCCGCGCAAGGTGGCGGCCAGGGCCACGTCGCCGGTCTCCTCGTCCCCGCCCTGCCAGTGCGCGAACACCGCGCCACGGCGTTCGACGCCGCGCAGGAAGGCAGTCAGTGCGGCATGCGCCGCGGCGGGATCATTCAAGGGGGACGGCCATCAGGTTTGCGGGCCCGGGGGCGGCCCGACGCGCGCCATGATACGTGCGCCGTCACCCCCGGCAGGGGCTTGACGGGCGTCTCATTCGTTGTTCCACCCCTGCTTTTGCGGGCCAAGGTTGTGCACACGCATCGCGAAACCGTCACATGCGGGGCCCGTGAACCCCCGTTCGCGTATGTGAAAGCTTTGTTTCACGCCCAAATGACTGATTTTCCTTGGGAATGGCTGATTGGCGTTTTTTTCGCCAAGCCGGGCTTCGATGCAGACAGCGAGGCCAAAAACATCGTGCGCATGCGCTCATGCACAGACTTATCCACACAAATTGTGGATAAGGGGAAAATCCTTGTCCGCCATCGACTTGCGCGCGGAACGTCCACCGAGGGACAACTCTGGCCCGCAAGTCGGCAAGCGCCGGTGGACGAGGGCTGTCGCCGCCGGGCGCAGGCGCGCAATCGCTAGACTTCGACGGTGTCCAGCCCCACCGCCCCCGTCTTCCAGATCGCCCTGCCGCTGCCCTTGCCGCGGCTGTTCGACTACGCCGCGCCGGATGGCCATCCCGCCGTGGCCGACGACATCGGCCGGCGCGTGCGCGTGCCCTTCGGGCCGCGCGAGCTCGTCGGCGTGGTCGCGACGATCGATCCGCCCGCACCCGGCTCGCCGGAGCTGCGCGCGATCCTCGACCGGCTCGACGACCGCCCCCTGTTCCAAGGCGAACTGCTCGATTCGCTGCGCTGGCTGTCGCGCTACACCCACGCGCCGCTCGGCGAGGTGCTGGCGACCGCCCTGCCCGCGGCGCTGCGCCGCGGCGAACCGCTGCCCGATACCCATGCCTGGGCCTGGCGGCTGACCGAAGCCGGCGCGACCGCACTGCCGCGGCTGCGCAACGGCACCAGGCCGCGCCGGCTCGCCGAACGGCTGCGCGAAGGCGAGCGCGACGAGGACGCGCTCGACGCATGGATGGACGACTGGCGGACCGCCGCGCGCGCGCTGGCCAAACGCGGCCACGCCGAGCGCGTCGCGGTCCCGGCCTCGCAGCTCGCGCCTGCGCCGCAGTCCGGCCCCGTGCCGAACGACGAACAGCAGGCGGCGATCGACACGCTGCGCGCCGCCCGCGGCTTCGCGCCGCTGCTGCTCGACGGCGTCACCGGCAGCGGCAAGACCGAGGTCTACCTGCACGCGATCGCCGACTGCCTCGCACGCGGCAAGCAGGCGCTGGTGCTGGTGCCCGAGATCGGGCTGACGCCGCAGCTGCTGGCGCGCTTCCGCGCGCGCCTCGGCGTGCCGGTGCACGCCAGCCATTCCGGCCTCAACGACGGCGAACGCGCGCGCACCTGGGCGGCCGCGTGGCGCGGCGAGGCGCGGGTGGTCGTCGGCACGCGCTCGGCCGTGTTCACGCCGCTGCCCGACGCGGGCCTGATCGTGGTCGACGAGGAGCACGACGGCAGCTACAAGCAGCAGGACGGCATCCGCTACCACGCGCGCGATTTCGCCCTGGTGCGCGGCAAGGCGCTCGACGTCCCCGTGCTGCTGGGCAGCGCCACGCCGTCGCTGGAGACGCTGCACAACGCCACCACCGGCGGCCGCCATGGCTACCTGCGCCTGTCGCGGCGCGCGGGCGAGGCGAAGCCGCCCGCCGTGCGCATCATCGACGTGCGCAAGCGACCGCTCGAAGCAGGGCTGTCGGCGCGGATGCTCGACGCGATCCGCGCCGCGCTTGACGCCGGCGGCCAGGTGCTGGTGTTCAAGAACCGCCGCGGCTACGCGCCGGTACTGCTGTGCCACGACTGCGGCTGGAGCGCGCAGTGCCCGCGCTGCGATTCCCCGATGACCGTGCACGCCGGCGGTCGGCGCCTGCAGTGCCACCACTGTGGCCACCGCAAGCCCTCGCCGCCGGCCTGCCCCGACTGCGCCAGCCTCGGTCTGCAGCCGCAGGGCGCTGGCACCGAACGCATCGAGGAGATCCTCGCCGCGAAGTTCGAAGGCGCGCCGGTGCTGCGCATCGACCGCGGCAGCACGCAGCGCAAGGACGCGCTGGAGAAACTGCTCGCCGGACTCGGTGCGCAGCCCGGTATCCTCATCGGCACGCAGATGCTGGCCAAGGGCCACGACCTGCCCAACCTGACGCTGGTGTGCGTGGTCGGCATCGACGAAGGCCTGTTCTCGGCGGATTTCCGCTCGCACGAGAAGCTCGCGCAGCTGCTGATCCAGGTCGCCGGCCGCGCCGGACGCGCGCAGCGCGCGGGCGAGGTGCTGCTGCAGACCCACCACCCCGAACACCCGCTGCTGGCGACGCTGATCGAAGGCGGCTACCACGCCTTCGCCGGCGACGAACTCGCGCAGCGCGAAGCCGCCGGCTTCCCGCCGTTCGCGCACCTCGCCCTGCTGCGTGCGGAGGCCAGGCACGCCGAGCCGCCGATGGCGTTCCTGCGCGCGGCGCGCGCCGCGCTGCTGGAGACCGGGTTCATGCTCGACCTCAACGGACCGATGCCGGCGCCGATGCCCAGGCGCGCCGGCATGCATCGCGCGCAGCTGCTGCTGACCGCACCTGCGCGCGGCACGCTGCATGCCGCGCTCGATGCCGCGCTGCCGGCGATCCACGCGTTGCCCGACGCGCGCAAGGTGCGCTGGTCGCTGGACGTGGATCCGGTGGACCTCTACTGACCCGCGATCAATGGTGTAGGAGCGGCTTCAGCCGCGATCCGCCGGACGCAATGGGTCGCGCTTGAAGGCGCTCCTGCAATTTCGTCGGCATCAGCCCGCGGCCTTGCCCTTCGGCTTCTCGCGCACGTAGACGATCTGGCCCTGCCGGCGGATCTCGAACAGCCCGATCGCCTCGACCAGGTCGCTGAGCTTGCGGTAGCCGTAGTTGCGCGGGTCCAGCGAGGCCTGGTTGCCGATCTGGTGCCCGACCTGGCCCAGGTGCGCCCAGCCGTCGTCGTCGCCGGCCGCTTCGACCGCGCTGCGCAGCAGCTGCAGCAGGCGGGCGTCGCCGCGCAGCTGCTTCTGCGTCTTGGGCTTGCTGGCCGCGGGCGCGGCGCCGGCCTCCGCGCTCGGCGCGGCGAGGGCCTCGACGTAGGTGAACTTGGAGCAGGCGTTGACGAACGGCGTCGGCGTCTTCTGCTCGCCGAAACCGTAGACCTTCACGCCCTCGGTCAGCAGGCGCATCACCAGCGGCGTGAAGTCGGCATCGCTCGACACGATGGCGAAGCCGTCGAGGTTGCCCGCGTACAGCAGGTCCATCGCGTCGATCACCATCGCCATGTCGGAGGCGTTCTTGCCCGAGGAGTACGCGAACTGCTGGATCGGGCGGATCGCGTATTCGTGCAGCACCGCTTCCCACGACTTGATGTGGGGATTCTTCCAGTTGCCGTAGGCGCGGCGCACGTTGGCCACGCCATGCCGCGCGACCTCGTTGAGGATCGCGTCGATCTTCGACGCGGGCGCGTTGTCCGCGTCGATCAGCAGCGCGATCCGCTTCTCCACATCCGCCATGGCGGGTTTCCCGAATTGATGCGGCGTCCAGATTAACGCGTTCCGGCGGCGATGCGTCGCAGCGTGATCCCGTGGCGGGAACAGGTCAGAATCCAGACGTCCCGACAGCGCACGGCCATCGCATGCAGACCCCGACCAGCGCCGCCATGACGCCCGCGCAGCGCCTGCGCAGCATCTTCAGCGGCTCGGTCGGCAACCTCGTCGAGTGGTACGACTGGTACGTCTACGCCGCGTTCTCGCTGTACTTCGCCGAGGTGTTCTTCCCCGGCGGCGACCGCACCAGCCAGTTGCTCAAGACCGCGGCGATCTTCGCGGTCGGCTTCCTGATGCGCCCGCTCGGCGCCTGGCTGCTGGGCCGCTACGCCGACCGCCACGGCCGCAAGCGCGCGCTGATGCTGTCGGTGGTGATGATGTGCACCGGTTCGCTGATGATCGCCTGCACGCCCGGCTATGCCAGCATCGGCGTCGCCGCGCCGGTCCTGCTGGTGCTGGCGCGGCTGCTGCAGGGGCTGAGCGTCGGCGGCGAGTACGGCACCTCGGCCACCTACCTGAGCGAAGTCGCCACGCGCGAGCACCGCGGCTTCTGGTCCAGCTTCCAGTACGTCACCCTGGTGATGGGCCACCTGGTCGCGCTCGGCGTGCTGATCGCGCTGCAGCGCGTATTCCTGACCGACGACCAGCTGCGCGACTGGGGCTGGCGGATCCCGTTCGTGATCGGCGCGATCGCCGCGGTGGTGGCGCTGTGGCTGCGCCGGACCATGGTCGAGAGCGAGGCGTTCGCGAAGGCCGAAGCCGGGGCCTCGGACCGGACCAACGCGCGCCAGGGCACGCTGCGCGAACTCATGCGCCATCCGCGCGCGGTGCTGACCGTAGTCGGCCTGACCATGGGCGGCACGCTGGCGTTCTATACCTACACCACCTACGTGCACAAGTTCATGGTCAACAGCGCCGGCATCGCCAGCGAGACCGCGAGCCTGATCAACGCCTCCACGCTGTTCGTGTACATGCTGCTGCAGCCGTTGGTCGGCGCGCTGTCGGACCGCATCGGGCGGCGCCCGGTGCTGATCGCGTTCGGCGTGCTCGGCACGCTGTGTACCTGGCCGATCCTGTCCGCGCTGCAGGACGCGTCGAGCCCGGCGCAGGCGTTCTGGCTGATCCTCGGCGCGCTGGTCATCGTCAGCGGCTACACCGCGATCAACGCGGTGGTGAAGGCGGAACTGTTCCCGGTCGAGATCCGCGCCCTCGGCGTCGGCCTGCCGTACGCGCTGACGGTGGCGCTGTTCGGCGGCACCGCCGAGTACGTGGCGCTGTGGTTCAAGGACATCGGCCATGAGCGCGGCTTCTTCTGGTACGTCACCGCCTGCATCGGCGTCTCGCTGCTGGTCTACCTGCGGATGCCCGACACGCGCGCGTCCTCGCTGATTGACCGCGACGGTACTGGCTGAAACCAATGCGGCGCCGCGCCTGCGGATGCGCGACAATAGGCGTCTTCCCGCATCCAAACGCCCTGCGCCCCATGCCAACCCAGCTCGAACAGCTCCGCGCCCTGTCCACCGTCGTCGCCGACACCGGCGACATCGAGGCCATCGCCCGCTTCAAGCCGATGGACGCGACCACCAATCCGTCGCTGCTGCTCAAGGCGGCGTCGCTGCCCGCCTACGCGGGCCATCTCGACGAGGCCGTGGCCAAGGCCACCGGCAGCGGCGAGGCGAAGGTCAGCGATGCCTGCGACCGGCTGGCGGTGGCGATCGGCGGTGAGATCCTGAAGCTGATCCCGGGCCGCGTCTCCACCGAGGTCGACGCGCGGCTGAGCTTCGACACCGAGGCGACCATCGCCAAGGCGCACCGGCTGGTCGAGCTGTACGACGCCGCCGGCATCGGCCGCGACCGCCTGCTGATCAAGACCGCCTCGACCTGGGAAGGCATCCGCGCCGCCGAGCGGCTGGAGCGCGAAGGCATCCACTGCAACCTGACCCTGCTGTTCTCGTTCGCGCAGGCGGTGGCCTGCGCCGAGGCCGGCGTGTTCCTGATCTCGCCCTTCGTCGGCCGCATCCTCGACTGGCACCTCGCCAACGGCATGGACAAGCCGGCCACGCCGCAGGACGACCCAGGCGTACAGTCGGTCACCGGCATCTGGCACTACTACAAGCGCCACGGCTACGACACCGTGGTGATGGGCGCGAGCTTCCGCAACACCGGGGAAGTGCTGGCGCTGGCCGGCTGCGACCGGCTGACCATTTCGCCGGACCTGCTGGCCGCGCTGGAGGCCTCCGATGCGCCGATCGAACGCGCCCTGGCCGATGCCGGCGAGCGCGCCGCCAAGCCGGCCGCGCTCGACGAGGCCGGCTTCCGCTGGCAGCACAACGAGGACGCGATGGCGACCGAAAAACTCGCCCAGGGCATCCGCAACTTCGCCGCCGACCAGCGCAAGCTGGAAACGCAGCTTGCGGCGAAGATCGGCTGACGCGCGCGCGGCTTGCTTGCCCGCACGCCGCAGCCGCCTGACACACACCGAAAAAACAACACCGTCATTCCCGCGAAGGCGGGAACCCAGTGTCTTCGCTTTTCATGCACTGAAAGACGCTGGGTTCCCGCCTTCGCGGGAATGACGGCTCTTAGGTGTCTTGCGATCTCCTGCGCGGGTGCACGCGCCTTTGCCGGCATCCTGAGATAATCGCGGCATGACCGACTCCATGCCCCACGTCGCCATCGTCGGCGGCGGCTTCGCCGGCCTCTGGGCGACGCGGGCGCTGGCCGCGGCGCCGGTGCGCATCACCCTGCTCGACCGCGGCAACCACCACCTGTTCCAGCCGCTGCTGTACCAGGTCGCGACCGCGGGCCTGTCGGCGCCGGACATCGCCGCACCATTGCGCCACATCCTGCGCCGGCAGCGGAACGTCGAGGTGCGCATGGCGACGGTGGCGCGCATCGATGCCGACGGCAAGCGCGTGGTCCTGGACGACGGCGGCACGATCGCCTTCGATTTCCTGCTGCTCGCCAGCGGCGCCACCCACGCCTACTTCGGCAACGACCACTGGGCCGCGCACGCACCGGGGCTGAAGACGCTCGACGATGCGCTCGACCTGCGCCGCAAGCTGCTGCTCGCGTTCGAGCGCGCCGAGGCCGCGGGCGATCCCGCCGAACGCGAGGCCTGGCTCAGCTTCGCCGTCGTCGGCGGCGGCCCGACCGGCGTCGAGCTCGCCGGCACGCTGGCCGAGATCGCGCGGCACACGCTGAAGGACGAATTCTGCAACATCGATCCGGCGCAGGCGCGCGTGCGCCTGGTCGAGGCCGGGCCGCGCGTGCTGTCCTCGTTCCCGGAGGACCTGTCGGAGAAGGCGCGGCGGCAGCTGGAGAAACTCGGCGTCGAAGTCGCCACCGGCACGCCGGTCGCCGACATCACCGCCGACGGCTACCGCCTCGGCGAGACCTTCGTACCGGCGAAGACCGTGGTCTGGGCCGCGGGCGTCGCGGCCTCGCCGCTGGGCCGCACGCTCGGCGTCGAGCTCGACCGGGCCGGCCGCGTGCCGGTGCTGCCCGACCTCACCGTGCCCGGCCATCCCGACATCTTCGTCGCCGGCGACCTCGCCTCGCTGCAGCAGGACGGCAGGCCCGTGCCCGGCGTCGCGCCCGCGGCCAAGCAGATGGGCCGGCACGTGGCGCAGTCGATCCGCGCGCGGCTGTCGGGCCAGGCGACGACGCCATTCGTCTACAGGGACTACGGCAACCTCGCCACGATCGGCCGCATGGCCGCGGTGGTCGATTTCGGTCGCCTGAAACTGTCCGGCCTGCTGGCGTGGTGGTTCTGGCTCACCGCGCACGTGTTCTTCCTGATCGGTTTCCGCAACCGCCTGGTGGTGCTGCTCAACTGGTTCTGGGCGTACTGGAGCTACCAGCGCGCGGCGCGGATCATCCTCGGCGACGACGATCGTTCCGATACAAAGTAACGAACGCGACGCCGCCGCGCGCGCGGGCCGCACGTCCTGCAGTTCGGCTAGGATGGCGCGTCCCCCGAAACGCCGCCGGCATGACCGACATCCCGTTGCAGAACCTGCTGATCGCGCTCCTCGTGACCACGGGTGCGGGGCTGGCCACCGGCTTCGGCAGCCTGCTGGTGTTCGCATCGAAGAAACCCAATGCGCGCCTGCTCGCGTTCGGCCTCGCCTTCGCCGGCGGCGCGATGGTCTACGTGTCGCTGGCCGAGATCCTCAACAAGTCGATCGCGTCGTTCACCCTGGCCTACGGCGACAAGCTCGGCTTCACCTGGGGCACGCTGTCGTTCCTGGCCGGCGTGCTGCTGATCGTCACCATCGACCGGCTGGTGCCCAATCCGCACGAACGGCTGGAGGTGGACGACCCCTATTTCCGCCAGCACAACCGCGATTACGTCAAGCGCGTCGGCCTGCTGACCGCGATCGCGATCACCGCGCACAACTTCCCGGAAGGCCTGGCGACGTTCTTCGCCACCCTCGGCGACCCCGGCGTCGGCATGCCGCTGGCATTCGCGATCGCGATCCACAACGTGCCCGAAGGCATCGCGATCGCGGTGCCGGTGTACTTCGCCACCAACAACAAGGCCTATGCGTTCATCGCCTGCCTGCTGTCGGGCCTGGCCGAACCGGTCGGCGCGATCATCGGCTACGTGCTGCTGCGCCCGTTCCTGTCGGAGGCGGTGTTCGGCGCGGTGTTCGGCATCATCGCCGGCGTGATGGTGTTCCTCGCCCTGGACGAACTGCTGCCCGCCGCCAAGCGCTACGCCAAGGGCCACGAAACCGTGTACGGCCTCGTCACCGGCATGGGCGCGCTGGCGATCAGCCTCGTACTGTTCAAGTGGTAGGGATGGCAAGGGTGCCATCAGGCGCGATCCCATCCGTCGTCATTCCATTCAATCGTCGTCATCCCGGCGAAAGCCGGGATCCAATTTGACTTTATCGTTCAGCGGCAACAGCAAAATGGATCCCGGCTTTCGCCGGGATGACGATTCCTTGCCAATCACTCCACCGGATCAAGCCGGGAGCACGATGACAGGCACAAAAGCGAACGGCCCGCTCGCGCGGGCCGTTCCTGCTTCTCCGATCGTCGCTACCGCGGCACTCAGGCCGCGAACAGCGCCTTCATCTTCTTCAGCGCGTTGGCCTCGACCTGGCGGATGCGCTCGGCCGAGACGCCGTACTCGTCGGCCAGTTCCTGCAGCGTGACCTTGCTGTCGGCATCCAGCCATCGGCGCCTGATGATGTCGCGCGAGCGCGCATCCAGCCTGGCCATGCCCTCGCGCAGCAGCTCGAGCTGGTCGGCCTCGCTGTCGCTGCGCTCGTAGGCCTGCGCCGGATCCTCGTCGCGGGCGACCAGATAGGCGGCCGGCGACGGCGGCGCGTGGTCGTCGTCCTCGTCGCTCGGCGCGTCGAAGCCGATGTCGCGGCCCGACAGGCGCGACTCCATCTCCAGCACCTCGCGCTCGGACACGTTGAGGTCCCTGGCCACGGCGCTGACTTCCGCCGCGTTCAACCAGCCCAGGCGGGTCTTGCTCTTGCGCAGGTTGAAGAACAGCTTGCGCTGCGCCTTGGTCGTGGCGACCTTGACGATGCGCCAGTTCTTGAGGATGAACTCGTGCATCTCGGCGCGGATCCAGTGCACCGCGAAGCTCACCAGGCGCACGCCGATGTCGGGGTCGAAGCGCTTGACCGCCTTCATCAGGCCGATGTTGCCTTCCTGGATCAGGTCGCCCAGCTGCAGGCCGTAGCCGCTGTAGCCGCGGGCGACGTGCACGACGAAGCGCAGGTGCGAGTGCACCAGCTCGCGCGCGGCGTCGAGGTCCTCGCCGTCGCGGTAGCGGCGGGCGAGGTCCTGTTCGTCCTCGACCGACAGCACCGGGATCTGGTGGACCGCGCCGATGTAGGCCTCCAGCGAACCGAGCGGGGTCAGCCCGGTGAAGGCGGGAACCGGCAGGTTGTTGGCAACGAGGGCTTGGGTCATGGGCGTCTTCATGCTCGCGAGTTTAGCAGTCGGCATGTGGGACTGCTAAGGGACGGGAAAGTTCCCCAGCGTTGCGCTGGTGGAACGGGGGAACTGTTGTCGTCTGCCGAGAGCAGTTAACCCTGTCGGTAGTCAGACAGTCCTGTCCGCAGGAAACCCAAGGTTCATGAAATTATATATAAATCAATAAGTTACAATTTTCCTCGTCTCAGGCCAGCCTGGTGTCCATGAAGCGGCCCATTGATTCCCGCTGGCGCGGCCCAAGGCAGCGACAAATCCCGCTCGACCACCACTCCCGCCAGTCCGGGCTGGGCGGGACTCTCCAACGGGAACAGGCTGGAGAACCGGCCCATCCGGAGCAGCGTCCTGGCCACGAAATCAGGGTGTGGCGCCGCCAGAGGATGGAGGCATCCCGGCACAGGCCGGCATCGAGGTATTCACCGACTCCGGGGGACCGCCCGCTCGGGCGAGGCGCCGAACCACCCGCCTTTGCCGGGGCGGAGACCGTCCTCGCCTCCACCCGCCCGAGCGCATGTGCCCCCGGCGGAAATCGCCGCGGCGGTAGCTTGGCCGGTCAGTCCCGATGCCGGGAGTACGTCACCGGCGGCAGCGAACCGACGGTGGATGGCGGCCGGGTGCTTCGAGCCGCGCCCCGGCGAGACGGAACCCGCTGCCTGCATCGGCCAGGATCCGACCCGCGCGCCCCACGGATGTCTCCCCGTCGCCATCTGCTGACTCCGCGCCGGCGCCATGCTAGTGTCGATCGCCCTGGTCCGCGCCAGACACGCAGCGAAGGGGATCCCGTGAAGCTATGGTTCCTGGCCGTGCTCACGTTGTGCGCAGGCTGCGTACAAGCCGCCGACGGTTCCGATACCGCGCCGCCGGAATCGACGAACCGCGCCCACGAAGCGCTGCAGCTCACGCCCTACCTCTGGATGGCCGGACTCGACGGGAGGATCTCCCCGTTCCGGCAAGCCCCTTCGATCGGGGTCGAGAAGTCCTTCTCCGACGTCATGGACGGACTGGAATTCGGCGGTTTCGTGAACCTGTGGCTGCGTCGCGACCGGTTCGTGTTGTCCGGCGACCTCATGTACGTCAGCACCTCCGACGGCCACGCCTCCGGTCCGCTGCCGCCGCTTCCCGTCCCCGTGCCACCGGGCACCGAGGTCGAGGGCCGCGTCGACAGCCGACAGCTCACGGCGACCCTGCAGGCCGGCTACCGGTTCGTCGACACCCCCGATTTCACGCTCGACGCGCTGGCCGGCCTGCGCGCCTGGCGCCTGTCCAACGACGTCACCGTCAGCGCGCTGGGCATGTCGCGCAGTTACGGCGAGCGCTTCGACTGGATCGACCCGGTGGTCGGTCTGCGCGCATTCCGGCGCCTGTCCGGCGACTGGTCCCTGCAGGCGCTGGTGGATGCGGGCGGACTCGGCGTCGGTGCGGATTCGACATGGTCCGCACTGGCGACCGTCAACTACGTCACCAGCGACCGCTTCTCGCTTTCCGCCGGCTACAAGGTGCTCGACGTCGACTACGACCACGGCGGCCATGTCTATGACGTGCGTCTGAAAGGACCCGCGTTCGGCCTGACCTGGCGCTTCTAGTTCTTGCGAAGCCATTGGGGTGGACGGATGGTGATCATGAAGCTGATACGGTGGTGCCTGGTCCTGCCGCTGCTCCTGTCGGCGGGGCTCGCCCGGGCGCAGACGCCCGCCGGCGAGAGCGAACTCCTGTTCCGCGAAGTCCGAGTGCTGGATACCGCGCGCGGCACGCTCGGCGCCCCGACGGACGTCCTGGTGCGCGGCAGCCGCATCGCCGCGATCGGCGCGGGCGCGAGGTCGTCGCCATCGACCCGCGTGATCGAGGGACGCGGTCGCACGTTGATGCCGGGCCTGATCGACGTGCACTGGCACAGCACCTTCACCTCCCTGTCGCAGGCGGACATGCTGGCGAAGGACGCCACGCCGGAGACGCTCGCGGCCGCCGTGGCCGCCGAATCGCAGCGCACCCTGCTGCGCGGCTTCACCAGCGTGCGTGATGCCGGCGGACCGGTCTTCGAACTGAAGGCCGCGATCGACGCGGGCAAGGTGCAGGGACCGCGCATCTGGCCCTCGGGCGCCTTCGTCAGCCAGACCTCCGGACACGGTGACCTGCGCCAGCCGCACGAGCGTTCGCGCCGCTTCTTCGGCAAGCCCTCGATGGCCGAGGAAATGGGCGCGACCTTCATCGCCGACGGCCGCGACGAGGTCCTGACCGCCGTGCGCGAGAACCTGCGCATGGGCGCCAGCCAGATCAAGCTGATGGCCGGCGGCGGCACCTCGTCGGCCTACGATCCGGTCGACGTCACCCAGTACACCCTCGACGAGATGCGCGCGGCGGTGGAGGCGGCAGAGGACTGGGGCACCTACGTCACCGTGCACGCCTACACGGTGCGCGCGGTGCGCCGTGCGATCGAAGCCGGGGTGAAGTGCATCGAGCACGGCCAGTTGCTCGACGAGGACACGCTGAAGCTGATGGCCGACCGCGGCATCTGGCTGTCGACGCAGACCTTGCGTGCGAGCACCGAGGCGATGGACCCGATGCGGCGGGAGAAGCGCAGGCCGGTGATCGAAGGCCAGGCGCGTACGCTGGCCGCGGCCAAGCGACTGGGCGTGCGCATGGCGTGGGGCACGGACTTCCTGTTCGAGCCGGAACTGAACGTCGAGCAGAACGCGTTCATCCTCGGCCTGCGCGAATGGTTCACGCCGGCGGAGATCCTGAAGATGGTGACCCACGACAACGCCGAACTGCTGGCGCTGTCGGGTCTGCGCAGCCCCTACCAGGGCAGGTTGGGCGTGGTCGAGGAAGGCGCGCTGGCCGATCTGCTGCTGGTCGAGGGCGATCCGCTGGCGGATCTCGGACTGCTCGCCGATCCCGGGCGCAATTTCGCCGTGATCGTCAAGGACGGTCGAATCGTCCGGAGCGCCGACTGAGGCGCATCTGCGGTCTTCAAAAACGCACGAACGGCGCGGCGCAAGGCAGCAGTGCGCAGGACGATCGCCGGTAGTGGTTCAGCGCTTCACGGCAGGCTCCCACCCGGTCATTCGTACCCTGCGATATCTGCAGCCAACCGCCTGTCGACAACACCGGCGAATCACCTGGCCCAGGGCGGCGCACTGCCCCGTGCTGAGCAACTGACCACGTCAGCTCCGGTTTGCCTCCGATGCTTGGGCCCGTCGGTTGGATGCGGAACCCCATGTCGCCATGTCAGTGGCACCGCCGGAAAGCCGCCCACGCGACGCGACTGGCGCCACGAATATTCATGAAACTCGCCGAGGCCGGGCTTTCCAACCGGAACAGGCCGGAGAACCGGCCCATCCGAAGCAGCGTCCTGATCACGAGGATCGGAGGGTGGCGACGCCAGCCGCCTTTTCCCGCTTCCAGAAGACAGAACAACCGCGACCGGGGTCGGCGAGGCTCGTTGCATCAATTAGATATTTCCAATAATATCAAAATATGAAGAATACCGACGCCGTGGCGCTGCTGGGCGCCCTTTCCCAGGAAACCCGCCTGGCCGTGTTCCGCCTGCTGGTGCAGCAGGGACCGGACGGGCTGCCCGCCGGCCGGATCGCCGAACGGCTGGACATCAGTCCCGCGACGCTTTCCTTCCATTTGAAGGAACTCACCAACGCCGGCCTGACCCTCTCGCGGCAGGACGGTCGCTTCGTCATCTATTCGGCCAACTACCCGGCGATGGACAAGCTGCTGTCCTTCCTGACCGAGAACTGCTGCGCCGGTACGCCGTGCGAAGCCTCTGCAACCGCATGTGCCAAGTAGCCCGAGGAGCCCTGCCATGAAACGCCTGCACGTCCACGTCTCGGTCAGGAGCCTGCCGGAGAGCATCCGGTTCTACTCGGGCCTGTTCGCCGCCCCGCCGAGCGTCGAGGAGGACGACTACGCCAAGTGGATGCTCGAAGACCCGCGCGTGAACTTCGCCATCTCGACGCGCGCCGATGCCATCGGCGTCAACCATCTCGGCATCCAGGTCGAGAGTGTGGACGAACTGTCCGGGATCGAATCGCGCGCCCGCACCGCCGGACTGTCCAGCGAACCGGAAGCCGGTGCGAACTGTTGCTACGCACGCTCGGACAAACACTGGCTGGAAGATCCGCAGGGCGTGGTATGGGAGGCCTTCCACACGATGGGCGATATTCCGGTCTACGGCTCTGGACGCAACGGCGACGCTACCAAGGAAGCGTGCTGCGCACCTGTTCGGCCGACCTACATCGCGGAGGCTGCTTCTTGCGGAAGCACCGCGTCGGGCTGCTGCTGATGACCCGCACGCCCTACAACATCCTGTTCCTGTGCACCGGCAACAGCGCCCGCAGCATTCTCGCCGAAGTCTTGGTCAATCAACTGTCCGGCGGTCGCTTCAAGGGCCATAGCGCGGGCAGCCAACCCGCCGGGCTGGTCAATCCGTTCGCGCTGGAAACGCTCGCAAACCTCGGCTGCGACACTGACGGCCTGTCGAGCAAAAGCTGGGACGTGTTCGCCGCGCCCGATGCGCCGAAGATGGATTTCATCATCACCGTCTGCGACAACGCCGCTGGCGAGACCTGCCCGTTCTGGCCGGGTTCGCCAATGACGGCGCACTGGGGATTCCCCGATCCGGCCAAAGCCGAGGGCGATGATGAGACGAAGCGTGCCGTCTTCGCCAGGACAGCGCAGGCCATCGCGCATCGCCTGCGCCTGTTCCTGAGCCTACCCCTCGACAAGCTCGACAGACTCTCGCTGCAGAAGGAAGTCCACGCGATCGGCGAGTCCTGACGTGCCGCTGCTCCGCCGCACTGCCGCCGAGGCGCTGGGGACTGCATTCCTGCTGGCGGTCGTCGTCGGCTCCGGGATCATGGCCGAGCGCCTTTCGGGCGGAAACGCCGCTCTGGCGCTGCTCGCCAACGCGATCGCCACGGGTGCCTGCCTGTTCGCTCTGATCCAGGTATTCGCCGCCGTCTCCGGTGCGCACTTCAACCCGGCCGTATCCATTGCTATGGCGCTGCGCGGCAATCTCGCCGCCGGCGACACGCTCGCCTACATCGCCGCGCAGGTGATGGGTGCGCTGGCCGGCGTCGCGGCCGCGCACGCCATGTTCGACCTGCCCTTGTTCTCGTTCTCGGAACAGGTACGCGAGGGTGCCGCGCTGGTCTGGAGCGAGTTCGTGGCGACCTTCGGCCTGGTGCTGGTCATCCTCGGCGCGTCGCGCCACGGCGTGATGGCGACGGCACTATCGGTCGGTGCCTACATCACGGCCGCCTACTGGTTCACGGCTTCGACGTCGTTCGCCAACCCGGCCGTCACGATCGCACGCGCGTTCACCGACGGTTTTTCCGGTATCCGAATCTCGGGCATACCCTGGTTCATCGGGTCGCAGCTTGCAGCGGCGGTGGCAGCGTGCGTGATCGGTCGCTGGATCTTCGCCTCGGCTCCCAAAGGGAATCAGCGTTCATTTCATCCCTGAGCCGACGGGGAGCGACCAGGATGGGAGATTGGACGCTGCACGAAAGCTCCCGGCTCAATCGCAGCCACTTTTTGAAGCGTGGCGCATAGGCATGTCCGTTGGGAACGGAAAAGCCCCCGTCGCCGGGGGCTTTCCGTTGAAGCACTGCCTGTTTCGAAGGCTCAGAACTTCTGCGAGTAGCGGAAGTACACGGTCCGGCCGTAGGCGTCGTACAGGTAGAAGTTCCAGGGCCTGTTGTCGTAGCCCACCAGTTCCGGATAGCGATCGCCCACGTTGTTCACGCCGAGGGTGATGGTGCCGTCCCATGGCGCGCGGTAGCTCGCGGAGAGATCGTGGGTGGTGTAGCTGCCCACGCGCGTATTGGCGCCGCCGGCGAGGAAGCCGAACGCCGGCACCGTCCCCGGGTTCTGCTGGTCGCCGATATGGTTGACGTTCCAGTTGGCGGTGAGCTCGCCGAGGTTCCAGGTGTTGCGCAGGCTGGCGCGGGTATCGGGCGCGGTGGCCCAGCCCAGGCGGTCCTTGACCGTCTCGCCGTCGGTCAGCGTGTAGTCCAGCACGCGCGAGACCTGCAGCCAGTTCTCCAGCCTGCCGGCGCCGCCCAGGTCGAACCGGGTGCGCAGGTTGAAGTCCAGGCCGCTGGTTTCCAGGTCGCCCTCGTTGGCGTAGGCGGTGTTGATCTCGCGCACCGAGCCGTTCGAACGCCGCAGCACCGAGGTGCCGGCGGGCAGCGGCATGCCGGCGTTGTCGAAGTTGACCAGTTCCTGATATTCGATCAGGCGGATGCGGTCCTCGATCTCGACCCGGTAGTAGTCCAGCGTCAGGTTCAGCCAGTCGGTCGCGTCCCAGGCCACGCCGATGCTGTACTGCTTCGAGTTCTCCGACTCCAGCGTGGCGTTGCCGCTGGAATAGCTGTCGATCTGGTAGGAGACGGCATCCTCGTCCTCGGGGCCGTCGGCGACGTTGTCGTTGTTGGCGTCGCCGCCGCACTGCGCCGAGGTGTAGCCCATCGACAGGCAGGTGCGGTAGTCCTGCACCTGTTCCGCCGAGAAGGCGCGCTGGGAGTGGATGTAGGTCAGCGGCGGTGCGCGGAAGCCCTCGCCCGCCGAGGCGCGGAAGGTGAGGTTGTCCAGCGGCTGCCAGCGCACCGAGACCTTGGGCGAGACGTCGCTGCCGTAGTCGCTGTAGCGGTCGTAGCGCGCGGCCAGGGTGAAGTCGAAGTTCTCCAGCACCGGGAACAGCCACTCCGCGTAGGCCGCGTAGACCTGGCGCTGGCCCGCGGACGAGTTGCCCGCCGAGCCCGCGACCACCCCGGCTTCCGACAGCGAGTCGTAGATGTCGGCGTAGTCCTCGTCGCGGTACTCCGCGCCGAAGGCGAGCACGGACGCGCCGCCGCCCATCTCGAACAGGTCGAGCGTGGCGTTCGCGTACAGTTCCTCGATGTCGTACTTGCCGTCGCGGCCGATGGTGGCGGTGAAGCCCTTGAGCACTTCCTCGGGATTGCCGAAGGGATCGAACAGGTTGTACGAACCGTCGGCGGCGGCGGCCTCGGCCAGCGGCGTGACGATGTAGCCGCGGCCGATCTCCTTGAACTTGGCGTTGCTGCGGCGCAGGCCGAAGTCGACGTAGAGATTGTCGGTCGCCTGCCAGGTGAAGCCGAGGTTGAAGTCCACGACGCTGTTGTCGACGAAGTTGTCGCGGTTGCCGGCCGCGGCGTAGCGGTGGTAGACGAAGGCGCCCAGGCCGTCGCCCGGCACCGGATCGTTGGGCGTGCCTTCGGCGACGAACAGCACGCCGGGCGTCGGCGCGTAGCGGCCGAAGCTGTCGGCGCCGCTGTAGCTGGCCGCGGTGTAGACCGACCAGTCGTCGTTGATCCGCCAGCTGCCGCGCGCGAACAGCGACTTGTTCTTGACCGAGGCTTCGTTGGCCGCGACCGCGTTGAAGTCGAACACGCAGTTGGCGCCGTTGCGCCAGAAGTTCGGATCATCGCAGGCATAGCCGGTCAGCGCACCGCCAGCCTCGCCTTCCTCGCCCGGATCGGTTGCGCTCTCGAAGTAGAAGTTGTTGCCGTAGAGCGAGCCGCCGCGCACGTCGCCGCCGATCTGATCGCGGGTGAAGACCATCTCGCGCGAGTTCATCGACGCACCGAGCAGCAGGCTGCCGCGATCGGACGAGGTGCCGAACACGACCGAGGCCTCCTCGGTGTCGCCGCCGGTGACCTTGGGCACGCCCTTGCCGTAGCGCACTTCGGCGCCCTCGTAGTCCCGGCGCAGGATGATGTTGACCACGCCGCCGATGGCATCCGAACCGTACAGCGCGGAGGCGCCGTCGGAGAGGATCTCGATGCGCTCGACCGCGGCCAGCGGGATGGTGTTGAGGTCGGCGTTGGTGCCGGTGGACGGCGCGTACGGCGCGCGGCGGCCGTCGATCAGCACCAGGGTGCGGTCCGAGCCGATGCCGCGCAGGTCGACGTCGGCCACCGCCTGCGCCGAACTGCCCGACTGCGGGCGGAAGTTGCCGAACGAGGAGAACGTGGCGTCGCGCAGCAGGTCGGACACGGACACCTTGCCGCTGGCGTCGATCGTCGCGCGGTCGATGACGGTGACCGGCACCGCGCCCTCGATGTCCGCGCGCGAGATGCGCGAACCGGTGACCTGGATGCGGTCGAGCGTCTGCGTGGCGTCTTCTGCGGACGCCTGCGCGGCGGCCGCGAACGGGGACAGGGCGCAGGCAATGCCGACGGACAGCGCCGCGAACCGGCGGCGCGGCAGCCTGGAAATGGATGTCATGTGGGTACTCTCCGAATAATCGTTATGGGTGCGTTAAACGCGCCCATGACGTTACGGAGCTCAACCGGTTGCCGCTTGGCGCTGCATGTCGGGTCTGTTTGCCGGACTTGCCGGGAGGACGGCGTCGTGCAGCCGATGCAGCGACGGCGGCACGCCGAACTGCGCGCGGAACGCGCGCGAGAAGCTGCAGTTGTTCTCGAAGCCGCAGGCGGCGCCGACCTCGCTGACCGACAGCCGCGTCCGCCGCAGCAGTTTCGCCGCATGCCGCAGGCGCATCCGCGCCGACGCCGCCTGCGGACCCTCGCCGTACAGCGCATGGAAGGTCTTGGTGAAGTACCAGACCGAGACGTTGCTCAGCTCGGCCAGTTCCGGAATGCGCACCGGGCGGTCGAGATGGCCTTCGAGGTACATCCAGGCCCGCTGCATCCGGCTGAACACCTGGCGCTTGCGCCGCAGCGAGCGGCCCGGACAGCGGTCGACGAGGACGCGATAGGTGACCTGCTGTGCGGCGAGCAGCCGCAGCAGCTGGCCGAGCGGATGGCGATCGACCTCGCGCAAGCGGATCTCGTTGCGATCGTACGCGGCGCATCGGCGCCACAGGCCCAGCGCCGCGGCGCGCGTGCCCGGGGCCACGGTGCCGATCCCCGGGAACAGCGTCATCTGCGCCGACTGGTGCAGCTGCGCCTGCATGGAAGCGGTCAGCGCGATGCCCACGACCAGCGCGCCGGGACCTGCGTACAGCGTCGGGCGCGCGTCGCGCTCGAGCGAGATCCATTGCCCGGACCCGAGTTCGAAGCGGCCCTCCCTGCACTCGACGTCGAGGCCGCCGCGCAGCACCAGCCATGCGGTCGCGACCGGCGTCGACACCACGAGGCTGCCGCCGCGGCTCAATACCACCAGGCCCGGCGACTCGTCGCACCCGGGGGGCGCATCGAAATCGAGCGCGCCGCCGCGATCGCTCCAGACCGCTTGCATTTCCATGGCCATCTCCTTTGGGGAATCTGGCCACCTGTTTGATCCAGTCGAGTCCGAAACTCAGGAACGGCAGGCGAAATTTTGCCGAGATTGCGCCGGCGCGCATCCGAAAGTCATGCCTGCGTCGTCCGCGTCCGTGACTTCCGGCATGGCCGCCGCGGTCGTCGCGATCGTTACCGCGGCAACTGCATGCCGACGGGCAGCGCCGCCCAGCCGATGTCGATGTTCTGCGTCAGCGGCAATCCGACGTACAGCCACGTCCCCGCGCCGTCCACGTTCGGCGAACCGGCGATGGCGACGCCGTCGCGCGACAGGCACGGAACGGCGACGGTGCTCGCCGCGGACAGCAGGCGCCAGACCATCGCGCAGCCCGCCTCCGGGCCGTTGTAGTGGAGCGCGCCGCCGGCCAGCCCCCAGTGGCGGTAATGCTGCGGCGCCGGATACGCGGCGGAGACCTGGACCGCGTGCCGCAGCCCGGCGTCGACGCGCCACAGGCCGATCTTCGAAGGCCGAGTGAAATAGACGTCCCCGGAGACGGGGTCGTAGCGCGCGACGGCGACATCGTCGAGGGTCGCGAGCGCGCGCCACGCGGCGCGTTCGTACAGCACCAGCCGCAGCCGCCCCTGGCCGGCGTCGACGCCCACCAGCAGCAGCCCGGCGTCGCCGGCGTACGCGGCGAACGCCGGGCTGCCGTCGGGGATGGCGAGCGCATGCACGCTGCCGCTGCCGGCGTCCACCTCGAACAGGCCATCGCCCGCGGCGGTCCTGCCGATCACCAGCAGCGTGCGCCCGTCGCGCGACCACACCGGCGGATGCCGCGGCACCGGCCTCAGGCCCTCGACGGGATGCAGCGTCGCCGGCTGCCCGATGCCGCCGATCCACAGCTGCACCGACATCGTGCGGTCGGAGTAGAACGCCAGCCTGCCGCCGTCGGGCGAGACCGCCGGCAGCAGGTCCACGCCGCTCGATTCGAACACCGGCTCGCGGACGGACTCCGCATCGCCGCCATCGATGCGGAAGCGGAAGATGCCGCTGCGCAGCTGGTCGATCTCGAACACCATCGACCAGGCCTTCGAGGCGACGTCGGGATGCACCGCGTTGCCGGTCGGCAGCGAAGGCAGCGGACGGATCGCGCCGTCGGCCATGGAATACACGAACAGGCTGGCTTCGCCGGTGACGTGGCTGAAGACGATGCCGCTGCCGTCGGGCAGCCAGTCCCAGCCGCGGATGTCGCCGCCGAGCGTGGTCAGCCGGCGCGGCGTGCCGCCCTCGGCGGGCATCAGCCACAGGTCCGCGAACGAGATGTTGCGGCGGAACGCCAGCCAGCGTCCGTCGGGCGAATAGCGCGGGATCAGGTCGACGTCGCCGTCGGCGATCCCGTACTGCAGCGTGCGCCATTCCCCGCTCGCCAGATCGAGCTGCTGCAGCGGCGCGCTGGATTCGTCGGGGCCGCGCAGGCCGCCCATGACCAGGCCGCGCCCGTCCGGCGTCCAGTCGAACTGCGAGTAGGCCTGGCGCTGGCATTGCGCGGCCTCGTGCGCGTCGCCGCCGCTGGCCGCGATCACCATGATCCGGCAGTCCCGTCGCGACGTGCGCACGAAGGCGATGCGCGTGCCGTCGCGCGACCATACCGGCAGATGGTCCGAGCTGCCCGGCGGCGGCACGGTCAGCGCGCGCGCGGCGGCGCGGTCCACGTCCTGCAGCAGGATCGCACTGCCCTGCCCCTCCGCAGGCGCCTGCGCGAACGCCACCATCGCACCGTCCGGCGAGAGGTTGGGCAGGCGCTCCTGCCCCGGCGCCGAGGTGATGGCCCGGTACGTCACCTCCGGCGGCGCCCGCACCGCGTCCGTTGCCTGCGGCACGGTCGTGGCCTCCGGCGCGGCGCGCGGCCAGACCAGCACGCCCAGCGCCAGCAGCGCGGCGCCGGCTGCCGCGATCCAGGGCCATGCGCGCGCGACGCGCGATCGATCCGGCGCGGTCGCGCCGGCGTCCGCGGACACCTCATCCATCGTCGCGTCGACGGCATCTGCCGCAACGGCTGCCGTGGATGGACCCGGCCCGCCGTCCACCCATTCGACCTCCGCGAGCAGCCGGTAGCCCGCCCTGGCGATGGTCTCGATGTAGCGCGGCGCGTCGCGATCGTCGCCGAAGGCCTTGCGCAGCTGGGTCACCGCCTGCGTCAGCACGTCGTCGGTCGGCATGGTGTCCGGCCACACGCGCGCGAACAGGGCGTCGCGGCCCACCACCTCGCCGCGCCGCTCGACCAGCGCCAGCAGCACCTGCATCGACTTGACCGTGAGCCGCAGCGACTGCCCGTCGCCGTCGCGGGTGACGATGCGCCGCATCGTGTCGACCTCGCAGTCGCGCACGCGCAGCCGCATGGAACGGGGCACGATCACCGGCCGCTGCCTCCGTCGCGACGCGATCGGGCGATGGACCCACGCTGCCCTGGCGCCAAGTCGTGCATGCCGGCTTCCCGATCCCGTTCGATTGCGCTCGTGCGCCACGCGGCAGCGTCACACCCGCGGCGACGCCGCGCATGTGTCTTTCGTCTCGGACACGGACGGCGGCGCGGACCGTCGCCACGCACCGGCATGGCGACCGGAGCCGCCGGAAGAAGCTTGCGACCGCCGCAAGGCGCGCGCGTTCCCACGCGTTTTGCCGGCGATGTTTGCCCCGTCTGTCGGCTTGCCGATGACCGCCTTCCGTCCTGTTAAGCGCGTGTTAGCGTCGAAAAAAACACGCATCGCCGCAGTGGCACACGCCCGGCGCGCACCCCATCGGGAGAACACATGAAGACCGCACGCACCGCCGTCGCGCATCGCGCGCACCTGCTCGCCGTCGCGCTTTCGATCGCGCTCGCCGCCCCCGCGATCGCGCAGGAGACATCCGCCACCGGCCCGGACCCCGTCGCCGGCCCGGCCGCGGAACCATCCACGCTGGACGGCATCGTGGTGACCGGATCGCGCATCAAGCGCGCCTCGGTCGAAGGACCGTCGCCGGTCGTGGTCATCAGCTCCGAGCAGATCCAGCGCGAAGGCTTCGTCACCGTCTCCGACGCGCTGGAAACGCTCACCCAGGCCAGCGGTTTCATCGAGAACGACCTGGTCGGCGCGCTGGGCGGGTTCACGCCCAACGGCAGCCCGATCAACCTGCGCGGCCTCGGCCCCAGCCGCACCCTGCTGCTGATCAACGGCCGCCGCGCCACCGACTACCCCTTCCCCTACGGCGGGCAGAGCAACTTCCAGAACTTCGGCAACATCCCCGCCGCCGCGGTCGACCGGGTCGAGATCCTGTCAGGCGGCGCGTCGGCGATCTACGGCTCGGACGCGGTCGCCGGCGTGGTGAACGTGGTGCTCAAGACCGATTTCAGCGGCGACCGGCTGCGCCTGCGCGCCGGCACCACGACCGAGGGCGGCGGCGACTTCGGCAGCCTGCAGTGGGTCGGCGGCCGCACCGGCGACCGCTGGAGCCTGACCTACGCCTTCGAGTACTTCGCCGACGAGCCGCTGTGGGGATTCCAGCGCGACTTCATGGATTCCCCGCTCGACAACCCGGACCCGCCCTCGATCGGCGCCCAGCCCACCGCGATCATGCGCCTGTGGCGGGTACCGCTCACGGCGGGCGCCTACTACGCGCCGCCGCCCGGCGTCTGCGAACAGTTCGGCAGCGAGGCCGAGCGCTACACCTTCCGCACGACGTCCGCGTCCACCGGCGCCGAGGTGGTGCTGGGCGAAGGCTGCGGCTCCTGGCGCGACATCGGCTACCAGACGATCACCAACGGCAACGACGACCTGTCCGCCTACCTCTACGGCACCTGGCGCTTCAGCGACAGCCTCGAAGGCTGGGCCAGCCTGCAGGGCTGGGACTCGACCGCGAAGCTCGCCAACCCGACGCAACTCGTGGCCGGGCCGCACATCGACGGCCTCGGTGTCCTGCAGACCTGGTACGACCCGCAATTCGGCGAGAACATGAACATCCGCCGCATCTTCACCCCGCAGGAAGCCGGCGGCATCGGGAACCTGATGCAGCGCTTCGAGGAACGGTCGTTCGACCTCGCGTTCGGCCTGCGCGGCACGATCGCCGACCGCTTCGACTGGGACGCCACCCTCGGCCGCGCCGAATACGATTCACAACGCTATCGTCCCCGCCTGCTGGGCGCCGCGATCTCGGACTACTACTTCGGTCCGCTGCTGGGCGTGACCGGCGGCGTGCCGATCTACGAGCTCGACCTGGATCGCTACCACACCGCACTGACGCCGCAGCAGTTCGCGGCGATGTCCACGACGGTCGTGTACGACGCCAACTCCTGGGTCAACCAGGCCAGTTTCTCGGTCTCGGGCGACCTGTTCCAGCTCCCCGCCGGCGCGGTGGGCATGGCCGCGGTGGTCGAGGCCAGCGCGCAGGGCTACACGCTCGACACCGACCGGCGCATCCTTCCCGACGTGCGCGAGATCTACAACCTCACCGGCACCAGCGGCGGCGGCGAGCGCGACCGCTACGCCGTAGGCGTCGAGTTCAGCGTCCCCCTGCTCGACTCGCTGCGCGCCAACCTCGCCGGGCGCTACGACAAGTACGACGACATCACCAACGTCGACGACGCCAGGACGTGGAACGCCGGACTGGAATGGCGCCCGTTCGACCGCCTGCTGGTCCGCGGCAGCTACGCCACCAGCTTCAAGGCGCCGGACATGCACTACGTGTTCAACGAGGGCAGCGGCGGCTTCTCCGCGGTGATCGACTACTACCGCTGCCTGTCGTCGGGCGGCACGCCCAACACTTCATCCTGCCCCAGCAACGATCCCGACTACGTCTACAGCGTGTTCGCGACCTCGCGCGGCGAACCGACGCTGCGCGAGGAGACGGGCGATTCCTGGGGCGCCGGCTTCGTCTGGGACATCACCGACGGGCTGTCGACCAGCCTGGACTACTACGACATCACGCTCAAGGATGCGGTCACCACGCTGAGCAGCGCCTACATCATCGAGGCCGAAGGCGGCTGCCGCACCGGGCTGGGCCGCAACCGCCAGCCCTATCCGTACGCGCTGGACTCCGCGTTTTGCCAGGAGATCCTCGCCCGCGTCACGCGCATCCCCGCGCCGGGGGAGCCGAGCGACCGCATCGACGAGATCCGCAGCGGCCCGGTGAACCAGTCGACGCGGCGCGTGACCGGCCTCGACGCGAACCTGCGCTGGCGCTTCGACGGCGGGCAATGGGGCGCCTTCGCCACCGAGCTGTCGTGGTCGCACACGCTCCGGCACCAGCGGCAGGTGTTCGCGACCGACGCGGTGGAGGAGGACTGGCGCGACGACAAGACGAACTTCGACTTCCGCAGCCGCATCCGCGGCTCGGTGAACTGGAGCCGGGACGACTGGAACGTCAACGTGTTCGCCACCCGCTACGGCAGCCTGCCCAACTGGGAGGAAACCGGGCGCATCGCCCCCTACATCCTGTGGAACGCCAACGTCGGCAAGCACATCACCCGGGACCTGCGGCTGAGCTTCTTCGTCAACAACGTCTTCAACAAGTTCCACCCGCGCGACGACAGCTTCGACACCTATCCGTTCTTCTACTATTCCTACAGCCCCGTCGGCCGGGAAGTGTCGGCGCAGATCGAATACAGCTTCGACTGAGCTGAGCCCGCCCGGGACGGCCGCAGCGGAAGGCCCGGCATGCGCCGGGCTTTTCGCCGTTTGGCCCGAGCGCATGGCGGGAGTCACCGCCACTTCAGGCAGATTCGCATCGCGGCAGCGGTCCGTAGCCTGCCCTCGTGGTTCAAACCCCCGCAGAAGAGGCCATGCCATGAAAGCCATCAAGATCGCCTTCGCCACGCTGCTGTTCGCCGGCCACCTGATCCCGGTGGATGCGAAGGAGTCCCCGACGCCATCCGGCGACTGCATCACGCTGTCCCCGGACCACACGGGCACGCGGACGCCGGGGAACGAACAGCTGCTGCTCAAGGATGGCGACGCGCACTACCGCCTCGGCTTCGCCGGGCATTGCGATGCCGTCGCGCGCAGTTCCCTCATCGAGGTCGAGACCCGCGGCCAGAAGAACCTGCTGTGCCCGGAGGGTTCGTCGGTCCGCGCCAGGAACGCGCGCTGCAGCGTGCGCTCGGTCGAGCGGATCGAGGCGGCCGACTACGAGCGCCAGGCGCGCAGGAACCGCCGCTGAGTCCGGCGACCGTGGCTGCCCGCCGCACGCGCGCGGCGGGCGCCAACCGGGGGCTCGCTACTACCGCGGCGCGGGCACGGAGCCGGCGCTGTAGGGGTACTGCGCGAAGATCTCGGCCATGGTGCTGTCGATGCGCGCGTCCCGATCGGCCGGGGTCTTGTGCTTGGTCACGCGGCCCACGGCGATGCCTTCCCACACCAGCCGGTTGCGCGCTGCGTCGACCAGGTCGACGTTCAGCGTGCCCTCGGTGTAGCGGTAGACGTCGGTGCGGTCGCGCCAGTACGGCACCACGTAGTAGCCGCGGGCGCGGTAGCTGTAGTAGTAGGCGTAGTCGACGCTCGGCATGGTGCTGACATCGGTGCGCTGCTGGGTGTAGGCATTGATGTTCAGCCACAGGTCCGGCGTGTCGGTGGTGAACACGTAGCCGCGCGACTCCATCTGCGCGCGGGCCGCGGCCTTCATCCGCTCGCTGGCGGCCGAGCTGTAGCCTTCCTTCTCGATCGCCAGCGGCGAGTAGAAGCCGAAGCTGCGGTAGCGGGCGAAGTCCGCTTCCGGATCGGCCTCGGTGGTGATGCGCGGGCCGGTGGCGCAGGCGGCCAGCAGGGCGGCCGTCGCCAGCCCGAAGATCCATGCTGCGGCGCGAAACTTGGTCATGGCCATTCCCTCCTGTCGATCCCGCGGACGCTAGCACGCGCGGCGTTACGCCGGATGAATGCTCCCCGCCACCGCCATCGGCGGCACCCGCCGGCGGATGAACGGCGCTTCCGGCATCGACCCCGCCGGCCATCGCCCGCCAGTCCCGGCATATCGGATTGCCGCATGCGGCACAACGCATGCAACCCGCCGGGGCCTACGCTGCATCCACTCCAGAAACATGGCGACATCGCGACACCCGAATCGGCCCTTCTCTCTCTCCGATCCGAGTCATTGGCGCCGCTCCCGGCGCCTTCTTTTTGGTCCTTCGCCGGCCTGAGTGGCGAATGCCCTGCGGCCGGCGATCCGGTCCGGGAACGGATCGCCGCCGCGGACCCGGCAGCCCGCATCCAGCGCATTCCTGTCGCCCGTGCCCGTGCCCGTGCCCGTGCCCGTGCCCGCGCCCATATCCATGTCCGTGTCATTTCGACCGCAGGGAGAAATCTCCCATCCGACGCGCGGGAAGAAGATTTCTCCCTGCGGTCGAAATGACAGGCTACTTTCCGGGCTCCTCTCCCGATCGCAGGAACGGGACTTCGCCGGCCCCGCCCGGTTGCAGTCGCATGCGGAACGTCCGCCGAGTACCTCGGCGTCCCATCCTGGCCGACCGCCGACATGCCGGGGCGTTCCCTCGATTGGGCGGGGAGGGGACCCTCTTTATGTCCTGCCGCCGCTTCGCGTCACCCCGGCCGGTAGACCTGCGCGCCCTGCCCGCGGAACTCGGCCGACTTCTCCGCCATCCCGGCCTCCAGCGCCTTCGCTTCGTCCACGCCGTGCTCGGCCGCGTAGTCGCGCACGTCCTGGGTGATCTTCATCGAGCAGAAGTGCGGGCCGCACATCGAGCAGAAGTGGGCGAGCTTGTGCGCGTCCTTGGGCAGGGTCTCGTCGTGGAATTCCTTGGCCTTCTCCGGATCGAGGCCGAGGTGGAACTGGTCCTCCCAGCGGAACTCGAAGCGCGCCTTGGACAGCGCGTTGTCGCGCACCTGCGCGCCGGGGTGGCCCTTCGCCAGGTCGGCGGCGTGCGCGGCGATCCTGTAGGCCATGATGCCGTCGCGCACGTCCTGCCGGTTGGGCAGGCCCAGGTGTTCCTTCGGCGTGACATAGCAGAGCATCGCGGTACCGAACCAGCCGATCATCGCCGCACCGATCGCCGAGGTGATGTGGTCGTAGCCCGGCGCGATGTCGGTGGTCAGCGGCCCGAGGGTGTAGAACGGCGCCTCGCCGCACTCGGCGAGCTGCTTGTCCATGTTCTCCTTGATCAGCTGCATCGGCACGTGCCCGGGGCCTTCGATCATGGTCTGGACGTCGTGCTTCCAGGCGACCTTGGTCAGCTCGCCCAGCGTTTCGAGCTCGCCGAACTGGGCGGCATCGTTGGCGTCGGCGATGCAGCCAGGGCGCAGGCCGTCGCCGAGCGAGAAGGCCACGTCGTAGGCCTTCATGATCTCGCAGATGTCCTCGAAGTGGGTGTAGAGGAAGTTCTCCCGGTGGTGCGCCAGGCACCACTTGGCGAGGATGCTGCCGCCGCGCGAGACGATGCCGGTCACGCGCTTCGCCGTCAGCGGCACGTAGCGCAGCAGCACGCCTGCGTGGATGGTGAAGTAGTCCACGCCCTGCTCGGCCTGTTCGATGAGCGTGTCGCGGAAGATTTCCCAGGTCAGCTCCTCCGCACGTCCGTCCACCTTTTCCAGCGCCTGGTAGATCGGCACCGTGCCGATCGGCACCGGCGAGTTGCGGATGATCCACTCGCGGGTCTCGTGGATGTGCTTGCCGGTGGACAGGTCCATGACCGTGTCGCCGCCCCAGCGGATCGACCAGACCAGCTTCTCCACTTCCTCCGCGATACCCGAACTCACGGCCGAATTGCCGATGTTGGCGTTGATCTTGGTCAGGAAGTTGCGGCCGATGATCATCGGCTCGCTTTCCGGGTGGTTGATGTTGTTGGGCAGGATGGCGCGGCCGCGGGCGATCTCGTCGCGCACGAACTCGGGGGTGATGATCTTCTGGATGCTCGCGCCGAAGGATTCGCCCGGGTGCTGCGCCAGCAGGCCGGCATCGCGCACCCCCGCTTCACGCAGCATGTCCAGCCGCTGGTTCTCGCGGATGGCGACGAACTCCATCTCGGGAGTGACGATGCCGCGCCGCGCGTAATGCATCTGGGTGACGTTGGCGCCGTCCTTCGCCCGCCGGGGCAGCATGCGGGCCGGGAAGCGCACCGCGTCGAGCCTCGCGTTGGTTTCGCGCGCGCGACCGAACTCGGAGCTCAGCGCCGGCAGCGCCTCGGTGTCGCCGCGCTCGGCGATCCAGCGCGCGCGCAGCGGCGGCAGGCCGGCCGACAGGTCGATGCGCGCATCGGGGTCGGTGTAGGGGCCGGAGGTGTCGTAGACCGTGACCGGCGGGTTGTCCTCGCCGCCGAACAGGGTCGGCGTCTTCGTCAGCGCGATCTCGCGCATCGGCACGCGCAGGTCGCCGCGCGAGCCCGCCACGAAGATCTTGCGCGAACCCGGGATCGGCCGGGTGACGCTTTCGGAGAGCTGGTCGGTCTGCTGCTGCAGCGGCGAGGGCACGGCATTCATCGGCATCGTCCTTCTGAATCCCCGCACATGGATGTGCGGACTCTTGCGAGGGATTCGCATCCGGCCCGCGAGGGATTCGCGGACCACGAACGAAGCGAAGGCGCATGGCGGGCTGGTTGCCGGCCGGTGGAACCTCGGCGGCAATGGCGCGTCCTGCGAAGCTTCCCTACGCCGGCATCACCCGGATCAGGTTCGAAGGGTCTGTCTCAACCGCGCCGTGGCGCGGTACCCCCGCTTCGGTCGCCATTTGACCATGCGACGGGCCTTCGGGCCAGCCTCAGCGCAGGGCGGCGTTGATCTTCGCCAGCGCCGCCGCCCCCGGGCACAGCTCGGCGGGTCCCAGCGCGTTCAGCGGCGTCTCCACGGTGCGGATGTGGCCGTGGAGGTCGTCCGCGCCGGGGTCCACGAACAGCAGTCCGGTCGTCAGCTCGCCGCGCGCGTGGCGCTGCTGGATCAGGTTCAGGGCGGCGATCCGGTCGCGCGGGTCGTAGCTGGCGTCGAGTTTGTGCAGGCGCAACACGCTGCCGTCGTGCTGGGGCACGTCGATGGTGGTGCCGGGGGCCTGCTCCAGTTCGATCGCCGCCCGCGGCGTCATCACGTCCAGGCGATTGACCGCCTCGTTGTGCTCGCGCACGTAGTCGTAGCTCCTGGTGCTGCCGGCGTGGTTGTTGAAGGCCACGCAGGGGCTGATCACGTCGAGGAAGGCGGCGCCCCGGTGCGACAGCGCGCCCTTGATCAGCGGCACCAGCTGCTGCTTGTCGCCGGAGAAGCCGCGGCCGACGTAGCTGGCGCCCAGCTGCAGCGCCATCGTCACCATGTCCAGCGGGCTGTCGGCGTTGGCCACGCCCTTCTTCGACACCGAACCCTGGTCGGCGGTGGCCGAGAACTGGCCCTTGGTCAGGCCGTAGACGCCGTTGTTCTCGACGATGTAGGTCATGTCCACGCCGCGGCGGATCGCGTGCACGAACTGGCCGATGCCGATCGACGCGGAATCGCCGTCGCCGGAGACGCCGAGGTAGGTCAGCGAGCGGTTGGCGAGGTTGGCGCCGGTCAGCACCGACGGCATGCGCCCGTGCACGGTATTGAAGCCGTGCGACTGGCCGAGGAAGTAGTCCGGGGTCTTCGAACTGCAGCCGATGCCCGAGAGCTTGGCGATCCGGTGCGGCTGGATGTCGAGCTCCCAGCAGGCCTGGATGATCGCCGCGGAGATCGAGTCGTGGCCGCAGCCGGCGCACAGGGTGCTGATCTTGCCCTCGTAGTCGCGGCGGGTGAAGCCGATGGCGTTGCAGGGCAGGGTCGGGTGGTGGAGCCCGGGTTTGGCGAGGTAGGTCATGCCACCTTCTCCTGTCGCGCCCGCGGTCGCAGGTGGTCCCGGATCGCGCCGCTGATGAAGCGCGCGGTGATCGGGGTGCCGTCGTAGTGCAGCAGCGCGACCAGGCGTGCGGGATCGATGCCGAAGGCGTCTATCAGCAGCAGCCGCAGCTGGCCGTCGCGGTTCTGCTCGACCACGAACACCTGTTCGTGCCCGTCGATGAACCCGCGCACGGAATCCGGGAAGGGGTAGGCGCGCACCCGCAGCGTATCCAGTGCGATGCCCGTCTCCCGCAACTGTTCGATGGCTTCTTCCATCGCCGGGCTGGTCGATCCGTAGAAGATCGCACCAAAGCGTGCCGGCACCTCCGCCTGCACCAGCACCGGCTGCGGCACCAGCGACTTCGCGGTGTCGAACTTCTGCAGCAGGCGCTGCATGTTGTAGACGTAGTCCGGGCCGCGCTCGGAGTACTGCGCCTGCGGATTGCGCGAAGTGCCGCGGGTGAAGTACGCGCCCTTGTCCGGATGCGTCCCCGGCCAGGTCCGCCACGGGATGCCGTCGCCGTCGACGTCCTTGTAGCGGGCGAACTCGCGCCCGGATTCCAGGTCCCCGGCGGTTATCACCTTGCCGCGGTCGTAACCGTGCGCATCGTCCCATTCGAACGGCGCGCACAGGCGCTGGTTCATGCCGATGTCGAGGTCGGTGAGCACGAACACCGGCGCCTGCAGGCGATCGGCGAGGTCGAGCGCCGCGGCCGAGAAGTCGAAGCACTCGTACGGATCCTCGGGGAACAGCAGCACGTGCTTGGTGTCGCCATGCGAGGCGAAGGCGCAGGCCAGCACGTCGGACTGCTGGGTGCGCGTGGGCATGCCGGTGGACGGGCCGCCGCGCTGCACGTCGATGATGGTCACCGGGATTTCGGCGAAGTAGGCCAGGCCGATGAACTCGTTCATCAGCGACACGCCCGGGCCCGAGGTGGTGGTGAAGGCGCGCGCGCCGTTCCAGCCGGCGCCGACTACCATGCCGATCGAGGCGATCTCGTCCTCGGCCTGGAGGATGGCATGGCGCGCCTTGCCGTCCGCGTCGACGCGGAACCTGCGGCAGTACCTGTCGAAGCTCTCGGCCAGCGAGGACGAGGGGGTGATCGGGTACCAGGCGCAGACCGTGGCGCCGCCGTAGACGCAGCCGAGCGCCGCGGCGTCGTTGCCGTCGACGAAGATGCGGTCGCCGACCGCGTCCGCGGCCTGCACGCGCAGGCCGATGGGATGCGGCAGGTGGGCCACCACCCAGTCGCGCCCCATGTGCAGGGCCTCGATGTTCGGCGCCTGCAGCTTCGGCTTGGCTTTGTACTGCTCGCCGATCAGGGCCTCGACCACGCCCGTGTCGATGTCCAGCAGGGCCGACAGCGCGCCGACGTACGTGATGTTCTTGAACAGCTGCCGCTGGCGCGGATCGTCATAGGCAGCGTTGCAGATTTCGGTCAGCGGCACGCCGATCACGGTGATGTCGTCGCGCAGGCGCGCGCGCGGGATCGGCTTGCTGCCGTCGTGGAACAGGTAACCGCCGGGCTCGATCTCCGCGATGTCGGCGTCCCAGGTCTGCGGGTTCATCGCCACCATCAGGTCGACGCCGCCGCGCCGGCCCAGCCAGCCGGCCTCGCTCACCCGCACCTCGTACCAGGTCGGCAGGCCCTGGATGTTCGAAGGGAAGATGTTGCGCGGGCTGACCGGCACGCCCATGCGCAGGATCGCCTTGGCGAACAGTTCGTTGGCCGAGGCCGAACCCGAGCCGTTGACGTTGGCGAACTTGACCACGAAGTCGTTGACCGCCTTGAGCGGCGAGTGCCCCGGGGTCATGCCGCCTCCTTCGACGCCGCCTCGCCGCGGTCGCCGCCGGCGCAGGCTTCCAGCAGCAGGAACTTCTGCATGTCCCAGGCGCCGGTGGGGCAGCGCTCGGCGCAGAGGCCGCAGTGCAGGCAGACGTCCTCGTCCTTGACCATCACCCGCGTCGTCTTCAGCGGTTCGGAGACGTACAGCGGCTGCTCCGCGTTGAGCGCCGGCGCGGTCAGCCGCGTGCGCAGATCGGCCTCGTCGCCGTTGGCGGTGAAGGTGATGCAGTCGGTCGGGCAGATGTCGACGCAGGCGTCGCATTCGATGCACTTGTCGCGGGTGAAGACCGTCTGCACGTCGCAGTTGAGGCAGCGCTGGGCCTCCTTCCAGGCGGTGGCGGCGTCGAAACCGAGCTCGACCTCGACGTCCATGCTGTCGAGCTTCTTCGCCGCCTCCGACCACGGCACCGCGAAGCGCTCGTCGGGCGAGACCGCATTGTCGTAGCGCCACTCGTGGATGCCCATCTTCTGGGACTCCAGGGTGACGCCGGGCGCGGGACGGTCCTTCGGATCATCGCCTTCGAGCAGGCGGTCGATCGAGATCGCCGCGGCGTGGCCGTGGGCCACCGCCCAGATGATGTTCTTCGGCCCGAAGGCGGCGTCGCCGCCGAACAGCACCTTCGGCAAGGTCGACTGGTGGGTCAGCTTGTCGACAACCGGCATGCCCCACTCGTCGAAGTCGATGCCGAGGTCACGCTCGATCCAGGGGAAGGCGTTCTCCTGGCCGACCGCGATCAGCACCTCGTCGCAGGGGATCACTTCGTCGGGCTCGCCGGTCGGCACCAGCCTGCGGCGCCCGCGTTCGTCGTATTCCGCGCGCACGCGCTCGAAGCGCATGCCGGTGAGGCGGCCGCTGGCGTGCTCGAAGGCCTTGGGCACGCGGAAGTCGAGGATCGGGATGCCCTCGTGCATCGCGTCCTCCTTCTCCCAGGGGCTGGCCTTCATCTCGTCGAAGCCCGAGCGCACGACGACCGAGACCTCTTCCCCGCCCAGCCGCCGCGCCGAGCGGCAGCAGTCCATCGCGGTGTTGCCGCCGCCGAGCACCAGCACGCGACGACCGACGCGGGTGACGTGGCCGAAGTAGACGTTGGCCAGCCAGTCGAGGCCGACGTGGATGCTGGCCGCGCATTCGCTGCGCCCCGGCAGGTCGAGGTCGCGGCCACGCGGCGCGCCGCTGCCGACGAAGACCGCGTCGTATCCCTCGTCGAGCAGCGCGCGCATCGATTCGATCCGCGTGTCGCCGACGAACTCCACGCCGATGTCGAGGATGTAGCCGGTCTCTTCGTCGATCACCTCCTCGGGCAAGCGGAAGCGCGGCACCTGGGTGCGCATGAAGCCGCCGGCCTTCGGATCGGCCTCGAACACCGTGACCGCATAGCCCAGCGGCGCGAGGTCGCGGGCCACGGTCAGCGACGACGGCCCGGCGCCGACGCAGGCGATGCGGCGGCCGTTGCGTTGCGCGGGCGGCTTCGGCATCCGCGCGCCGACGTCGCCCTTGTGGTCGGCGGCCACGCGCTTGAGCCGGCAGATCGCCACCGGCTCGGGCTTGTCGCGCATCGACGGCGGTCCGTTGTTCTCCTCCACCCGGCCACGGCGGCAGGCGGGCTCGCAGGGGCGGTCGCAGGTGCGGCCGAGGATCCCGGGGAAGACGTTGCTGCGCCAGTTCACCATGTAGGCGTCGGCGAAGCGGCCCGCGGCGATCAGGCGGATGTACTCGGGAACCGGGGTATGCGCGGGACAGGCCCACTGGCAGTCGACGACCTTGTGGAACGTCTCCGGATTACGGATGTCGGTCGGCTTCACTGCGCCCCCTGTGGCTGGCTGGCCGGTCGCGCCGGCGGTCGCTCGCGGGGCCGAGCATAGGACGAATTCCGCGCATCGTCACAACCGGGCCGGCGCGCGGCGCCCGAACCGGCTGCCCATCCCTCGTCCGTGCCCGTGTCCTCGTCCCTGTCGGTACCCGTGACCGTGTCCGTACCCGTGACCGTGACCGTGTCATTTCGACCGCAGGGAGAAATCTGCTTCCCGCGTACCGCAGGGGAGATTTCTCCCTGCGGTCGAAATGACGGGCACCTTCTCCCGTCGGCGTTCCCCGCGCGCCATTGCGCCGCCATGGAATGATGGTTCCCGATGCAACCTCGCCGACGCTTGACGCGCCGCACCATCGTCCGGTATTCATGGCGACCCATGTCGAACGTCCGCGCCATTGCCGCCTTCCGCCTCGATGCACCGCGTGTGCAGACGGTTGCGGTTGCGACGATTACCACCACCACCGGCAGCATTCGGGCCGGGGTGCGGACGCGCGTGCAGGACTGATCGATCACGCCGCTCCGCACCCGATCCGGGTGCGGGCCGCACGGCCTCCCACCTCGACCGGACGCGGAGCCCCAACCGGAGCTTCCCCAGCATGTCGTCCGCGCCATCCCAGGTCCTCGGTGACGCCGTTTCCTCCGCCGCCACGTCCGTGCTCGCGGCGATCGCGCCGGCCGCCTCCACCCGCGTGCACAAGTTCGGCGGCAGCAGCGTCGCCGACGCCGCGCGCATCCAGGCGCTGGCGCCTCTGGTCGACGACGGCGCGCAGGTGCGCGCGGTCGTGGTCTCGGCGATGGCCGGCACCACCAACGCGCTGGTGGCGATGGCCGAGCAGGCGAGTTCGGGACAGGACTGGAGCGTGGACTGGAGCGCGCTGCGCGAGCGCCACCTGCTCACCGCCGACGCCATCGACCCCGACGCCCGCCACGGCCTGCGCGACGCGATCGCGCGCGACTTCGACGGCCTGCGCGACGACCTGCTGGCGCTGGCCGCGGCGGGCGGCGACACCGCGCCGCTGGTCGCGCAGGTGCACGGCCTGGGCGAGCTCGCGTCCTCGCGCCTGGCGCAGGCCGCGCTCGGCGGCGAATCCGGCAGCTGGCAGCGGCTCGACGCGCGCGAGGTGCTGGTGGTGCACCCGGGCGAGATGGGCGTGGGCGTGGACTGGGAGGCCTCGCGCGAGAAATTCGCAGACTGGCGCGCACGCCACAGGCCGGCGGGCGTGGTGGTCACCGGCTTCATCGCGCGCGACCGCGACGGCCGCAGCACCACGCTCGGCCGCAACGGCAGCGATTATTCCGCGGCGATCTTCGCCAACCTGTTCGACGCCGACGAACTGCTGATCTGGACCGACGTCGACGGCGTGCTCTCGGCCGACCCGCGGCTGGTGCCCGACGCGACGGTGCTGCCGACGATGTCCTACGCCGAGGCCTGCGAACTGGCCTACTTCGGCGCCAAGGTGCTGCACCCGCAGACGATGGCGCCGGTGCAGTCGCGCGAGATCCCGCTGTGCATCCGCAACACGCTCAATCCCTCCGCGCCGGGCACCTGGATCCTCGCCCGCAACCCGGAAGGCGATGCCGAGCTCTCGCCGGTGAAGGGCCTGACCATCGTCCGCGACATGGCGGTGCTGGAGCTGGTCGGCAACGGCATGGTCGGCGTGCCCGGCACCGCCGAGAAGCTGTTCGCCGCGCTGCACCGCGCAGGGGTGTCGGTGACGATGATCTCGCAGGGTTCCTCCGAGCACTCGATCTGCTGCGTGGTGCGCGCCAGCCAGGTCGAACGCGCGCGCGCCGCGGTGGAGGCGGCGTTCGCCGACGCGATGGCCGACGCGCGCACGCAGGCGGTGACCGTCACCCCGGGCATCGCGATCCTCGCCGCGGTCGGCGACGGCATGGTCGGCATCCCCGGCGTGTCGGCGCGCCTGTTCGCCGCGCTGGCGCAGGCGCGGGTGAACATCCGCGCGATCGCGCAGGGCGCCAGCGAGCGCAACATCTCGGTCGCGATCACCGACGCCGACGCCACCCGCGCCCTGCGCGCCGCGCATTCGGCGTTCTGGCTGTCGCCGCAGACGGTGTCGATCGGCCTGATCGGCCCCGGCCAGGTCGGGCGCGCACTGCTGTCGCAGATGGCGGCGGTGCTGCCGAAGCTGCGCGCCAGCTCGCAGGTCGACCTGCGCCTGCGCGCCGTGGCCAGCAGCGGCTACATGGCGCTGGACCATTTCGCGATCCATCCCGACGAGGCGGTCGACCGCCTGGCCGACATGAGCACGCCGGCCTTCGACGCCGACGCCTTCGCGGCGCACGTGCGCGCCGAGCACCTGCCGCACGCGCTGATCGTGGACTGCAGCGGCAGCGACGCGATCGCGCGGCGCTATCCGGAATGGATCGCCGCCGGCATCCACGTGGTCACGCCGAGCAAGCATGCCGGCAGCGGCGACTGGGAGCGCTACGTCGCGATCCGCGAAGCCGAGCGCAGCGGCGCGAAATTCCGCTACGAGGCCACCGTCGGCGCCGGCCTGCCGGTGATCCAGACCCTGCGCACCCTGCTCGACACCGGCGACGAGGTGCAGGCGATCGACGGCATGCTCTCGGGCACGCTGGCCTGGCTGTTCAACAGCTTCGACGGCAGCCGCCCGTTCTCGGCGCTGGTGCGCGAGGCGCGCGAGCTCGGCTATACCGAACCCGACCCGCGCGACGACCTCTCGGGCCTGGACGTCGCGCGCAAGCTGGTGATCCTCGCGCGCGAGGCGGGGCAGGAACTGTCGCTGGAGGACGTCGCGATCGAAAGCCTGGTGCCGGGACACCTGCAGTCGGTGTCGCGCGACGAGTTCCTGTCGCGGCTGGAGGAACTCGACGCACCGATGCAGGCGCGGCTGGAGGAGGCGAAGGCGAAGGCGCTGGAGCTGCGCCACATCGCGCACCTCTCGCGCGGCAACGGCGCGCGCGTGGGCGTGGTCGCGCTGCCCGAAGAGCACGCCTGCCGCCACACCCGCCTCACCGACAACCTGGTGCAGTTCACCACCACGCGCTATTCCAGCAATCCGCTGGTGGTGCAGGGTCCGGGCGCCGGCCCGCAGGTCACCGCCGCCGGCGTGTTCGGCGATATCCTCGCGATCGCGCATTCGCTCAGCAACGGGATCGGCGTGCACGCATGAGCAGTTCCGCAACCGCCTTCGCCCCGGCGAGCGTGGGCAACATCGGCGTCGGCTTCGACCTGCTCGGACACGCGATCGAAGGGCCGCGCGATGTCGCCACCGTGAGCCGGATCGACGAGCCGGTGGTGCGGATCGATGCGATCCGCGGCGACATCGCCGGCGTCGAAAAACTGCCGCTCGCGGCCGCGCGCAATACCGCCGGCGGTGCGCTGATCGCGCTGCGCGAACGGCAGGCGCTGCCGTTCGGCTTCGCGCTGGAGCTGGAGAAGGGCATTCCGCTGGGCTCGGGGCTCGGCGGTTCGGCCGCCTCCTGCGTCGCCGCGCTGGTCGCCGCGAACGCGCTGCTCGAAGCGCCGCTGCCGCGCGAGGCGCTGTACGGTTTCGCGCTCGACGGCGAGGCGATTTCCAGCGGCAGCCGCCACGGCGACAACGTCGCGCCGATGCTGCTCGGCGGCGTGGCGCTGGCGACGGCGACCCGCGCGCTGCGCATCGACGCGCCCGACTGGCTGCACGCGGTGGTGGTGCACCCGGACCAGGTGCTGGAGACGCGGCGCTCGCGCGCGGTGCTGGCCGAGCCCTATCCGCTGCATGCGCTGGTCGAGCAGAGCGCGCACCTGGCGCAATTCCTGCTCGGCCTGCAGCGCGGCGACGCGGCGCTGATCCGCGACGGCCTGCACGACGTGCTGGTCGAGCCGCGGCGCGCACCGCTGATTCCGGGCTTCGCGCAGGTCAAGGCCGCGGCGCTCGACTCAGGCGCGCTCGGCGCCAGCATTTCCGGCGGCGGGCCGAGCGCGTTCGCGTGGTTCGACTCGCAGGCCGCGGCGGAACGCGCGGCGCCGGCGATGCGGCAAGGTTTCGTCGACGCCGGCTTCGAGGCGCGCGCCTATGTCACGCCCGTCAACGCAGCTTGCGCCGAGGTGATCGCCACGGCGGGCTGACGCCCTCTCGCGCCACTCAGTATTCGTTCGTCATCCCAGCGAACGCTGGGATCCATTTTGATCCTGTCCTCATTTCCCCCGCCGAACAGAAGCGGCAACAGCACAATGGATCCCAGCGTTCGCTGGGATGACGAACACGATTCCAGCCGAATTCACGAGAGCCCCATGCAGTTCACCAGCACCCGCGGACAGGTCCCGCCGACCCCCATCGACGTCGCCCTCGTCGCCGGCCTTGCGCCTGACGGCGGGCTGTACGTGCCGGAACGCTTTCCTCCGGCCGACCTCGCCACGCCCGCTCCGTCGCTCGCCGCGATGGCGACGCGCACGCTGGCGCCGTACTTCGGCGGGTCGGCATTGCAGGGCCGCCTCGACGCAATCTGCGCCGACGCCTTCTCCTTTGACGCGCCGCTGCGGCCGCTCGACGGCGCCGGCGACCATCTGCTGGAGCTGTTCCACGGCCCGACCGCCGCGTTCAAGGACTACGCAGCGCGCTTCCTCGCGCGCGCGCTGGAAGGGCTGCGCGATCCGGCAGCAAAGCCGACCACGATCATCGTCGCCACCTCCGGCGACACCGGCGCCGCGGTGGCCTCGGCCTTCCATCGCCGTCCCGGCTTCCGCGTGGTGATCCTGTATCCGGACGGCAAGGTCTCGCCGCGCCAGGCGCACGGGCTGGGCTGCTGGGGCGACAACGTCGCCGCCTTCCGCGTCGATGGCAGCTTCGACGACTGCCAGCGGCTGGCCAAGCAGGCGCTCTCGGACGAGGCGCTGCGCGCGAAGCTGCCGCTGGGCTCGGCCAACAGCATCAGCCTCGGCCGGCTGCTGCCGCAGGCCGCGTACTACGCGCATGCGGCCGCGAACTTCCACACCGCGCACGGGCAGCCGCTCAATGTCATCGTGCCGACCGGCAACCTCGGCAACGCCAGCGCCGCCTTCGTCGCGCGCGCGATGGGCGCGCCGGTGGGCGAGATCCGGCTGGCCTGCAACGCCAACGACACCCTGCCGCGCTACTTCGCAGGCAGCGACTACGCCGCGCAGCCCACGCGCGCCACGCTGGCCAATGCGATGGACGTGGGCGCGCCGAGCAACTTCGAGCGCCTGCGCCACTGGCATGAGAGCGACGAAGCGCTGCGTGCCGCGTTCGTCGCCGAGTCGGTCGACGATGCGACGATCCGGGAGATCATCCGCCGCGCGCCTGCGCACCACGGCATCGTCCCCTGCCCGCATACCGCGACCGGACTCAAGCTGCTGGAGGACCTGCGCGCCTCGGGCGACGCGCGGCCGTGGGCGGTGGTCGCCACCGCGCATCCGGCGAAGTTCGAGAGCATTGTCGAGCCGCTGGTCGGGCACGCGGTCGAACCGCCTCCGGCGCTGGCGGAGTGCCTGGCCCGCCCGGCGACATCGGAACCGCTCGACAACGATTACGGCGCGCTGCGCGCAATCCTCACCCCATAGGGCGGGCCTAGGCCCGCCGAAACACCAATCGCGCGAGCGGCGGGCCTAGGCCCGCCCTATGCCATGAATGACTCGATCTCGTCGGCGCTGCGGGCGAGGCCTTCGGTGAGCACCTCGTGGCCGTCCTTCGTGATCGCCACGTCGTCCTCGGTGCGGATGCCGATGCCGCGCCACTTCGCCGCCACCGTGGTGTCGTCGGGCGGGATATAGAGGCCGGGTTCGATGGTGAACGCCATGCCCGGCTCGAGCAGGCGCGATTCGCCGTCGATGCGGTAGTCGCCGACGTCGTGCACGTCCAGGCCGAGCCAGTGCCCGGTCTTGTGCCGGTAGTAGCGCTTGTAGCCGCCGTCGGCGACCTGCTTCTCCAGCTTGCCCTTGAGCAGGCCGAGCCTGAGCAGGCCCTCGGTCAGGGTGTCCACCGCCGCGTTGTGCCCGGCCTCGTAGGCGACGCCCGGCTTCGCCTGCGCCAGCGCCGCCGCCTGCGCCGCGCCGACGAGCTCGTGCAGCGCGCGCTGCTCCGGCGTGAAGCGGCCGTTGACCGGGAAGGTGCGGGTGATGTCGGCGGCATAGCCGCGGTACTCGGCGCCGGCGTCGACCAGCACCAAGTCGCCGTCGCGCGCCTGCGCGCGGTTGGCGCGGTAGTGCAGGATGCAGGCGTTGCCGCCGGCGCCGACGATGCTGCTGTAGGCCGGTTCGGCGTCCGCGGCGCGGAACACGCGCTCGATTTCGGCCTGCAGCTCGTATTCGTGGATGCCCGGCCGCGCCGCGCGCATCGCCGCCTCGTGCGCCTCCATGCTGATCTTCGCCGCGCGGCGCATCAGCTTCAGTTCGTCGCGCGACTTGAACAGCCGCAGTTCGTCGAGCAGGTGGCCCAGTTCGAGGAACTCGTGCGGCGGTTGCGCGCCGTGCCGCACCTGCGAGCGCACGCGGTTGAGCCAGCCGATCAGCTTGAGGTCGAACTCGGTGTCGCGACCGAAGTGGTAGTAGACGCGGGTGCGGCCCTCGAGCAGGCCGGGCAGGATCTCGTCGAGGTCGTCGATCGGGTAGGCGTCGTCCATGCCGAATGCCTCGACCGCGCCCTCCGGCCCGGCGCGCGGGCCGTCCCAGCCTTCGCGCTCGGGATCGCGCTCGCGGCAGAACAGCAGCGCCTCGCCGTGCCTGCGGCCAGGCACCAGCACCAGCACCGCCTCCGGCTCGGGGAAGCCGGTCAGGTACCACAGGTCGGAATCCTGCCGGTACGGATAATGCGTGTCGCGGCTGCGGATGCGCTCGGGCGCGGCCGGCAGGACCAGGATCGCGTCCTCCCCCACCATCCGCATCAGCTGCCTGCGGCGGCGGACGTAGCCCTGCGCCGGGATGCCCGTGGCCGCGCGCATCAGTTCAGGCGTCCCCGATGGCGCGGGCCCAGCGCGCAGTCGCCGTGCAGCAGCAGGACCGCCACGCGCACGAACTCCTCGATCTCGGCCAGCGCGGCCTCGTCCTCGTCGTCGCCGCCCTCTTCGGGCGCGGCGGCGGCCAGGCGGACGAGGTCGGCCAGGGCTTCGCCACCCTCCTCCGACAGCGGCGGCGCCGATCCGGCCGCCAGCCCGAAGGCACCGACGAAGCCGCGGCACCAGTCGAACAGCGCGCCGCTGCGCACGAACAGCGACGCGCCCTCGTCGGGCAGCAGAAGTTCGAAGCCGAAGTCGCGGTCCTCCAGCTGGACGACGGTGGCCGCACGCAGGCGGTCGAAGGCGTCGCCCTGCGCGACCGGCCCGATGCCGTCGTCGGCCAGCACCTTGCCGAGCCAGTCGGGCCCGTCCGCGCCGCCGCCGGCCAGCCAGCCGCACAGGCCGCCATGGAGTTCGCTCGCGCCGAGCCCGAGCTCGCGTTCCCGGCTGGCGGCTTCGATTTCCTGCGGCGACGGCAAGCTGGCGGACACGCGGGTTTCCTCTCTGCGGATGCGGCAAGTCTAGAACTTCGACCGCGCCGGCGCATGCCACCATGCGCCATCGCATGCCCGCCGGCTGCGCAGGCGGGGACGGCAACGCTTGTTGTCGGCCCGCACCCCCGCCTACACTCGCCAGTCACAGTGAACGGCCGCGCAGGGGTTCTCCGCGTGTTGACCAATCCGGGGGATCTTCAGCTGATGGTCGCGGCGGCTGCCGCGTCCGTGCTGCTGGTCGCGCTGCTGGTCATCACGTTCAAGCGGCGGCAGAGCGAAAAGACCTACATCGAGCGCCTGCGCGAGCGCGAGGAGCGCCTCAAGCTGGCGCTGTGGGCCACCGGCGAACGCTACTGGGACTACGACGTCGCCAGCGGCAAGCTGTATCGCCTGGCCGCCGAATCGCGCGAGGGCCCCTCCGGCGAGATGGCCGAGGACGTGGCCGACAGCGAGACCGTGATCCATCCCGACGACCTGCCGATGGCGCGGCAGCGCATCAGCGACTATCTCGCCGGCCAGACCGACACCTTCCTGGCCGAGCTGCGCATCGCCAACCGCAAGGGCGGCTGGGTGTGGATGCGCGCGCGCGGCCGCGCGGTGTCGCGCGACGCCGGCGGCCGCATCCTGCGCATCGCCGGCACCGCGCTCAACATCACCGGCACCCGCGCCGCCGAGCGCGAACTGCGGATCTCCAGCGAGGTGCTGCGCAGCATGAACGAGGCGGTCGCGGTGATCGACCGCAACTTCGACTTCGTTTCGGTGAACCCGGCCTTCCTGCGCATGACCGGCTACGACGAGGGCGATGTCGTCGGCCGCAACACCAGCATCCTCGACAGCCTGCAGCACGACACCGCCTTCTACCAGCACATCCGCGAGCAGATCCGCAGGAAGGGCCGCTGGAACGGCGAGATCTGGCAGCGGCGCAAGGACGGCGAGGAATTCCTGTGCCAGATCGAGTCGAGCACGGTCTACGACAAGAACGGCCAGCTGATCCTCTACGTCACCGTGCTCAACGACATCACCCAGCAAAAGCGCGCCGAGCAGGAGCTGCGCTACCTGGCCAACTTCGACACCCTGACCAACCTGCCCAACCGCTCGCTGCTGTCCGAGCGCCTGTCCCGCGCGATCGTGCGCGCGCACCGCGAGGACAACAAGATCGCGGTGCTGTTCCTCGACCTGGACCGCTTCAAGGACGTCAACGACTCGCTCGGCCATGCCGCCGGCGACCGCATCCTGCGCGCGGCCGCGGCGCGGCTGCAGCAGACGGTGGGCATGCACCACACCGTCGCGCGCCTGGGCGGCGACGAGTTCACCGTGGTGCTGGAGAACCTCGACACGCCGGAAGACGCGGACAAGGTCGCGCGCGAGATCATCATGGCCTTCGAGGCGCCGCTGCTGCTCGACGACCGCCGCGAGATCGCGATCTCGCCCTCGATCGGCATCAGCCTCTATCCCGACCACGCGCACGTGCCGACCGAGTTGCTCAAGCAGGCCGACACCGCGATGTACCAGGCCAAGGCCGCCGGCCGCCGCACCTTCATGCGCTACGACGACGCGATGGACGTGGTGGTGCGCCAGCGCGCGACCATCTCCGGCGCGCTGCGCAAGGTGCTCGACCGCGGCGAGCTGCGGGTGGTGTTCCAGCCGCAGCTGGCGCTGGCGCAGGGCCGGATCACCGGCGTCGAGGCGCTGCTGCGCTGGCACAGCGAAGAGCACGGCGAGATCGCGCCGGTGGACTTCATCCCCATGGCCGAGGAGAGCGGGCTGATCCTGGAGATCGGCGAGTGGGTGCTGCGCGAGGCCTGCCTGACCCTGCAGCGCTGGCGCCAGCACGGCCTCAACGACCTCACCGTCTCGGTGAACGTGTCGGTGCTGCAGCTGCTGCGCGGCGATTTCCCCGACGTGGTCAGCCGCGTGCTCGCCGACATCGACCTGCCGCCGAGCGCGCTCGAGCTCGAGCTCACCGAAAGCGTGCTGATGGCCAACGCCGAGCACACCGCGGCCAAGCTGCAGGCGTTCCGCGAGCTCGGCGTGTCGCTGGCGATCGACGACTTCGGCACCGGCTATTCCTCGCTGGCCTACCTCAAGCGCCTGCCGATCACCACGATCAAGATCGACAAGGCCTTCATCGGCGACCTCACCCACGACCCGGAGGACGCCGCGATCACCAGCACGGTCATCACCATGGCCCACTCGCTGGGCCTGAACGTGGTCGCCGAGGGCGTGGAGACCGAGGCCCAGGTGCGCTTCCTGCGCGGCCAGCAGTGCGACGAGGTGCAGGGCTTCTGGCTGTCGCCGCCGCTGGACGCCCACGCCTGCCTGGCCTTCATCCGCAACTGGCGCCCGGCCCAGGCGGGCGCGGGCGCGCCCTCGCTGGCCGCGCCTTGACCGCCCCCCGCCCGCTGCCTATCGTGCCGACATGGACCGCCCGGACGTGATCGCCCAGCTCCGCGCCCTCACCGCGCGCATCGACGCGCTGGTCGAGCGCGCGCAGAAGCTGGCCGACGAGAACCGCGCCCTGCGCCAGCAGCACGAGCAGATCGCCGGCGAGCGCTCGCAGCTGCTGGCCAAGAACGAGCAGGCGCGCTCGCGGGTCGAGGCGATGATCGCGCGGCTCAAGTCGCTGGAGCAGCACACGTGAGCTTGCACGCATGAGTGCGTCGAACGAGCCTGTCAGCGTCCACCTGCTGGACCGGGAGTACACCGTCGGCGTCGCGCCCGACGAACGCGAGAGCCTGGTGGCCGCGGCGAAGCTGCTCGACGGCCGCATGCGCGAGGTGCGCGGCAGCAATCGCATGGCCGCGGTCGACCGCGTCGCCGTGCTCGCCGCGCTCAACCTCGCGCACGAACTGCAGCAGCTGCGCGTGGAGAACGCGCAGCGCGACGGCGAGGTCGCGCGCCTGCTCGAGGACCTGCAGCGCAAGCTCGACGGACTGATCGACGCGCGCTGAGGCAGCGCCCCATTGCCCCCCGCGTTTGCAGGAGCGGCTTCAGCCGCGACCGGGCGTTTGGCAGGATCTGCAAGCGGTCTCGGCTGAAGCCGCTCCTGCAAGGATGGGCAGGATCAGGGATGAACCGCGGCACGCTCGTGCCGACGAACGGGCTTGGCAGGTTTCGCCGCAGGGCTATACTGGATTCGCGTCCTCTGCCGTGTACGACGGCATGCGCAACATTCGCCTTGTCCCTTAATGACGACCACGGGGGCGCCGCGGAATCCGGGAGTGCAGGTCCGCCTTGCAGCGGGAAGCCCGAAGGATGCCTAACGCCTCCACTTGAACCCCGGGTTCAAGGTCGTTTCGCAGGCATCGGCATGGCGGAGGACGTATTCATTCCGTGTCGTCGCGCGCGCCAAGACCTGCGGGCGCGCGGCCTCACTTCCGGTGGCCGCGCCCGCGCGGTCACAATAGCGCGCATGATCCCCGCGCCCGCTTCCCGATGACCACCGACCGCGGCGCGCTGCGCCGCGCGATGCGCGAACGCCGGCGCACCCTGCCCGCGCCCGCGCGCATCGCCGCAGCCGATGCGCTGGCCACGCGCCTGCTGGCGCTGCCGTTCGCGCCGCAGTCCGGATACGCCGCAGGCTACTGGGCGATGGACGGCGAGATCGCGCTGCACGCCTGGCAGCTGCGCCTGCCGCGCGGCGTGCGCTACTGCCTGCCGGTGCTGCACGCCGACGACACCCTGCGCTTCGCACCATGGACGCCGGGCGCGCCGATCGCCCCCAACCGCTACGGCATCCCCGAGCCCGACGTGCCGGCCGATGCGCTGCTGCGTCCCGAACAGCTCGACCTCGTGGTCGCGCCGCTGGTCGCGTTCGACGCGCGCGGGCACCGGCTCGGCATGGGCGGCGGCTGGTACGATCGCAGCTTCGCGTTCCGCACCTCGCAGCCAGCGCCACCGCGGCTGGTGGGCGCCGCGTTCTCGATCCAGCAGGCCGAGGCGATCGCGCTCGAGGCCTGGGACATCCCGCTCGACGCCGTCTGCACCGAAACCGAAACCTTCCTGACCGCCCCATGAGCCCACGCAAGCGCCACTGGCTGATGAAGTCCGAGCCGACCGACTTCTCCATCGACGACCTGCAGCGCGTCGGCGTCGAACCCTGGACCGGCGTGCGCAACTACCAGGCGCGCAACTTCATGCGCCAGATGCAGATCGGCGATGGCGTGCTGTTCTACCACTCCAATACCGAGGTGCCCGGCATCTACGGCATCGCCGAGGTGGCGAGTACGCCGTACCCGGACCCGACCCAGTTCAGAAAGAAGTCGAAGTACTTCGACGAAAAGGCGACGCAGGAGCAGCCGCGCTGGGACCTGGTGGACGTGAAGTTCGTGCGCAAGCTCGGGCGCGGCATCGCGCTGGACGAGATCCGGGCGCATTCGGAGGCGCTCGGCGAGGAGTTCGCGCTGATCCGCAAGGGCTCGCGGCTGTCGGTGCTGCCGGTGACCGCGGCGCAGTGGAAGCTGCTGCTGGCGCTGGAGTGAGCGACTGCATTCGTGCTTCCAGCCCGTCGCCCCGCTTCCAACCTGTCATCCCGACCGCAGGGAGGGATCTGCTGTCAGGTCGCGGGGACGCGAAAAGCAGATCCCTCCCTGCGGTCGGGATGACATTGGGAAGATTCCCGCCGTCAACCACCAACTTCCAACTTCCCAACCATCGACTTCCACCGCATGTCCGAAGCAAAACGCCTGGCTGGCGAAAAAGCCATTGAATTCGTCGAGGACGGCACGATCGTCGGCGTCGGCACCGGCTCCACCGTCGCGTATTTCATCGATGCGCTGGCAAGGATCAGGGACCGCATCACCGGCGCGGTGTCGAGCTCCGAGCAGAGCACGGTGCGGCTCAGGCAGCATGGCATCGAGGTGCTGGAGCTCAACGACACCGGCCCGCTGCCGCTCTACGTCGATGGCGCCGACGAGTGCGACCCGCACCGGCGCCTGATCAAGGGCGGCGGCGCGGCGCTGACGCGCGAGAAGATCATCGCCGAGGCCAGCGCGAAGTTCGTCTGCATCATCGACCCGGCCAAGCGCGTCGACCTGCTCGGCCGCTTCCCGCTGCCGATCGAGGTGATCCCGATGGCGCGCAGCCTGGTGGCGCGCGAGATCCTGGCCAGGACCGGCGGGCAGCCGGTGTGGCGCGAGGGCGTGGTCACCGACAACGGCAACGTGGTGCTCGACATCCACCACCTGCGCATCGTCGACCCCGTCGGGCTGGAGCGCGAGCTCAACCAGGTTCCGGGCGTGGTCAGCGTAGGCCTGTTCGCGCGGCGGCCGGCGGACGTGGTGATCGTGGGCGGCGAGCCGCCGCAGGTCATCGTCTAGGCGTTTCCGGTCGATCGCCTGCCTTCTCGCCATTCCGGTGAAGGCGGCAAGTGCCCTGCAAACCGGACCGCCCGAAGGCTGCTCGACCCGTGTTTCCAGCGCGGGAAGAACGCAGGGAATCGAACCCGGAAGCACAAGCTGAAGACACTGGGTCCCCGCCTTCGCGGGGATGACGGAAAGGGATGACGGGAAGATGGCGGCCGCAGGGCCGCGCGCTGGTTTCCGGACAGGTCCGTCCCTGGACCCACCCGAAAGACGATGCCTCGGAACGTCCGGCGAAATGGATTTTGCCGGTCGCGCCTAGCGCAGGACGATCGCGGCCAGCAGGCGCGACGCGCGGCGCGGCGCGCCGCTGCGGCGGCGCAGGGCGACGACCGCGGCGGGCCGGCGCCGGTGCATCGCGGAGGACGGGGTTTGCGCGAAGCCACGGCGCGACAGGCGCAGGGCGAACGCGGTCGCCAGGCTGGCCGCCGGCAGGCCGATCAACCAGAGCGGCATCCAGCCCAGGGTCGCGCTGGCGCCGCGCGCGGCGGGCAGGGACAGCATCGCGATGGCGCCGAGGAAGAGTGCGCCGAGCAGCAGGTGTTCGAGGGCGCGGAGGGCATCGGGCTGCGCGGTCGGGCGGATGGTCGCGGATCGGGTCATGGCGGTCGCTCCGGGGCTGGCGCGCAGCTTCGCCCCGCCGCATCTCACGGGCTGCGACGTGTGGGGATGGCGGTGTCGCATCTGCCCCGCGCTGCGCCATCGCAGGGGCGACAGTCCATTCCTTCCCCCGGGGCCGCCTTGCAGGAGCGCCTTCAGGCGCGACCACGGCAGTCATCAGCATTCGTCGCGGCCCTGGTCGCGCCTGAAGGCGCTCCTACAGGGGGTTCGATGGTCAGTAGCCGGCGGCGTCCAGCGCCTTCGCGGCCACGGTGCGGCCGACGTCGATCAGTTCGGCGGCGCGCCAGAACTCATAGAACTGGCAGACATCGCGCGGGATCCGGATCAGCAGCTCCGGCGGGTCGAGCGCCAGCTGCACGCGCGAGATCTGCGCCTGCATGGTGTCCAGCGAGCGCGACATGATCTCGGGCAGGCCCATGCGCATGGCGTCGCCGTCGTCGTCCGCATCATCGCCGGCGGCGCGACGCTCGAACCAGTCGCCCAGGCGCTCGACCAGCGAGGACCCGCCGCCGTTGCCCCCCTGCTGCTGCGCCGGTTCGCCCGGAGGCCGCCGCGGCCAGCCGTGCATGTCGACCGCGACCAGCCGGTGTGCGTCCGACAGCCGCGTCGCGGCGATCGGCAGCGGCGACAGCAGGCCGCCGTCGACCAGCGCGCGGCCGTTGATCCGGTGCGGCGTGAACAGGCCCGGGATCGCGAACGATGCGCGCAGCGCGTCCCACAGCCGGCCCTCGCGGATCCACACCTCGCGCTGGCGCTCCAGGTCGACCGCGACCGCGGTGAACTCGACCGGCAGCGATTCGATCCGCGGGTCGCCGACCACCTCGCGCATCGCCGCGACCAGGCGCCGGCCCCTGAGCACGCCGGAGCGGCGCCAGCCCGGGTCGAGCAGGCGCAGGAAGTCGTTGCGTGACATGGCGCGCAGGCGCTCGTCGAACTCGCGCAGCTTGCCGGCGGCGAAGATGCCGCCGACCAGCGCGCCGCTGGACGAGCCCGAGACCGCCTCGATGCGCAGGCCGCGCTCCTCCAGCACCTCGATCACGCCGATCTGCGCCAGCCCGCGCGCGCCGCCGGCGCCGAGCACCAGCGCGATGCGTTCGGGCTCCGCGCCCTGCGGCGACCCGGTCGCGGTCACGCTTCGTCGTTCGGGCCGGCGACCCGCCTGCCTGCCGCCGTTCCCGCGCAAGCGGGAATCCATGTCTCCGGGATCGCTGCCGCAATGCCGGCGGATGGTCGCCCACGGAACGAGGGGGAGGCGTCGCGCACGCACCCCGCCTCCGGCATCGTCACGAGCCACCCTCGTAGTTCGACAGCGCCAGCTGCAGCAGCGATTTCGCCTGCTCGCGCAGTGATGCCGGTTCAACGATCTCGGCGTCGGCGCCGTAGTGCAGCACGTCCATCAGCAGCTCGCGCGAGGCGCTGTAGGGCAGCTTCAGCTCATAGCGGCCATCCGGCAGGTGCCGGCCCTGCTGCTGCGAGTGCCAGTGCTCGTCGGCGACCCAGCGCGCGGCCCTGGCGCTGAACATGATCGTCGCCACGCCCTTGGGCGGGCCGGAGAAGATGCCGTAGCTGCCGGCGAGGTGCGTGTCGAGCTGGCCCTCGTCGATGTCGCGCGCCGCCGCCTCCAGCACGCGCGCCGCGCCGATGCGGTCGACCGAGAAGCTGCGCAGCGCCTCGCGTTCGTGGTCCCAGGCGTCGAGGTACCAGTTGTCCCGGTAGTGGGTGATGCGCTGCGGCGACACCGTGCGCCGGGTCTTCTCGTCGGTCGAGCGCGCGCGGTACTCGAACGACAGCTGCCGGCGCTGCAGCACCGCCGAGCACACGTTGCGGAACACGTGCTCGTCCATGCGCCGGCCGCGGTGCGGGATCACGCGCACGCGCTCGACCGGCCAGTGCTTGCTGGCGGAATGTTCGTCGAGCAGTTTGTCGATCCGTGCCTGCAGCGGCGCCAGCGCGTTCGACAGCACCCCGCCGCTGCTGCGCGAAAGCAGTTGCTGCGCCGCCAGCAGCGCGTGCAGTTCGTCGGAATTGAGCCACAGGCCCGGCAGCTCGAAGCGCCCGCCTTCGTCGGTGTCGTAGCGGAAACCGGCCTCGCCGTCGCCGACCACCGGCGCCATCAGCGCGTCGCGCAGGAAGGCGAGGTCGCGGTAGACCGTCGCGCGCGAGCATTCCAGTTCCTCCTGCAGCCGCGCGACCGTGACCGGATAGCGCGAGGTCTTGAGGATGCGGTGCAGGGAGAGGATGCGTTCGTATCGGTCCATGCCCGGATTATGCCCCCGTCGGCCGCCGGTTGCCGCCGGTGCGCTCGGGCCGCGCGATCGACGCAGCCCCGCCCGCGGCGCGTCGGGATTGCGGCATCGCGTCGCGCGCTGCACCATGTCCGCGACCATGGACCATGCATCACGGAACACGGGCAAGGCCAGCGGATCGGGGGAACGACCGCTGCGGGCGACCCACCTCTCCGGCCCCGGCCCCGCCGGACCGGGACTGCCCCATGGCGTGCGCCGCCGGGCATCGCGACGGGAGCCGGCATGGCCCTGTGGCTGACGCTGGCGATCATGGCCGGCGCCATCGCGCTGTTCGTCACCGAGAAGCTGCGGGTGGACGTGGTGGCGCTGCTGGTGATGACGGCGCTGCTGGTGACCGGCGTGATCACGCTGCCCGAGGCGCTGTCGGGCTTCAGCAACCAGGCCACGGTGATGGTCGCGGCGATGTTCGTGCTGAGCGCGGCGCTGCAGCGCAACGGCGCGCTGGTGGCGATCGGCGAGATCCTGTCGAGGATCCGCTGGCAGTGGCTGTTCACGCTGGTGATGCTGGTGCTGGTGTCGTGCGTGGCGGCCTTCGTCAACAACACCGCGACGGTAGCGGTGTTCCTGCCGCTGGTGCTCGCCGCCAGCGCCGCCAACCGCTGGGCGCCGTCGAGGTTCCTGATCCCGCTGTCGTACATGTCGCAGGCGGCGGGCGTGTGCACGCTGATCGGCACCTCGACCAACCTGCTGGTGGATTCGATGGCGCGCGACGCGGTGGGCGTCGGCTTCACCCTGTTCGAGTTCGCGCCGCTGGGCGTCATCTTCGTCGGCATCTGCATGCTGTACCTGATGACCGTGGGCCGCTGGCTGCTGCCCGACCGCGGCATTCCCGGCAGCGACGAGACCGAGCACGTCGGCCGCTACGTCGCCGAACTGCTGGTGCCGGAGGAGTCGACCGCGATCGGCCTGCGCCGCGAGCAGGTGGTCCCCGACGACATCGACGATGCGACGGTGCTGGAGGTCCTGCGCCACGGCCGCCCGGTGTACGGCGACGAGGCCCTGGTCCGCGCCGGCGACCGGCTGCTGGTGCGCGGCGAGTGGAAGCAGGTCGCGGCGACGCGCAAGGCGCGCAAGCTCCGGTTCGACCACGTCGCGCGCGACCTCGACGGCGACATCAGCGCCGAACGGATGCAGGTCGAGGCGATGGTCTCGCCCGGCTCGCACCTGATCGGGCACACCCTTGCGGGGGTGCGCTTCGGGCACATGTACCGCGCGCGCGTGCACGGCATCCACCGCCGCCTGCTCGACATCCGCCAGCCGCTCGACCAGGTGCCGCTGACGGTCGGCGACGTGCTGCTGCTGGACGCGCCGGAGAAGGCGATCGACGACCTGCGCGCGGACAAGGGCATGATCGTGCTGGGCATGCGCAAGCAGAAGACGGTGGACGTGCTGCGCGCATCGATGTCGGCGCTGGTGATGGCGGCGGCGATCACCGTCGCCGCGCTGGGCTGGCTGTCGATCGTGGTCTCGGCGCTGATCGGCTGCGCGGCGCTGGTGGTGTTCCGGCTGCTCGATCCCGACGAGGCCTACCGCGCGATCGACTGGCGCGTGATCCTGCTGCTGGCCGGCATCATCCCGCTCGGCATCGCGCTGCAGAAGACCGGCGGCGCGGCGCTGGCGGCGGAGTTCCTGATCGGCCACCTCGGCCCGTTCGGCCCGCTGGCGGCGCTGGCGGCGGTCTACCTGATGACCTCGATCGCGACCGAGTTCATGAGCAACAACGCCTCGGCCGTGCTGGTGGTGCCGATCGCGCTGGCCACGGCCGAATCGATGGGCATCGACCCCAAGCCGCTGCTGGTGGCGGTTGCGTTCGCGGCTTCGACCAGCTTCGCCACGCCGATCAGCTACCAGACCAACACCATGGTGTTCACCGCCGGCGGCTACCGCTTCTCCGACTTCGTGCGCATGGGCCTGCCGCTCAACGTGGTGTTCTGCACTTCGGCGATCCTGTTGATCCCGCGCTTCTTCCCGTTCTGAGCGGAGGTTGCCGGTCGCGCCGGTGGCGCGTTCATGTGGACTCGTCCATCGCTCCGGCCTGCCCAATGCATATTGATCGTAGGAGCGGCTTCAGCCGCGACCGGGTGTCGACGGCTTGGGCAAGCGGTCGCGGCTGAAGCCGCTCCTGCGATCAATCCTGGCCGCAGCGATAACCGCCGGTTAACCCGCCCGCTCCGATACTCCACCGCCGCGGACGGGGAGCAATGGGTGCGACGGAGCAGGCGGTTCGATGCGGACCACGGATGGTCGCTTGCGGTGGCCGCGACCGCGCATGCGTTGCTCATGGCGCTGTGGTGGACGGCGCCGGACCGGCGCGACCCCGCGGCCCGGGATGAGGCCCTGCAGGTGACCTGGATCGAGCGGCCGGCCACGCCGGCGGTTCCTCCGTCCCGGCAACCAGACCATGCGCCGACTGCCGCGGCAGCGCCGCGCGCGATCCGCCCGGCTCCGCCTCCCGGACCGCGGGCCAGCGCGGCACCGACGCCGGCCACCGCCGAGGCTCCGCGTCCGCTGTCGACAGTCTTCCTCGAGCAGGGGGCGGCGCTCGCCCGCGACGAAGCGAGCCACGACTTCCGGCGCAATCCGCTCCTCGCCCCACGCCCCGCGATCGAGGCGCCGCCGCCCGAACGCATCGGCATGAAAACCCCGCTGACGCCGGCGCGGGTCGTCGCCGGGATCGGCCAGCTGTTCGGCGGCCCCGGCTACACCACCGATCCCTGTCCGCGCATCCGCCGCAACATCGGCAACCTGCGCACCGCGGGCGCGCAGGACGCGGCGCTGCAGGAAGAGCTGCGCCGGCACCGCCAGTTCTGCCAGTAGGAGCGGCTTCAGCCGCGATCGGACATTCGGCGACTTCGGCGGATGGTCGCGCCTGAAGGCGCTCCTACAATCCAGCATTTGCAGGAGCGCCTTCAGGCGCGACCAGCGCAAGGAACCACGCCCGGTCGTCGCAGCGGACACCCCGGACATCGGAGGCGTGACGTCGTCGGCTTCCTGCCCCGCCGCCGGCATGGCACCCTGCCGGTCGATTTCCGGGGAAGGGGTTTCGCATGCAACGTCCGTGGTCGGACGCGATCGCGCAGGTGCTGTCCGCCGCCGGATTCGGGCTGCTGCTGTGGCTGGGGATCTCGGTCGCGCTGATTACGCACGGCGCGAACATGGCGGCGCTGCGCGCGCCGCAGCTGTGGGCGCTGATCCTCGCTTTGGCCCTGCTGGCGGTCGCCGCGGCCGTTGCCTTCTCCGGCACGCGCTCCGTCGGTGGCGTGCGGACCTGGCTGCGCGCCGCGACGCCCTGGCACGCGCGCCGCAACGTGATGGCGGCGGCGGCGGTCGCGCTGGCGTGCACGGTCGGTGGACTGGTGTCGTGGGTGGCGCCGGGCGCGACCCGGGCGCTGCTGCTGGGGCTGGCCGGCATGCTGCTGTCGGCGACCTCGCTGGGCGCCGTCGCCGCGAACGCGATGGCGCATGCGCCCGCGTCCGGCGGCGGCGACCGGCAGCATCCGCTGGTCGTCCCGATCCAGCTGCTGTCGACGATGCAGACCGGGCTGGCGCTGATGTTCGCGCTGATGGCCAGCCTGCTCGCCATCGGACGCGACGGCGGCAGGATGCTGGGCATCGTGCTGGTGCTGTGCCTGCTGGTGGTGGCCGCGACCGCGCTGTACTGGCGCGATGCCGGGCGCGATCCGGACGAGGCGGCAGGCTCGCCGCCGCAGGCGCGGGCGGATCGCCGTCGCCGCCGGTGGATCGGCGCCGCGCTGGTCGCCGGCGTCCCCGCGCTGGCGCTGGCGCTGGCGGCGGCCGGGATCGGTGGCGTGACCCCGTGGCTGTGGACCATTGCCGTCGCGACCGTGCTCGGCACGGCGCTGGAGCGGCATGCGTTCCTGGAGCGGCGCGCGAGCGCCATCCCCGAAGCGGCAGGATCGTAGGTGCGCCTTCGGGCGCGACCGGTCATTGCCGATGGACCCGTATATCGCGCGGCTCTCGGCTGGAGCCGCTCCGGCGGCAGCGCGCCTGGCGTGAGCGTTCAGGAAGGATGATGATGCGTCGCGGCATAATCGTCGCGTAAGCGCTTCCATTCCCGGAGCCCCGGATGCTCGCCAGTTGGTGGCTGGCCGTGGTCGGCCTGCCGGTCTTCATGCAACCCCTGCCCGAAGCGCCGGATCTCCCGGCGGCGATGGCGGTTGCCTCGGGGCGGGTGTCGATGCGCCAGCCCTGCTTCCGCCTGGCCTGCGCCGATGCCGAATGGACGCCCGTCGCCGCGACGCCCGCGCGGCCTGACGCCCGCGCGCCGGGGACAGTCGTCGCGATCAAGTCGCATCGCCTGCCCCGCCTGGCCACGCGCCGCTTCATCGGCCTGTATTCCCCCGCCTCGCGCCGCGACTGGTTCTACTCCACCGGCGGCGCCGCGCTCGTCGACACCCGCTACGGCCTGGAGGCGGTGCGCAGCCCGCAGACCCAGGTGCAGGTCGAACTCGGCACCGGCTACCGCCTGCAGCCCTACGCCAACTACGGCACCGCGGCGCAGGGGCCGGTGGCGACGGGCCAGCTGCGGCTGTCGCAGCGGCTGGGCGAACACGCCGAACTGAACCAGCAGGTGCGGATGGAGCGCGGCCGCGAGAATGCCTTCATCCGCCAGACCGTCGGCCTCGACCTGCAGCTCGACCCGCAGTGGTCGCTGCTGGGCGATTTCGAACTGCGCCACGACACCGCCGGCAACGGCGGCGAAGGCCGCACCGACCGCGAAGGCTCCGTGCGCCTGCGCTACGCGTTCTGATCCGCACGCACCCTGGCTTCCCGCGCGACGCCGCATCCCGCCCGCGCCGCGGCGGGCGCCTGCGCCCGTCGTCCCCTTCACGACCGACCATGAGGACCGCTCCACCATGAGCCACCGCACTGCCCTGCTCCTGCTCGCGTTTGCCTGTGCGCCCGCCTTCGCCCAGGAGGCCGACGAGGCGACGCCCGCCGACGGCTGGACCGGCACCGGCGAACTGGGCTTTGCCCTGTCGCGCGGCAACACGCGCTCGGAAAGCCTCAACACCAGGCTCGCCTTCGGCAGGGAGAACGAGCAGTGGAAGCACGCCTGGTTCGCCACCGCGCAGCGCGGCAGGAGCGAAGCCAGCCGGGACTTCGACGGCGACGGCACGACCGAGGCGCGCTACGAACTCAACGCCAACCGCTACGAGCTGGGCGCGTCCAGCGGCTACAAGTTCGATCCGCGCAATTCCGTCATCGGCAGCGCCCGCTACGAGAACGACGACTTCTCGCCCTACGAATACCAGGCGACCGCCTCGCTCAACTACGGCCGCGTGTTCGTCGACGGCGAGCGCACGAAGTTCTCCGGCGAGATCGGCCCCGGCTTCCGGCGCGCACGCAGCGTCGAAACCGGCGAGGTCGAATCGGGCGCGATCCTGCGCGGCAGGCTCGATTTCGCGCACAGGCTCACCGCCAATGCCGAACTGTTCAACGTGCTGCTGGTGGAATCGGGCAGCGACAACACCTTCGCCCAGAACGATCTCGGCCTCGCCGTGGCGATGAACGAGGCCTTCGCGCTCAAGGCCGGCCTGCAGGCGCGGCACAACACCGACGTCGACGCGGCGTCCGGAGTGAAGAAGACCGACACGCTGACCACGCTCAACCTGGTCTACAGCTTCCGCTGACCCGCGGCGGATACGCGCCGGCCGGGCCGGAACCGTCAGGCCGGCGCGTCGAGCAGTTCGCCCGCGCCGGCGTCGAGCAGCCGGCGCGCGACTTCGCGGCCGAGCGCGTCGCCATCGCTGCCGCGCGCTTCGGCACGCAGCAGGCGGCCGTCGGCGACGCCGCCGACGAGTCCCTGCAGGTGCAGCGCGCCATCGCCGGCCTCGCGTGCGAACGCCGCCACCGGCACGTGGCAGCTGCCGTGCAGGGCGCGGTTCATCGCCCGCTCGGCCTCGACGCAGCGGCGCGTCGGCGCGTCGTCGAGCACCGACAGCAGCGCCTGCGTCGCCGCGTCGTCGTCACGGCCCTCAATCGCGATCGCGCCCTGCGCCGGCGCCGGCAGCCAGTCCGGCGGCAGCAGCCGCGCGCGGATACGCGCGTCCAGGCCGAGTCGCTGCAGCCCGGCGCAGGCGAGCACGATCGCGTCGTAATCGTCGGCGTCGAGTTTGGCCAGTCGCGTGTTGACGTTGCCGCGCAGGTCCGCCAGCCGCAGGTCCGGACGGCGCGCGCGCAGCTGCGCCTGCCGCCGCAGCGACGAGGTTCCCACGCGTGCGCCCTGCGGCAACGCGCCGATGTCGTCGAAGCGATTGCTGACGAAGGCATCGGCCGGATCGGCGCGCGAGAGGATCGCCGGCAGCGTGAAGCCCGGCTCGAGCTCCATCGGCACGTCCTTGAGCGAATGCACCGCGCAGTCGGCATCACCGCGCTGCATCGCCAGCTCCAGCTCCTTGAGGAACAGGCCCTTGCCGCCGATCGCGGCCAGCGAGCGGTCGAGCACCTCGTCGCCGCGCGTGCTCATCGGCACCAGCGTCACCTCGAGGCCGGGATGCGCCGCGCGCAGCCGCGCGGCCACGTGTTCGGTCTGCCACAGGGCCAGCGGGCTCTTGCGGGTGGCGATGCGCAGTCGGTCCATGCCCGCGATTATCCCGTAGGAGCGCCTTCAGGCGCGATGCCTTTCGTCACGATGGGCCATCCGCAAAAGGCGTCGTGCCTGAAGGCGCGCGTACAGGGGGCTTCTGCGACGGGGGCGAAAGGCATCGCGCCTGAAGGCGCTCCTACAGGTGGCGGATGGTGTCGCGCAGCTGGGCCACGCAGCGGCGGCTGACTTCCAGCGGCTTGTCGCCGTGGCGCAGGATTGCGTGCACGTGGCCGTCGAGCCCGCGCTTGAGTTCGACCAGCTCGTGGCGCGCGACCAGGCAGTTGCGGTGGATGCGCACGAAGCGGTCGCCGAACTCGTCCTCGAGCGATTTCAGCGACTCCTCGATCAGGTCCTCGCCGCGCGCGTGGTGGACCACGACGTACTTTTCCTCCGCCTGCAGGTAGTGCACGTCCTCGATCGGGATCAGGCGCAGGCTGCCGCGCAGGCGCGCGCACAGGTGGGTGCGGCGCTTGCCGCCCTCCGCACCCTCTTCGACGGGCCGGAGCCCCGCGGTCAGCGCGCGCGCGCGCTGCAGCGCGGACGCCAGCCGCTCCGGGCGCACCGGCTTGACCAGGTAGTCCACCGCCTCGGCGTCGAACGCCGACAGCGCGTGCGCGTCGTAGGCGGTGCAGAACACCACCGCCGGGCGCGGCTCGAACGCCTGCAGGTGGCGCGCGACCTCCAGTCCGTCGATGCCGGGCATGGCGATGTCGAGCAGCACCAGGTCCGGATCGTGCGCGGCACAGGCGTGCAGCGCCTCGTGGCCGTCGCCCGCCTCGGCCACGACCTCCACGCCCGGCTGCTCCGCCAGCAGCATGCGCAGGCGTTCGCGGGCAAGCGGTTCGTCGTCGGCGATGACGATCTTCACTGGGATATCCGCTCCAGCGGCAGCGCGATCTCGCAGGCATAGTAGCCGTCGTGCCAGCGCGACACCATCCGCGCGCGCGGGCCGAACATGTAGCCCAGGCGATGGCCGATGCTGCGCTGCGCATGCCCGGCGCCGTGCACGCCCGGCTGCTCCGGCGGCAGCGAGGGATTGCGCACCTGCAGCCGCAGCCAGTCGGGATCGGCCGCGACCTCGATCTCCACGGTGCCGCCCTGCGGCAGCCGCGAGATGCCGTGCAGCACGGCGTTCTCCAGCAGCGGCTGCAGCACCAGCCGCGGCATCGGCAGCGCCAGCGGCAGCGCCTCGTCCTTGCGCCATTCGACCCGCAGCCGCTCGCCCAGGCGCAGCTGCTCGATCGCGAGGTAGCGCTCGCTCAGGTCGATCTCCTCGGCCAGCGAGGAATGGCCTTCGCCGGCGCCCAATGCGGCGCGGAACAGATCCGACAGGTCGAGCACCGCGCGCTCGGCGACGACCGGATCGCGCCGCAGCAGGCTCGCGATCATGTTCATGCTGTTGAACAGGAAGTGCGGCCGGATCCGCGCCTGCAGCGCGTCGGCTTCCGCGCGCGCGTGCGCGCCCACCTGCGCCTGCCAGCGGTCGATCACGTAGAAGTAGCGCAGCGCCAGCGCGGTCAGCAGGGCGACGACCGCCGCGCTGCCGCTGGTGAAGCGCCAGAACGTCGGCAGCCCTCCTGCCTCGCGGACGCTCGCGAACAGGCCGTGCACGATCGCCGCGGCGATGCCCGCGACCAGGATCGCGATCGCGACCGCCGCAAGCGCGCCGCTGCGCATCGGCAGCGACGACAGCCAGCGCCGCGACACGCACAGCAGCGCCGACACCGACAGCGCCAGCCACAGCGCGTAGCCGCTGGCGGTCAGGAAACCGTGGATATCCCAGCCGCGCGTGCCGTCGGGCACCAGCGCCACCACCACCACTGCCAGTTCCGCGAGGCCCAGCATCGCGCCGATGCGCGGCAGCCGGCACAGGTCGGGCAGCCACGGCTCGTCGCGCTGCGCCTGCTCCATCGCTCAGCCCGCGGCGAGCCGGCGCGACATCCAGTCGCCGAGGTCGCGGATCTCCTCGACGCAGACCGAATGCGGCATCGGGTAGCGGTGGAACTCGACCTCGAAGCCGTGCTGCCGCATCCACGCTGCACTCTGCTCGCCGGCGGCGAACGGCACCACCGGGTCCTGGGTGCCGTGGCCCATGAACAGCGGCTGCGACTTCGCCGCCTCCACCAGCGCCGCGCTCGCGCTGCCCGCGGCCGGCAGGTAGGTAGACAGCCCGATCAATCCGGCAAGCGGTTCCCGGCGCCGCAGGCCGGCCGCCAGGGTGATCGCACCGCCCTGCGAGAAGCCGGCCAGGAAGATGCGCGATGCCGGGATGCCGCGCGCGATTTCGCGCTCGACCAGAGCGGTCACTTGCGCAACCGATTCCAGCACGCCCTGCTCGTCCGCGCGGTTGGCCAGGTCCATTTCGCGGATGTCGTACCAGGCGCGCATGCGCATGCCGTTGTTGATCGTCACCGCGCGCAGCGGCGCATGCGGGAACACGAAGCGCATCGCCGGCCAGTCGCGGCGCACCAGCTCCGGCAGGATCGGCACGAAGTCATTGCCGTCGGCGCCGAGGCCGTGCAGCCAGAGCACGCTCCACTGCGGATCGGCGCCGGTTTCGCGCTCGATCGTTTCCAGCAAGGCTGCCGTGCCTTCCGCCATGTGTGGTTGCCCTTCGGGATGTGGGTGCCGCGCACTATATCGCGCCGGACGATGGGTTCGTGGGTGAGGTGGCCGACCCTGTTCTGGTTGCCGTGTCGATCGTTGCAACTGTCATTTGGACCTATCCGGCTGCCATGCCGGCGTTTCCGGCTGTCATGCCGGTCCTTCCGGTTGTCATGTCGGCGTTTCGGGCTGTCATTTCGACCGAAGGGAGAAATCCCGCCGCGTGGGATCCGGCGCAGAGATTTCTCCCTTCGGTCGAAATGACAACGGGAAGGGTCGAAATGACGTGGGGAATTACATGGAGAACGACACGCGCGGCGGGCCCGGATCGCCATCGCAGGCTGAGGGGTGTGGTCGCGCCTGACGGCGCTCCTACAGGGGCAGGTGTCCCGCAGGAGCGCCTTCGGGCGCGACTACGCATGTCCACGCCGCGCGCACCGCGGCGCGCGCCGGCGCCAGCGCATCGTCGTCGGGCACGATCCGCGGGCGGCGGTCGAGCGTGCAGTCGAGCCCGGCGGCAACCAGCAGCGCGTGCGCGGCGCGCAGCGCGTTGGCGGTGTCCGCGTCGAGCGCGCCCTCCTGCGCGAGCGCTTCGACCAGCAGCGGTGTCGCCCGCGGCGTCAGCAGCGTCGGATGCGCGGCGGCGTCGCGCAGCACGAGGTACTGCAGCAGGAACTCGAGGTCGACGAGGCCGCCGTCGCCCTGCTTGAGGTCGAACTGCCCTTCGCTGCCGCGATCGAGTTCGGCGCGCATGCGCGCGCGCATCGACACCACGTCCTCGCGCAGCTTCGCCTCTTCGCGCGGACGGCCGAGGGTCTCGCCGCGGATGCGTTCGAAGGCTTCGCGCAGGGGCGCGTCGCCGGCGACGAAGCGCGCGCGCACCAGCGCCTGGTGCTCCCAGGTCCAGGCGCGTTCGCGCTGGTAGTCGTCGTAGCTGGCGAGCGTCGAGACCAGCAGCCCCTGCCCGCCGTCCGGCCGCAGGCGCACGTCCACGTCGTAGAGGCGACCACCGCCGGTGACCGCGCCGAGCAGGGCGACGATCTTCTGCGCCAGCCGCGCGAACCAGCGCGGGGCGTCGAGAGGTCTCACGCCGCCCGCCTGCGCGGGGGCGGCCCCGGACTGCCCCTCGGCCGGCGCGTCGTACAGGAACACCAGGTCGAGGTCGGAGCCGAAGCCGAGTTCCTCGCCGCCGAGGCTGCCGTAGCCGAGCACCGCGAAGCCCGAGCCCGGGATCGCGCCGTGCGCGGACTCCAGTTCGCGCCGCGCCAGCGCCAGCACCGTGTCCACCACTGCGTCGGCCAGCCACGCCAGCTGCCGGGTGCTGTCCTGCGCCGGCTGGCGCCGGTCGAGCGTGGCCAGCGCGATGCGGAAGCTGAGCTGCTGGCGGATCTCGTTGAGGGCGAACAGCGCGGCCTCGGTGTCGAGGTCGCGCACCGCCCGGCAGGCTTCGGCGAACAGTTCGCGGCGCGGCAGCGGGCCGTCGGCGCGCGCGTCGAGCAGTTCGTCGAGCAGCAGCGGATGCGCGGCCAGCCGTTCGGCGAGCAGCGCGCTGCGCGTGACCACGTCGACCAGCCGCGCCAGCGCCGGCGGGTGTTCGTCGAGCAGGGCGAGGTAGCTGGCGCGGCGCAGGATGTTGTGGAGCAGCGCCAGCAGCCGGCGGATCGCCTGCAGCGGCTGCGACGCCGGCGCGGTCGCCTGCAGCAGCACCGGCATCACCCGGTCCAGGCGCGCGCGGGTGGCGTCGGACAGCTCGCGCACGCTGGGCGAACGCGCGAAGTCGCGCAGCGCGGCGTCCACGTTCGCGGCGTCGCTGAAACCGGCTTGCGCAAGCGCCGCGGCGTCGCTGCCCTCGGGCAGCGCGCGCCAGTAGGCCGCGATGTCGTCGGCGACCGCCGGCTGCTGCTCGCGCTGCGACAGCAGCGCGTCGAACTCGCGCGAGACGCGATCGCGGTGGCGATCGACGACCGCACGAAAAGCCTCCCAGTCGTCGTGGCCGAGCCCGCGCGCGATGCGCTCGCGGTCAACGGGCGCGTCCGGCAGCGCATGCGTCTGCGCATCGCGCAGCATCTGCAGCCGGTTCTCCAGCCGCCGGAGGAAGCGGTAGTCCTCGGTCAATGCGTCCGCGGCCTCGGCACCGACCTGTCCGGCCTCGCGCAGGGCCCGCAGCGCGGGCAGCAGGCGCGGTTCGCGCAGCGCCGGCTCGCGGCCGCCGCGGATCAGCTGCAGCGCCTGGGCGAGGAACTCGATCTCGCGGATGCCGCCGGGGCCGCGCTTGATGTCGTCGGCCAGCTCCTTGCGCGCGACTTCCGCGGCGATCATCGCCTTCATCTCGCGCAGGCCATCGAGCGCGCCGAAATCGAGGTAGCGCCGGTACACGAACGGGCGCAGCATCGCGAGGAAACGCTGGCCGGCCTCGATATCGCCGGCGACCGGCCGCGCCTTCTGCCAGGCGTAGCGCTCCCAGTCGCGGCCCTCGCGCTGGAAGTACAGCTCCAGCGCGGCAAAGCTCAGCGCGAGGCGGCCGGCGGTGCCGAACGGCCGCAGCCGCAGGTCGACGCGATGGCAGAAGCCGTCCACGGTGGCCTCGTCGAGCAGCTTCGCCAGCTGCTGGCCGAGCCGGGCGAAGTAGTCCTCGGCCGCGAGCGGGCGCGCGCCACCCGCCTGCGCAGGGGCAGGCTTGCTTTCGCCCGCGGATTCGTAGGCGTAGACGAGGTCGATGTCGGAGCTGAAGTTGAGTTCGCCGCCACCGAGCTTGCCCATGCCGAACACCACCAGGCGCACGGCGTTGCCCTCGGCGTCGCGGACGATGCCGTGGCGCTGCGTGAAGTCGCGCTCGAGCGCCTCCAGCGCGATCCGCAGGCATTGCTCGGCCAGGCGCGTGGTGCCGGCGAGGGTGGCGTCGACGTCGTCGAGGCCGAGCAAGTCGCGCCACACCAGTCGCGCGGACTCCGCGGTGCGGAAGCGGCGCAGCAGGCGCGGCCAATCATCGCGCTGATCCGGATCGAGTTCGGGCGGCAGCAAGGGCTCGGCACCATCGTCGGCGGCGAGTTGCGCGAGCAGGTCCGGCTGCCTGGCCAGCACGTCGATCGCGAAATCGCTGGCGATCGCGACGCGGCGCAGGCGATCGCGCAGCGAGGCATCGTCGGCGAGGCCGGGGAAGCGGGCGAGCGCGCGCTCGGCGATGGCGTCGGATTCGTGGCGTGCGGCGTCCATGCACGGATTGTGCATCGCTGCGTGCGGCCCGGGTCGTCTGCGGGGATGTCGCGGCGGGGTTGCCCCCACCCCAACCCTCCCCCGCATGCGGGGGAGGGTTGGGGTGGGGCCCAGCGCGCGACGATCGACGGGCCGAAGGACACGCCCCCATCCAGGCAAACCCGGAAAAAACCCACAAAAAAGCCCGCTTGCAGTTGCCTGCCAGCGGGCTTTGCTCCCTCCCCCACGTCGGGTGCGGGGGCATCGTGAACGATTCGTTACCCCGGGTGCACGCTGCAGCGCAAAACGATACCGGCGGGTTCACTAAGCCACGTCGATCGCACGCCTGCGCCTGGCCGGCAGTGCAAACGATTTCATGGCGACCGCACCCAGCCCCCGCTGCGCCAGGACCGCCTGCGCCGCGGTTTCCCCGGACTCGCAGCCGCCTTCCATGAAGCCCTGGTGCTCCGGCGAACAGTGCTCGCCGGCGAAGTGCAGGCCGCCCACGGACTCGCCCTCCGCGCCGAGGAAGCCGGTCCAGTCCCCGGGCCGGAAGCAGGCATAGCTGCCCAGCACCCACGGGTTGGACGGCCAATGGAACCGCGCCTCGCGCATGCCCTCGCGCGCCGCGCCGAGACCGGGGAACACCCGGTCCAGCAGCGCGGTCGCGGCCTCGGCCTGCTGCTTCGGCGTGCCCTGGCCGACGTCGACGCCATGGCGCCCACCGGTGAAGTTGGTCAGCACGCCGGCGCTTCCGGCCTGCTCGCGCGAGGTATCCCAAGTGGTCTGGTAGGCGAGGTCGCTCATCGACGCGCCGTTCGCGCCCTGCGCGCGCCAGACGCGCCGGTCGAAGCCGATCATCAGCTTGGCGTTGGTGCCGTAGGCGAGATTGTCGATCGAGCGGCGCTTCGCCGCCGGCAGTTCGACATCGATGCGCACCTTGCGCAGCAGGGTGAACGGCAGCGCGAGGATCGCCTGCTTCACCCGCACCTCGCGGCTGGCGCCGTCGCGGCGGAACGACAGCACGTAGCCGTCGCCTTCGCCGCGGATCGCTTCCAGCACGTGACCGGTCTCGATCGAATCGGCGACCTTGCCGGCGACGGCGTGCACGATGCGATCGTTGCCGCCGCGCACGTGGAAGCGCTCGTCGCTCTCGCCGAAGACGTGGAAGGAATCCGCGTCGGTCCCGATGAAGGTCAGGAAGTTCAGCGCCGACTGTTCGTCGATCTCCAGCCCCATCTCGGTGGTGTAGGCGACATCGAGCAGCTTGCGCAGCCAGCCCGACACGCCGTTGCGGTCGAACCACTGCGCGATCGACAGCGCGTCCAGCGCCTTCGCATGTGCAAACGTGCCGGGCGTCGCGCCGTGGTAGGTCAGCGCGTCGTCGCCGAGCAGGGCCAGGTCGCGCTCGATCGCCGCGGCCACCGGCACGAAGGCCTCGACGATCTCGCGCTCGTCGATGCGGCGGCCGTCGAAGAACCAGCTGTCGGCATCGCCGTCGCCCTCGAGCAGGTCGTCGAGCGCCAGGCCCAGCTCCGCCGCCAGCGCGCGGATGCGGACGTGGCCGGTGTCGATCAGCTCGCCGCCGAGTTCGACTACCTGGCCGTCGGCGAAGTGGTCGCGCAGGCTGAGCATGCGTCCGCCGACGCGCGCCTGCGCCTCGTACACGCGCGCCGGCACGCCCGCCTGGCGCAGCCGCCAGGCCGCGGTCAGCCCGGCGATGCCGGCGCCGACGATGGCGACTTCGTCGTCGCCGGACGACAGCTTCGGCAGTGGCGCGCTGCGGCAGCCGGCCAGCACGAGGCCGGCGCCCGCACCCTGCAGCAACCGGCGGCGGCGCAGGTCGGTGCGGCGTTCGGCGCCGCGCGCGTAGAACTCGTCCAGCGGCGCGTCGGCCTGCCGCGAGGCCTGCGCGATCCGCGCCGCGCACCGCAGCAAATGAAACAGCGGGGTGCGGGCCATGGCGGTGTCCTTGCGTGACCGGATCAGCGGGTTAACGCGGCGGCGGGAGGGCGGCGGCCATCGTGAGGACGCCGCTTGCGCCAGGGACCCCCGGTGGAACGTGGATCGCGCGCGGAACCTGTCCCGGGAACACCCGATGACGGCTGTCATTCCGAGCGCAGCGAGGAATCTGCTTCCGCAAATACGCCGCATGGGTTGAAGCAGATTCCTCGCTGCGCTCGGAATGAAAATCTGGCGGGCGCCCTGGGCGAAGCCGAAGGGCACGGGAGGACAGGCAAACGGAAGACGTTCGGCAGAAGCCGGGCATTCCGCGGGCTCAGGACGGCCGCGGACCGCGCCCGAGGTCGCGCAGGATCTCGCGCGCGGCGTTGCGTCCGGGCAGGCCGGTGACGCCGCCGCCCGGATGCGTGCCGGAGCCGCACAGGTACAGGCCCGGCAATGCGCCGCGGTAGTCGCCCTGCCCCAGCAGCGGGCGCGCGCTGAACATCTGGTCGAGGCCGAGCGCACCGTGGAAGATGTCGCCGCCGACCAGGCCGAACTCCCGTTCGAGGTCCAGCGGCGACAGCGCGCGGTAGCCGAGCACGCTGCGCCTGAAGTTCGGCGCGCAGGCATCGACGGTGTCGATCATCAGCTTGGCCACGGTCTCGCGGTGCGCGTCCCAGCCGCCGTCGACCTCGGGATGCACGTGCTGGCAGAACAGGCTCGCGACGTGCTGGCCGGGCGGCGCCAGCGTGTCGTCGAGCGTCGACGAGATCACCAGTTCGACGATCGGCGCGCGCGCCCAGCCGGGGTTGTGCGCCTTCGATTTCGCGTCGAAGTAGGCGGTCTCGAAATACTGCAGCGACGGGCCGACGAGGATGCCGCTCTGGTGGTGCGGCTGCAGCTGCGTGCCGGGCGCGGCGGTGAAGTCGGGCAGCTCCGACAGCGCCACGTTCATGCGGAACGTGCCCGAACCGCAGCGGTAGCGCGCGATGCGCTGCGCGGTGTCGTCGTCGAGGTGCTCGCGCGCGACGAGCTTCGTATACAGCAGCTTCGGGTTGAGATTGGACACCACGGTCTTCGCGCGCAGCTCGCGGCCGTCGGCCAGCGCCACGCCCACCGCGCGGCCGTTCGCCACCAGCACGCGCTCGACCGCCGCGCCGCTGTGCACCTGCACGCCGCGCGCGGCGCATTCCTTCGCGATCGCCTGCGTGATCGCGCCCATGCCGCCGATCGCATGGCCCCAGACGCCGGTCTTGCCGTTGACCTCGCCGAACACGTGGTGCAGCAGCACGTAGGCGCTGCCCGGCGTGTACGGGCTGGCGAAGTTGCCGACCACCGAGTCCCAGCCGAGTACGGCTTTCAGCGGCTCCGATTCGAACCAGTGGTCGAGCAGTTCGCCGGCGGACTTGGTGAACAGGTCGAGCAGGTCGCGACGGCCGCGCAGGTCGAGGCGCTTGAGCCGCTTCGCCACGTCGTACGAGGCCAGCCAGCCGGCCAGCGACAGCCGGTCGCCGAGGTTGGGCGGCGTGCGCTGCATCAGCTCGCGCAGCACCGCGACGACGCGGTCGAGCATGGCGTTGTACTCGACGAGCTGCTCCGCATCGCGCGGCGACCAAGCCTGCAGCGAAGCGGCGGTGTGCTCTCCACCAAGGCGGAAGGCGCGGCCGTCGGGCAGCGGCAGGAAGTTCGCGTAGGGCCGTTCGACCACGCGCAGGCCGTGCTCGGCCAGGCGCAGGTCGCGAATGACCTTCCGATTGAGCAGGCTGACGGTGTAGCTGGCGGTGGAGTTGCGGAAACCGGGATGGAATTCCTCGGTGACCGCGGCGCCGCCGACCACGCCGCGACGTTCGAGCACCGCCACCTTCAGCCCGGCACTTGCGAGGTAGGCGGCGCAGACGAGGCCGTTGTGGCCGCCGCCGATGATCAGGACGTCTTGGTCGTCGCGCATGGTCGTCCGATAGGTGGGTCTGGCCGGTCATTCCGGATCATATGCGTCGCCTCGAAGCTGTCATCCCGAGCGCAGCGAGGGATCTTGCTTCAGCGCAAGCGGATGCGGGATCCCTCGCTGCGCTCGGGATGACAGTGTGGGAGGCGGGATGGGCAGGTTCAACCGGGTCGTATACGGGCCAACAGTCGTGCGACGGCGTCGGCAAGGCGCGACGCGGCATCGGGGCGCCCCAGCGCCGCCGCGGCGCGGGCGGCGTCCGGCAGCCGTGTCGGCGATTCGAATGCCTCGCGCAGCACCCCGGCCAGCGATTCCGGCGTGAGCCCGGCTTCGTCCAGGTGCCAGCCCACGCCGGCCTGCGCCAGCGTCTGCGCGTTGCGGCGCTGTTCCTCGCGCGCACCACCGTGAGGCAGCGGGACGAAGATCGCGGGGCGGCCGATGGTCAGCAGGTCGGCGGCCGTGGTGGCGCCGGCGCGGGTGACCACCAGGTGCGCCTCGCGCAGGCGCTCGCCCATGTCGTCGAAGAACGGACGCACGGTGGCGTCGATGCCGGCGCCGCGCAGCTGCGCGATCAGCGCGTCGGCATCCTCGCCCCGGTACTGCAGCGACAGCTGCAGACGATGGCGCAGCGCCTCGGGCAGCAGCGCCAGCGCCGGCGGCACCACGCGCCCGAACACCGCCGCGCTCTGGCTGCCGCCGACCACCAGCAGCCGCAGCGGACCATGCGCATGGAACGGCGGATAGTCGCCGCGCGCGTCGAAGATGGCGCGGCGCACCGGGTTGCCGGTCTCGACGATCTTCGCCGCGTCGAAACCCTCGACTCCGGCCACCGCCGGGAACGAGGTCGCCAGCGCGTCGGCGAAGCGCAGCAGCCCGGCATTGGCCTTGCTCAGCCGCGTCGCCTGCTCGTGCAGCAGCAGCGGCAGGCCGAGGCTCTTCGCCGCCAGCGCCGGCGCGAAGCTGGGATAGCCGCCGAAGCCGACCATCAGCGCGGCGCCGCGGCGCTTGAGGTCGCGGCGCGAGGACAGCACCGCGCGCAGGATGGTCAGCGCGGCCATCGCCTTCTTCGCGACGCCGCCTTCGAGCGAACTGGCCGGCAGCACGACGTGCGGGATCCCGGCCAGCGCCTGCGCGTACTGCGCGCCGCGGCGCTCGGTGTGGATCACCACGCCGAAGCCGCGCGCCATCAGCTCGCGCGCCAGCGCCTCGGCGGGAAACAGGTGGCCGCCGGTGCCGCCGGCGGCGAGGGCGATGGTGGTGCGGGCGGCGGCAGGCGGCATTGGTCAGGGGGATTCGAAAACGGCGAAGCACTATAGAGCGTCGTCGCCGCAGCCGCAGCGGCGACGGACGATGAGCGCGCCCGCCGCCTTTCTCCCGCAGCCGGCGCTGCATGTCCGTGTCATCGCTCTTGCCGTCGTCCTTGTCATTTCGACCGCAGGGAGAAATCTCTTGTCCGGCCGCGGGAAGGAGATTTCTCCCTGCGGTCGAAATGACAGGATTCTTCCCTGCGGAAACAATGGCATTGCTTCAGGCGCACCCATTTCCCGCCCCCCGGATGGATGGCGCCGAACGCCATTCGAGTCGAACCCCGGGCGGGCCGATGGTTCCCGTCGAGACGATGAAGCGATTGCGTCCGTCGACACGCCGTCCGGCATGACTTTCGTCATGGGGTCACCGCCGCGCGGTCTGTACCATATCGGCGGTCAGCATTGCGCCGCTGTCAGCCAGCCGCCCGCTCGCGCGTTTCCCTCCCCTTCCCCCGGCCGCCACAGCGGCCGGTCGCTTCGCATGCACCCACGGATCCCCCGATGAACCTGAAAGGCCTCGCCAAACCCGCACTGATCGTCGCCGCCGTCATCGTCGCGGGCCTGCTGCTGTGGCGGGGCTTCGGCAGCGGCGAGGATGCTACGGCCCCGGGCGGACGCGGCGGCTGGGGTCCGAACGGCGAACGCCCGCCGACGCCGGTGCGCGTGGCCGTCGCCGCGCGCGAGCCGCTCGCCGTCCAGGTCAAGGCGCTGGGCACGGTGACGCCGCTGCAATCGGTGACCGTGCGCCCGCGCGTGGACGGCGAGCTGCTGCGCGTGGTGTTCGAGGAAGGCCAGCAGGTGCAGGCTGGACAGCTGCTGGCGGAAATCGATCCCGCTTCGTTCCGCATCCAGCTGGCGCAGGCGCAGGGCCAGCAGAAGCAGAACCTGGCCGAACTGGAGAACGCGCGCATCCAGCTCAGGCGCTACCAGGACCTGTCGCAGGGCTCGTACGTGTCCGCGCAGGACGTGGCCAACCTGCAGGCGCAGGTGCGCCAGCTCGAAGGCCGTCGCGAGATCGACCAGGCTGCCGTCGACGAGGCGACGCTGCAGCTGCAGTACACGCGCATCGTCGCGCCGGTGAGCGGCCGCGTCGGCCTGCGCGCGGTGGACGCCGGCAACCTCGTCAACAGCAGCGATCCCGACGGCATCGCCACCATCGCCCAGACGCGCCCGATCAGCGTGCTGTTCTCGGTGCCCGAGAACGTGCTGTCCCCGGTCATCGACGCGGTGCGCCGCGATCCCGGCCTGCGGGTACAGGCCTGGGACCGCGAGGAGCGTCACGTGCTCGCCACCGGCAGGCTCGGCAGCGTCGACAACCGCATCGACACCGAGACCGGCACGCTGAAGCTGCGCGCCCTGTTCGACAACGGCGACGACGCCCTCTTCCCCAACCAGTTCGTCAACGCCCGCCTGCAGCTGGGCAACGATGAAACCCTGGTGATCCCCGACGCCGCGGTGCAGTTCGGCAGCCAGGGCACCTATGTGTACGTGGTCAACGACGACGACACCGCCGGCGTGCGCCCGGTGGTGCTCGGCGGCAGCAACGACGGCCGCATCGCCGTGCTCGAAGGCCTCGAGGCCGGCACGCGCGTGGTGCTCGAAGGCATCGACCGCCTGCGCGAGGGCGCGAAGGTGGAGATCGTCGACACCGACGCGGCGCCGGACGCCGGCGAACAGGCCACGCAGGACGCCGGGCCCGCGGCATGAACCTCTCGCGCCCGTTCATCCTGCGCCCGGTGGCGACCACGCTGCTGATGCTGGCGCTGCTGCTGTCGGGCCTGTTCGCCTACCGCCTGCTGCCGGTCGCGGCGCTGCCGCAGGTCGACTACCCGATCATCCAGGTGCTCACGCTCTATCCCGGCGCCAGTCCGTCGGTGACCACCAGCGCGGTGACCGCGCCGCTCGAGCGCCGGCTCGGGCAGATCCCCGGCCTCAACCAGATGTCGTCGACCAGCTCCGGCGGCGCCTCGGTGATCACCCTGCAGTTCGCGCTGGAGGTGGACCTGGGCGTGGCCGAGCAGGAAGTGCAGGCCGCGATCAACAGCGCCGGCAGCTTCCTGCCCAACGACCTGCCGATGCCGCCGGTGTACCGCAAGGTCAACCCGGCCGACACGCCGATCATCACCCTCGCCATCACCTCGCGGACGATGGCGCTGCCCGCGGTCTACGACCTGGTCGACACGCGCATGGCGCAGCGGCTGTCGCAGCTGCCGGGCGTGGGCCTGGTGAGCCTGGCCGGCGGCCAGCGGCCGGCGGTGCGCATCCAGGTCAATCCCTCGGCGCTGGCCTCGGCCGGCGTCGGCATGGACGACATCCGCTCCGCGATCGCGGCGGCCAACGTCAACATGCCCAAGGGCAGCTTCGACGGCCCCACCCGCGCGATCATGCTCGACGCCAACGACCAGATGCGCTCGGCGCAGGAGTACCGCCAGCTCGTGATCAGCTGGCGCGACGGCGCGCCGCTGCGGCTGGGCGACGTGGCCACGGTCGAACAGGGCGCCGAGAACCGCCAGCTCGCGGCGTGGTCGGGCGAGGTGCCGGCGATCCTGGTCAACATCCAGCGCCAGCCCGGCGCCAACGTGATCGAGGTGGTCGACGGCATCCAGGCGCTGCTGCCGCAGCTGCGCGCGGCGATGCCGACCGCGGTCGACGTGACCGTGCTCAGCGATCGCACAGAATCGATCCGCGCCTCGATCAAGGGCGTGCAGCACGAGCTGCTGCTCGCCATCGGCCTGGTGGTGCTGGTGACCTTCGTGTTCCTGCGCACGATCCCGGCGACCATCATCCCCAGCCTCGCGGTGCCGCTGTCGCTGGTGGCGACCTTCGGCTTCATGCTGCTGGCCGGGTTCTCGCTCAACAACCTCACCCTGATGGCGCTGACCATCGCCACCGGCTTCGTGGTCGACGACGCGATCGTGATGCTGGAGAACGTCGCGCGGCACCTGGAGGAAGGCAAGTCGAAGCTGCAGGCCGCGCTCGACGGCGCCCGGCAGATCGGCTTCACCCTGATCTCGCTGACCGTGTCGCTGATCGCAGTGCTGATCCCGCTGCTGTTCATGGGCGACGTGGTCGGCCGCCTGTTCCACGAGTTCGCGATCACGCTGGCGGTGGCGATCGCCATCTCGCTGGTGGTCTCGCTCACGCTCACGCCGATGCTGTGCGCGCGCTTCCTCAAGGCCGGCCGCGACCACGGCATCGCCGAGGGCGACGACGCCCACGCCGCCGGTGCCGAAGGCGACATGTTCGACCGCGTGATCGCTGGCTACGACCGTGCGCTGCACTGGACGCTGGCGCGGCAGCCGCTGATGCTCGGCATCACCGTGGCCACGCTGGCGCTCACCGTCGCGCTCTACGTCGCGGTGCCCAAGGGCTTCTTCCCCTCGCAGGACGCGGGCCTGATCCAGGGCATCAGCGAGGCGCCGGCCTCGATCTCGTTCCAGGCGATGTCGCAGCGGCAGCAGGCGCTGGCGAACGCGATCCTCGAGGATGGGGACGTGGCCTCGCTGTCCTCGTTCATCGGCGTCGACGGCAGCAACCCCACGCTCAACACCGGCCGCTTCCTGATCGAGCTCAAACCGCACGCCGAGCGCGACGCCGGCGCGCACGCCATCATCGCCCGTCTGCAGCGGCGCGCGAACGACGTGCCCGGCATCGCGCTGTACCTGCAGCCGGTGCAGGAGCTGAGCATCGAGGACCGCGTCAGCCGCGGCCAGTACCAGTTCGCGCTGACCAGCCCGGATTCGGCCGCGCTGGCGACGTGGACGCCGCGCATGATCGAGCACCTGCGCGGGACCGGCGCGCTGGCCGACGTCTCCGGCGACCTGCAGGACGACGGCCTGCAGGCCTGGGTGGACATCGACCGCGACGCCGCCGCGCGCCTCGGCATCCAGGCGTCCGCCATCGCCGACGCGCTCTACGACGCCTTCGGCCAGCGCCAGATCTCGACCATCTTCACCCAGGCCAACCAGTACCGCGTGGTGCTGGAGGCGGACGCGCAGTTCCAGCTCGGGCCGGACGCGATCGAGCGCATCTACGTCGCCACCGCCGACGGCGGGCAGACGCCGCTGTCGGGCATCGCCCGCGTGAGCACGCGCACCGCGCCGCTGCTGGTCAGCCACATCGGCCAGTTCCCGGCGGCGACGGTGTCGTTCAACCTCGCACCGGGCGCATCGCTGGGCGAGGCGGTGGCGCAGGTCGAGTCCGCGCGCGAGGCGATCGGCCTGCCGGCCTCGGTCGAACTGCGCCTGCAGGGCGCGGCGCAGGCGTTCCGCAATTCGCTCTCCAGCACGCTGTGGCTGATCCTGGCCGCGGTGCTGGTGATGTACATCGTGCTGGGCGTGCTCTACGAGAGCTTCATCCACCCGGTGACGATCCTCTCCACCCTGCCCTCGGCCACCGTCGGCGCGTTCGCGGCGCTGCTGCTGAGCGGGCGCAGCCTCGACCTGATCGCGGTGATCGGCATCATCCTGCTGATCGGGCTGGTGAAGAAGAACGGCATCATGATGGTCGACTTCGCGCTCGAGGCCGAGCGCGAGCAGGGCCTGTCCCCGCGGCAGGCGATTCACCGCGCGGCGCTGCTGCGCTTTCGCCCGATCCTGATGACCACGCTCGCGGCGCTGTTCGCGGCGATCCCGATGATGCTGGCCAGCGGCTCGGGCGCGGAACTGCGCCAGCCGCTGGGACTGGTGATGGTCGGCGGGCTGCTGGTGAGCCAGGTGCTGACGCTGTTCACCACGCCGGTGATCTATCTGTTCTTCGATCGGTTAACGCGCGGGAAGGCGCAGGCGACCGCCGCAGACGGCGAAGCGATTGCCGGCTGATGGACACCCGGCGCGTCAACCTTTCCCGCATCTTCATCGAGCGCCCGGTCGCGACGATCCTGCTCGCCGTCGCCGTGGTGCTGGCCGGCGTGCTCGCCTATCGCATGCTGCCGGTGGCGCCGCTGCCGCAGATCGACTACCCGGCGATCCAGGTCACCGCCAACCTGCCCGGCGCCAGTCCGGAGTCGATGGCCGCGACCGTGGCCACGCCGCTGGAGCGCGCGCTCGGCACCATTCCCGGCCTCACCCGCATCAGCTCCAACAGCACCCAGGGCTCGACCCGCATCGAGCTGCAGTTCTCGCTCGACCGCAACGTCGACGAGGCCGCGCGCGAGGTGCAGGCGGCGATCAACGCCGCGCGCGCGCAGCTGCCCTCGGGCATGCCGGGCATGCCGCAGTACCGCAAGATCAATCCCTCGCAGGCGCCGATCCTGGCGCTGGCACTGAGTTCGTCGACGATGACGCCGGGCCAGGTCTACGACGTCGCCTCGACCATCATCGCGCAGAAGATCGCGCAGATCCCCGGCGTGGGCCAGGTCGAGGTAGGCGGCAGCTCGCTGCCGGCGGTGCGCGTGTCGCTCAATCCCAACGCGCTCAACCAGTACGGCATCGCGCTGGACGAGGTCGCCGGCGCGATCCGCAACGCCAACGCCCTGCGTCCGCTCGGCCACGTGGTCCGCGACGACCGCCAGTGGCAGGTCGAGGCCAGCCTGCAGCTGCGCACCGCGGACGAGTACCGCGACCTGGTCGTGACCTGGCGCAACGGCAGCGCGGTGCACCTGCGCGACGTGGCCGAGGTCAACGAAGGCACCGAGAACCGCTACGCCGCGGGCTTCCACAACGACCGCGACGCGGTGCTGCTGGTGGTCAGCCGCCAGCCGGGCGCCAACATCATCCGCACCGTCGACGCGATCCACGCGCAGATGGACACGCTGCAGGCGCTGCTGCCGGCCGGCGTCGACATGAAGCCGGTGATGGACCGCTCGCCGGTGATCCGCGCCACCATGAACGAGGCCGAGACCACCCTGCTGCTCGCGGTCGCGCTGGTGGTGCTGGTGGTGCTGGCCTTCCTGGGCAGCTGGCGCGCGGCGCTGGTGCCGACGCTGGCGATCCCGGTGTCGCTGTTCGGCGCGCTGGCGATCATCTGGCTGCTCGGCTTCTCGCTCAACACCATGTCGCTGATGGCGCTGATCGTGGCCGCGGTGCTGGTGGTGGACGACGCCATCGTGGTGCTGGAGAACATCTCGCGCCACATCGACACCGGCCTGTCGCCGTGGAACGCGGCGATGCGCGGCGCCGGCGAGGTCGGCACCACCCTGCTGTCGATGAACGTCGCGCTGGGCGTGGTGTTCGTCTCGATCCTGTTCCTCGACGACTTCGTCGAACGCCTGTTCCGCGAGTTCTCGCTGACCCTGGTGGCGGCGATGACGGTCTCGCTGCTGGTCTCGCTGAGCCTGACCCCGACGCTGTGCGCGCGCCTGCTCGGCGGCCACCGCCGCACCGCGGACGTGCCGAAGTGGCAGCGCCTCGGCACCCACGTCTCCGACAGGCTGCGCGGCCTGTACCTTCGCACGCTCGCCGGCACGCTCCGGCACACCACGCTGGCGCTGCTGATCCTGCTCGGCGCGATCGTGTTCAACGCCTTCCTGTTCGCGAAGGTGCCCAAGGGCACCGTGCCGGAGCAGGACACCGGCCAGCTGCGCGGCTTCGCCCGCGGCGACGACGGCCTCTCGTTCCAGGTCATGCAGCCCAAGATCCACGCCTACCGCGAACTGCTGACGGCCGACCCCGCGATCGCCGACATCTCCGGCTACATCGGCGGCGGCACCGGCGTGAACAACGCCTTCATCATGATCCAGATGAAGCCGCTGTCCGAGCGCGGCACGTCCAGCCGCGAGGTAATCGACCGCCTGCGCGCCAACATGCCGAAGGTGCCCGGCGGCAACCTGTGGCTGTGGGTCGACCAGGACATCCGCATCGGCGGGGGCGGCGGCAGCGGCGAAGGCAACTACGACCTGCAGCTGCTGTCGGGCGACATCGCCCCGCTGCGCGAATGGACGCCGCGCATCCGCGACGCCATCGAGGCGCTGCCGCAGCTGGTGGACGTGGACTCGGGCGGCGACGAGGGCATGCGCCAGGTCGCGCTGGAGATCGACCGCAACGCGGCCGCGCAGCTCGGCATCGACATGCGCACCGTCGCCACCGTGCTCAACAATTCCTTCAGCCAGCGCCAGGTCGCCACGCTCTACGACAGCCTCAACCAGTACCGCGTGGTGATGGAGCTCGATCCGCGCCACACGCAGACGCCGGACACGCTCGACCAGGTGTTCGCGATCGGCGACGACGGCCGGCGCGTGCCGCTGTCCGCCTTCGCCCGCTGGGACTACGGCATGGCGCCCGACCGCATCCAGCATCGCGAGCAGTTCGTGTCGACGCGCATCAGCTTCGCGCTGGCACCCGGCGTCACCCTCGGCGAGGCGGTGGACGCGATCGACCAGGCGATGGCGAAGATCATGCTGCCCAGCGAGGTGCAGGCCAAGCTCGGCGAGGAGGCCGGCAGCCTGCAGGAGATGAAGGATCGCCAGGTATGGATGATCCTCGGCGCGGTGCTGGCGGTGTATCTCGTGCTGGGCGTGCTGTACGAAAGCTACGTGCAGCCGCTGGCGATCCTGTCGATCCTGCCCTCGGCCGGCATCGGCGCGCTGCTGGCGCTGCTGCTGTTCGACGGCGCGCTCGACCTGATCTCGCTGCTCGGCCTGTTCCTGCTGGTCGGCGTGGTGATGAAGAACACCATCCTGATGGTCGACTTCGCGCTGGCCGCGCAGCGCGAGCAGGGACTGTCGCCGGACGCGGCGATCCTCGAAGCGGCGAAGCTGCGCTTCCGCCCGATCCTGATGACCAGTCTCGCCGCACTGCTCGGCATGCTGCCGCTGGTGCTGTCGACCGGCGAGGGCTGGGAGATGCGGCGGCCGCTGGGCCTGGCCATCGTCGGCGGCCTGCTGGTGAGCCAATGGCTGACGCTGTACACCACGCCGGCGGCGTTCCTGGTGCTGGCGCGGGTACGGGCGAGGTTTGCGCGTGCGCCGGGAGTTGCGGCGCAGGGCGTGTCGTGACGGAGATTTCTCCCTTCGGTCGAAATGACACTCTGAAGTTGTCATTTCGACCGAAGGGAGAAATCTTCATCAAGTCTCCACAAAGAACGCCAGCTTGCGCCCCTTCGGCAGCCGCTTCAGCTGCCACTCCGCACGCGACGCCGAAGCCCGGTCCGGATACGCGCGACTGGCGAGCAGCCGCAGCGGCGCGCGCCCGCGCGTATAGCGCGCACCCCTGCCCGCCGCGTGCGCGCGCAGCCGCGCGTCGAGGTCGTTGCTGATCCCCGCATACCAGCTGCCGTCGCGGCATTCGAGCAGGTACAGCCACCAGCCGCCCGTGGCCGCAGGCCCACGCGCATCTTCGCGGTCGATCTCCACAACCATCAGCGCAGCAGGTGCGGCCGGCCGTCGTACCACTCGCGCGCGTTGCGCAGGTGCAGCTTGCGCTCGCCGCCCTGCAGTTCGACGCCGACGCCGAGCACGCCCCACTTCGCGTACAGGTCGCCGGTCTGGTTCTGGCCCTGCAGGCGCATGCGCGCGTCGACGATGAGGCGGTCGTTCGCGGCGTGCATGCGGTCGAGCACCAGGGTATCGCCTTGCCACAGCAGCTGTCCCTGCATCCGCGCCTGCCCCGAATCGACCAGCCTGCCGATCCACGCCGGATAGCCGCCGCGGTCGGAGAACAGCGCGAGCAGAAAGCCGACGTCCTTCATCCGCGCGTCGATGCGCCCGCGCACCGTCGCCGGGCGCCGCCACTCGACGTGCCCACCGCCGACATCGAGCGTGCCCCACCAGCCGGCCTGCGTGCGGCCATCGCGTTCGACGAAGCTGACGTTGCGCAGCTGCACCGACGTCCCGGAAAGGTCGAGGTTGCCCGCCTGCAGGTCGCCGCCGCGCAGGCGACCGTCCACCACGACGTCGCCGGTCAGGCGCACGCCGGCCACGACCAGCTGCGTGCGCTTGCCGTCGACGCGCAGCGTGCCTGCGCCGACCTCGCCGTCGCCGTCCAGCCGCAGGTCGCCCGTCAGCCGCCCGCTGCCGCCGCCGAACTGCACTTCGGCATTGGGCAGGTAGCGGTTGTAGGCGCGCAGGTCGGGAATGTGCGCATCCCTGAACCGCACGCGGCCCTGCAGCGTCTCGCGCATGCGCGCGAGCTCGCGGTCGCCGACGAGGTTGATCTGCAGGTCCTGCCCGGTCACGTACGGCCGCGACCGGTCGGACTCCGGAGACACCTCGAACCGCGCCATCGCCAGGTCCATCCGCGTGCGCTCGCGGCCGTCGGCGTCCCGGTCGATCACCGCTTCCGCGCGCGCCACGCCGTGGATGTGGTTGCCGAGCACCCTCGCGCTGGCATCGACCTGCGGTACCCGGACGACGCTGCCGGCGAGCAGGTGCCCCTGCTCGAGCAGGACGTCGGCCTCGACCGTGCCGTGTCCGTCGAGGTCGAGCCAGCGCGCGCCGATGAACAGGCGCGCCAGCCAGTCCAGCGAGCGGAAGTGCCAGCGTCCCCGCAGTTTGCCGTCGAGCGTGCGCAGGCGATCCTTCCATTCGCCGTCCAGTGGCAGCGTGTTGTCGTCGACGCGCAGGTCGGCGTCGAGCGACAGCAGCTCCGCGTCGGTTTCCGGCAGCTTCGCGAGCAGGTGCAGGCCGCCGCGCGGATCGGCATCCAGCGACAGCGCCAGCGCGTTGTCGTGGCGCGCGCCCTGCGCATCGATCGCGATCAGCGGCGCGTTCCACTCCAGCGTCGAACCCGGCTGCACGCGCCCGCGCACCAGCGCCAGCTTCGCCTGCAGTTCGCCGTCGCCCGGCTGCGTGCTGAAGTCGTAGCCGCCATCCCCGCGCACGGCCGCCTGCAGGGCCGCGCTGCGGCCGTCGACCGCGAGCGTGCCGTCGAGCAGCGCGAACTTCTTCATGCCCGGCGCGTCCTTGCCCAGGTGGCTCGCGATCGCGAACGCGACGTCGATCCGCGCGTCGTGCAGCAGCAGTTCGTCCGACACCGTCACCCGCGCCTGCTCGAAGCTTCCCGTCGACGGCAGGATCTCCATCGGCCCGCCGCGCGTGCGCTTGAGGAAGCCGAACCCGGCCCTGCCCTTGCCGGCGACGACCCAGTTGCCGAAATGCCCGCGCACCAGGCTGTCGCTGCCGATGCGGTCGAAGCGCAGCTGCCAGCCGCCGGCGCGCGCCACCGTCGCCGGCACCTCCTCGCGCGGCGCGATCCGGCGCGCGCCGCCGGTGACCTGGTCGGCGTCGATCCACGGGAAGCGCAGCTCCTTGCGCAGCAGCGGCCACAGCGCGATCCGCCCGCGCGCCGCCTCCGCCTGCACGTCCCAGGCGATGTTGCGGGCAAGCCCCTCGAGGCGGATACCGCGCAGCGTCACCTGCCCGGGCCACAGCGTCAGGCCGCCCTCCCATTGCATGCGGAACTTTTCGGGCTTGCGGTTGACCACGTCGTGCCCGATCGACGTGTTCAGGAACACGTTGCCCGCGACCAGGTACAGCACGTACAGCGCCAGCAGCGACACGGCGGCGCGGAGCAGCCGGCGATGGAGCCGGGGCGAAGTCATGAAGGAAGGCGCTGGCATGCGCGAAGGATGCCCGAATCCCGTCAACGGTGGATGAGGCACGCGCGGGACGGCCCCTTCAGCATCCACGGGACTGGCGGCACTTCCGGTTCCGGTACCGGATTCGCGGTCTCCCCTTGCCGTCCACCGATTCGCGGGGCGACGTCCCCGGGATGGACGCGGACGGGAGCGCACCGAGGACACGGAAGGCGCTCGCATGCGCGCCTGCAGCGACGCGCAGTTTGCGCCGGTCAAACGCGAGTGCTAGCGTCCGCGCGGATTGCCAAGGGAATGCGTGTCTGTGACGGATGTCGAAATCACCAGGCTGCTCGCGCTCGCGCGCGACGGCGAACCGGCGCGAATGGGCGCGGTCTTCGATGCGCTGTATCCGGAACTGCGACGCCTGGCCAACTCGCGCATGTCGGGCAACGAATCGACGCTCACGCCCACCGTCCTCGTGCACGAACTGTTCCTGCGCATCAGCCAGGGCACGCCGCTGTCGGTGGTCGACCGCCAGCACTTCTTCGCCGCCTCGGCGCGGGCGATGCGCTGGATCCTGGTCGAACACGCGCGCCAGCGCGCCACCGACAAGCGCGGCGGCGGCCAGGTGATGGTCGAGCTCGACGACCGCATCCCGGACGCGCCGCCGGCGATGACCAGCGTGCTGCTGCTCGACCAGGGCCTGGACGCGCTGGAGGCGATCAGCCCGCAGCGGCGCAGGATCGTCGAACTGCGCTGGTTCGCCGGCATGGAGTTCGCGGAGATCGCAGGGCTGCTCGAATGCTCCGAGCGCACCGTGTACCGCGAATGGGAACGCGCGCGCGCCTTCCTCCAGGCCATGTTCGACGACGTAAGGGACGACGCCGCCGATGGCGATGGACGCTGACACCCTGGCGCACTGGCGCGCCGCCGACGCCCTGTTCGACCAGTGGCTGGATCTCCCGGAAGACGAACGCGAAGCCTGGCTCGCGGCGCAGGCGCCGGAAGCGCCGGTGCGGCAGCGTCTCGAGCGCCTGCTCGCGGCGCACCTGCGGCCGGACGCCTCGCTCGACCCGCTCGGCCACGGCCTCACCGGCTGCCGGCTCGGCGACTGGACGCTCGGCGACGAACTCGGCCGCGGCGGCATGGCCGTGGTCTACCGCGCGCACCGCGACCAGGGCATGGCGCACCAGCAGGCTGCGATCAAGATCCTGACCCTCGGCGCGCTCGGCGCCACCGGCCGCGAGCGCTTCCAGCGCGAGGCCGCGATCCTCGCCCGTCTCGACCATTCCGGCGTCACCCCGCTGGTCGACTCGGGCAGCACCGGCGACGGCACCTGCTGGCTGGCGATGGCGCTGGTGCAGGGAGAGCGCATCGACGCCTGGTGCCAGGCGCACTGCCCGGACGCGCACGCGATCGTGCGCCTGTACCTGCAGGTCTGCGAGGCGGTGGCCTATGCGCACCGCAACCTGGTGATCCACCGCGACCTCAAGCCCTCCAACGTCCTCGTCGACGGCGAGGGCCACGCGCGGCTGCTCGATTTCGGCATCGGCCAGTACGTCGACGCCGCCGATGAGCGCACGCAGACGATCTGGCGCGCCCTGACCCCCGGCTACGCCGCACCCGAACAGCTGCGCGGCGATCCGCCGAGCACCGCGGTCGACGTCTACGGCCTCGGCGCGCTGCTGCACCGGCTGCTGACCGGCCGCACCCCGCAGGCGACGACCGAAGGCACGCAGACCACGCGCCCGTCGCTGCTGGTGCGCAGCGCGGGCGATGCCTACCACCGCCACTACGTGCCGCTGAAGAACGACCTCGACCGGGTGCTGCTCAAGGCCCTCGCCGAGGAACCCGAGCAGCGCTACCCCACCGCCGAAGCGCTGGCCGACGACCTGCGCCGCTGGCTCGACGGCCGGCCGGTGCTGGCGCAGAAGCCGAAGTTCGGCTACCGCGTGCGCAAGTTCGCGCTGCGCAACAAGGCCGGCGTGACGGCGGGGATATTGCTGGCGCTGAGCCTGGCCGGCGGCGTTGCCGCGACGCTCTGGCAGGCCGGCGAGGCCCGGCGCGAAGCGGCCAATGCGAAAGCCCAGGCCGGGCGCGCGGTCCAGGTGCGCGATTTCCTCGCGCACGTGTTCGAGTCCACCGAGCCCGCCTCGGGCAAGGTACCGAGCGCGCTGGAGCTGCTGGAGGAAGGCGCGCGCCGTGCGCGTTCCGATCTCCTCGATACCGACCCGCTGGCCGCAGCCGACATCCTGATGCTCACCGGCAAGGCAAGGCTGGCGCTGGACGACCTCGACGACGCGCTGGCCGACTTGAAGCAGGCCGGCGAAATCCTGACTGCCCGGAGCCCGGAGGCCCATGCCGAACGCTCGCGCATCGAAACCGGCCTCAACCACGTGCTGCGGGAAACGGGGAAGGTCGACGCCGCCGTCCTGCACGGGCGCCATGCGGTGGAGCTGGGCGCGCTCGCCCTGGCGGACAACGGCGACGCCGTGCCCTACCTCGATGCCAGGATCGGCCTCGGCAAAAGCCTGTACGAAATCGACCGCGACGCATCCCGCGCCGAGTTCGACGAGGTCATCGGCGCGCTGCCCCGATACGGGCTGCGCGATACCCGGGTGCACCTCGACGCCCTCGTCGGCAAGAGCGAATGGTCCTTCCACGACAGCAACGAAGCGTTTGCCAGGCACTCCGAAGAAGTCATCCGCCTGTCGCGACTGGTCAACGGGCCCGACAGCGGCGGGTATGTCCACTCGCTCGCGGACAACACCGTCGTATTCATGGCCGCCGGTGACGACGAGCGCGCGCGCAACACCGCTTTCGAAGCGGTCGAGCTGGCCGATCGCATCTACAGGCAGCCCCATTCGACGAAGGCCCTTGCCTACTGCGCCGCAGGGGGATACCTCTACTACAGCGGACGCGCGGCGGAATCGCTGGAATACTATTCCGTGGCCAACGCGATCCATGCGCAGATCCCCAACAACCAGCACCAGATCCAGTCCTGCATCCGGATGAGCGGGGAGGCGCACCTGGGCGCGGGCGACCTCCATGCCGCACTCAGGGACCTGACGCTGGCCTGGCAGATCGGTGAGCAGCTCGATTTCCGCGTCTCCGCGCAGGGCTCCCATGTTTGCGGCCTGCTGGCCACGACCCGGCTCCGGCTGGGCGAGGTAGGCGAGGCGGAGCGCACCCTCGCCCTGTGCACGGAGACCGAAGGCGCTTCGCTGCTGCAAACGCAGGCGCAGGCGGAGTTGCATTTCAAGCGCGGCCGGATGCAGGAAGCCGCCAGGCTGGCGACCGACATGCGCAAGCGCTATCCACCGACGCGCCTCGCCATCCGCAGGGACCGGCTGCGGCCGTGGATGCTGTCGTGGCTGCTGGCGCAGCGAACGGGCGACGCGGAGGCACGATCGGAACTCATCGCTGAACTGGCCGACGTGCGCGACCTGCCGCCTCTTTCGCACTGCCTCGCCAGCCCCGGCGAACAAACCTGCCTGGCGATCCCGTAGGGAACCTCTGAACAAGTCCGGTTTGTCATTTCGAACGTAGCGGGAAGCGCTTTACAACAGCGAAGCTGGTCAATCCCGTCGAACCAATGACCTGGGTTTCGACCCCGGATCAAGTCCGGGGTCGAAACGACGGTTGTTCAGAGGGTCTTCGGAGATTTCCCCCGGGCGCCGTAGTCCACGCCTGCCGACACCCGTCGTGCATCCCGCCGTGGCAGCGACGACATCGATCGTCGTGCACGCTCGAACGCCCCCCTGTCAGTTCCCGTCGCCGGATCGCGTGGATGATGCGCCCGGTGCCTGCGGACGGCCCGGCTCCCGTTGCAGTCCGCCGAGGCCCGATCCGATGCCCCCCTCCCACCCCTTCCCTGCGGCCGCGCGCGCGGCCGCCTTCCTCGTCCTGCTGGCCCTGCTCGCCGCCTGCGGCGACCGCACGCCCGCCGCCGCCGCGCAGCAGGCGCTGCTGGTCGAACCGCTCGAGGCCAGCTACCGCCAGCTCACCGAACCGTCGGCGGCGACCAGCGACAGCTGCAGCGACGCGCCGGTGCTGGCGATGGCGCTGGACGGCTGGCTCCAGGCGGTGGAGGCGGCCGGCCTGCAGTTCCGCTTCGCCGCGGAAACCGCCGAGGCGCGGCGGCGCACCGCGGACATCCGGACCCGCTGCGCCGACGCCATCGCGGCGCTGGAGGCGGCCACCGCCGCGGCCGCCGCAAACCGTCCCGAACGCAGTCCCGCGACAGGCACCAAGCACACGTCGGCGAAGGCTCCACGGCCCGGCATCACGCCCGACCTGCTCGACGCCTACGCCCGCGGGATCGAAGAAGAGATCGTGCTGATGCGCGCCAGCGGCACCCACTTCGTGTCGCTGTCCAAATACGACGAGCAGGGCCTGCAGGTGGCGGCGGCAGCCGGCCTGCCGCTGCCCGAGTACACCGATCTCCGGCGGGCCGTGCACAAGGTGCTCCAAGAACAGATGATGCACGACCTCTACGCCGGCGCGGCCGGCCGGGCGCGGCTGGCCGGGCTGGAGCCGCACAAGCGCAAGTACGCCGAAGAGGTGCTGGCGCGCGACCCCTTCGCCTCGCTCTCGCCCGCCGAACGCAGCGCGGTGCGGGCACGGCTGGACACGCTGCAGCCGCGCTACGACCGTTACCTGCGCCTCGCCGCCGTCGGCGACTGACGGTCCCGCGCGCATTGCATCCGGCGGCTGTCAGTCGCCGCCGCCGGATCTCGTGGATGGCAGGCCCGGGCGCACCGGGCCCGGCCAGGCCGCCGTTCCGGCCCGTCTTTCCACGAGGCACGATGATGTCGACCCCGCCCCTTCCCGCCGCGCGGCGCAATCCATTCCAGGTCGCGCCCCGCGACCCTGCCGCCGATCCGGCGCCGCGATCGCGCGGGACGGGCCTGCGCAGCGCCTTGCGCACGGCGGCGATCGTCGCGGCCGCGGCATTCGCGACCGCCCTGCTGGCCGGCTGCACGCCCGGCGGCGGCAGTGGCAACGCAGGCGCCGCGCCCGTCGACCTCGGCAGCTTCGACGACCCGATCCGCGTCACCCCGACGCTGGACGAAGCGCGCGCCGTCACCGGGACCATCGGCTATGCCGGCGGCAGCATCAGCGCCACCGCCGAAGACGGCACCGTGTTCACCCTCGACATTCCCGCCGATTCGCTGCGCCAGGTCACCCGGATCACGATGACGCCGGTGACCAAGCTGGACGGCCTGCCCTTCGGCAACGGCACCGACGTCACCGTCGACCTGCAGCCATCCGGGCTGGTGTTCGACTTGCCAGCCACGCTCACGATCGCGCCGGCCACGCCGATCCCGCCCGGCGAGCGGATCCTCTACGGCTATTCGGACGACCGGCTCAGCTTCGCCGAGCCGGTGATGGATGCCGATGGCATCGCGATCGTGGTGACGCACTTCAGCGGCTACGGCGCGGCCAAGGGGTTCATGGGTGATGTGGACGAAGCGCGCAAGCGGATCGGCGGATCGGCGGAGGAACGCATCGCCAGCGAGGTGCGGGCGGTCATGCAGGCGGAGCACCAGGCTGCGCAGCGGGGCGAGGAGCCGGGAGGGAACCTCAGCTATCTGCTCGACCCGTACTTCGAACAGCTCGATCGCGAAGTGATCCAGCCGCGCCTGGCGGCCGCGGGCCAGAGCTGCGCGGCCGGGCGTTCGGCCATCCTGACCGTGCTCGGCTACGCGCGCCAACGCGAGTTGCTCGGATACGAGGACGATTCAAACCTCCTCGACGAAGTCGCCGATCTGATCGAGAACACCGTCGGCCCCAAGTGCATGGACGAGGAATACGAGATGTGCGTGGAACAGCACATCGTCCACCGCATCGTCCCGGCCTACCTGGGGCTTGCAAGGCAGCTTGCATTGCTTGGCATCGAACACTCTCCGGTCCTGGAAAAGATGGAACAACAGGTCGATGGCTGCCTGCACTTCGACCTGGAGTTCAAGGTCGACACGCGGTTCGAGCTGGACACGCGGTCCCTCAACGGCAGCTACCTGTCATTCGCCGAAAGCAGCGAACTGTCCGCGGAAGTCGCGTTCAGCATCGACGGCACGTTGAGCAGCAACACGTCGTACTTCGAGCCCTCCAGCGGACCGATGGAGTCGCTCAAACAGGCGTACACACAGAAGGCCCCCGGATGTATCCCCGGCACGGTGTCGGCCTGGAGCGATACCGGGCATTTCCTCGGCATGGACCTCAGCATCGACCCCGGCGACCTCAACAAGAACGAGGGCAAGGTCGAGTCGATCCGTGTCTGGCTCGAACTGCCCTCGCCCCCGGTGACGATCTCAGGCATGTCCTGCGGCGGCGTGACCGCCCCGCCCGCGGCCGACCTGGTCGGCGCGCCGGGCGCCTACCTGGTGAACCATCGCGACGACCTCATCGACGGCAAGGCGGTCATCGACGACTGGGAGATCCACGGCAGCGAAGTCTTCGCCACCGCCAAGTGGTCCTTCCTCAACGGGCTCGGGCCGATGGGGTCACTGGAAGACGTCGGCACCGCCACCCTGCGCCACACCCCGCGCTGACGCCGAGGCTGCCGCCGCCGCGCGTCCGCAATGGGCCGCGACCTCCCGTTCCTCGCCCCCTGTCAGTTCCCGTCCCGCTTTCTCGTGGATGGCAGGCCCGGATGCACCGGGCACGGCCGGACCGCCATCCGGCGCGTCTTTCTCCTGCAAGGACACGACCATGCCTGTTTCCCCTCTTCCCGCCGCATCGGCCCTGGCGCTCGCGCTATCCGTCGCCGCCCTGTCCGCCCCTGCGCAGGCGGCGCAGGCCGAGCTCTACATCGACGTCGCCACCCACGCCATGCCGGGCATGCCCGGCATGGGCGCGATGGGCCGCATCGCCGGCGCCATGGGCGGCCAGCGTCCCAGCTACGGCATGGCCCGGCATCCGGGCATGCCCGGCAAGTACGCGGACATCGCGCTGTACAACCGAGCCGCACCGGGCCTGCCCGCCGGCCAGGCGGTGCCCAAGAGCCTGCAGCTGGGCAACAGCATCGACCTGCTGCCGCGCGAACAGCGCGAATCCCCCGTCGGCGGCAGCAACGACGGCACCGACGGCCTCGGCCTGGCCGACGGCGGCACCTACAAGGTCCGCTACTACTGGGGCTGCGGCGAGCAGGCGGGCAGCGGCCAGCCGGTCGAGTACTCGATGACGGTCCGCAACGGCAAGGTGGTCCAGGGCGGACGCGCGATGGCGCCGCGCAAGGTGCCGGAGCAGGGCCCCGACATCAGCCCGCAGCACGTGCTGTGGCCGAACCCCGCCGCCCGCCGCTCGATCCCCGACAAGGCCTCGCTCGTCGGCACGCACCAGCTCACCGGCGACGGCCTGTCGGGTTCGATGCAGTTCGCGCTCGGCGACGGCGACGACTTCCTGCCCGCGCTGGAACTCGAAAGCTCCGGCAACCCCCGCGAAGGCATGACCCTGGGCTGGAACGCGGTCGACGGCGCCCGCGCCTACTTCATCCACGCCATGGCCACGCATGGCGACACCGTGGTGATGTGGAGCAGTTCGGAAGACGGCTACGCCGGCCCGGAACTGATGAACTACCTGCCCGCGAACCTGGTAGCGCAGTGGACCGGCAAGCGCACCCTGCTCGGCGCCGACGCGCGCAGCTGCCGGATCCCGACCGAAGTGTTCGCCGGCACCGAGGGCGCGCCGATGGTGCAGATGATCGCCTACGGCAACGAACGCTCGGTGGCGCAGCCGCGCCCGGCCGACGCCGCGCGCGACTGGAGCCCGGCCTGGAACGTGCGCGTGCGCAGCAAGTCCACCGCGATGCTGATGCCCGGGCTCGGCGCAGGCGCCGCGCGCGAGGCCGCGAAGCCGGCGGCGAAGGAAACGGCGAAGGGAATGCTGCGCGGGCTGCTGGGGCGCTGACGCCTGCGGGGCCGGCCTTGGCTCGTCCTGCACCGGATGTTTTCCACGCGGATCAAGCCTCCGTACACCGCAACGCCCCAGGGCCAGTCGCGCACGCGGGCGGGAAAACCGGGTTCCCCGGCCCGTCCATCCTCCAAATGGTTTCCGACACCCACGACATGCACAAGACAAAAACAACGATGACCCTCCTGGCGAGCCTGCTGCTGTCGGGCCTGTCCGCCTGCGAAGGGCACGCCGGCAAGGACGCGATCGCGCCGGAAAAGGGCTATGCCACGGGAAGGGCCGTCGACACGCAGGGCAACCCGATTGCCGGGGCGAAGATACTGCTGGACAACAGCGTCTTCTACGCCTCCTACATCGACGGCACGACGCGCGAAGACGGCAGCTATCGGATCAGGGTGCAGCCCGGCGCATGGAAGGCGGATGCCTCTTTCAGGAAGACGTACAACGGCAGGACCTACGTCCTGGAACTGGATCCGGACAACGACGATTCCTTCAACGAGGACGGCGTCGTCCGCGACTTCACCTGGAAGCTGGAGGGACGCACGCCCGGCAACGAGTACGGCTATTACGGCGGATTCATCCAGCTCAGCCCGGCCGTCGGCTTCTACGAGGACCTGGAAGCCATCGAACTGACCCTGACGCCACATGGCCCGCTGATCGACGGATCACAGGGAAAAACGCTCCGGCTGCGGGTGGGCGACCACTACTGGGTGGATCGCTACCAGATCGAGGACGTCCCGATCGGGCGCTACAGGGTGACCGCGACGCTGCAAGGCGACGACGGTCCCCGCCCGCTGAAGATCCAGGACTGGCATGCGAAAGGCGATTTCGAGCCGGAATTCCAGCTCGATTTCCTGCCCAAGTCCGACAGCGTCCTCAGGATCTCGGCTTCCATCGTCATCGGCGAATGACATTCCACGCAAACACACTCCGGAGAGCAGATCCATGAAACTTCACACCATTGCCCTCGCCGTCGCCCTGGCCACCGCAGGACTGGCACTGTCCGCGTGTACCGTCAGCGACCTCGACGCCGCCCGCGTGGACTGCGGCACCCCCGGTCCGCACGGCGTCGACTGCCAGGTCCGGCGCACCGGCGGCAGCGGCAGCTTCGAGGCCTGCTGGGACCTCGTCATCGCCTGCCGGAACGGTGGCGAGATGACCGGCTCGGCCTGCCACGGGATGGTCGCCGGCGAAACCGAAGGGAGCAAGAATATGGCCGTCGCCGGCTTCTCGAACCAGAACGCATGCGACGTTCCCTCCGCGGGCAGTGTCGAGCGCCTGAAGATCACTTCCCGATGATGCGCCCCGGCATCCGGGCCGCAACGAAGCACTCGTGGCTGGCGGGGCTTGGCGCCGCGTCCCTTATCCTCGCCGCATCCGGCTGCGAAGCGCCGGCGCACGCCGCCGTGGTGAAGTGCTCGGGGTCGGTCGTCGTCGCCGACATCGACGACGACGTGAAAAAGGACTGCACCCTCACCATCGCGAAATTCGATCGGCAGACCTCCGCCGACATCAGGATCGACACCGGGCGACGCCTGGCCTTCGTGAAAGGGCACTTCACCGTGCAGCGGGGGCACGGTGAGGATCTCCCTCCATGGCAGCACCGGCACCGCGGCGGAGGTCGTTGTCCGCCCCGACGGCCCGGGCGACGTCGAAGCCCTGCTGCGCCTGAACCGACGCAACAACGGCTTCCACCTGCGCTTCGAACCGGACGGCGAGGCCGCCGGCCTCGACGGCACGCTTTCCTACGAGGCTCGCTGAGCCGCGGGCTGCATCAGCTGCATCGAAAGCCACGCGCTTCCCCGGACGGAACCACGGCATCACGACGGGCTGGAAACACGCACTCCGACTAGCTTGGAGCCTCTAACAGGATGTCATCCCGAGCGCAGCGAGGGATCTGCTTCTGCGCGTCATGTGCAGACAAGGGTCGAGATCCCTCGCTGCGCTCGGGATGACGGAATTCATTCCGCTAGATGCTCTTGGGAATTACCCAAAAGAAAACCCCGCCGTGAGGCAGGGTTTTCCTTTACTGCATTGACGCGTGATGGGGCGCGGATCAGAAATCCATGCCGCCCATGCCACCCATGCCGCCGCCGTGGCCGCCGCCGGCCGGCTCTTCCTTCTTCGGAAGCTCCGCCACCATCGCCTCGGTGGTGATCATCAGGCCGGCGATCGAGGCCGCGTTCTGCAGCGCAGAACGGGTGACCTTGGTCGGGTCGAGGATGCCGAACTCGATCATGTCGCCGTACTCGCCGGTCGCGGCGTTGTAGCCGTAGTTGCCCTTGCCGTCCTTGACCGCGTTGAGCACCACGCTGGGCTCTTCGCCGCAGTTGGTCACGATCTCGCGCAGCGGGGCTTCCATCGCGCGCAGGGCGATGACGATGCCGTGGTTCTGGTCCTCGTTCGCGCCCTTGAGCTCACCGATGGCCTGCAGCGCGCGCACCAGCGCCACGCCGCCGCCCGGGACCACGCCCTCTTCCACCGCCGCACGCGTGGCGTGCAGGGCGTCTTCGACGCGCGCCTTCTTTTCCTTCATCTCGATCTCGGTGGACGCGCCGACCTTGATCACCGCCACGCCGCCGGCCAGCTTGGCCACGCGCTCCTGCAGCTTCTCGCGGTCGTAGTCCGAGGAGGTTTCCTCGATCTGCGCCTTGATCTGCTTGATGCGCGCCTCGATGCCACCGGTCTCGCCGGCGCCGTCGATGATCGTGGTGTTCTCCTTGGAGACCTGGATCTTCTTGGCGCGGCCGAGGTCGGCGATGGTCGCCTTCTCCAGCTGCAGGCCGACTTCCTCGGAGATCACGGTGCCGCCGGTCAACACGGCCATGTCCTCCAGCATCGCCTTGCGGCGGTCGCCGAAGCCCGGGGCCTTGACGGCGCAGACCTTGACGATGCCGCGGATGGTGTTGACCACCAGGGTCGCCAGCGCCTCGCCCTCGACTTCCTCGGCGACGATCAGCAGCGGCTTGCCGGCCTTGGCCACGCCTTCCAGCACGGGCAGCAGGTCGCGGACGTTGGAGATCTTCTTGTCGTGCAGCAGGATGAAGGGGTCGTCCAGCTCGGCCGACATCGACTGCTGGTTGTTGATGAAGTACGGCGACAGGTAGCCGCGGTCGAACTGCATGCCCTCGACGACGTCGAGCTCGTTGTCCAGGCCCGAGCCTTCCTCGACGGTGATCACGCCTTCCTTGCCGACCTTCTTCATCGCGTCGGCGATGATGTTGCCGATCGACTCGTCGCTGTTCGCGGAGATCGTGCCGACCTGGGCGATGGCCTTGTCGTCGGCGGTGGGCTTGCTGATGTTCTTCAGCTCGGCCACGGCGGCGACGACGGCCTTGTCGATGCCACGCTTGAGGTCCATCGGGTTCATGCCGGCGGCAACCGCCTTGGAACCTTCGCGGATCAGCGCCTGCGCCAGCACGGTGGCGGTGGTGGTGCCGTCGCCGGCGTTGTCGGAGGTCTTGGAAGCGACTTCCTTCACCATCTGCGCGCCCATGTTCTCGAACTTGTCGGCGAGTTCGATCTCCTTGGCGACGGACACGCCGTCCTTGGTGATCGTCGGGGCGCCGTAGCTCTTCTCGAGCACGACGTTGCGGCCCTTCGGGCCGAGGGTGGCCTTGACGGCATTGGCGAGCGTGTTGACGCCGCGCACCATCTTGGAGCGTGCGTCCTCGCCGAAACGGATTTCTTTGGCAGCCATTGGATGAAACTCCGGGATTTGGGATTGGGAATTTGGGATTCGGAAAAGCAGAGGCGACGGATTCGAGTGGGCGGGACCGTGAGCGCAGTGCGCCGTTTCGAATCCCTGATCCCCAATCCCGAATCCCGTCGCGGTGTTCGGCTTTAGCCGAGCACCGCGAAGATGTCGTCTTCCTTCACCACCAGGTATTCGGTGCCGTCGAGCTTGACCTCGGTGCCGCTGTACTTGCCGAACAGCACCTTGTCGCCGGCCTTGACCTTCGGCGCGCGCAGGCTGCCGTTGTCGAGCACCTTGCCCTCGCCCACGGCGACGACTTCACCCTTGATCGGCTTCTCGGTCGCCGAGTCCGGGATCACGATGCCACCGGCGGAGACCTTCTCTTCTTCCATGCGCTTGATGACCACGCGGTCGTACAGCGGCTTGATGTTGCTCATGTTCAATCCTCTTAAGTGATTGATTGGACTGGTAAAGGGGCGGCGATGTTAGCACTCGCACATGACGACTGCCAGCATCGCGGGCGCAGAAATCCCGGACGCGCCGGGAGTGGGCGGGAGATAGGGTGGCGGACGGGGTCTTTCAAGGGGGCGTGGGGAATTTCTTTGCGCGGCTTCGGTTTGCCCCCATCCCAATCCTTCCCCCGCAGGCGGGGGAGGGCCGGGGCGGGGGCCACCGGAGCCACGAAGCCCTCAATCCCCCACCGGCAACTCCAGCGTCTCCTTCACCTCTTCCATCACGATGTAGCTCTTGGACTCGCGCACGTGCGGCAGGGTCAGCAGGGTGCTGCCGAGCAGCCTGCGGTAGGAGGCCATCTCCGAGATCCGCGCCTTGATCAGGTAGTCGAAGTCGCCCGAGACCAGGTGGCACTCCAGCACGTTGGGCAGCCGCAGCGCGGCGCGGCGGAACTCCTCGAAGATGTCGCCGGACTTGTAGGCCAGGCTGATCTCGACAAAGACCAGCAGGCCGGCCTTGACCGCGGACGGCGCCAGCCGGGCGTGGTAGCCGGTGATCACGCCGTCGCGCTCAAGCCGGCGCACGCGCTCGGTGCAGGGCGTGGTCGACAGGCCGACGCGCTCGCCCAGCTCGGTGAACGGGATCCGCCCCTCCTGCTGCAGGATGCGCAGGATCTTGCGGTCGATGCGGTCGAGTTCCCTGGTCTTCATGGTCCTGCCGTCGATCGAATTCCTGGCAAGATTACCTGCCTTCATGCGAATAAACGGCAAATTCCACTGGATTTATCTTCCTATACTGGTCGATGTCCCGCCCCCGCCGCTCGTCATCCCCGCGCAGGCGGGGACCCAGCGTCTTTACTGCCCGCCCGCGCGGAAGACACTGGATCCCCGCCTGCGCGGGGATGACGATCCGGTCATGCGGGCCGTACCCCAAACCACCTGTCTTCCATTGAGGCGAAGGCGATGCGCATCCTGATCCTGGGTTCCGGCGTGATCGGCGTGACCAGCGCCTGGTACCTGCGCCAGCAGGGCCACGAGGTCGTGGTGGTCGACCGCGAGGCCGGCCCGGCGATGGAGACCAGCTTCGGCAACGCCGGCCAGGTCTCGCCCGGCTACGCCTCGCCGTGGCCGGCGCCGGGGATCCCGCTCAAGGCGGTGAAGTGGCTGCTGTCGCGGCACGCGCCGCTGGCGATCAAGCCGAGCGCGGACCCGGCCCAGGTCCGCTGGCTGTGGCAGATGCTGCGCAACTGCACCCACCACCGCTACGCGATCAGCAAGGCGCGCATGGTGCGGCTGGCCGAGTACAGCCGCGACTGCCTGGAGGAACTGCGTCGCGACACCGGCATCGAATACGAACAGCGCACCCTCGGCACGACGCAGCTGTTCCGCACCCAGGCCCAGCTCGACGGCGCGGCCAAGGACATCGCCATCCTGCGCGACTACGACGTGCCGTACGAGCTGCTCGACCGCGCCGGCATCGTCCGCGCCGAGCCGGCGCTGGCGAAGGTTGCGGACACACTGGCCGGCGCCCTGCGCCTGCCCGGCGACGAGACCGGCGACTGCCACCTGTTCACCACCCGGCTGGCGGCGCTGGCCGCGACGGCGGGCGTGGAGTTCCGCCACGGGCAGACCATCGAAGCACTGCAGGCCGAAGGCGACCGCCTGGCCGGCGTGCGCATCGACGGCCGCGTCGAGATCGCCGACCGCTACGTGCTGGCGATGGGCAGCTGGTCGCCGCGGCTGCTGGCGCCGATCGGCATCGACCTGCCGGTGTATCCGCTCAAGGGCTATTCGCTGACCATCCCGATCGCGCGCCCGGAGATGGCGCCGCACTCGACCGTGCTCGACGAGAGCTACAAGGTCGCGATCACCCGCTTCGACCAGCGCATCCGCGTCGGCGGCATGGCCGAAGTGGCCGGCTACGACCTGTCGCTGCCGCGGCGCCGGCGCGAGACGCTGGAGCTGGTGGTGCGCAGCCTGTATCCCGACGGCGGCGATCTCGCGCAGGCAGAGTTCTGGACCGGCCTGCGCCCGTCCACGCCCGACGGCCCGCCGGTGATCGGCGCGACGAAATACCGCAACCTGCTGCTCAACACCGGCCACGGCACGCTCGGCTGGACCATGGCCTGCGGCTCGGCGCGCTATCTCGCCGACCTGGTCGACGGCCGCACGCCGGCGATCGACAGCGAAGGCCTCGACATCTCCCGCTACGACCGCCCGTGGCCGGCGGCGCCGACGGGGTTGCGCTGATGCGCCCGTCCCGCGCCACCATCGATCTCGGCGCCCTGCGCCACAACTACCGCCACGCGCGCAAGCTCGGCGGCGGCAAGGCGCTGGCCGTGGTCAAGGCCGACGCCTACGGCCACGGCGCCGTCGCCTGCGCCCGCGCGCTCGAACCCGAGGCCGACGGCTTCGGCGTCGCCTGCATCGAGGAGGCGCTGGAGCTGCGCGAGGCCGGCATCCGCGCGCCCATCGTGCTGCTGGAAGGCTTCTTCGACGCGGAAGAGCTGGCGCTGGTCGAGCGCCACGACCTTTGGACGGTCGTCGCTTCGCCGTGGCAGGTCGACGCGCTCGAACACCATCGCGCGACGCGCCCGTGGCAGGTCTGGCTGAAGCTCGACTCGGGCATGCACCGGCTCGGCCTGTCGCCGGACGAGTACCTCGATGCCTGGCGACGCCTGCACGCGCTGCCGTGGATCGAAGGCATGGTCGCGATGAGCCACTTCTCGCGCGCCGACGAGCTCTCGCACGCCAGCACCCGCGACCAGCTCGCGGCCTTCGACGCCGCGCTCGCGCAGTTGCCTGCCGGTACCGCGTCAAGCATCGCCAACTCCGCCGCGCTGATGGCCTGGCCCGGCACGCGCCGCGACTGGGTGCGCCCGGGGCTGATGCTCTACGGCTCGCACATGCTCGACGCGCCCCGCGCCGAAGCCGACGCGCTGCGCGCGGTGATGCGGCTCGAGTCGAAGGTCATCGCGGTGCGCGAACTCGCCGCGGGCGAACCGATCGGCTATGCCGGCACCTTCATCACCACGCGGCTCACGCGCGTGGGCGTGGTCGCGGCGGGCTACGCCGACGGCTATCCGCAGTACGCCACCTCGGGCACGCCGGTGATCATCGACGGCCGCCCCGGTGAGCTGATCGGCCGCGTGTCGATGGACATGCTGACCGTGGACCTGACCGACCATCCCGCGGCCGGGCTCGGCAGCCTGATCGAACTGTGGGGACCAAACCTGCCGGTGGCCGAAGTCGCCGCGCGCAGCGGCAACAGCCCGTATCGCCTGCTGACGGGGCTCAAGCGCGTGCCGCGACGGTACTTGGGAGCCGGATAGTCCTCTCGCTCGCCTTCGGCCCGGAACCTGTCGTTTCGACCGAAGGGAGAAATCTGCTGTCCCCAGGCGTGGCACGTGTTGTCGCATCCGCGCGGAGAACGAGATTTCTCCCTTCGGTCGAAATGACAGTTCGGGGAACGACCTCGAGGAGGCACAGGTGCCGTGAAATCAAGCCCCTAGAACCGCCACGCCCCCTGCAGCATCGTCTCGCCGTCGTTGGGCTGGTGCAGGCTGGCGTTGGAGATGTGCCGCGCCAGCAGCGAGAACCGGCCCCAGCGCCAGCCGAAGGTGCTGATGAACTGCGGGTCGCCCGACAGCGCCTCGGTCCAGCCGCTTTGCACGCCGATGCCGAAGCCACCAACCATGCCGCTCGGACGCTCGTAGCGCAGTCCGCCGTGCACGAGGGTGACGTCGTCGTCGTTGTCGAAATCCGAATCGCTGCGCCCGCGCACATGCATCGCGCCGACTTCCCAGTGCAGCGTGCCGCCATGGAACTCCCGCCATTGCGGCAGCCAGGCCACGGCCACGACCGGCGTGTCCTCGTTGCCGCGGGTGAGCGAGATGCCGGCGCCGACCTCGACCTGGGCGGCGGCGGTGGCGCTCCAGGCGCAGAGGAGTAGCGCCACGATGGCCAGGCGGCGCGAAACAGCACGAAACGGTCGCGACATGGGGAAAGGGTGCCGTGGGGGACGGCGAAAGGATAAGACCAGCCGGACGAAAACGCAGCGACCCGGGGTCCCCGCGCACCGGCACGCTGCGTTCCATGCCGCGGCCGCGGTTACGCTATCGGGCCGAACCCCGGGAAGCGCCGCTTGAGCACATCGCCGCCGCCACGCCTGTCCGCCCTCGCCGACGCCGGCTTCGCGCTCGACGCCCGCGCCGGCCCACTGCAGGTCAGCGCCTCGACCCGCGGCGGCGAGGTGTTCGACCGATTCTTCGCCGCCTACGACGGCGCCTTCGTGCTGCCGGACGAGAAGGAGGGCCGCGAGGGCTTCGTCGAATGCCTGGCGCTGAACCACGGCCAGGCGCAGGCGCGGCTGCTGGAACGCTTCGGCCCTTTCCGCGAATGGGTGCTGGTGGCCGAACGCGACGGCGACGTGGTCGGCGGCGCCAACTTCATCTGCCACGCGGTCGCGGCGCGCGACGGCGCGATCGTGCTGGCGATGAACCTCAACTACGTCTTCGTCGCGCCCGGCCACCGCGGCCGCGGCCACCTGCGCGACATGGTGGAGGCGAGCCGGCGGCTGGCGCGGATGTCGTTCGACGGCGACGCCATCGATGCGCTGCCGCTGCTGGTGTTCATCGAGCTCAACGACCCGCTGCTGATGAGCGCCGAGGACTACGCGCTCGACAACGCCGTCGCCGGCGTCGACCAGTTCGACCGCGTCGCGATCTGGGCCAGGCTGGGCGCGCGCATCCTCGATTTCCCCTACCTGCAGCCGCCGCTGTCGGCCAGCCAGGCGGTCGACGACGGCCTGATGCTGGGCGTGGTCGACGCAGGCGCCGGGGCCCTCGACGCCTGCGTGCTGGGCGGCCACCTCGAACGCTTCTTCGCGATCTCGGTGCTGAAGGACGGCGACCCGCGCACCGATGCCGCGACCCGCGCGCAGCTCGACCGCTGCGCGCAAGGCTGCGCGGCCGGCGACGGATTTGCATTGCTCGACCCGCTGCCGCATCTTGCCGCCTTGCGCGCCGCGGCCGACGCCGCGCGCGGCGAGGTGCCGCGCAGGGGATTGCGCGAACGGCTCGCGGGCCTCGGGAATCACTGAACAACTGTCATTTCGAGCGCAGCGAGAAATCTGCCCTTGATCCCCCCAAGATTCCTCTCCCGGATCAAATCCGGGGCAGGAATGACAAACCGGGGCCTTTCAGCGTTGTCCAGAGGCGCGCATCGAAACGGGGACCGCATGACCGCGACCGAACTTCCCACCGAAGACCTGCTGAAGGCCGCGCTGGACCTGCGCGACGGCGACGGTCGCCTGCACGTCACGCTCTCCTTCCTGATCGACGAGCGGCGCATGCAGGCGCTGGTCGCCGACCGCGGGGGCCGTTGCTACTGGAACCGGAAACTGCTGGCCGCGTTGCGCGGTGACGACGCGCAGGACAACAGCGACTACCAGGACAGCCGGCGCCTGGGCCAGGCGATCGAGCCGCTGTTCAACGACATCGCCGACCGCCAGCGCGGCCTGTTCATCCAGGACTTCCTGCTCGACACGCCGAGCGAGCCGCGCCGCGCCGGCGACAGCGACGGCGAGAACGTCTGCGACGAGGTGGAGGTCTCGTTCCCCGCCGACGTGCGCTGGGAGACCGAGGGCGACCGCTTCTCGCTGGCGCTGTCGTCGCCGGTGCGGCTGGCGGCGCGCTGCCGCGCGTTCTGGGTGGCACATTCGAACACCTCGCTGACCTACCACCTGTCGCTGGAACTGCCCTACCGGCACGACCACGCGCACTACTACGCGCTGTCGCTGCTGCAGAAGGCGGTGTTCCCGACCGAGGGAACGCGCTGGGTGGACGCCGCGGACGACAGCGGACTGCGCCTGCATTCGCCGAAGTCGGACGTGCCGCTGTCGCTGCACGACTACGTGGCGGCCACCTTCGAGCGCCATGCGGCGAGCCTGCTGTCGGGCATCCGCGTGATGCTGGGACGCCGCGAGGTCGAACTGGCCGCTCCCGCGCGCGACCGCAGCCTGTGGCAGCGCCTGCTGCTCGATCCCGATCCGGAGGCCGACACCGACATCGCAGCCGACGCCGACAAGGCGGCTTCCCCGGCCACCGGCCGGCGGCCGCTGGGCGAACTGCAGTGCCGCACGGTGTTCCTGCTGCAGGATCCCTACTTCTTCGCGCTGCTCAAGCCGCCGCTGCGCACCGGGCTGCGCGACATGGCCGCGGTCCGCCCCGGGCGCGGCGACGACGGCCGCAACCGCTACGACGAGGCCGACCTGCAGCCGCCGCGCTGCCCGCCGGCGCACCTGGACTATTACTTCCTGTCCGGCTTCCTGCAGAACATCGTCGACTTCCTGCGCCAGGACGTGTCGGAGATCCAGGACGGCACCGACCCGATCTACCCGCCGGCCGGCATCGACGACGACGACAGCCACTTCCTCGTCTACGCCACCCAGAGCTCGGTCTACGAGGTGGTCGCGGGCTCGCGCAGCCTCGAGGTCGGGCGCGGCTGGATCGGCACCTGCCCCTACCTGTTCCTCGTGCACCTGATGACGATGCACAACGAGTCGCTGGTGCGCAAATACGAGGGCATGGTGCGCCGGCTGATCGTCAAGCTCGAGAACGACGGCCTGCTGCACGCCGACGCGGTGAACAACCACCGCGCCTATTCCACCCACGTCGCCGACGAGGCGTTCGAGGCCTTCCGCCGCTTCCGGCTGGAGACCTTCAACCACATCGCCAAGCACCGCTACTTCAACGTGCTGCGCTACGACACCGAACGCGAGTTCTACGAATCGATCGAGACCGTGCGCGGCATCAACCAGCGCGAGGATTACTGGGCCAAGGTGGTCGGCGAACTGGAGCAGACGGTCGACGACCTGCGCGACAACGAGAGGCAGAAGGCGGAGAAGTTCCTCGAGCGCGTGCTGTTCTACGTCGCCTTCCTCGGCATGCTGCAGGTCGTGTTCCAGCTGATCGACTTCGGCTTCGACGGCGAGTGGGGCAAGCTGCGCTACGCGGTGATCGCCAGCGTCGCCACGGTGGCGGTGATGCTGGCGCTGTTCCATTCGCGCGGACTGATCAACGGCCGGCTCTGGCGGCAGGCGCTGCGGTTCCGGCGCACGAAGCGGCCGGACGAACTGCCGCCGCAGCGCTGAGCGGTTGCCGGAACGCTGCGTCCCGGCGGCGCGCGGCGGTGTCGGCTACCCTATCCGGCCCCAGATCCCGTCCCTGCCCCCACGCCGTGACCGCCGTCGCCTGCTTCTGCACCTGCCCGGACGCCGGGACGGCAAGCCGTCTGGCCGAGGCGCTCGTGGGCGAACGGCTCGCGGCCTGCGTCAACGTGCTGCCCGGCATCACTTCCGTGTACCGCTGGCAGGGCGCCGTGGAGCGCGCCGACGAGGTGCTGCTGCTGGCCAAGACGACGAGGGCGCGGCTGGCCGCCCTCACCGAGCGGATCGTCGCGCTGCATCCCTACGAACTTCCCGAAGTGATCGCGGTCGACATCGACGGTGGCCTGCCCGGCTACCTCGCCTGGATCGCCGACGAAACCCGCACTGGAGCCGACGCTTGAACCCGACCGCACCCTGGTGGCGCCGCCTCGCATCGATCGCCCTGTTCGCGGCCGCGCTGCCGGCGCTGGCCGCGGTCGAGCAGGACGAACTGCTGCCGGTCGACGAGGCCTTCGCGCTGGGCGCGCGCGCCGTTGCCCGCGACCGCATCGAGATCGACTGGGCAATCGCCGACGGCTACTACCTGTACCGCCACCGCATCGCGGTGCAGGAGACCGGCGGCGGCTTCAAGGCCAACCCGCTGCAGCTGCCGGCGGGGAAGAAGCACACCGACGAGTTCTTCGGCGAGGTCGAGACCTACCGCAGCCACCTCACCGCCGTGCTGACCGGCGGCGCCGCCGACGGCACCAACGCGCTGACGCTGCAGGTGAAATACCAGGGCTGCGCCGACATCGGCATCTGCTACCCGCCGCAGACGCGCACGCTGCAGGTCGCATTTCCCGTGGGAGCGCCTTCAGGCGCGATCGCTTCATCGCCCGGTCCGGCAATCGCGCCTGAAGGCGCTCCCACGGGAAATGATTCCGGATTCTCGGCGCTCGGGCGCAGCCTGTCCGGCGCACCGGCCGCATCGACGACGCCCGGCATCGGCCGCGACGGCACCGCGCAGGCCCTGCCGCTGCCGCCGGAGCAGGCGTTCGGCTTCGAGGCCATCGCCGGCGACGGCAACACCCTGCTGCTGCGCTTCACGCCGGCGAAGGGCTATTACCTGTATCGCGACCGCAGCAGCTTCCGCCTCGACGGCGCGGACGGCATCGCGCCCGGCACGCCGCGCTGGCCCAAGGGCGTGGCGCATCGCGACGAACATTTCGGCGAGGTCGTCGTCTACTTCGACCAGGTCGACGTGCCGCTGCCGCTGCGCAGGCAGGTGGCGGACGCGGCCCGGGTCACGCTCACCGCGACCTTCCAGGGCTGCCAGGACGAAGGCATCTGCTATCCGCCGATGACGCGCACGGTGGACGTGGCGCTGCCGGCGGGAAGCGTCGAGACGGCGGCAGAGGCCACGCGTGCGCTGGCGGAAGCCGAAGCGGCGCCCGCGCCACTTGCCGGAGGGGCGGGAACACCGGAGTCGGGGTCGATTACCGCATCGGCGATGGACCCGGCGCCAGGCGTGACCGGGGCAGGAATCGACTCCGACCCCTCGCCCGGGATCAACTCCGCGACTGGTGTTGCTTCCGACGCTACCGCCGACAACGCCGTCCGCACGCGCCCGCCCGGCGCGGCGCTGCCTAAGGGCGGCATCCTCGGCGCGCTGCTGCTCGCCCTGCTCGGCGGCCTGGTGCTGAACCTGATGCCCTGCGTGCTGCCGATCCTGTCGCTGAAGGTGCTGGGCGTGGCGCAGAGCGGCGAGAGCCGCGCCCACGCGCGCAGCCATGCGCTCTGGTACACGCTGGGCGTGCTCGCCGCGTTCGCCGCGATCGGGCTGCTGGTGGTCGCGCTGCGCGCCGGCGGGCTGGCGCTGGGCTGGGGATTCCAGCTGCAGCAGCCATGGTTCGTGGCGGCGCTGGTGTACCTGATGTTCGCGGTCGGGCTGAGCCTGTCGGGCGTGTTCACGCTCGGCGGCGGCATCGGCAACCTCGGCCAGTCGCTGGCGGCGAAGACCGGGCCGGCCGGCGACTTCTTCACCGGCGTGCTGGCCTGCGTGGTCGCCAGCCCCTGCATCGCGCCGTTCATGGGCGGCGCGCTGGCGTTCGCGTTCGCCGCCTCGCCGCTGCTGGCGCTGCTGGTGTTCCTGATGCTGGGCCTGGGCCTGGCGCTGCCGTTCCTGCTGATCGGCTTCGTGCCGGCGCTGGCCGACCGGCTGCCCAGGCCCGGGGCGTGGATGGAGACGCTCAAGCAGGTGCTCGCGTTCCCGATGTACCTGACCGCGATCTGGCTGCTGTGGGTGCTGGGCAAGCAGCGCGGCGCGGACGCGATGGCGCTGGTCGCCGCGGGCCTGGCGGTGTTCGCGCTGGCGCTGTGGTGGCACGAGCGCAGGCGCTGGACCGGCGGCGCGCTCGGTCGCGTCCTGGCCCTGCTGCTGGCGGTGCTGGCGCTGGCGCCGGTGTGGAAGGTGGGCTCGCTGCCGCCGCCGGCGCGCGCGGCCCAGTCCGCGGACGGCGAACGCGCCCCTTGGACGCCCGAACACCTGCAGGCGCTGCGCGACGAGGGCCGCGTGGTGTTCGTCAACATGACGGCCGACTGGTGCGTGACCTGCAAGGCCAACGAGAAGCGCGTGCTGTCGCGCGACGCCTTCCGCACGGCACTGGCCGAAGCCGATGCCGCCTACCTCGTCGGCGACTACACCAACACCGATCCCGCGATCACCGCCTTCCTCGACCGGCACAAGGCCGTCGGCGTGCCGCTGTACGTGGTCTATCCGGCTGGCGGCGGCGAGGGCGAGGTGCTGCCGGCGCTGCTGAACGACGACATCGTGGTCTCGGCGCTGCAGCGCGCGGCGCGATGAAGGTCACGCCGCCGCGGATCGTGCTCGCGGCAGCGGTGGCCGGCGCGCTCGGGATCGCGGCCAGCCTCGCGCTCAACGGCCCGGGGCCGCTGCTGGGCACCGAGGCCGGCCAGCGCATCCTCAACGACGCCCTCGTGGCCGGCACACCGACGCCCGCGGGCGTGACCGTCGCCCGCCGCGGCGAGGCGCTGCCGGCAATCCGGCTGGCCACGCTCGACGGCGACCCGATCCACCTCCCGGGCGACTTCGCCGGTCGCCCGCTGCTGGTCAACGTCTGGGCCAGCTGGTGCGGCCCCTGCATCAAGGAAATGCCGGAACTCGACCGCTACGCCCGCGAACAGGGCGAGGGCGGCGTGCAGGTGCTCGGCCTGGCGCTGGACGAGCCGCAGGCCGTGCACGACTTCCTGCAGCGCATCCCGGTGGGCTACCCGCTCGCCATCGACGCGCCCGGCCCGGCGGACGCCGGCGTCCGCCTCGGCAACCCCCGGGGCGTGCTGCCCTACACCGTACTGGTCGCATCCGACGGCCGGTTGCTGAAGCAGAAGATCGGCCCGTTCGCGGATGGCGAGATCGACGGCTGGGCCGTCCCCCAATGATCCACCCCCTTCCGTAGGAGCGCCTTCAGGCGCGATTGCTTCCGCGTCTGGATGCAAGGCAAAAAGCATCGCGCCTGAAGGCGCTCCTACAAGCAAGCTCCCTCCCCCGCTTGCGGGGGAAGGGGCAGACAGTTGCTCCTGCGATCTTCGGGCGTACGGATGCCGCCGGCCGGATCAATCCAGTCCGGCGAACGGCTCACGCCAGGCGTCGATCGCCTCGATCCGCGCGTACCAGTCGCGGACGTGCCGGTACGGCGCCAGCGGCAGGTGCGCGGCCTCGGCGAACGGCAGCACCGCCGCGACACGGAAATCGGCGTAGGTCAGCGCGTCGCCCACCAGCCAGGTCCGGCCGGCGAGACACCCGTCGAGGACGCCGGCGAAGCGGTGGAAGTTCTCCACCGCCTCGTCCACCGCCGCCTGCCGGACGGGACGTTCGAAGAACCGCGGGACGATGATGTGCTCGAAGTACAGGACGTCCCCTGCCCGCGTGAAATGGTGCGCGCTCCAGCTGACCCATTGCATCACCTGTTCGCGGCGGTCGGCGGGCCAGAACCCGTCGTCGAGCAGGGCGGACAACCGCATCGCGATCGCATCCGTCTCCCACAGCGTCTGCGTCTCCTCCACCAGCACCGGCACCAGGGTGTTCGGATTGATCGCCCGGAAGGCGTCGCGGTCCCTGCCCATGGGGTCGGCCCGCACGAACGCCAGCGGAGCGCGCAGGTGGCGCGCCACGGCCACCGCCACCCGCGGGTTGAGGTTGTGCGAGTAATAGAGGGTGCCGAGGGTCCGGGTCTGCATGGTCGGGGGTCCATTTCGGGCGAGGTCCACGGAACGTCGTTCGACGGCACCGCGGATCGACATTCCAACGCACCGGGCGGTGGCCGCAACCGGGCCGGCGTCACGGGCCGTGCGACCGTACCCCGCGGAATCGCCCGGGTTTAGAGTGCCAACTCCAACAACGGCTCAACTTCAGGCAACGTCGGCGAACTGGACAGCATTCGCCGCTTCCCCCAGACTGCGCGCCATTCCGTCCGCGATCCTCCGATGGCCCAGCTGCTGCTCTTGCACGGCCCCAACCTCAACCTGCTCGGCACGCGCGAGCCGGAGGTCTACGGGCACGCCACGCTGGCCGACATCGACGCCGAGCTCCAGGCCCGCGCCGCCGAGGCCGGCCACGTGCTGGACAGCCTGCAGTCCAACGCCGAGCACGTACTGGTCGAGCGCATCCAGGCCGCGCGGACCGACGGCACCACCTTCATCCTGATCAACCCGGCCGCCTTCACCCACACCAGCGTCGCGATCCGCGACGCGCTGGCGGCGGTGGCGATCCCGTTCATCGAGATCCACCTGTCCAACCCGCACGCCCGCGAGCCGTTCCGCCAGCACAGCTACTTCAGCGACAAGGCGGTCGGCGTGGTCTGCGGCTTCGGCGCCGACAGCTACCGCTATGCGCTCGACGCGGCGCTGCGCCGGCTGTCGCCGGGCGCCTGACCCCTTTCCCGTTACGCAACATCCGCACCGGATCCCCAGGAGGCCCCCATGGACCTGCGCAAGCTGAAGAAGCTCATCGAGCTGCTCGAGGAATCGAACCTCGCCGAAATCGAGATCAAGGAAGGCGAGGAGTCGGTGCGTCTGTCGCGCGGCGCCAGCGGCGCCGCGCCGGTGGTCTACGCGCAGGCGCCCGCCGCCGCGCACGCGGCCCCGCGCAGCGCCGAACCGGTAATGCCGATGCTGTCGCCGGTCGACGGCCCCACCGGCGGCCGCGCCGCGGCCGAGGCCGCAGGCTCCGGACTGCCCGATGGCCACGTCGTGAAGTCGCCGATGGTCGGCACCTTCTACGCCTCGCCCGCGCCGGACAAGCCGGCCTTCGTCAGCGTCGGCCAGTCGGTGAAGGCGGGCGAGACGCTGGGCATCATCGAGGCGATGAAGATGTTCAACCCGATCGAGGCCGACGCCTCCGGCACCGTGCTCGCGATCGTCTGCGAGAGCGGGCAGCCGGTGGAGTTCGATCAGCCGCTGTTCGTTATTGGCTGAAGCCAATAACGACGGGATTCGGGATTGGGGATTCGGGATTTGGTGGAAGAGCTGCCGCTGCTGAGGCCTCATGAGCGACTGGACGTTTGGCGCGACGCGATGTCCTTGGTCGAAGCGGTTTACCGCGCGACCGCGGCATTTCCTGCCGACGAACGTTTGGGCCTGATCACCCAGATGCGCCGTGCCGCGATCAGCGTGCCATCCAACATCGCCGAGGGAGCGGCGCGCCGCTCCACTGCCGAGTATCTCCGCTTCCTCTCGATGGCACGCGGCTCGCTTTCGGAGCTTTCCACACAGATCGAGATCGCGCACCGCCTCGGCTTCGGCGACCGGCAAGCCGTCGACCCCGAACTGGTCGATCGCACCTTCGCCCGCCTCAACGCCCTGATCCGCACGCACGAACGCCGCATCCGCGAGCCGGATGCTCCTTCCGAATCCCCAATCCCGAATCCCCAATCCCATGCTCGATAAAGTCGTCATCGCCAACCGCGGCGAGATCGCGCTGCGCATCCTGCGTGCGTGCCACGCGCTGGGCATCCGCACGGTCGCGGTGCATTCCACCGTCGACCGCAACCTCAAGCACGTGGCGATGGCCGACGAGTCGGTGTGCATCGGCCCGGCGCCGTCCAACCGCAGCTATCTCGACATGCCGGCGATCATCGCCGCGGCCGAGGTCACCGACGCGCAGGCGATCCATCCCGGCTACGGCTTCCTGAGCGAGAACGCCGACTTCGCCGAGCGCGTCGAGCAGTCCGGCTTCGTCTTCATCGGGCCGAAGGCCGACACCATCCGCCTGATGGGCGACAAGGTCGAGGCGATCCGCGCGATGAAGGACGCCGGCGTGCCCTGCGTGCCGGGCAGCGGCGGACCGCTCGGCGACGACGTCGCCACCAACCTGAGGATTGCCGCCGAGATCGGCTATCCGGTCATCGTCAAGGCCGCCGGCGGCGGCGGCGGGCGCGGCATGCGCGTGGTGCATACCGAGGCCGCGCTGGCCAACGCCATCGGCACCACCAAGCAGGAAGCCAAGGCCGCGTTCGGCAACGACATGGTGTACATGGAGAAGTTCCTGGAGAACCCGCGCCACGTGGAGATCCAGGTGCTCGCCGACGGCCAGGGCAACGCCATCCACCTCGGCGAGCGCGACTGCTCGATGCAGCGCCGCCACCAGAAGGTGGTCGAGGAGGCGCCGGCGCCGGGCATCACCGATGAACAGCGCGCGGACATCGGCAGGGTCTGCGTCGAGGCCTGCATCCGCATCGGCTACCGCGGCGCCGGCACCTTCGAGTTCCTCTACGAGAACGGCCGCTTCTACTTCATCGAGATGAACACCCGCATCCAGGTCGAGCACCCGGTCACCGAAATGGTCACCGGCATCGACCTGGTGCGCGAGCAGCTGAAGATCGCCTCGGGGCAGAAGCTGTCGATCCGGCAGGAAGACGTCGTACTGCGCGGCCATGCGATCGAATGCCGCATCAACGCCGAGGACCCGGACACCTTCCTGCCCTCGCCCGGCCTGATCCAGCACTTCCACTCGCCCGGCGGCCCCGGCGTGCGCGTCGACTCGCACATCTACGAGGGCTACGCGGTGCCGCCGAACTACGATTCGATGGTCGGCAAGCTGATCGTGCACGGCGCCGACCGCGAACAGGCGATCGCGCGCATGCGCGTGGCGCTGAGCGAGATGGTGGTCGACGGCATCAAGACCAACATCCCGCTGCAGCAGCGGATCATGGCCGACGGTGGCTTCCAGGCCGGCGGCCAGAACATCCACTACCTCGAGAAGCGGCTGGCCGAGCGCAGGGACAAGGGCCTGTCGATCGGCTGATGCGGTGCATGCGCACGCACGCCGGAAGGAGCCGGGCATGAACCTGCTGCGCGGCCTGCGCGCGCGCCTGCGGCGCTGGCTCGGCGACGCGGGCACCGGCTCGCCCGCGGACGCATTCGCGCCCGTCGGATTCGAGCACGACGGCCATGCCGGATGCCTCGACCGGATCGAAGGCGCGCCGCTGCCGATCATGCGCGCCTTCGGCTGGCATGCCGCGCCGTCGCCGCTTCCGCTGCTGCTCGATACGCAGGCGCGCAACGACATCGCGCCCATCGTGTTCTCGCGCATCCTGCGCCCCGACGCGGCGGCGGCGGATCCGCGCCAGGGACCGTTCGCCGGTTTCCGCGCCGACTTCCTCCTCGATCCGGGCGAGCAGCCGCAACGGCTGCGCATCGGCGACCGCACCCTGCATGCCTTCCCTGCGGGCACCGCGTTTGCCACGCTCGATCCGCACTACCGGCACTTCTTCACCCAGGACAAGGTGATGGGCCGCGCCTCGGTCTACGGCTCCGGGCCGCCCACCGACGTCTCGCCCGAATTCAAGGCCTTCACCCTGCTCGCCGCGGGGCGCGTGCTCGACTTCGGCTGCGGCAACGGCGACGTGGTCGCCGACCTGCGCCGGCACGGCCGCGATGCCACCGGCATCGAACTCGACGAACCGAGGATCCGCAAGGCGCTGAAGCCGGAGTCCGTGCCGCACGTCGTGCTGTACCCGGGCGGCGCGCCGCTGCCGTTCGATGCGGAATCGTTCGACTGGATCGTCTCGACCGAGGTGATCGAGCACGTCCCGGACATCGCCCGCTACGTCCCCGAGTTCCACCGCGTGCTGCGTCCGGGCGGCAAGGTGCTGGTGACCACGCCCGACATCACCTCGATCCCGAGCAGCTTCCCCGCGAACTGCGTGCCCTGGCACCTGCTCGAATCCACCCACGTCAACTTCTTCACGCCGGCCAGCGTGGCCGCGCTGTTCGCATCGCACTTCGACCTCGACGCCACCTACTGCCTCGGATCGACGCGGGTCAACGGCTTCTTCGTGCCCGGATCGATCGGCGCGGTGTTCACCCGGCGCTAGACGCGGGTTCCGCGATCCCGCCCGACAGGTCCGCGTGCAGCAGCCGGTGGAACAGGTGTTCGCCGGCCTCACGGCGGATCGACAGGCGGCCGGTGTCGTAGGCGCGCGACTGCAGGCCGCGCTGCACCGACTTGCAGATCGCCATGTCCTCGTCCTGGACGATGTTGCCGACGGCGATGCTGGCCTCGTTGCGCTCGCGCGCGGCGTCGGACACGTCCTCGAACCAGAAGTCGAAGATCACCTCGGTGCGGTCCACGCCCAGCGGCAGCACGAGATTGGTGTCCATCATGCCCTCGTACCAGTTGAACATGAAGTTCGGATGGAACCAGTAGTAGTTCGCGCGCGCGCCGCCGCGCACGGACGCGAACTGCTCGATCTCGCCCTGCACCATCGGCGCCGACTGCAGGCAGTGGTGGCGGCCGTTCTCGATCGTGTACTGCCTGAAGTCCAGCACGCTGTTCAGGCCCTTATGCAGGTGCGGGACGTGGTAGCCGCCGTCGAGGTAGTTGTCGACGAACACCTTCCAGTTGCAGTCGAACAGGTAGTGCTGGCGCGCGAACCAGTGCAGCCGGTCCAGGCGCAGCGCCTTCACCTCAGCGATGACCCTTTCGCCGAGGAATTCCTCCAGGGTCGGGCCATCGCGGTCGAGCCGCACGAACACCCACTGCTCCCAGGTCGCGATGTCGACCGGCACCAGCCCGTGCGCGCCGCGGTCGAAGTGGCATTCGTCGACGAAGCTCGGCGTACCCTTGAGTGCGCCCTCGAGGGTGTAGGTCCAGCCGTGGTAGGGGCAGCGCAGGTTCTTCGCGCAGCCCTGCGCCTGCGTCATCACCGCCGCGGCATGGTGGCGGCAGACGTTGAAGAAGCCGCGCAGCACGCCGTCGCCGCCGCGCACGACGAGGATCGGTTCGCCCGCGATCTCGCAGGTCACGTAGTCGCCGGGCGCGCGCAGCTGGTCCAGCCGCCCGGCGAACTGCCAGGTGCGGGCGAAGACCGTGCGCCGCTCCAGCTCGGCGATGCGCGGATCGATGTACCACGCGGCCGGCGGCGTGCTGGCTTCGGCCAGCGGCAGCGAGGGGTCGTACTGGCGGACGAGGTCGGCGACCGATGCGGTCATGCGGGGCTTCGCGCCTGCGGGCGCGTGGCGGCGATGAGGTCGCCATCGTAGCGCAGGAGGTTCCGGCGTCACGGAGCTGTAGGGGTGGCTTCAGCCGCGGCCTGACGTTCGACGGGTTCGGGAAAGCGGTCGCGCCTGAAGGCGCTCCTGCACGAGTCGTCCTCCGCTTGCCGGTGGACACGCCTTTCGCGGTGAACGCACGCGCCGGACACCGTCGCTGCGGTATCCTGCCGTTTCCCGCCACTTCGCCCGAAGCCACCCTTCGTGTCCCCGGTCCTGCTCCGCCTGCTGCTGTGCCTGTGCCTGCTGCTCGACACGGTCTTGCCGGCGGTGGCCGCGACGCACGTGGCGATGGCGATGCCCGGCGCCGGCCAGGCCGTGCCCGCCGCGGCCGACGACGATGCCGACCGCCGCGACCGTGGCGCCATGGCCGACTGCCACACGATGCGCGATGCCGCGCCGACCCGCGAGGCGCCGCCCGCACAGGACGACGAAGACTGCCTGCAGCGCTGCCTGGACCTGTGCCTGCAGCACGGATTCGCAGTGCTGTCTCCGATGACACCACTGCCGTCGGCAAGCCCCGCGTCAGCTCCGGCCAAGGCATCGCGCGCGCAAGTTCCCGCCCTGCACGCCTTCCCGCCGCTGCGCCCTCCGATCGCCTGAGCCCCTGCCGCGACCGCGGCCCGGAAGCCTCGTCGCCCATCTCCTGCTGCGCGGCGCCTGTCCCGATGCCACCACTGGGCGGACGCGCACGCGCGCCTTCGCCAAGGAGCACAGCATGATCCACCCGAGTCCACGACTCCCCGCGTCCGCGCCGGCTTCTGCCTCGCGCCGGACCTTCGTCCAGGGCCTGTTCCTCGGCGGCGCCGCGCTCGCCGCCGGCACCCTGCGCCGACCCGCGCACGCGCGCGACGCCGCCGTCGCGCGCCCGGGCGCCGAACTCGCCGGCACCGACTTCCGGCTCGACATCGGCTCCACGCCGGTCAACTTCACCGGCCGCACGCGCCCGGCGATCACGGTCAACAGCGCCCTGCCCGCGCCGACCCTGCGCTGGCGCGAAGGCGACACCGTCACCCTGCGCGTCGCCAACCGCCTGCCGCCCGGCGTCCAGACCTCGATCCACTGGCACGGCATCCTGCTGCCGGCGAACATGGACGGCGTGCCGGGCATCAGCTTCGACGGCATCATGCCCGGCGAGTCGTACCTCTACCGGTTCACGCTCCGGCAGTCGGGCACCTACTGGTACCACAGCCATTCGCTGCAGCAGGAGCAGGCCGGGCTGTACGGCGCGATCATCGTCGACCCGCGTGAGCCCGCGCCCTACCGCTGGGACCGCGAGCACGTCGTGTTGCTGTCGGACTGGACCGACCTCGCGCCCGAATCCCTGTTCCTGCGGCTGAAGAAGTCGCCGCACTACGACAACTGGTACAAGCCCACCGTCGCCGATTTCTTCCGCGACCTGCGCCGCGACGGGCTCGCCGCGACGCTCGCGGACCGCCGCGCCTGGGGCGAGATGCGGATGACGCCGACCGACCTGTCCGACGTCAACGCGCACACCTACACCTACCTGATGAACGGCGCCACGCCCGCCAGCAACTGGACCGGCGGGTTCCGGCCCGGCGAGAAGGTGCTGCTGCGCCTCATCAACGCCTCGGCGATGACCCACTTCGACGTGCGCATCCCCGGGCTGAAGATGACCGTGGTCGCGGCCGACGGCCAGTACGTGCATCCGGTCAGCGTCGACGAGCTGCGCATGGGCGCGGCCGAGACCTTCGACGTGATCGTCGAACCTTCCGGCCAGGACGCGTACACGATCTTCGCGCAGGACATGGGCCGCACCGGATTCGCGCGCGGCACGCTGGCGGTGCGCGCGGGGCTGGAGGCGCCCGTGCCCGCGGTCGACCCGCGACCGCGGCTGACGATGGAGGACATGGGCCACGGCGGCCACGGTGCCCCCGGCAAGGCGATGGAAGGCGGCTGCGGCGCCATGATGGCCGCCGAGGGCGGCTGCGGCGCGCGCATGCGCGCCGAGGGCAGCGACGACGCGCACGCGGGCCACGGCGACGGCGGCATGCAGGCGCACCCGGCCAGCGAGGACGGCAATCCGCTGGTCGACATGCAGACCATGGCGCCGACGCCGAAGCTCGACGATCCGGGCATCGGCCTGCGCGACAACGGACGCAAGGTGCTGGCATACGCCGACCTGAAAAGCATTTTCGACGATCCCGACGGCCGCGACCCGGGGCGCACGATCGAGCTGCACCTCACCGGCCACATGGAGAAGTTCTCCTGGTCGTTCGACGGCATCCCCTTCGCCGGCGCCGAGCCGCTGCGCCTGAACTACGGCGAGCGCCTGCGCATCGTGCTGGTCAACGACACGATGATGCAGCACCCGATCCACCTGCACGGGATGTGGAGCGACCTCGAGGATGCCGACGGCGGCTTCATGGTGCGCAAGCACACCGTCGACATGCCGCCCGGCACGAAGCGCAGCTACCGCGTGCGCGCCGACGCGCTCGGCCGCTGGGCCTACCACTGCCACCTGCTCTACCACATGGACGCGGGCATGATGCGCGAGGTGCGCGTGGAGGAAGGCGCATGAAAGCTCCACTGCACCTGCCGCTCCTGTCCTGCGCCGTCGCGCTGGCGTTCGCGATGCCGGTCCGCGCGCAGCATGCGGGACATGCACAGCACGCATCATCTCCGGCCTGCACGCCCGGTCACGCCGCGATGGGGCATTGCACCCTCCCCGCCGACCGCGGCGAAACGCGGAAAGCCCCCGTCACCACCTGCACGTCGGAACATGCGGCCATGGGCCACTGCACGCCGGCGGCGACACCGCCGGACGACGGCTGCCCGCCCGAACACGCCGCGATGGGCCACTGCACGCCTGAACGCGGGGCGCAGGCGCCACGCGAGCCGATCCCGCCGATCACCGACGAAGACCGCGCCGCCGCATTCCCGGTGCTGTCGCACGCGGGCATGTCGCACGGCCCCGCGGTCTACGGCCGGGTGAAGCTCGACCGGCTCGAGGCCTGGGACGGCCGGCATGCGCGCGGACAGTCCTGGGAAGGCAGCGCCTCGATCGGCGGCGACGTCCACCGGCTGTGGCTGCGCGGCAGCGGCCATCGCGAATCGGGCCGCACCGGCTCGTCCAGCGCCGAACTGCGCTGGTCGCGCGCCGTCGCGCGTTGGTGGGACATCGTCGCCGGCGTGCGCCACGACTTCCGGCCCGCCGCCCCGCGCACGCGCGCGGCGGTCGGCGTGCAGGGGATCGCGCCCTACCTGTTCGAGGTGTCCGCGGTCGCCTACGTCGGCGACGGCGACGGCGGCGGCATGTCGGCGAAGCTGGAGGCCGAGTACGACCTGCGCCTGGGCAACCGGCTGATCCTGCAGCCGCTGCTGGAAGTCGAGCTCGAGTCGAAGGACGATCCGCGGCGCGGGACCGGCAGCGGGCTGTCGAAGGCGGAGGCCGGGCTGCGGCTGCGCTACGAGGTCACGCGGCGGTTCACGCCCTATGTCGGCGTCATGCACGAACGCAGCTTCGGGCGCACCGCGCGGTTCCATGAAGCGGACGGCGAGGCCCCCCGCGATACGCGCATGGTGGCGGGAGTGCGCATCTGGTTCTGAAGACCCGACCCGGATTCGGCCCCGGAACATCATCCCGGCATCTCCAGACGTCATCCCCGCGAAAGCGGGGATGACGGGCACAAGGATGTCGCGCAGACGCCCGGGCCGCAGCGATGACCGAGCGGCGGGGGCGTAGCACCGACCTGCGGAATTCGTCCTGTTGATCCGACCCCGATCCTGTAGGAGCGGCTTCAGCCGCGACCGGAATTCAGGCGTCCAGCGCCGCCCGCGGCGGCAGCGACCAGTCGATCGGTACCTGGCCATGGCGCACGAGATACTCGTTCGCCGCGGAAAAATGCCCGCAGCCGAGGAACCCCCGGTGCGCCGACAGCGGCGAGGGATGCGTGGTGCGCAGCACGCGGTGCCGGCGCGGATCGACGATGCCGCCCTTCTTCTGCGCGTAGCTGCCCCAGAGCATGAACACCAGCCCTTCGCGCTCGCGGTTGAGCACGTCGACCACGTGGTCGGTGAAGCCTTCCCAGCCCTTGCCCTGGTGCGCGCCGGCGCGGCCGTCCTCGACCGTCAGCACCGCGTTGAGCAGCAGCACGCCCTGCTTCGCCCACGGCATCAGGTAGCCGTGGTCGGGGCGCGCGATGCCGAGGTCGCGCTGGATCTCCTTGAACATGTTGTCCAGCGACGGCGGCACCGGCACGCCAGGCAGTACCGAGAAGCACAGGCCGTGCGCCTGTCCGTAGCCGTGGTACGGATCCTGGCCGAGGACCACCACCTTCACCGCGTCGAACGGCGTGGCGTCGAACGCGGCGAAGATCTGCGGCCCGGGCGGATAGATGCGCGCGCCGGCCATCTTGCGTTCGCGCAGGAAACTCGACAGCGCCTGCATGTCCTCGCGCGCGAACCAGTCGCCGACGCGCGCCTTCCACGAGGGTTCGAGCCTGACGCGATCCCCGCTCATGGCTCCGGCGGCACCGGCGCGGCCGGCAGCCGCGACAGGCGCAGCTGGAACAGGGCCTTGGTCGCGAGCAGGCGCTCCTCGATCGGCTTGAGCACGAGGTCGTTGGCGCCGTGGCGCAGCAGCGTGGCCTGGTTGTCGCGGTTGTCGTCGCCGGTCATCACCAGCACCGGCAGCCGCCGCTTGCCGTAGCCCAGGCCGTTGCGCACCTTGTTGAGCACGTCGCGGCCGTCGAGCTCGCCCTTGAGGTAGAGGTCGGTCAGCACCAGGTCGGCGCCGGGCGCGCCGTCGGTGTCGGCGTAGGCCTCGAGGTAGGCGATCGCATCCTCGGCGTTGGTGACGTGGGTGACGCGCATCTGGTGCGCCTCGAGCATGCGCCGGATCGCGACCGCGACCGTGCGGCTGTCCTCGATGTACAGCACGTGCGCGTCGGGGATCGGCTGCGGCTGCACGTAGCCGCGGATGAATGCGGCCAGCGCGTTGTGGCCGAGGCTCTTGTCGAAGTAGTCGGTGACGTCCTCGGTGAAGCGGCGGTCCTCCAGGTGCGACTGCACGTCGCCGGAGATCACGATCACCGGCACGTAGCGCTGGCCGCCGGCCTCGCGCACCGCGCGCGCGACCTGCAGGCCGTCGCCGTCGGGCAGCACCAGCGCTGTGGTGACGAGGTCGACGGCCTCGCCGGCGAGGACCTCGCGCGCCTCGGACAGGCTGCCGCCCTCGACCACGCGCACGCCGGGCAGCTCCTTTTCCAGCACGGCATGGATCAGCTTGCGCACCAGCTTCGAGCCGTCCACGACCAGGACGCGCGGCTTGTCGCTCTCGAGATGGCGGAGGTCGTGCTGGTTCATGCGTCGTCAGGTCTCGGTGGGGCGCGTCTGGCGCAGGAAATGGCCGGTGACCAGCCCGGCGCCGATCCAGCCGAGCCCGGTCGAACCCGCCAGCACCGCAAGCGCCCAGCGCAGGTCGATGCCCGCCAGCGCGAAGCGGCTGCCGTAGCTGGCCGCGAGTTCGGCCAGCGGTTCGCGCAGCGCGAGCCCGGTGATCGCCAGCAGCGCGATCGCCAGCGCGCCGGCGGCCATTCCGTACCACGCGCCGAGATACAGGAACGGGCGGCGGATGAAACCGTCGGTCGCGCCGAGCAGCTGCAGCACGCCGATCTCCTCGCGCCGCGACTGGATGTCCAGGCGCACGGTGTTGCCGACCACGAGCAGCGCGCCGAGGCCGAGCAGCATCGCCAGCACGAAGGCCACGCGCCCGCCGAAGCGCAGCCAGGTGTCGAGGCGCTCGCGCCACTGCGCGTCGTGCTGCACCAGCTCGGCCTCGGGCAGCTGCTGCAGCGACGAGGCCACCAGCAGTTCGTCGCCGCCCGGCGTCACCACCAGCACGTGCGGCAGCGGGTTGTCGTCGCCGGCGGCGTCGATGATCCCGGCCAGCGCGCCGTCGGCGCGCAATGTCTCCATGCCCTGCTGCGGCGTGATGTGCTCGACGCTGCCGATGTTGCCGCGCGCGCGCAGTTCGTCGGCGAGCTGCGCGGCGCGCCCGGCATCGACGTCCTGCTTCAGGAACACGCTGATCTCGCGCGAGCGCTCGACGTTGCCGGCGAGCCGCTCGACGTTGCCGAGCACCAGCCACAGGCCGAGCGGCAGGGCCAGCGCCAGCGCCATCACCGCGATCGTGAGCAGGGCCGCCCACGGCTTGCGGAACACGCGGCCGAGGCTGGCGACCAGGCTGTAGAGGTGGTGGTCGATCCAGGTCCCGACCGGCGACGACGGCCTCGCCGTCGCGGCGGCGCGCGGCTCACTCATCGGCCAGGTCCTCCGGCGCGATGTCGTCGACCAGCTGGCCGTGGTCGAGCACCAGCACGCGCTTCTTCATGCGCTTGACCAGGCCGAGGTCGTGGCTGGCGACCAGCACGCTGGTGCCGCGCTCGGGCAGCGAGGCGAACAGCGCCATGATCTCGGCCGACAGCGTGGGGTCGAGGTTGCCGGTCGGCTCGTCGGCGACCAGCAGCCGCGGCTCGCCGACCACCGCACGGGCGATGCCGACGCGCTGCTGCTCGCCGGCCGACAGCTGCGTCGGCAGCGCGCGCTCGCGATCGCCCAGGCCCAGCCGCTCGAGCACGCTGCGCACGCGCTTGCCGATGTCGCCGCGGCGCAGGCCGCGCAGGATCAGCGGCAGCGCGACGTTGTCGAACACGCTGCGGTCGGTGAGCAGGCGATGGTCCTGGAAGACCACGCCGACCTCGCGCCGGTGCAGCGCGACGCGGCGGCCGCGCACCTTCAGCAGGTTGCGCTCGTTGAACACCACCGCGCCGCGGCTCGGCCGCTCGGCGAGGTGGACCAGCTTGAGCAGGGTGCTCTTGCCGGCGCCGGAGTGGCCGGTGAGGAACAGCATCTCGCCGGCGGCGACGTCGAAGCTGACGTCGGACAGCGCCACGCGCCCGCCGGCGTACTGTTTGCTGACGTTGTCGAAGCGCAGGACGGCCATGGCCGTGGAGTATCGCAGAAGTCGCAAATGCAGAAGCGGGACCGGGTCGCGCCTTCCCAACCTGTGTTGCCCACAACGCCCTTCATCCCGGGCGCAGCGAGGGACCTGCTTGTTCTCGTCCTGTCGTGACGACCGGGGGCAGATGACTCCCTGCCGGGATGGCGCGCGGGCAGGATGCAGTCGTTCTTCTTCGCGCCTGTGGCGCCCCCATCCGCCTTCGTCCCCTCGGCAGGCTCGGGGGCAGGCTCTTCCCCGCAAGCGGGGGAAGGATAAGGTCGTTCGCTTTCCTAGTGCTGGCTCTGCGGCGCCCGCGTCACCAGCTTGCGCAACCGCGCACCGATGCGCGACAGCAGCGAAGACTCCGACGCAGCCGGGCCATCGCTGCCGCGTGGACCCGCCTGCGCGCGCGGCGGCTTCGCGGCGGCCTTCGCTTCACGCGGCTGGCCGCGGCCTTCGCCGTGACCGTTGCCGTTCGTCGCCGCTTCCGGCGCACCCTCGACCCGCTGCCCGCGACGCCGGCGACGGCGCTTGCGCGGCGGACGCGATTCGTCCGGCATCGCCGCGGCGACCGCACCGGCGGCGTCGATCACCGGCGACGGCGCGACCGGCGCGGCGGCGGCCACCGGCACCGCCTCGCCTTCCGGCTTCGGACGCGGCGTGCGCGTCCGGCGCGGGTGTTCACCGCCCTCGCCCGAGCTGCGCGGCCCGCTGCGCGGGCCACGACCATCGACCGAACGCCCGCCGCGGCCACCGCCGCGCTTGGCGTCCTCGGCCGCGCGCGCCTCGCGCACTTCGCGGAAGATCTCGCCGATGCTGTCGCCATCGTCGCCGTCGCCGGCGTCCGCGGCGAGGTCGGGCCGCGGCTGCCGCGGCAGCGGCACCAGCAGTTCCGCCGTCACCGGCTCGGACGGAATCCGCTGCTCGATGTAGGCCTCGATGTCGGGCAGGCCCATCGCGTAGCGCTCGCAGGCGAAGCTGATCGCGTCGCCCTCGGCGCCCAGGCGCGCGGTGCGGCCGATGCGGTGCACGTAGTCCTCGGCATCGAACGGCAGGTCGTAGTTGTAGACGTGGCTGACGCCGTCGATGTGCAGGCCGCGCGCGGCGACGTCGGTGGCCACCAGGATCTCGAGCTGGCCGGCCTGGAACTTCTTGAGCAGGCTCTCGCGCTTCTTCTGCGGCACGTCGCCCGAGAGCACGCCGACGCGGTAGCCGGCGCGCTCGAGCGAGCGCGCCACGCGCTCGACGAAGGCCTTGGTGTTGACGAACACCATCGTCCGCGCGCCCTCGCTGCGCGAAAGCAGGCCGATCAGCAGCGGCAGCTTCTCCTCGTCGGACGGGTAGTACAGCCGCTGGCGCACGCGCGCGGCGGTGATCGTCTCGGTCTCGACGACGATCTTCTCCGGCTCGTTCATGTGCTCGTAGGCGAGCTCCAGCACGCGATGGCTGAGCGTGGCCGAGAACAGCAGCGTCTGGCGCTCGGTGCGGATCGGCATGCGCCGCAGCAGGAAGCGGATGTCCTTGATGAAGCCGAGGTCGAACATGCGGTCGGCCTCGTCCAGCACGCAGACCTCGCAGGCGTGCAGCGAGACGACCTTGTGCTGCTTGACGTAGTCGATCAGGCGGCCGGGCGTGGCGATGATGACGTCGGCGCCGTCCTGCAGCATCTGCCGCTGCTTGTCGTAGTCGACGCCGCCGTAGACCAGGGCGAACTTGAGGCCGAGCTCGGGCGCGAGCTTCATCGCGTCCTTGTGGATCTGGATCGCCAGCTCGCGGGTCGGCGCCAGGATCAGCGCACGCGGGTCCTCGGGCTTGCGCTCGGCCAGCGCCGGCTTCGACAGCAGGCGATTGATGACGGTGACCAGGAAGGCCAGGGTCTTGCCGGTGCCGGTCTGCGCCTGGCCGGCGACGTCGCGCCCGGCGAGGGTGATCGGCAGGGTCAGCGCCTGGATCGGCGTGCAGCGGGTGAATCCCGCGGCCTCGAGGCCGGACAGCAGCGCCGGGTGCAGCTCGAAGCTGGAGAAGGTGATGTCGGTAAGGGGTTTGTCGCTCATGAACGAGATGATCCGTGCGGAGTCGGGCGCTTGCGTGGGTGGCGCCCGCATCGCAGACTGCCTGTGGTCGGGGCGTGCGCCGGTGGCGCGGGTTCCCGGGACGGTCGCGGGCAGGGGCGCATGGGGTCGCCCGGGGTTCCCTGACGGGATGGCCCCTTGAATCGGGCCGCGAATCGCCCAAGTTTACCATTCATCCCGGCGCGGCCGCCCCGTCCAGGCCGCGCCCCATCCAGGAGCCCTTTCCGTGAGCGAACACGTCATCCACGCCACCGACGCCGATTTCGACGCCGCGGTCCTGCAGTCCGCCGAACCGGTGCTGGTCGACTTCTGGGCGCCCTGGTGCGGACCGTGCAAGATGATCGCCCCGGCCCTGGACGAACTGGCCGACGACTACGCCGGCAAGGTCAAGATCGCCAAGGTCAACGTCGACGAGAACCGCGCCACGGCGCTGAAGTACCACGTGCGCTCGATCCCGATGCTGCTGCTGTTCAAGGGCGGCCAGGTGCAGGCGACGCAGATCGGCGCGGTCGGCAAGGCGCAGCTGGCGCAGCTGATCGACAAGGCGATCTGACCTACGCCATCGACCCGGAGCCTGCCGGGATCTGCCGAAATCCTGGCCGAAATCCTGTAGGAGCGGCTTCAGCCGCGATGCTCTTCTTCCCGGATCCCGGGGACCGAGCCAAAAGCATCGCGGCTGAAGCCGCTCCTGCCGATCCTGTATGAATGCCGCCGCATCCGGCGCTTGCGGGCTTGCCGGTCACGGTGTTAGCTTTGACCCATCCGGCGTGGAACACGGCGCCGCACCCCGTCTGAAAGACTCCCTCAACAGACCTCCCCGCCCGCTTCCGGGCGCTCGCAGCAAGCGAGGAATTCGCACTTGTCCGACAACACTCCCGAGTCCGGCGACACCGCCGTGAAGCGCGTGCGCAAGACCGCCACGCGCACCCCCAAGGCCAGCAAGACCGAGACCGCCGTCGCCGACGCGCCCGCACCCGCGGCGCCGACGCCTCCGCCGGCTCCACCAGCCCCGCCAGCCCCTCCCGCCGCACCGCCGCCCCCGCCGGCCGCCCCGCGCGCCGCGGACACCGCCGACGCCGGTGGTGCCTCCAGCGGTTCCGAAGGTGGTGGCCAGCCTCCCGCGGGCGAAGGCGGCGAACCGCAGCGCCAGTCCTCCGACGGCAGCCGCAACAACCCCAACAACCCGCAGAACAACAACCGCCGCGACCGCTTCCGCAACCGCCGCGACCGCCAGCGCGACCGCCACCGCGAAGGCGGCCTGCCGCAGGACGACGGCGGCAACGGCCAGGAGCAGCAGGCCCACCGCCTGCCGCCGCCGAACATCCCCGAAGGCTTCCCGCAGTACTCGCTGGGCGACCTCAAGCGCATGCCGGCGCACAAGCTGCTCGACATCGCCGAACAGCTCAACATCTCCGAGGGCGTCGCCCGCGCCCGCAAGCAGGACGTGATCTTCGCCCTGCTCAAGGTGCTCACCCGCACCGGCGAGGGCGTGCAGGCCGACGGCGTGCTCGAGATCCTGCCCGACGGCTTCGGCTTCCTGCGCGGCGCCGAGGCGAGCTACCTCGCCGGCCCCGACGACACCTACATCTCGCCCAGCCAGATCCGCCGCTTCAACCTGCGCACCGGCGACCATCTCTCCGGCCGCATCCGCTGGCCCAAGGACGGCGAGCGCTACTTCGCGCTGAACGTGGTCGACACCATCAACGGCGAGCCGCCGGAAGCGAGCAAGGGCAAGGTGCTGTTCGAGAACCTGACCCCGCTGTTCCCGCGCAAGCGCTTCAAGCTCGAGCGCGGCGACGGCTCCACCGAGGACATCACCGGCCGCATCCTCGATTTGATGGCCCCGCAGGGCAAGGGCCAGCGCGCGCTGATCGTCTCGCCGCCCAAGGCCGGCAAGACGATGATGATGCAGCAGATCGCCACCGCGATCACCACCAACCATCCGGAAGTGCACCTGATCGTGCTGCTCGTCGACGAGCGTCCGGAGGAAGTGACCGAGATGCAGCGCACCGTGCGCGGCGAAGTGGTCAGCTCCACCTTCGACGAACCGGCCGCGCGCCACGTGCAGGTCGCCGAAATGGTGATCGAGCGCGCCAAGCGCCTGGTCGAGCACAAGAAGGACGTGGTGATCCTGCTCGATTCGATCACCCGCCTGGCCCGCGCCTACAACAACGTCGTGCCCAGCTCGGGCAAGGTCCTGACCGGCGGCGTCGACGCCAACGCCCTGCACCGCCCGAAGCGCTTCTTCGGCGCCGCGCGCAACGTCGAGGAAGGCGGCTCGCTGACCATCATCGCCACCGCCCTGGTCGACACCGGCAGCGCGATGGACAAGGTGATCTACGAGGAGTTCAAGGGCACCGGCAACTCGGAAATCCACCTCGATCGCCGCATCACCGAGAAGCGCGTCTACCCGGCGATCGGCGTCAACCTCTCCGGCACCCGCCGCGAGGACCTGCTGATCGAACCCGAGCTGCTGCAGAAGATCTGGATCCTGCGCAAGCTGCTGCACCCGATGGACGAGATCGCGGCGATGGAATTCCTGCTCGACAAGATGAAGAGCACCAAGTCCAACGACGAGTTCTTCGCTTCGATGCGGCGCTGAGGCGCCATCGCATCGCGACACGAAGGCGCCGGGCAACCGGCGCCTTTTGTCTGGTTCTCCTTCCGCCAGCGGAGCGGCCGCGGGCGTTTCCGGCCTCCGGGCGACGGGTGGAACGACCCGCGATCGAGGCGAAGGATCCGCCCACCCGTCGCGCCGGTGGACTTGGCCCGCAACCGGTCGCACCATGGCGCCCAGGGCGCGCACCCGCTTCCGCGGATGCGCGCTCCCGCGCCCCATGGAGCAGGAGGCATGCCCGGCCCGGCCGCCGATTTCCTCGCCAGCGCCCCGTCCCGCCTCGCCACGCTCGACGACGCGCTCGAACGCGCGCCAACGCCGGCCGACGTGGCCTGGACGCTGTGCGAGTTCGCCGGCACCGCACTGGTGCTGGTCGACGCGGTCGTCTACCTGCTCGATCCCGGCGAACGCACGCTGACCCAGCGGGCCGCATGGGGTCCCAAGCGCGCGGCGGACCACGTGCTGGAATCGCGCATCACCCTCGCCCTCGGCCAGGGCATCGTCGGCCACTGCGCGCAGCTGCGCCTGCCGCAGCGCACCGCCGATGCGCGGCTCGACGCGCGCTACGTGGCCGACGACCAGTTCAACCTGTCCGAACTCGCGGTGCCGATCGTGCTCGACGACAGGCTGTTCGGCGTGCTCGACAGCGAACATCCCGATGCGGGCTACTACACGCTCGAACACGAACACGTGCTGGCGGCGATCGCCGAGCGCGGCGCACGACGGCTGCAGATGCTGGCGGGCGGCCCGTCGCGCTGAGCGCCGGGCCGGGCGCTGCGCCCGCTCAGCCTCGCTGCAGCGGAGTCAGCAGCTTCAGCCCCTTGCCGACCTCGTATACGCCACCGGCCACCATCGCATCCGGACTCTCGCCGGAATCCGGATCCTCCTCCACCCACGGCACCTTTTGCCGCGGGCCGGGGATATAGGCCTGCCATTCGCCGTACTTCTGCTTCTCGCCGGCGAACAGGTAATCGACCGGAACGCGGACCGACCAATACTCGTCGTTGGCCGACTCGCCCGTGGTGGGGACCTCGAACCTCCACTTGCGCGCGGCCACGAGCGCCGGCTTGGCCAGCGTGTTCCGCATTGCATTCATCTGCCTTTCGGTACCGATGACCCTCAGGTCCACCTGCTCGACCGCAACATCGTCGACGGCGCCCTGGCGGTTGACCCGCACCACCAGGTACACGGTCCCCTGCACGCCCCTCTCGAGCGCATCCATCGGATATCCCGGCGGAGTCTGCTTCAGCGACCGGATTTCGTCGCTCGGCGTTTGCCGCCAACGCTCCTTGGGGTCGGAAATCGCGTCCTTGCCGAAGTATCCGCTCTGGATCGCGACCCGGTAGTTGCCGTCGTCGAGCCGGTTCGCAACCACGCGCAGGCTCATCAGCGCCTTGGCCTTGCGCGGCCGGCCGTCGAGCAACACCGGTTCGAACCGCCACACTGGCGCCGAATTCTCGACCAGGTTCACGACGAAGCCCGGCAGCTTCTCGCGCTGGTCGATCTCCCAACCGGACACGCTGCCGTCGGGCTCCACCAGCACCATGCCCGTGACCAGCATGCTCAATTCGGCCTGCTCGGGAATCTCCGCGGGCTTCTTCGCGAACGCGCTGGCGCCGATCAGCGCCAGCAGCAGTCCCATCCAGAACCTGGCGGTCATGCCGCACCTCCCTGTTTGTGTCGCGCCGATCCTACTACAGGAAAACCGCCTCCGATCGCGCAGGAACCGCGCCATCGACGCGCAGGGACGCGGTCAGCCCTCCTGCCCGGCGTCCGCCACCACCACCCACATGCGCGGCAGCACCGGCTGGACGCCCGTCGACACCATCGCGCCGGCAGTGGCCGGGGCACCGGATGCCCACGGCGACGTCCCGCGCACGCCGCGGACGAGGTACTCCCACTGGCCATAGGCCACCGGGCGCACCTGGAAGGTGATCGGGACGCGCACCGCCTGTCGCGCGCGCGCATACGGCCCTTCGGCCGGCAGCTTGAACCGCCACCGGCGCACGGCGGCGGCGGCGCTGGCGGTGAATTCGAGCTGGAAGCGCGGCAGGTCGGCGGGATCCGCCGGCACCGCGGTCAGGTCGACCTGTTCGGCGAACACGTCCTCGACGTTTCCGTCGGCATCCAGCAGGAGCTGCATGTAGACGATGCCGCTGGCGCCGATACGGAGCATGCTCCTCGGGTATTCGGGCGGGCCCATGCGCGCCGCCCGCAGCCGCTGCGCCGCCGGCAGCGGCTCGTCCAGGTGCACGCCGTCCAGCCACAGCCGGTAGAGGCCATCGCCGATGGGCGAGGCGCGCAGCCGGACCGTGAAGCGCACTGCACCACTCGGCGGCGCGACATCGGCATCGAACTCGACGCGCCAGTTCGCAACCTGCCTGGCGAGGAACGCCGTCACCTCGTCCGGCACCTGCGCCGCACGATCGATCGCGTAACCGGACACGCGCCGGTCCGCGCCGACCTCCATCCGGCCGGTCAGCACCATGAACCCTTCGACCGGAACCGCATATTCGGCCGCGGCAACGGTGGCCGGTCCGTCGTCCTTCGCCTGCTCTCCGGCGGCTGCCGCCATCGGCGACAGCAGCGCCAGGCACGCGCCGACGGCAAGGGCGAGGCGACGTTCGTGGATCCTTCGAACCATGCCCCGCTCCATTCCCCGTCCGCCGCCGATCCTAGCGCACCGGCGGAACGCGCGACGCCTCAGCCGCGGTCGCGCAGGAACCGCGCCATCGACACGCCGGCCTGCGCCGGGACGTATTCGTGGGCGACGTCGACGAAGCCGCGCATCACCGCGATCTCGCGAGGGGTGCGGTTGAGGGCGTCGCGCGCTTCCGGGTCGGCGCCGGCGCGCAGCAGGCGCTGGGTGACGCGCAGCAGGCCGTGCAGCGCGGCCAGGTGCAGGGGGCCGAAGCCGCGCGGGTCGCGGGCGTCGAGCGAGGCGTCTTCGTCGAGCAGGTGTTCGATCACGGCGAGCAGGACGTCCTCGTCGCAGGCGGTGCCCGGTTCGGCACGCGCGCCGATCAGCAGCAGCAGCGGGGTGACGCCGCCGGCCGCGACCGCGTCGACTTCGGCGCCGGCCAGCAGCAGGGTGTCGAAGAGCGCGAGCAGGCGCGAGCGGTCGCGCGCGGTGAAGCCGTACAGCGCGGCGCAGTGCAGCGGCGTGAGGCCCTGCGCGTCGGTGGCGTGGACGTTGGCGCCGGCGGTCATCAGCCGCGCGCACAGTTCGGGCAGGCCCAGCGCGGCGGCCAGCATCAGCACGGTGACTTCGCCGGGCAGGCGCTGTTCGAGTTTCGCGCCGGCGGCGAGCAGGCGGTCGACGATGTCCGCGTGGCGCATGCTCACCGCGGCCGACAGCGGCGTGGCGCCGGTGTGGGCGACGTGCTGCGGATCGGCGCCGCGTTCGAGCAGCAGTTCGACCACCGCGCGATGGCCGCCGCCGCTGGCGCGCAGCAGGGCGCTGCAGCCCTGCGCGTCGACGGCGTCGACCGGCAGGCCGAGGTCGATCAGGCGGCGCACGGCGTCGGCGTCGCCGGCCATCGCCGCGGCCGGCACGTCGGACGGCTGCAGCACGCGCCGCGGCAGCGTCCAGCCGCGCCAGTCGAGCCAGTCGGCGAGGTCGCGCCGGCCGCTGGCCAGGGCCACGCCGAGCGGCGTCTGCCCGTCCTGCGCGCGCACGTCGATCGCCGCGCCGTGCCGCACCAGCGCCTTGAGCACGTGTTCGCGCGCGAGCGCGGCGGCCAGGTGCAGGGCGGTCATGCCGCGCGCGTCGCGGGCGTCGGCATCGACGCCGATCGCGAGCAGGCGTTCGATCAGCCGGTCCCAGCCCAGGTGCACGGCCAGCGACAGCGGCGGATCGCCGGCGGGCGACGACGCGAACGGATCGGCGCCGCGTTCGACCAGGTCCAGCGCGCACTGCTCCAGCGCGCGCCCGGCCTGGTCGCCGTCCACGCACGCGGCGAGGAAACGGGCCAGTCCGCCGCTGCCGGCCGGCGAGGCGCCGTGGCGCAGCAGCGCCTGCAGCGCGGGCACGGCGGCGGGGACGCGCGCGAGCAGACGGAAGGCCGCGGTCTCGCCGTCGCCGTCGCGCGCTTCGATGTCGGCGCCCTGCGCCACCAGCCAGTCGATGCGCGCCAGCGAGGGCGCTGCTTCATCGTCGAGCAGCAGGCCGCCGAGTTCGGCGGGCGTGACCAGGGCGGCGACGCGCTCGAGGTCCTCGTAGCGGCCGGCGTCCAGCCCTTCGTGCAGCAGCAGCATCGGCGCGCGGTCCTCGGGCGGCGCCTCGCCGGCCTCGGACTGCACGCTGGCCGGCAGCGCGTAGGCCGGATCGAGCAGCGCGACCAGGCGCCAGCGGCCCGCCTCGGCCGCGAGTTCGGCGGCGCGCCTGCCGTCGTTCCCCGGTGCCTGCGGATCCAGGCCCAGTTCCAGCAGGCGCGCGACCAGCGCCGACGACGGCGCTTCGGCGAGGCAGGCGAGCAGCAGCGCGTGGCGGCCCTCCGCGTCGATCGCGCGTGGATCGGCCTTCGCCGCGAGCAGCGCCTCGAAGGCCGGCGCGTGCGCGCCGCGCGCGGCTTCGAGCAGCGGCGTGGCTTCGCGCCCGTCGCGCGCGTGCACGTCGGCGCCGGCATCGAGCAGCGCGGCGACGATCGCGGCGTGGCCCTGGAAGGCGGCCACGTGCAGCGCGGTGCGACCGTCGCGGTCGCGCGCATCGACCTTGGCCTTGTGCCGCAGCAGCAGCTGCACGCCGGCCGGATCGTCCTCATCGCCGCCGGCCGCGGCCAGCAGCGCGGGCGTGCCGTCGTCCACGCCCGGCTTCGCGCCGCGTTCGAGCAGGAAGCGCGCGAGCCGCCAGTTGCCCGCGGCGCAGGCGACGCCGAGCGGGGTCAGGCCTTCGCGGTTCTGCACGTCGAGCTCGGCCGAGGCGTCGCGCAGCAGCGCGGCCACGCCGGGATCGGAGCTGCGCGCGGCGTGGTGCAGCGGGGTGTTGCCGTCGGCGTCGGCGGCGCGCGGGTCGGCGCCGTTGGCGAGCAGGGTCATCACCGCCTCGGGACGGCCGTGCCAGCTGTCGCGCGTGGCCGCCAGCAGCGGCGTCAGGCCGGCATGCGCGGCGTTGACGCCGACGCCGCGGGCAATCAGTGCGCGCAGCAGGCGCAGGTCGGGCAGCACCGCGGCCAGCACCGGCAGGCCGCGCTGGTCGCGGTCGTCGTCCAGCGGCAGCGTGTGCACGTCGGCACCGGCTTCGACCAGCGCCAGCGCCTGGTCGACGCGGCCGGCACGCGCCGCCGCATAGAGCGCGCGGTCGAGGTCGCCGTCCAGCGCCAGCGGCGGCGCCGGCAGGCTCGAGGCGTCGCCCTCCATCTCGACCACCGGGATCGCCAGCACGCCGGGCGCCGGCAGGCGCTGCAGCAGCCAGTGCAGCAGCGGCCAGACAAGCGCGGAAGCGCCGGCCAGCGCCCAGCGCGCCGACGACGGCAGCAGCTGCGGCCAGGCCAGCAGCACGACGCCGGCGAGGATCGCCGCCACGCAGGCGGCCGCGGCGACGCCGTGCCAGCCGGAGGCGTCGCGCTCGCCGAGCGCCTGCCAGTGCCGCGCCAGCGGGCCGCCCTCGCGCTCGGCCGCATGCCACAGCGGCCAGGTACGCCACAGGCCAAGCACGCAGATGCCCACCACCGCGCTCAGCGCCAGCACCGCGCCGAGTCCGTTGCTCTGCAGCACCGCCAGCAGCGGCCACGCCACCAGCCCGGCCGCGAGCAGCGCGCCGCCCGCCCACAACGCCAGCAGCGCGCGCGCGTCGCGCGGCAGGGCCGCGCGATCCAGCGTCCGCCGTTCGCGCCAGCCGCGCACGGCCAGCGCCAGCGCCGGCTGCGCCAGCACGCCCGCCAGCGCCGCGATCGCGCCGCCGACGCCGGCGGCCAAGGCCAGCGCGATGCCGATCGCGGCGGCGGCGGCGGCCTGGCGTCGTGTCGCCGGGGCGTCAGGCATCGGTGCCCCAGTCCTCGCTCATCGGGTCGACGTCCAGCGTCGGCGGGAACTGCAGGTGGAATCCGCGCGCAACCAGGTTGGCGCGGACTTCCTCGGGATTCTCGCGGGCCAGCTTGCGCCCCGGGGTCAGCGCCACGTCGAGCACGAACTGCAGGGCGCCCAGCTGGGTGCGCAAGGGTTCGGGCAGGCGGGAAAAGTCGTCGCGAGCGGCAAGATAAACATAGGTGTCGGCCCGGCGCTGGCTCTTGTAGACGTAGGCGTGCATGTCCGCGCGGTGTCGTGGATCACGGAATTGTGCGGGATTTCCGCGCTGCGGGGAACGTCGGCGACATTCAGGCGGCGTCGACGGGACCCGGTTCGCACGCGCTTGCCACGCGCCAGGGCCGTTTCGCGCGTGCCGCGACGCGGGCCACGGGCACCGTGACCCCCAGCAGGTGTCGCGCGCGGGGCAGCTGCTAGGCTGTCCCGACTTCAGCCCTTCGCCCTGGTTCCAGATGCTTCGACTGCTTCCGCTGTCCTGCCTGCTGCTCGCCGGCCTTGCCCACGCCCAACCCGCGCAACCGCTGTCGATGGACCGGATCATGGCCGATCCCGACTGGGTCGGCCCACCGGTCGAGCAGGCGTGGTGGTCGTGGGACGGCAAGCGCGCCTACTACCCGCTCAGGCGCGAGGGCAGCGGCGTCCGCGACCTCTACGTCCAGGACATCGCCGGCGGCGAGGCGCAGCGGGTCGACGGTCCGTCGCTCGCGGGCGTCGACGCGATCGATCCGGTCCTGGATCCGCAGCGCACGCGCATGGCCTTCGTCCGCAACGGCGACGTGTTCGTGCGCGACCTGCGCAGCGGCGCGCTCACCCAGCTCACCCGCAGCGAGGCCGCCGAGGCCGCGCCGCGCTGGGGCAGCGACGGCGCCCTGGTCTGGCGCAGCGGCCAGGACTGGTTCCGCTGGACCGCGCAGGACGGCACGCCGACGCAAGCGGCGATGCCCAGGGCGGAGGACGATCCCTCGGCGCCGCCCAAACCCGACCTGCTGCGCGAGGACCAGCTGCGCCTGGTCGACACGCTGCGCAGCGAACGCGCGCGCCGCGAGGCCGCGCGCGCGCAGGAAACCCAGTGGCGCCGCGCCGATCCGACGCGCGCGCCGGCGCCGGTGTACCTCGGCAAGGACGTCGAGATCGCCGCCACCGCGCTGTCGCCGGACGGCCGCTGGCTGTTCGTGGCCACCGAGCGCAAGCAGGACGAGCGCGGCCAGGGCGGCAGGATGCCGAAGTACGTCACCGAATCGGGCTACGAGGAATTCGAGGACGTGCGCACGCGCGTCGGCCGCAACGCGCCGCGCGCGCAGGCGTTCTGGCTGTTCGACCTGCGCGACGGCTCGCGTCGTGAACTCAAGCCCGACGCGCTGCCGGGCATCGGTGACGACCCGCTGGCGGCGCTGCGCAAGGCCGCGGGCAAGGAACCACTGAAGGGCCCGCGCGCGGTGCGCGTGGAGGACGGCGGCGACCGCGGCGTCCGCTGGAGCGCGGACGGCCGCTACCTCGCGCTGATGCTGCACTCGGTCGACAACAAGGACCGCTGGCTGGCGACCGTCGAGCCTTCCGCGGCGACGCTGCAGCCGCGCCACCGCCTCACGGACGCGGCGTGGGTCAACTGGGACTACAACGACTTCGGCTGGCTCGCCGACCAGCGCACGCTGTGGCTGCTGTCGGAGGAAAGCGGCTGGTCGCACCTGTACGCCGTCGACGCTGCGCGCGGCCGTGCTCAGGCGCTGACCTCGGGCCGGTGGGAGGTGTCGCAGCCGGCGCTGTCGCCGGACGGCGCGCGCTTCTACTTCACCTGCAACCGCGCGCGCCCGGGCGACTACGAGCTGTGCACGGTGCCGGCCGGCGGCGGCGAAACGCGCGAGCTGACCGACCTCGGCGGCGTCGAGGGCTTCGTGGTCTCGCCGGACGGCACGCGCCTGCTGCTGCGGCATTCGTCGAGCTACGTGCCGCCGCAGCTGGCGGTGGTCGGCGCCGACGGCGACGACCTGCGCACGCTGACCGACACGCGCAAGCCCGAATACCGCGCCTTCGACTGGCTGCAGCCCGAAACCGTGCAGGTACCGTCGAAACACGGCGCCGGCACGATCTGGGGCAAGTACTACGGGCCGAAGACGCTGGAACCCGGCCGCAGGTATCCGGTGGTGCTGTTCGTGCACGGCGCCGGCTACCTGCAGAACGTCAGCGACCGCTATCCGAACTACTTCCGCGAGCAGATGTTCCACAACCTGCTGGTGCAGCGCGGCTACCTCGTGCTCGACCTCGACTACCGCGCCTCCGAGGGCTACGGCCGCGCCTGGCGCACCGCGATCTACCGCAACATGGGCCACCCCGAACTCGAGGACTACCTCGACGGCATCGACTGGCTGGTCGACGCGAAGCAGGCCGACCGCGACCGCGTCGGCATCTACGGCGGCAGCTACGGCGGCTTCATGACCTTCATGGCGCTGTTCCGCGAACCCGGCAGGTTCAAGGCCGGCGCCGCGCTGCGCCCGGTCGCCGACTGGACCCAGTACAACCACGGCTACACCAGCAACATCCTCAACACGCCCGACATCGATCCCGAGGCCTACCGCGTGTCGTCGCCGATCGAATACGCCGCCGGCCTCCAGGACCACCTGCTGATCGCGCACGGCATGATCGACGACAACGTGTTCTACCGCGACTCGGTGGTGCTGGCGCAGAAGCTGATCGAACTGCGCAAGGACAAGTGGGAGATGGCGAGCTATCCGCTGGAGCGCCACGCCTACCAGCATGCGGATTCGTGGTACGACCAGTACCGCCGCATCCTCGAGCTGTTCGAGCGCACCCTGAAGTGAGCGCGGCGGCGGGCACGACCGAGGTCCTGCGCCCGTCGCCGGCGAAATGGCTGGCGATGGTCGCGATCTCTGCGGCCTTCGTCTGGATCGGCCTGCGCATCATGGGTACGCATCCGCTGGTCGCGTGGGCCTGCATCGTGTTCTTCGGGCTGTGCGGCGCGATCGGCCTGCTCAACCTGTTGCCCGGCGCGAGCCGGCTGCTGGTCGACGACGACGGCTTCGAGATGGTCTCCCTGTTCCGGCGCACGCGCGTGCGCTGGGCCGACATCGCCCGCTTCGGCACGATGCGCATCGGCCTCAACACCCTGGTCGGCTTCGATTTCGTCGACGGCTACCGCGGCAGCGACCGACTGCGCCGGGTCAACCGCAGCCTGTCGGGTTTCCAGGGCGCGCTGCCCGATACCTATGGGCTGAAGGCGGGCGAGCTTGCCGCGCGCATGGAGGCGCGGCTGGCCGCGTGGAGGCACGGTTCCGCGGCACGCGGTTGATCCGATGGCATGACGCCTGGAACCTGTCATCCCGATGCCCCAGACCTGTCATCCCGAACGCAGTGAGGGATCTGCTTTCACAGGCTTGCGGACAGAAGATCCCTCACTGCGTTCGGGATGACAAGTTCAACCAATCACGCACAAAGGTCAACCGGCCGCACAGCTCACACGCTCTTGAGCCGCATCCGCTCCTGCCGGTACAGCCGCCCCTCGATGTGCGCGTAGCGGCGCACCTCCTCCAGCTGCCGGCCATAGACGTGCAGCGACACCGCCACCTGCCGCGTGCCGACGTTGCGGCAGGCGTGCAGGTCGTGCGGCGGCAGCAGGCTGATCACGTTGCCGGGCAGCAGACGGTGCAGGCCGCTGGGCACCAGTTCGCTGAGCGCCTCGTATTCGCGCACGCTGCGGAAGTCGACGACCTCCAGCTCGCCGCGCAGCACCGCCTCGATGCCCCAGGTGTCGGCATGGTCGTGGATCGGGCTGGACTGTCCGGGCCCCCAGGTGATCGCGAACACGCGGTAGCCGAACGTCGGCGAGCGGTACAGCTCCCGACGCACGTATTCGCGCGCACCCGGCTGCAGCAGCGACGGCGGCAGTTCGCCGATGTTGCCCAGCAGCCCCTGCAGGTTCTCGACCAGCCGCGGCACGATCTTCGACGGCTTGCCGGCCTTCATCGCGGCGTCGCTCAGCACGACGATGTCGTCGAGCAGCGGGAAAGATTCCTGCTGGACTGCTTCCGGACGATGGCCCATTGCGCGCTCCTCTCCCCACGGTTCGCGCAACGGTGCCCGCGGCCGCGTTAGGCGGCGGTTAATCCGAAGTGATGTGGATGCAACACTGCGACGGCAGGAACGGGATGCCGGGTCCCTGCGCCATCCCGGTCGCGCCTGAAGGCGCTCCTGCAGGTGCGCGATGTCCTGCAGGAGCGCCTTCAGGCGCGACCAAAGGCCCGCCCCCCTTGAACCCGGTCGCCCCACCCATCGCAAGCGACTTCAGTCATCAACGGGGCACCGGACGAAACCAGGCAAGCGGTCGCGCGCAAAGGCGCCCCCACGAATTCAATAGAATTGGCGCCATGGACACCTTCGACGACATCCGCGCCTACCTCTCCGGCCTGCAGGATCGCATCTGCGCCGCGATCGAAACCGCCGACGGCCAAGCGCGCTTCGTCGAGGACGCCTGGCAGCGCGATCCTGCCGATGCGGGCACGCAGCTGCGCGGCGGCGGTCGCACGCGCGTGCTGCGCGACGGCGCGGTGTTCGAGCAGGCGGGCATCGGCTTTTCCGACGTCTCCGGCGATACCCTGCCGCCCTCGGCCACGGCCGCGCGGCCGGAGCTGGCCGGCGCCTCGTGGCGCGCGGTCGGCGTGTCGCTGGTGTTCCATCCGCGCAATCCCTACCTGCCGACCACCCACGCCAACGTCCGCCACTTCCGCGCGCAGCGCGATGGCGAGACCGTCGCCGGGTGGTTCGGCGGCGGCTTCGACCTGACGCCGTTCTATCCCTTCGACGAGGACGTGCTGCACTGGCACCGCACCGCGCGCGCGCTGTGCGGACCTTTTGGCGGACAGGCGCGCTACGACGCGCACAAGCGCCGGTGCGACGAGTACTTCTTCCTCAAGCACCGCAACGAGACACGCGGCATCGGCGGCCTGTTCTTCGACGATCTGCACGGCGACCTCGACCACGAATTCGCCTACCTGTGCGCGGTCGGCGACGGCTTCCTCGACGCCTACCTGCCGATCGTCGAACGCCGCAGGGACACGCCCTACGGCGAGCGCGAACGCGAGTTCCAGCTGTACCGGCGCGGGCGCTACGTCGAGTTCAACCTGGTCTACGACCGCGGCACCCACTTCGGCCTGCAGAGCGGCGGCCGTGCCGAATCGATCCTGATGAGCCTGCCGCCGCTGGTGCGCTGGGAATACGGCTACGCGCCGGAGCCGGGCAGCGCCGAGGCGCGGCTGCACGACTACCTCGTGCCGCGCGACTGGCTGGCGGGCACGTGAGCGACATGGACTCCACTGCGCAGCTGCGCGCCAACCTCGACGCGATCCGCGCGCGCATCGACGTCGCCTGCCACGCCGCCGGCCGCGACCCGGCCGAAGTGCGCCTGCTGCCGGTCAGCAAGACTGTCGACGAGGCGCGGCTGCGCCAGGCCTACGCCATCGGCCTGCGCGAGCTGGGCGAGAACAAGGTGCAGGAGGCAATGGCCAAGTCCGAGGCGATGGCCGACCTGCCCGACCTGCGCTGGGTGCTGATCGGCCACCTGCAGACCAACAAGGCCAAATATGCCGCGCGCTTCGCCGCCGAGTTCCAGGCGCTCGACAGCCTGCGCGTGGCCGAGGCGCTGGACGCGCAGCTGCAGAAGCAGGGTCGGTCGCTCGACGTGCTGGTGCAGGTCAACACCTCGAACGAGGCCAGCAAGTTCGGCCTGCCGCCCGGCGAGGTCGAGGCCTTCGTGAAGCAGCTGCCGGCGTTCTCCTCGCTGCGCGTGCGCGGGCTGATGACGCTGGCGCTGTTCTCGGAGGACGAGGCGCTGGTGCGGCCCTGCTTCGTGCGCCTGCGCGAGCTGCGCGACCGACTGCGCCAAGGTGCGCCCGACGGCGTCGCGATGGACGAACTGTCGATGGGCATGTCGGGCGATTTCGAACTCGCGATCGCCGAGGGCGCGACCACGGTGCGCGTGGGCACCGCCATCTTCGGCACGCGCAGCACGCCCGACAGCGACTACTGGCCCGGGTTCGCCGGCGGCGCGGGCGCGCCGGTGCCATGAGCGGCAAGGCCGCGTTCGCACCCGCCGCGGGCACGCGCCTGGTCGACGTGGTCTCGGTGCAGTCGCAGGTCGCCTACGGCGGCGTCGGCAACTCGATCGCGGTGCCCGTGCTGCAGGCGCTGGGGCTGCAGGTGGCGCCGGTGCCGACGGTGGTGCTGGGCAACACGCCGCACTATCCGACGATGCACGGCGGCGCACTGCCGCAGGACTGGTTCGAAGGCCTGCTCGACGATCTCGAAGCCCGCGAGGTCGCCACCCGCGCGCGCCACGTGCTGGTCGGCTACCTTGGTTCTCCGCAACAGGGACTGGCGCTCGCGCGCTGGCTGGACCGCGTGCGCGAGGCCAACTCGGCGCTGACCGTGCAGATCGACCCGGTGATCGGCGACCACGACACCGGTCCCTACACCGATCCGGCGCTGGTGCCGGTGTGGCGCGACCACCTGCTGCCGCGCGCGCACGGGCTGACGCCGAACCATTTCGAGCTCGAGCAGCTGTGCGGCCGCACGCTGCGCACGCTCGACGACTGCGCGGATGCGGCCGCAGGCCTGCTGGGCGACACCACGCGCTGGGTGGCGGTGACCAGTGCGGCGCCGGAGACGTGTCCGCCGGGAAAGCTGCAGGTGGTCGCGGTCTCGGCCGACGGACGCGAGACGTTCGAGCACGCGCTGGTGCCGCATCCGGTGAAGGGCGTCGGCGACCTGTTCGCCGCGCTCGTGGGCGGACGATTGGTCAATGGCGCCTCGCTGCATGAGGCCGTGCGCCGCGCCTGCGACGACGCGGTCGCCGTGCTGCGCCACGTGCAGGCGCATGGCTGGCAGGAACTCGCCCTGCCCCGCCACCTCGCCCGCAACTTCGGCTGAGCCAACCTGTAGGAGCGCCTTCAGGCGCGACCCACTCGCACGACGGGAATCCAGTGTCCGAGGATCGCGCCAACCATCTCGAAGACGTCATCCCGGCGAAAGCCGGGATCCATTTTGCGGTTGGTCTTCCGTACTTCCCACGTAAAACGAACGTCAAGATCAAAATGGATCCCGGCTTTCGCCGGGATGACGATCGATTTCAGGTGGTATGACGGTCAATTCCGGGATCGCGGCAAGGCTCTTTCGGGTCAGAACGAAGCGTTGAGCTTGATCCAGGCGGTGCGGCCGGGCTCATGGATACGCGCCGGGTCGGCGGGATAGCCGAAGGCGCTGTTGCCGGCGACGTTGAGATGCTCGCTGTAATCGCGGTCGAACAGGTTGTCGATGCCCGCGGCCAGGCGCAGGCGGTCGCCGAAGCGGTAGCCGGCGTTGAGCGAGAACACCGCGAAGCCGCCGCTCGGCCCGAGGTCGCGGCCGACGACGTTGCCCAGCGACGGGCTCACGCGATCCTGCGAGGCCACCAGCCGCAGCAGCGCACCGGCGCTCCAACGCCTGTTGTCGAAGCTCGCGCTCAGTCGCGATTCCAGCGGCGGCATCTGCGGCAGCGCCTGCCCGACCTCTGCCAGTTCGCCCCATGAGTACGCGAGCGTGCCGCCCAGCTTCCAGTGCTCGGCCACGCGCCATTCGACGCCTGCCTCGCCGCCGCGGATGTTCGCATCGGCGTTGCGCGCGCGGGTGGTCGCGCCCATCATCCCGTCCACGTAGTCGAACGCGATGTAGTCCTGCATGCGTCCGGCATAGGCCGATACCCAGGCGTCCACCCGCTTGCCGCCGTAGCGCAGGCCGACGTCCAGCTGCGTGGTCCGTTCCGGGCGCACGCCGGCGAAGGCATTGGCGGCGCCGTCCGGCCCGCGGTTCGGCGAGAACAGCTCCCAATAGTCGGGCATGCGCTGCGTGTGGCCGATGCCCGCGTACCAGCGCAGCGGCTTGCCGGCCGCGTCCTGCTCGAAGCGCGCGAAGGCCGACGGCAGCGTCTCGCCGCGCACCTGGCCGAAGGTCGGATTCGGCATCGGCATCATGCCGCCGGTGGACCGGCGCAGGTCCTCGGCCTCGGCGCGGTCGACGCGCAGGCCACCGATCAGGTGCCGACGCTCGGAAAGATGCCAGTGCAGTTCGGCGAAGGCGCCGGCCTGGCGGAAGCGCGCGTCGACGCTCCACGGCTGCGCGAGGTACAGGTCGCGTCCCGTCGCGCTGCGCTGCGCGTGGCGGCTGCGGCGCGCGTCGACGCCGGTGGTCAGGTCCCAGCCCTCGCCGCGCCATTCCAGCGCCGCGCGCCCGCCCGTCGTGCGATGCGCGACGTTGCTGGCCATCGGCATCGGCATCATGCCGGCCGGGTCGGGATCGCGCAGGGTGTAGTTGTCCATCACGTGGTCGACGTCGTTGTAGTAGGCGTTGGCCGCGATCCCGTCCAGCACGCCGCCGATGGCCTTCTTCTCGAAGCGCAGCCCGTAGCTGGTGCGCTCGAACCGAGCGCCGTCCATGCCGCGTCCGGCGTAGCGCGCCTCGCCGTCGCCGCCGCCGAGGCTGGCTTCGAGCACCGTGTCGGGGTCGGGCGTCCAGCCGAAGGCGATGTCGGCATTCCACTTCTCCCAGGCCGACGGCACGCGTGCGCCGCCGCCGTCGCGATAATCGTCGGCTTCGGAACGATTGGCGGTCAGCCGCGCATAGGCGCGGGGATTGCCGGCCGCGGCGTTGAGCACCTGGTCGTTGCGGCCGTGGCTGCCGGCCAGCAGGCTGCCGTCGAGCCGCAGGCCGGGCTGGTCGAAGTACGGGATCTCGCGCTCGAAGCGCACCGTGCCCGCCGACGCGCCGCCGCCCCAGAGCACCGTCTGCGGTCCCTTGACGATGGTCAGCCGATCATAGGTTTCCGGCGACACGTAGGACATCGCGTTGTCCATGCGCGACGGGCACGCGCCCATCAGCGCGCCGTCGCCCGCCAGCAGGTTCAGGCGCGAACCGAACTGGCCCCGCAGCACCGGATCGCCGTTCGTCCCGCCGCTGCGCAGCGTGGCGAAGCCGGGCACCGTCTTGAGATAGTCGGCGCCGTCGCTCGCCGGCACCGGCTGCCGCGGCAGGCGCGGGTCGGTCACCCAGGTCAGCGACGCCACCGGCGCCACGCCGGTCACCACCAGCGTATCGAGGTTGACCACGCGCTCGGCGCGCGATGCGGACTCTCCCTCCACGGCCAGCGCACCGCCGGCCACCATCTGCGCCAGCGCCATCGCCACGGCCGCGTGCAACGCCCTGCTCTTCATGTCGTCTCCTCCGTTCACGGCGCCATTGCAGCGCCGTCGCGCGCGCGGCGGAAGGGACAAAATGTCCCGATCGCGCGCCGGCTTGACCTGCATCAGGCGCGTTGCGCGAGCGGCCGGTCCCCTGACCCAGGTCAAGGCGGGACCACGTGCTGCCGCGCGATAGTGGAGGTGTCATCGGCGTCGCCGCGGCGCATCGCAAGCGATGCCGCACGGAGCCGACATCCATCCTTCCGGGAGCACGACGATGCAATTCAACATTCCGCTCGACACCGGCCGCATCGACATCGCGGCGCTGGAACGGGAGCTGCAGGCACTGGACCCGGCCGCACTCGCCGACCTCGACGCGCTCAACGGCAGGCTGCGCATCTCGACCAGCCTGGACGAAGGCGACATCGCCGCCAGCCTGTCGGGCATCGGCCATCCGGTCGCTGCGTCGCGGATCGAACGCGAACCCTCGACCTGCTGCGGCGGCTGCGGCGGCTGACCGCCGCCGCGGGCCACGTCGTCCGACGGGACGACCGCGCGCCCCATCAGGAGGAGGCTGCAGCAAAGCTTTTCGCGGATATCCCATACCGTGACAAAAAAGCATCGCGCCTGAAGGCGCGCCTGCAGCCTCCGCAACGGATCGGCGGGCGGCAAGTCCGGTTCCGGCACCGAATTCCGTGTCTGGACCCGTCCTCCCGGCGCCGATAGCCTCGCGATCCGAGGGGACTCAGGGGGCGGATCGGCGGATGTCGCACATCCCGATGATGGCCGGGCACTGGAAACGGATGTCGGCCACGCAGTCGACGTCGTTCCGGCAGCGCCTGCCCGACGCGGGCGTCGGGGGCGCGGGCGGCCCCCTGTCGATCGCGGACGCGATCCGCGGACCGGTGCGCTACCTGCCGCTGGCGTGCTATCCGGGCTGGGTCCTGACCGAGGCCGACCTGGCCACGGGCCACGGCGAGATCGGCACGATCAACATCATGTACGGCCCGGGTGCGATGTGGCTGGTGGACGGCACGTCGCCGAGCATCCACATGCTCAACGCGGGCGAGTTGAGGCCTGCCGCGGACAAGCCTCCGCTCGCGCCCGCGCTGGCACCGCTCGACAGCGACGCCGTCGGCCCGCAGTACCTGCGCTTCTTCTGCGGCGCCGTGTGGGGAGCCGACGGTCCGTTCACGATCGTCGAGGATGGCGACCACCCCGCGCTCGCCGGCGCAACCGGCGACCGCGCATGGCTCGGGCACGTCGGGCCACTGGCCATGCGCGCGGACGGAAGCGACTTCGTCGCCGATGCGATCGTGAACTACGGGCAGGACGTGTTCCGCGCCCGCTTCCGCGTGTCGCAGGGAATGATCTCGATGGAGGACGACGAGATGCTCGCGCAGGGCGTGCTGCCGCCGCGCAGGCACCGTCCGCCGCTGCGCGACCTGCGCCCCGCCGTGCCGGCCACCCCGGAGTCCTGACGCATGCCGTTCGTGACCTCGTCGCACCTGAGGCTTCCCGACGCAGTGTCCGACAGCGGCCTGCTGGTGGGATGGTCACTGGAGGCGCAGCGGCAGCGGCAGCCGTTCGGCTTCTCGTTCGGGCACTCGCTCAAGACGGTGGCGACCGGCTACCTCGACCCGATCGTGCTCAGCGGCGAAGGCCACCTGATGACGATCGCGCCGACCGGCGCCGGCAAGGGCACCGGCTGCGTGATCCCGGCGCTGCTGCGCCACGAAGGGCCGGTGATCGTGATCGACCCAAAGGGCGAGAACGCCGCCGTCACCGCGCGCCGGCGCAGGGAAATGGGCCATCGCATCGTGGTGATCGACCCGATGGGCGTCACCGACCTGCCGAGCGACACGCTCAACCCGCTGGACCTGATCGACATCCACGACGCCAGCGCCGTGGACGAAGTGGCCGTCATCGCCGGGACGCTCTGCCACGTCGCCCGCGACCCGCGTGACACCTTCTGGATCAGCCGCGCGACGCACCTGGTCGTCGGAGCGATCCTGCACGTGCTGAGCGGAGACCGAGGCGGCAGCGCCAGCCTGCTGGACGCGAGCGACCTGGTCAGCCGGACCGCGTCGAACCCGGCCGAAGTCGCCAGCGAGCTCCTGCAATCGAACCACCCGGAAGCGCGGCGCATCGCGCGCATGCTGGAGATCGGCGCCAGCGAGACTATCGGCGGGATCGTCTCCTTCGCCCAGGAGATGCTCAGCTTCCTGCGCGGCGATCGGGTCCAGAGCAGTATCGCGCGCACGTCGTTCGACTTGGACGAGATCACCACCGGCGCGCCGCTCTCGATGTACCTCGTGCTGCCGCCGCACATGCTCGAATCGCACGGCCGCCTGCTGCGCCTGTGGATCGGCACGCTGATGTCGTGCATCACCCGCAGGCGCGCGCGCCCGGAGCAGCCGACCCTGCTGATCCTCGACGAGGCGGCGCAGCTGGGTGAACTTCCGCAGCTGCGCCAGGCCATTACCCTGCTGCGCGGTTACGGCGTGCAGACCTGGAGCTTCTGGCAGGACGTCAGCCAGCTGCAGCTGCTGTACCCGAGGGACTGGAAGACCATGGTCAACAACTGCAGCGTCCTGCAGTGCTTCGGCGCGTTGAACCAGATCGCCGCCAGCGACATGTCCGCGCTCACCGGATTCTCCGACGGCCTCGGCGTGCTCGACCTGCAGCGCGACGAGATGGTGCTGCAAATCGCCGGCGACCAGGCCGTGGTCGCGCGCGTGCCGAGCTACCTCGCCGACCCCTCGTTCGCCGGCCAGTTCGACCCCAACCCGCTGCACGACAGCAGCCGGCCGATCCTGCCGGCGCGCGGCACGCCGCAGCGGCTATACGAGCGGCCGCAGCAGGTGCCCTGGGGCATCCAGGCGTGGGAGGTGCCGGACGACGACCCGCTTCTGCTGGACCTGCTCGGCGACCCTCCCGGAAACCACGGGCGATGACCAGGCCCGATGCCGATACGGTCGCCTCCAGCCCTTGGTCCAACTGTGCGTATACCGGCCTCGATGGTTCGATCGCGCCGGACAATGGCAGGAACGCACGATTCAACCGACGCGAACGCGTGACAGGAGCACTCTGTCTATGAGCACTGTCGAAGACGACATCATCGAAGCAATGATGCGGGGCGAGTGGTACGAGCCTGCCGATCCTTCAACGACCGCGGATCATCGCGCCGGCACCTGCACCGGTGAACCGCAGCAAGCCGACGCAGCGGATCCCGCAAGTTCCGCCAGCCACGACGTCGACGCGCCCGTCGTCCGAGCCAAGCTATTGCGCGACCTGCTGTTGGGCAACATCTTGCACAAGGGACTCCGCCCAGGGCCACTGGCCGTTCGCCTGCGCGGGATGACGATCGTAGGTACGCTCGATCTTCGGGATGGCGGAACGGGAGACGCGGGCATTCCGCCGCTGCTGCTTTCCCGATGCGCTCTCCCCGGAAATCCACGGGACCCGGCCGACTGGTGCCTCCGAGCCGATCATGCCCGCCTCTCGCGGCTGTCGCTTCGCGAATGCCGGGTGGGCCGGATCAATCTGCAGCAGGCCAAGCTGTTGAGCAAGCTTGAACTCGTCGACATCCAGCCGGCGGACGAACACCTGCCCTGTCAGGTCTATGCCCCCGGGATCCATGTCACCGGGCCGATCCTGGCCGAACGCACCCATCTATGGGTCCCCGAACAGCATAAGCTTGACGATGATGCAACCGTATCCGGGCTGGCGCTGTACCTCGTCGGCGCGAGGGTGGAGGGCGATGTGCTACTGGGCCCGGACTTTTTCGCCGCCGGAGGGGTCAGCGTCCGAAGGGCATTGATCAATGGGGCCTTCTATCTGGATGGCGACTGTCTCGCCGCGCCCGGGAAGATCGCGTTTCGCGCAGATTTCCTGCGTTGCTCCGGCCCCGTTGACGTGGTGTTTCCCGCCCGCCACGAGCAATACGAGCGAAGGATCGCCCTGCATCCCACGGCGTATTTCCAGCGGACGATCTCGCTATGCAACGCCGATATCGGCGAACTTGACATTCGGCACCTGTCCGTCGTGGGCGGCGGCGAGACGGGCCGCGGCAGCCTACCCGATCTGGACGCTTCGTCCTGCAGCGTCCTTGGCGATGTGCGGTTGATTGACATCATCGAAGCACCCGGATCGGACCCGAGGACCGAATACGGGATCAGCCTGATCGGCGCGAAAATCGGCGGAGACCTCGTGATCGGCGGACTCAGGACCTCCATGATCATGCAGGCGGCGAGGATCGAGGGCCGCTTCCTCTCTGACCGCAAGTCGGAGTCGGTGATGACGCCACCATCGAAGAAGGACTACGGACTCGATGCCTGGGGCGTGAAGGTCGGCAATGGCATCGGCATCCCCGCATTCAGGGGCAGCCTCTTTCTTGGGCATGCGCGCATCCACGGCAATACGGACATCACCGCCAACGAGATCTTCGCGTTCGACGCGGCTTGCGCCGGCTTCGACGGGCCCGTGTGCCTGAAAGGGAAGTTTCTCCTCAAGCAGAACAAGACCTTCTCGCTCGATGACGCCCGGATCGCCGGCAACCTTGACATCAATGTGGATTCGCTCAAGGCCACCCTCAGGCGGGTTGTCGTCAATGGAAACCTGAGCATGACGGCCAGCAACATGGCCCAGATCGATGTGCAGGGCGCCAACGTCAAGGGTCTGTTCGAACTGCGTGGAACGGTGCGAAGCGCGGAAGAAACCCCCATACAGCTGGCGGGAGGCAGATACGAGGGTGGACTCGTGGTTGGCCCGCTCATTTTCCGCCAGTACGGGCATGCCCAGCAGATGCTCTCCGTCAGCGACGCCAAGATCGAGCGGAACCTGACAATCAGACCCATCACACCACAGCGGGTTTCCAGCCGCCTGAGCGAGTTCGTGCATAACGGAGCCACGGAGCCCCTCTATAGTATTTCAGCGCCGTCCTTCTATCCCGCCGGTTGGCGGATAGTCGAGGCCCTCGTCAACCTGGAAGGCAATCGTTCCGCCATCGTTTCTTGGCTGCTGAATCTCGCGAACGGCGATGCCATCTTGCTGGACGGCACGTCCACTCCTATCCACGACACGAACTCGAACGTCCGCCTAGTGCTGGATTCACCGGAAAAAGCCATCGAATACACGAGATTCTTCTGCTTCTACGTGTGGGGCGACAGCGGATCGTTCAGGCTGATCGAAGACAGGCAATCGTGCACGCAGCTCAACCCTTCAACCGACCTCGATCCCTCGCCCGCCAGCGTAACCGGCGGAGATGCGGCAAGTGGATGGCAGATCGAAGCGACGGTCTGTTACGACAAGATTCTGTTCAAGACGTGGTTCCTGGTAAAGCCGACCGGCTCGATCGAGATGACGAACGACGAGCCAGTTGCGTCGGTCAGGGCGGACGGCCGCGTCTCGTACGAGCCTCCATTCCGGGTCCTGAACTATTCGCCTGAGCCGGGCGACTGGTTCGTCGCGGAGGATTCCATCGCCCAAGGCGAGGTAGCGCTGCCGAGGGCAGAGACATCCTTCGCCTACATCCGCCAGCAGATCGACGACAGGTCTTCCGCCGATCCCGGGTCGGGGCAGGTTGAACCCGGACGCCTCAAGCTCGCGCTTACGGGGTTGCGCGCGAACACCTTCTGCTACATAGGCGAACGATCGTTCGGCAAAGGCGTACAGCTTGACCTGGACGGATTCGACTACGACCGGATCGAGGACGAATCCCCGCTTGTCGCAGGGGATTTCGAGGCCTCCAGGACCGCGAAGGAAAACAGCGCTGATCTGTCCAGGCAACCCTCCCTGTCGGGGGAACTGGTGCGCATCCTCGGCAGGCGCGCATGGCTGCTGCTGATCGCCGTGGCCAGGCTCATCTGGCGACTAGTGGCGATTGCGGCCGCCGGCCTGGCGGGCTTTCGCGCTTTCCTGCGGAACCTGAAACTACTTGCGACCAGGGCCAACCTGGCCCGTCTCCTGCTCAGCGATGTGAAGGATATCTGGATGTCGGCGACGGCCGCCTTCTCGAAGGCCTGGAAACGGATGTTCCCGCTTCCAAGGTTCAATGCGGCCGTGGTACCGCACCACCACGTCCTGCGCCTGCAGTATGCCGATGAACAACGCCCCCTCGCGGAAGAGTACAAACCTCAGCCATACGAACAGTTGGCGCGCGTACTCCGCAACCACGGCATGTTCGGCGACGCGCGTCGGGTGGTGCTGACGAAACTTTCCTTTGAACGCCAACTGGTCCACAAGTGGTGGGCGGAGCCTTGGCAGCTGTTCCTTGAGAAAGGCTTCAAGCACGGACTGTTCATGGGCAGGGGGCTGGTCACCTTCGGCCTGTTCTGGGCAATCGGCGCGCTGGCCTTCGATATCGCCAACCACGGCAAGACCACCAGACTTCTCGACAGTACACCCGCCCTGTCGTGGATCACGCCCTCCATCGACAGGCCGGTACTCGTGCTGGACGCCCTGCCCGTCCTGGAGACACTGCCGATCCACTCCGTGGAACTGATCGCCCCCCATCCGCAGCCAAGCCTGGCCGTGCGGGCGACGCGGGATGCGAACGGGCCGCAGGTCGAAATCCGCTGCGGCGACCAAGCCGATCCCTTCCTGTACGCGCTCGACGTGATGATTCCCATCCTCGACCTCAAGCAGGAAAACAAATGCGGCATTTCCGGCGGTGACCACGCGCGCGGTTGGCGCATCTTCAAGGTGGTCTACGCGATTCTCGGCGCGATCGTGACCTCGATCGTGATACTGGCCGTCTCAGGCGTCCTGCGCAGGCGTGTGGAGACCTGATGCCCTTCCTTGCCCCTACTCCACCGTCACCGCCTTGGCAAGGTTCCGCGGCTTGTCCACGTCCGTGCCGCGCGACAGCGCGGCGTGGTAGGCCAGTAGCTGCACCGGGATCGTGTGCACGATCGGGCTGAGCACGCCGACGTGGCGCGGGGTGCGGATCACGTGCACGCCCTCGGACTCGGCGAAGTGGCTGTCCTGGTCGGTGAACACGAACAGTTCGCCGCCGCGGGCGCGGACTTCCTGCATGTTCGACTTCACCTTTTCCAGCAGGTTGTCGTTGGGCGCGATCACCACCACCGGCATCGCCGCGTCGACCAGCGCCAGCGGGCCGTGCTTGAGTTCGCCGGCCGGATAGGCCTCGGCGTGGATGTAGGAGATTTCCTTGAGCTTGAGCGCGCCTTCGAGCGCGATCGGGTAGTGCACGCCGCGCCCGAGGAACAGCGCGTGCTGCTTCGGCGCGAAGCTCTCGGCCCATGAGGCGATCTGCGGCTCGAGGTTCAGCGCATGCTGCACGCTGCCGGGCAGGTGGCGCAGCGCCTCGATGTACTCGGCTTCCTTCTCCGCGTCGAGCCGGCCGTGCAGCTTGGCCAGCGTCGCGGCCAGCGCGAACAGGCCGACCAGCTGGGTGGTGAAGGCCTTGGTCGAGGCGACGCCGATCTCGGCGCCGGCGCGGGTGTAGAACACGAGGCGGCTGGCGCGCGGGATCGCGCTCTCGGGCACGTTGCAGATCGACAGCGTCTTGTCGTGGCCGAGCGATCTGGCGTACTTCAGCGCCTCCATCGTGTCGAGCGTCTCGCCGGACTGGGAGATGGTGACGATCAGGTGGTTCGGGTTCGCCACCGCCTTGCGGTAGCGGTACTCGCTGGCGATCTCGACGCTGCACGGCAGGCCGCTGATCGCTTCGATCCAGTAGCGCGCCACCGAGCCTGCGTAGAAGCTGGTGCCGCAGGCGAGGATCTGGACGCCGTCGACTTCGCGCAGCACCTCGCCGGCGTCCTTGCCGAACAGCGCGGGCTCGAAGGCATTGGCGTCGATGATCGCCTCGAGCGTGTCGCCGATCGCGCGCGGCTGCTCGTGGATCTCCTTCTGCATGAAGTGGCGGTAGGGGCCGAGCTCCAGCGAGGCCAGCGAGACGTCGGACAGATGCTCGTCGCGCCGGACCTCGGCGTTGTCCGCGTCGAATACGCGCACGCCATCGCGGGTGATCTCGGCCGTGTCGCCTTCCTCGAGGAAGATCACCCGACGAGTGGACTGGACGATGGCGGACACGTCCGAGGCGACGAAGTTCTCGCCCTCGCCCAGGCCGATCAGCAGCGGGCAGCCCATGCGCGCCACCACCATGCGGCCGGGCTCCTTGCGGCTGATGACCGCCAGCGCATAGGCGCCGTGCAGTTCCTTGACCGCGCGCTGCAGGGCGCCGAGGAGGTCGTCGCCCTGCTTGAGGTAGTGGTGGATCAGGTGGGCGATGACCTCGGTGTCGGTCTGCGATTCGAACTCGTAGCCCAGTTGCTGCAGCCGCTCGCGCTGCTGCTCGTGGTTCTCGATGATGCCGTTGTGCACCAGCGCCACGCCGTGGCTGATGTGCGGGTGCGCGTTGGCCTCGGTGACGCCGCCGTGCGTGGCCCAGCGGGTGTGGCCGATGCCGAGCGAGGCATGCACGCCCTCGCCCTGCGCGGCGGCCTCCATTTCCGCCACGCGCCCGGTGCGGCGCACGCGACGCACGTCGGCATCGGCGACGACGGCGATGCCCGCCGAGTCGTAACCCCGGTATTCCAGCCGCTTCAGCCCATCGATCAGGACCGGGACCACATCGCGATCCGCGATCGCGCCGACGATGCCGCACATGTATTCGCTACTCCCTTCGTGTCCGAAAACCGGGCCGAGGCCGGGGATAAGAATCGGGGCCGGAGTCGAAAACCGGGGTCAGGGTCGGCTTTCCCCTCGGAAAGCCGACCCTGACCCCGGTTTTCCTCCGGTTTTCGGACAAGTGTACGGGAAAGCACTGTCCGGCCGGACAGTCGGAGTGTCCGGACGGACACTCCGGCCCGCCAATTTTTCGTTGGAAATCAGATGCTTCGATGTTGGCACGCGGATTGCATGCAACCCTTGCAAGCCCTTCGTCATCCCAAGTCTTGTCCATGGACCTCAACACCCGCATCCGCGACACCTCCGCACAGGACCAGGTGCTGGCACGGCCCTCCGGGCTGCGCCGGCTGCCGAAGGCCTGGCTGCTCGGCGGCGGCGCGGTGCTGGTCGTGCTCGCGCTCGCGGCCTGGGTAGTCGCAGGCTGGGCCTCGGGCTCCAGTTCGTTCGACGCCTCCCGCGTGCGCATCGCACAGGTCACCCGCGGCGACCTGGTCCGCGACCTCTCGGCCGACGGCCGCGTCATCACCGCCAACAGCCCGACGCTGTACGCCATCGCCGGCGGCACGGTGGCGCTGAAGGTGGTGGCCGGCGACGTGGTGGAGCGGGGCCAGGAGCTGGCGGTGATCGACAGCCCGGAGCTGCGCAGCAAGCTGGTGCAGGAGGAATCCACGCTGGCCAGCCTGCAGGGCGAGGCCAACCGCGCGATGCTCGACGCGCAGCTCACGCGCTCGGACGCGCAGAAGCTGCTCGACCAGGCGCAGATCGAGCACACGGCCGCGCAGCGCGACGTCGAGCGCTACCAGCGCGCCTTTGATGGCGGCGCGGTCTCGAAGAACGAGTACGACCGCGCGCTCGACGGCCTCAAGAAGGCCGACATCGGCCTCGCCGCGGCGCGCAAGGACTTCGCGCTGCAGGGCCAGGGCGCCGGCATCGACGCGCGCAACAAGCGACTGCTCGCCGACCGCCAGGAGTCGGTGGTGGCCGAGTTGCGGCGCCAGGTCGATGCGCTGACGCTGCGCGCGCCGTTCGACGGCCAGGTCGGCCAGGTGCAGATCGCGCAGGGCACCAACGTCGCGATCAACGCGCCGATCCTGAGCGTGGTCGACCTGAGCGTGTTCGAGGTCGAGATCCGGGTGCCGGAAAGCTTCGCCCGCGACCTCGCCATCGGCGTGCCCGGCCAGATCACCAGCGGCGGCAACCGCTACGCCGCCAAGGTCTCGGCGGTGTCGCCGGAAGTCGTCAACGGCGAGGTCACCGCGCGGCTGCGCTTCGACGACGGCCAGCAGCCGCCGGGCCTGCGCCAGAACCAGCGCCTGTCCGCGCGCATCGTGCTCGACACGCGCGAGAACGTGCTGATGGTCGAGCGCGGTCCGTTCCTGGAACAGGACGGCGGCCGCGTCGCCTACGTCGTCGCCGGCAGCAGCGCGGCGCGCCGTCCGATCCAGACCGGGGCCAGCAGCCTCAACGCCGTGGAAATCGTGTCGGGCCTGCAGGAAGGCGAGCGCATCGTCATCTCCGGCACCGACCAGTTCGCCAACGCGGACCGCGTCCGCATCTCGGGACAATGACATGAACGCCTTCGCCCCCTTCCCCTCCCGCCTGCACTGGACCGCACAGCAGCTGGCCGACGCCGTGCCGCTGCGCCTGCACGAGCTGTTCGCCTTCGACGCCGCGCACCATGGCGCCGGCCCGGCCGCCGCCAATGGCGAACGCCGCCGCAGGCGCGCCGCGGCCGGCTACGCCGCCCGCTCGGTCCTGCCGCTGCACTTCGGCGTGCGCTGATCGCCGATCCGCTTTTCCATCCCCGTCCCGCCGGGTCCTGACCGATTCTCTCCGGGCAGGACCGCCGCGGCCCCGCCGCCGGGACCGGGATGGCATTTCCCCCCGACCCCGCAACGCTCCGAAGGAACCCACCATGCTCGACATGCGCCAGGTCACCAAGGTCTACCGCACCGAACTCGTCGAAACCCACGCGCTGCGCTCGCTGGACCTGCACGTCGGCGACGGCGAGTTCGTCGCCGTCACCGGCCCGTCGGGCTCGGGCAAGACCACCTTCCTCAACATCGCGGGATTGCTCGAGACCTTCACCGGCGGCGAGTACCACCTCGACGGCGTCGACGTGAAGGGGCTCAGCGACAACCAGCGCTCGCGCCTGCGCAACGAGAAGATCGGCTTCATCTTCCAGAGCTTCAACCTGATCCCCGACCTGAACCTGTTCGACAACGCCGACGTGCCGCTGCGCTACCGCGGCATGCCGGCCAACGAGCGCAGGATGCGGATCGAGGAGGCGCTGTCGCAGGTCGGGCTGGGCTCGCGCATGAAGCACTTCCCGGCCGAACTCTCCGGCGGCCAGCAGCAGCGCGCCGCCATCGCGCGTGCGCTCGCTGGTTCGCCGCGCCTGCTGCTCGCCGACGAACCCACCGGCAACCTCGACTCGCAGATGGCGCGCAGCGTGATGGAGCTGCTGGAGGACATCAACGGCCGCGGCACGACGATCGTGATGGTGACCCACGATCCGGAGCTCGCCGCGCGCGCGCAGCGCAACGTGCACATCGTCGACGGCATGGCCACCGACCTCTCGGTCGAGCCCGGCCTGACCCGCGCCGCCCACGCGTCGCGCATCGAAGCCGAATCCGCCGCCAACGCCTGAGGACACCGCCATGTTCGGCTACTACCTCAACCTCGCCCTGCGCAGCTTCCGGCGCAACAAGGCGCTCACCGCGCTCATGGTGCTGGCGATCGCGCTCGGCATCGGCGCCTGCATGACCACGCTGACGGTGTTCACCGTGCTCTCGGGCGATCCGATCCCGGGCAAGAGCAAGCAGCTGTTCTACGTGCAGCTCGACCCCGAAACCATGCAGGGCTACGTCGCCGGCGAGGAGCCGACCGACCAGTCCACCCGCTTCGACGCCGAGGCCCTGCTGCGCGAGAAGCGCGGCGACCGCCAGGCGATGATGACCGGCGGCGGGCTGTCGGTCACGCCCGAGCAGTCGGGCATGGCGCCGTTCACCACCGACGCCCGCTATACCAGCGCCGATTTCTTCCCGATGTTCGAGGTGCCGTTCCTGTTCGGCAACGGCTGGGCCGCGAAGGAGGACGAGGCCCACGCGCGCGTCGCGGTCATCTCCAGGGCGCTCAACGAGCGCCTGTTCGGCGGCGGCAACAGCGTCGGCAAACAGGTGCGGTTCGACCAGGCCGACTTCACCATTGTCGGCGTGGTCGACGAATGGCGCCCGACGCCCCGCTTCTACGACATGTACAGCGACCGCTACGGCGAACTGGAAGACGTGTTCCTGCCGTTCTCCACCTCGCGCGACCTCGACATGGGCCGCAACGGCAGCATGAACTGCTGGGGCGACAGCCGCGGCGACTCCACCGGCGTCAGCGCTCCCTGCGCATGGATCCAGTACTGGGTGCAGCTCGACAGCGCGGAGAAGGCGGCCGGCTACCGCAACTACCTGGCCAACTATTCCGAGCAGCAGCGCGCGTCCGGCCGCTTCGAGCGCCCCACCAACGTGCGCCTGCGCAACGTGATGGAGTGGCTGGACTACAACCGCGTGGTGCCGAACGACGTGGTGATGCAGCTGTGGCTGGGCTTCGGCTTCCTGCTGGTCTGCCTGCTCAACACCGTCGGCCTGCTGCTGGCGAAGTTCCTGCGCCGCAGCAGCGAGATCGGCGTGCGCCGCGCGCTGGGCGCCTCGCGCATGGAGATCTTCAAGCAGTGCCTGGTCGAGGCCGGCACGATCGGCCTGGCCGGCGGCGTCCTCGGCCTCGGGCTGTCGCTGCTCGGCCTGTGGGCGGTGCGGCAGCAGCCGTCGAGCTACGCCGAACTCGCGCACCTCAACCTCGGCATGCTGCTGACCACGTTCGCGCTGGCGGTCGTCGCGAGCCTGTTCGCCGGCCTGCTGCCGGCATGGCGCGCGATGCAGGTGACGCCGGCGCTGCAGCTGAAATCGCAGTGACTTTTGCCCCTCCCCCGCCTGCGGGGGAAGGAGCAGGAAAGAAGGTTCTTCTCTCAAGTGAGGGAACAACCTGCAAAAAAACCTGTCATTTCGACCGCAGGGAGAAATCTTCCTTTCCCCTGCACCGGAGACGAGATTTCTCCCTGCGGTCGAAATGACAAAATGAAGCCCCCCGGAGACCACCATGGAATTCCGACCCATCCTTTCCACGCTGCTGCGCCACAAGACCGCCGCGACCCTGATCGTGCTGGAGATCGCGCTGACCTGCGCGATCATCTGCAACGCCCTGTTCATGATCGGCGAGCGGATCACCCAGGTGCGCGAGGTCAGCGGCCTGTCCGAGGACCAACTGGTCCGCGTGCAGCTCACCGGCATCGGCAGCGACGACAACGCCGAGGCGCAGACGAAATCCGACCTCGCCGTGCTGCGCGGCCTGCCCGGCGTCACTGCGGCAACGGTGATCAACCAGGTGCCGTTCGTGAACTCGTCATGGAACAGCGGCGTGCGGCTGGCGCAGGAGCAGTCGCGACCGACGCTCGGTGCCACCGTCTACATGGCCGAGGACCAGTTCGTCGAAACCCTCGGGCTGAAGCTGGTCGCCGGGCGCGACTTCCTGCCCGACGAATACCTCGAGTTCGCCGCCGTCGACAGCGGAGCCGCGGACAATATCGGCGCGACGATCATCACGCGCAGGATGGCCGAACAGCTGTTCCCCGGCGAGGACGCCGTGGGCAAGACCTTCTACAGCTGGGGCGACGCGCCGATCCGTATCGTTGGCGTGGTCGAGCACCTCGTGCGCCCGAGCATGCAGGGTGGCCCCGCCGCGCGCGAGTACACGATGGTGTTCCCGATCCGCCCGCATTACAGCGTCGGGGGCAACTACGTGATCCGCACCGACCCGGCGCGCCGCGACGAGGTGCTGAAGGCGTCCGTGGCCGCGCTGCGCGCCAATGCACCCAACCGCATCATCCTCGAGGAGAACACCAAGACCTTCGAGCAGCTGCGCAACGAGTTCTACCAGGCCCCGCGTTCGATGGCATGGCTGCTGGGCATCGTCTGCGTCAGCCTGCTGTTCATCACCGCGCTGGGCATCGTCGGCCTGGCCAGCTTCTGGGTCCAGCAGCGCACCAAGCAGATCGGCGTGCGCCGCGCGCTGGGCGCGACCAAGGGCCAGATCCTGCGCTACTTCCAGACCGAGAACTTCCTGCTCGCGACCATCGGCATCGCGCTGGGCATGCTGTTGGCCTTCGGCATCAACCAGATGCTGATGGGCAAGTACGAGCTGCCGCGGCTGCCGCTGTACTACCTGCCGATCGGCGCGGTCGCGCTGTGGCTGCTCGGGCAGGTCGCCGTGTTCGGCCCCGCCCGCCGCGCCGCGGCGGTGCCGCCGGCGATCGCGACGCGGAGCGTCTGATGCCGCGTCCGTCGCATGCGCATCCCTGCCGCGGCAAGGCCATGCGCATCGTCGCCGGCACCGTGCTGGCTGGCTTCGCCATGGCTGCCGCGGCACAGGCCACCGTCGACGATCTCGCATCGACCATCGCCGCGCAGGACGCGGCCGTGTTCGACGCCTTCAACCGCTGCGCCGATCCGGCGCAGCTGGAGGCGCACGCCGGACATTTCGATCCGGACGTCGAGTTCTACCACGACACCGGCGGCGTCACCTGGACGCGGGACGACATGCTGGCCAATACGCGCCGGTTCGCCTGCGGGAACTTCACCCGGGAGCTGGTCCCCGGCAGCCTGAAGGTCCATCCCGTCCAGGGCTTCGGTGCGATCTCGCAAGGCGAGCACCGCTTCTGCCAGACGGCCTCGGGCGCCTGCGAGGGCATCGCCGGATTCACCATGGTCTGGCGGCTCCGGGACGGCGAATGGCGCGTCACCCGCGTGCTCAGCTACGGCCATCGTGCCGTGGCGGATTGATCGGCTTACGATAGCCGCACACATCCGCACGACCGGCCGCATGCCCACCGTCCTCGTCATCGACGACAACCCCTCCGTCGCCACAGCGCTCGATCTGCTGTTCTCGCTGCACGACATCCACGTCCTGCGCGCGGAAACGCCGGAGGCCGGGCTGGAACTGCTGCAGCGCGGCGGCGTCGACCTCGTCATCCAGGACATGAACTTCCGCGCCGACACCACTTCCGGCGATGAGGGCGTGGCCCTGTTCCGCGAGATCCGCGCGCAGCATCCGGACATGCCGGTGATCCTGCTGACCGCGTGGACGCGGCTGGAATCGGCGGTGGACCTGGTCAAGGCAGGCGCGGCGGACTACGTCGGCAAGCCGTGGGACGACCACAAGCTGCTGGCCACGGTGAACAACCTGCTCGAACTGTCCGAAACCCGGCGCGAACTGGCCGCGCGCAGCGGCGAGGAGCGCCGCCGCCGGGGCGCGCTCACACGGCAGCACGACCTGCGCGGGCTGGTCTACGACGACGTGGCCAGCGAGACCGTGCTGGCGCTGGCGCTGCAGGTGGCGCGCTCGGAGCTGCCGGTGCTGGTCACCGGCCCCAACGGCGCCGGCAAGGAAAAGTACGCCGAAATCATCCACTACAACTCGGCGGCGCGCTCCGGACCGTTCATCGCGGTGAACTGCGGCGCGCTGCCGAACGACCTGATCGAGGCCGAACTGTTCGGCGCCGAGCCCGGCGCCTACACCGGCGCGGGCAACAAGGCGCGCGCCGGCAAGTTCGAGGCGGCCGACGGCGGCACGCTGTTCCTCGACGAGATCGGCACGCTGCCGCCCGCCGGGCAGGTGAAGCTGCTGCGCGTGCTGGAGACCGGCCGCTTCCAGCGCCTGGGCGGCCACGCCGAGCGCAGCGTCAAGGTGCGCGTGGTCAGCGCGACCAACGCCGACCTGCCGGCGATGATCGCCGGCGGGCAGTTCCGCGAGGACCTGTTCTACCGGCTCAACGGCATCGAACTGCGCCTGCCGCCGCTGGCCAGGCGGCCGCGCGACATCCTGCCGCTGGCGCGCCATTTCCTGCCCCCCGGCAAGCAGTTCGGCGAGGCCGCGGAGCGCGCGCTGCTGCGCCACGCCTGGCCGGGCAACGTGCGCGAGCTGCGCAACGCGGTGCAGCGCGCGGCGCTGCTGTCGGGCGAACGCATCGACGCCGAGGCGCTGGGCCTGCAGGCGCTTGCGTCGGCGTCGCCCGCGCCTCCCGGCGACGAACCCGACCGCGCCGCGATCGAGGCGGCCCTGCAGCGCAGCGGCGGCGTGCTCGCGCAGGCGGCGGCCGACCTCGGCCTGTCGCGCCAGGCGCTGTACCGGCGCCTCGACCGCTACGGCATCCCGCGCGGCTGATGCGCATCCTCCGCGTCCTGCCGCTGGCGATCCGGATGGTCGCGCTGGCCCTGCTCGGCGTGTTCGCGACCGCTGCGCTCACCGCGCTGCTGGCGCGCTGGCTGCCGCCGTGGCAGGCCGCCGCGGTCGCGGCGCTCGTCGCGGGTACGGCCATGGGACTCGTCGTCTGGCGCACCTTCGTGCCGCTGCGCGCGCTGTTCCGCGCGCTCGCCGGCACGGTCGCCGGCTACCGCGACGGCGATTTCAGCTTCGGCATCACCTGGGACCGCTACGGCGACCTGATCGAGCTGGTCGACGCCCACAACGAACTCGGCCAGACCTTGCGCGACCAGCGCCTGTCGCTGGTGCAGCGCGAACTGCTGCTCGACACCATGGTGCAGAACACGCCGGTGGCGATGCTGCTGCTGGATCCGTCGCAGCGCGTGGTGCTCGGCAACCTCGCGGCACGCAAGATGCTGGGCGACGGGCGCCGGCTCGAAGGACATTCCCTCGACGAACTGCTGCAGGCCGCGCCACCCGCGGTGGGCGAAGCCTTCGCGCGCGGCGGCGACGGCATGTTCACCGTCGGCGACGAGGACCGCGAGGACATCTACCACCTCGCGCGGCGCATGTTCCGGCTCAACGGGCGCCTGCACGAGCTGGTGCTGCTGCGGCAGATGACCGCGGAACTGCGGCGGCAGGAAGTGCAGACCTGGAAGAAGGTGATCCGCGTGATCAGCCACGAGCTCAACAACTCGCTGGCGCCGATCGCCTCGCTCGCGCATTCGGGCGCCGAGCTGCTGCGCCGCGGCCAGTACGAGAAGCTGCCGATCGCGCTGTCCACGATCGAGGAGCGCGCGCGCCACCTCGAGGGCTTCCTGCGCGACTACGCACGTTTCGCCAAGCTGCCGGCGCCGCGCGGCGAGCCGATGCGCCTGCCGCCGTTCGTCGAGAAGCTGCGCACGCAGGTCGACTTCGCCGTCGATGGCACGATTCCCGACGAGGTCGTGCGCTTCGATCCCGGCCAGCTGGAGCAGGCGCTGCTGAACCTGCTCAAGAACGCGCACGAATCCGGCACCGCGGCGGGAACCGTGTCGCTCGCCGTGCGCCGGATCGCCGACGGCTGGCGCATCGACGTGCTCGACCGCGGCAGCGGCATGAACGAGGCGGTGCTGGCGAACGCGCTGCTGCCGTTCTATTCGACCAAGCGCAGCGGCACCGGCCTGGGCCTGGCGCTGGCGCGCGAGATCGCCGAGGCGCACGGCGGCCGCATCGCCCTGCTCAACCGCGACGGCGGCGGCCTGTGCGTGTCGATCGTCCTGCCCGCGCAGACCGGCCCATGATCCGCTGCCCGTAGGAGCGCCTTCAGGCGCGACCCTGTGCTGGCCCCCTGCGGTCGCGCCCGAAGGCGCTCCTACAGTTTCTTCTGCGGGCGTTGCCAGCCTTCGATCGTGACCTGCCGTGCGCGCGCGACGGTCAGCTCGCCTTCCGGCGCGTCGTGACTGATCACCGAACCGGCGCCGATCGTCGCGCCGGCGCCGATCGCCACCGGCGCCACCAGCGCGCTGTTGGAGCCGATGAAGGCGCCGTCGCCGATCGTGGTGGTCGACTTGTTCACACCGTCATAGTTGCAGGTGATGGTGCCGGCGCCGATGTTGGCCTTGGCGCCGACCACCGCGTCGCCGAGGTAGCTCAGGTGGTTGGCCTTGCTGCCGACGCCAAGCGTCGCGTTCTTGGTCTCGACGAAGTTGCCGACGTGCACGCCGTCGGCGAGCACGGTCCCCGGGCGCAGGCGCGCGAACGGACCGATGGTGACCGCGCCTTCCGCACGTGCGCCCTCGAGGTCGCAGTGCGCGCGCACCCGCGTGCCGGCGCCAAGCACCACGTCCTTGAGCCGCGTGAACGGCCCGACGCTGACGCCGTCACCGAGTTCGACGCGCCCCTCGAACACCACGTCCACGTCGATCTCGACGTCGCGGCCGACGACCACCTCGCCGCGGATGTCGATGCGCGCCGGATCGGCGACGCGCGCGCCCTGCAGGCACAGCGCGCGGACCACGCGCAGCTGGAACGCGCGCTCCAGCTGCGCGAGCTGCCAGGGATCGTTGGCGCCTTCGGTCTCGCGCGGGTCGTCGACCTTGACGATCTCCGCGGCGGTGAAATCCGCCGATGCCATGCCGGCGACGTCGGTCAGGTAGTACTCGCCCTGCGCGTTGTCGTTCGACAGCCGCGACAGCCAGTCCTTCAGCGCGGTCGAATCGGCGACGATGACGCCGGTGTTGACCAGCCGCACCGCACGCTGCTCGTCGCTGGCGTCCTTTTCCTCGACCACGGCGGCCACGCGCCCCTCGGCGTCGCGCAGGATGCGGCCGTAGCCGGTTGGATTGTCGAGCTCCGCCGCCAGCAGCGCGAGCCGGCCTTCGGCGGCCAGCAGCCGACGCAGCGTATGCGCGGTGAACAGCGGCGCGTCGCCGTACATCACCAGCACGCGCGCGTCGTCCGGCACGTCGGGCATCGCCTGCTGCACGGCGTGGCCGGTGCCGAGCTGGCGCGCCTGCTCGGCCCAGGCCAGGTCCGGCTGGTCGGCGAAGGCCGCGCGCACCTGGTCGCCGCCGTGGCCGTAGACCACGTGGATGCCGGCCGGCTGCAGCTGCCGCGCAGTCTCGATCACATGCGCCAGCATCGGCCGGCCGGCGATCTTCTGCAGCACCTTGGGCAGGTCCGACTTCATGCGCTTGCCCTCGCCGGCGGCGAGGATGACGACGTGCAGGGGTGTGCTCATGGGATTTCCGTTGGACCGAAGGCTGGGATTCTAAGGGGCTTCGCAGGGATGGTGGTCGCTGCGGTGGCCGCCCCCGCCCCTCCCGGCAAGCGGGGAAGGGTCGGGACGGGGGCAACACGCATCGTCACGCACCGGATGTTCCATTCACCCCGCAGCCATTAGGCTTGCGATCCATGGCGACCTCCACACCCCTGCCGCATCCGAACCACGGGCGCGCCCCATGAGCCTGCGCCGCCAGGGCAGCCATTACCTCGTGATCGGCGGCCTGCTGTGGCTGGTCGACTGGGGCGTGACCGTCTGGCTCTCGCACATGGGCATGCTGATCGAGCCGGCCAACGTCACCGGCCGCGTCAGCGGCGCGCTGCTGGGCTACTGGCTCAACGGCAAGCTCACCTTCGCCGGCGAGGGCTCGGCGATGGGCCGCGTGCAGTTCCAGCGCTTCGCGCTGATGTGGCTGTGCACGACGGCGGCCAGCACCTTCGCCATGGGCGCGATCGACGACGTGCTCGGGCTGAAATGGGCGTGGTTCGCGAAACCCGTGGTCGAGATCGTCCTCGGGCTCATCGGCTTCGTGCTGTCCCGGCACTGGATCTACAGGCGCTGAACCGCAGCGCGCGTCGGGCGCGCGATCATTCCGGCCGATGCATCCTGGCGTCGCCGTATGCGTCGCCGAGCCGACCCTTCGCGAAGTCCACGGTCATCCGGTTGTAGCCGTCCGGATAGCGCAGCGAGGTGCGCGCACCGTCGGCGTCGGCCTCGAACAGGGTCATGCCGTGCTCGGCGCCGGGGAACACGGCGATGGTGATCGGCGCATCGTCTTCCGTGACGAGCCTGCGCAGGCGGCGGTAGGTTTCGCCCATCGGCGCGTCGATGTCGTCGGCGGCCAGCTGCCACAGCTGCGGCGTGCGCAGCCGGCGCAGTACCGGCAGCGAGTCGTAGTCCCACGGCGTGCCGAAGTTGTAGGCCTGCCCCGCTTCGCGCAGCGCGTCGCCCATGTGCGGCAGCAGCAGGTGGGTGAAGTTGCCGTACACGTCCTTGTACCAGGGCTCGTCGCGATACCTGTCGCGGACCGCGTCGAACGCCTCGATGCCCATGGTGAAGCGGCTGGCCGCCACCACGCCGGCGGCATCGACGATTTCCAGCGCGCGCTCGATGACCTCCGGGCCGTGGCCCTTGAGCTGCATCTGCAGGATCGTCGCCTCGCGGTCCTCCTCCAGCGGACTTACCGCGAGGCCGTAGGCGACCACGACGAAATCGACGGTGGTGCGGGTCGCCGCCAGCGGCGCCACCCAGCCGCCCTGCGAACCGCCGCGGAAACCGACGCGCCCGACGCGTGCCCCGCCCAGCCGACGCGCCTCGTCCACGGCCGCGACGGCGTCGTCGGCGAGGACGTCGTAGTCCTGCGTGTAGCGGCCTTCCGAGCCACCGGTGCCGCGCTTGTCGTACACGAACACCGCCACGCCTTCGGCCGGCAGCTGGCGCTGCATGAAGTCCCACTCGCGCGCGGACGACGACTCGGCGCCGTGGACCAGGACGACCAACGGCACGACCGCATCGCCTTCGGGCATCAGCAGGCGCCCGGCGAGCTTCAGCCCGTCCTTGCCTTCGAATGTCGTCTCGGTCACCTGCAGGTCGATGCGCCGGCCCGCCACGCCATCGAAATGCATTTCGCCCGACGCACAGCCGGAGAACGAGACGCGATGCCCGTCCGGGCGGTCGGTCCAGCCCTCCAGGCTGGTCCAGCCGCCATCGTCCTGCTTCACGAGCTTGCCGCTGCGGCCGTCGACGTGGCGCCAGCGCAGGCCGCCGTCGCTGGGCGCGACGTCCAGCGTGGCGTCGGGAAAGCGGTAGGCGCCGACCAGGCACCCATCGCCCGGTGCCGGGGCGACGGAAAGCGCGGCAGCAAGCAGGATCGACAGCATCGACGGTGGTTCCGCTGGACAGATGACACCAGGGATACGACCGGCGCGCCACCGGTTGCACCGATCCGCGGCTGGCGGCGACCGCAGGCAAGCGGTCGCCGCGTTCCTGCTCTCTTCCCGCGACGGTCTACCGCCCCGGTCCGCCCTGCGGATGCAGCAGGGGCAGCACGCGCTCGAGCGGCAGCGCGGGCACGGTGCCGCGGTGCCCACTCATCGTGTGTGCGCGGAACAGCGAGTTGACGATCGCCTCCTCGGTCGCCTCGACGACCGCATCGAACAGCGGCGTCATCGCATCGTTGGCCAGGACCTGCAGCGCATGGCGCTGCCCGCCCGGCGTCCTGCGCACCTCTTGCGCGGTCGAGAAGGCGATCACGTAGTCGCCCGAGCCGTTGCTCATCGACGAGCCGGTGCGGCCCACGCCCAGCAGCGCGCGCGTCGCCAGTCGTCGCAGCAGGCGATCGTCCAGCGGCGCGTCGGTGGCGACCACGATCATGATGCTGCCGTCGCCGGTGGCGGGCGGCGCATCGCCGGCGTCCCGTGCGGCGGTCCTTTCCGGTCGCACCCCGTCGAGGGCGACGCCTGCGATCGTCAGCCGCCCGCCGTAATTGCTCTGCACCAGCACGCCGACCGTATGCCCGCCCCGCGCCGGGTCGAGCCGCCGCGAGCTGGTGCCGATGCCGCCCTTCCAGCCGAACGCAACCGTGCCCGTGCCCGCGCCGACGGCGCCTTCGTCGACGTTGTCGGTGGAGGCCGTGTCCAGCGCCCGCTGCACGTGTTCCGGCCGCAGCGGTCGCGCGCGGATGTCGTTGAGGAAGCCGTCGTTGGTCTCGCCCACGACCGGGTTGAGCGAGCGCACGTCCTCCATTCCCGGCAGCGCCAGCTGCCGTTCGACCAGCGCATCGGCGGCGCGCCAGACGCCGAGCGTGCCGGTCAGCAGGATCGGCGTTTCCAGTTCGCCCAGTTCGTCGACCTGGGTGACGCCGAGCAGCTTGCCGTAGCCGTTGCCGACCACGATCGCCGCGGGCACGCGTTCGCGGTACAGGTCGCCGGGATGCGGCAGGATCGCGGTGACGCCGGTGCGGATGGCGTCGCCTTCGACCACGGTCGCATGCCCCACCGCCACGCCCGGCACGTCGACGATGGCGTTGCGCGGGCCGGTGGGCAGCACGCCGATGACGACGCCGGCCTCGCGCGCGCGTGGGCGCTCGCCCGTGGCAGCCTGCGGTTCCGCCGCGCCCGCGCCGGCGGCGAGCATCGCCGCCAGCAGCCACGCGCTTCGCCAGTTCGCCATCGTGCGCTCCCGGGATCCGTAGGTCGTCATTGTGTCGCAATCGCCACCGCCGTACTGCTTGTGCTGCAATCCACGCCCCGATCTCCCGTCATCCCCGCGAAGGCGGGGATGACGGGGGGAGTGGGGACCGGCGGGAAAAGGGCGGCAGAACGCAAAACGCCGGCGCGAGGCCGGCGTTTCGTGACGCGATGCCCGTGCGCCTCAGTGCTTGAGGTTCTTGCGCAGGCGCTCCAGCGCCGACAGCTGGGCCATGACCTCGGCCAGCTTCTGCTGCGCCTCGGCGACCTCCATCGCCTCGCCGCGCCCGGCCAGCACCCGCTCGGCCTCATCCTTCGCGGCACGCACGGCGGCCTCGTCGATGTCGTCGGCGCGGATCGCGGTGTCGGCCAGGATCGTCACCAGCTGCGGCTGCACCTCGAGGATGCCGCCGCCGATGGCGAAGTCGAGCTGGCTGCCGTCGGCCTGGGTCACCACGACCTTGCCTGGCTTGAGCCGCGTGATCAGCGGCGCGTGGCGCGGCGCGATGCCGAGCTCACCCATCTCGCCGGTCGCCACGACCAGGGTCGCTTCTCCCTGGAAGATCTCGGCTTCGGCGCTGACGATGTCGCAACGGATGGTAGACATGGTTTCCTCGCTACGCTCGGAAACGGGATTCGGGATTCGGGATTCGGGATTCGGAACGGCACATGCCGCACTCCGACCCTCTTCCGCTGCGCCCCGGCGCCCGCTTTTCCGAATCCCTAATCCCTAATTCCCAATCCCGAGAAGATTTCCGCTTACGCGGAAATCTTCTTGGCCTTCTCGACCGCCTCGTCGATGCCGCCGACCATGTAGAACGCCTGCTCCGGCAGGTGGTCGTACTCGCCGTCGACGATGCCCTTGAAGCCGCGGATCGTCTCCTTCAGCGACACGTACTTGCCCGGAGAGCCGGTGAACACCTGCGCGACGGTGAACGGCTGCGAGAAGAAACGCTCGATCTTGCGCGCGCGGGCCACGGCCAGCTTGTCTTCTTCGCTCAGCTCGTCCATGCCCAGGATCGCGATGATGTCCTTGAGCTCCTTGTACTTCTGCAGCGTGGCCTGGACCCGGCGCGCGGTGTCGTAGTGCTCGTGGCCGATGACGTTCGGGTCGAGCTGGCGCGAGGTCGAGTCCAGCGGGTCCACCGCCGGGTAGATGCCCAGCGAGGCGATGTTTCGCGACAGCACGACGGTGGCGTCGAGGTGGGCGAAGGTGGTCGCAGGCGACGGGTCGGTCAGGTCGTCCGCGGGCACGTACACGGCCTGGATCGAGGTGATCGAACCGGTCTTGGTCGAGGTGATGCGCTCCTGCAGCACGCCCATTTCCTCGGCCAGCGTCGGCTGGTAGCCCACCGCCGACGGCATGCGGCCCAGCAGCGCCGAGACTTCGGTGCCGGCCAGGGTGTAGCGGTAGATGTTGTCGACGAACAGCAGCACGTCGCGGCCCTCGTCGCGGAAGTACTCGGCCATGGTCAGGCCGGTCAGCGCGACGCGCAGGCGGTTGCCCGGCGGCTCGTTCATCTGGCCGTACACCATCGCCACCTTGGACTTGGCGTGCTCCTCGATGTTGACGACGCCCGACTCCTGCATCTCGTGGTAGAAGTCGTTGCCCTCGCGCGTGCGCTCGCCCACGCCGGCGAACACCGACAGGCCCGAGTGCTCGGTCGCGATGTTGTTGATCAGCTCCATCATGTTGACGGTCTTGCCGACGCCGGCGCCGCCGAACAGGCCGACCTTGCCGCCCTTGGCGAACGGGCACATCAGGTCGATGACCTTGATGCCGGTTTCCAGCAGCTCGGTGG